>Ga0307411_10000257_pt1 | contig 17414 bp, 15 predicted proteins | sample DK1Ometagenome_2_FD_203712 | JGI IMG/M metagenome (GOLD analysis project Ga0307411, IMG submission 203712) | Maize rhizosphere microbial communities from greenhouse at UC Davis, California, United States - DK15-O-1 | ecosystem: Host-associated > Plants > Roots > Rhizosphere > Soil | place: USA...
GCATCGATGTCGTCGATGAAGCGCGACAGCACTGCGAAGGCGAGGCCGCGATAGTCGAGCGGGCGCAACGCGGCGAGCTCGTCGGGGCGAAATCGCGGATACGCCGCCGGCACGGCGAGGCCGCCGTCTGCGGCGAGCCCTTCGAGCAGGATCGCGCGAAACGGCAGCGAATCCGCCTCCGCGCTCATGCGCCCGCGCGTCGAGACGTATCTCATCCCTCGAGGCCTTCGAGCCTTATGCGGATCACCTTGCCGGCCACCGTCGGCAGCGACTCGATGGCGGCGATCGCGTCGACGACGTTGCGCTCGATCGACAGGTGCGTGAGCAGGATGATGTCCGTCTGCCGCTCGCCTTCCGGCGGCTCCTTCTGGATCATCGCGTCGATCGAGATGCCGCGGTCGGCGAGGATGCGCGCGATGTCCGCGAGCACGCCCGGCTTGTCCTCGACGCGCATGCGGAGGTAGTAGCTCGTCTCGACGTCGCCCATCGGCAGGAACGGATCGCTCGACAGCTGGTCGGGCTGGAACGCGAGGTGCGGCACGCGGTGCTCGGGGTCGGCCGTGTGCATGCGCGTCACGTCGACCAGGTCGGCGATCACAGCGCTCGCCGTCGGCTCGGCGCCGGCGCCCGGGCCGTAGTACAGCGTCGCGCCGACCGCGTCGCCCTTGACCAGCACGGCGTTCATCGCCCCCTCGACGTTGGCGATCAGCCGCTTCGCCGGCACCAGCGTCGGATGCACGCGAAGCTCGATACCCTCGCGGGCGCGGCGCGTGATGCCGAGCAGCTTGATGCGATAGCCGAGCTCCTCGGCATAGCGGATGTCTTCGCTCGTCAGGCGCGTGATGCCCTCGGCGAACGCCTTGTCGAACTGCATCGGCACGCCGAACGCGATGGCCGACATGATGGCGAGCTTGTGCGCGGCATCGATGCCCTCGACGTCGAACGTCGGATCCGCCTCGGCATAGCCGCGCGCCTTCGCTTCGGCGAGCACGTCGGCGAACGACGCGCCCTTCGCTCGCATCTCGGAGAGGATGAAGTTCGACGTGCCGTTGATGATTCCGGCGATCCACTCGATGCGATTGGCGGTGAGCCCCTCGCGCAGTGCCTTGATGATGGGAATGCCGCCCGCGACCGATGCCTCGAAGCCGACCATCACGCCCTTCGCGTGCGCAGCGGCGAAGATCTCGGTGCCGTGGTGCGCGAGCAGCGCCTTGTTCGCCGTGACGACGTGCTTGCCGTGCGCGATGGCGTCGAGGACCAGCGTGCGCGCCGGCTCGATGCCGCCGATCAGCTCGCAGACGATGTCGACCTCGGGGTGGCGCACGACGATGCCGCAGTCGTTGGTGAGGTTGACACCCTTGGCGCCGCGCGTGCCCTCGCGGGCACGATCCAGCGTGCGCGTCGCGATCCAGTTGATCGCGATCGGCCGGCCGGCACGGCGCTGGATCTCGGCCTGATTGCGGCGCAGCACGTCCCACGTGCCGCGGCCCACGGTCCCGAAGCCGAGCAGGCCGACGTTGATCGCGCGCATCACGCGTGCCGCCGTCGATAGCCGTCGAGGAAGCGCGCGATCCGGCCGACCGCCTCCTCCAGATCGTCGCTGTTCGGCAGGAACACGAGCCGCAGATGGTCCGGCTTCGGCCAGTTGAACCCGCTGCCCTGCACGACCAGCACCTTCTCTTCCTGCAGCAGCTCGAGCACGAACTGCTGGTCGTCGGCGATCGGGTAGTGCCGCGGATCGAGCCGGGGGAACAGGTACAGCGCCGCCTTGGGCTTGACGCAGCTGACGCCCGGGATCGCCGTCACGCGCTCGTAGGCGAGATCGCGTTGCCGCGCGAGGCGGCCGCCCGGCGCGACGAGGTCGTCGATGCTCTGGTAGCCGCCGAGCGCCGTCTGGATCGCGAACTGGCCGGGGACGTTGGCGCACAGGCGCATCGAGGCGAGGATGTTGAGCCCCTCGACGTAGTCCTTCGCATGGCGCTTCTCGCCCGAGAGCACCATCCATCCGCTGCGGTAGCCGCAGGCGCGGTAGTTCTTCGACAGCCCGTTGAACGTCAGGAACAGCACGTCGTCGGCGAGCGAGGCGATCGACGTGTGCGTCGCGCCGTCGTACAGCGTCTTGTCGTAGATCTCGTCGGCGAGGACGATCAGCTGGTGCTCGCGCGCGATCTCCACGATGCCGCGCAGCACCTCGGGCGGATACAGGGCGCCGGTGGGATTGTTGGGATTGATGACGACGATGGCGCGCGTTTTCGCGCCGACCTTGGCGCGGATGTCCGCCAGGTCCGGCAGCCAGCCGCTCGCTTCGTCGCAGTGGTAGTGCCGCGCGCGACCGCCCGCCAGGCTCACCGCGGCCGTCCACAGCGGGTAATCGGGCGCGGGGACGAGCACCTCGTCGCCGTCGTCGAGCAGCCCCTGCATCGCCATGACGATCAGCTCGGACACGCCGTTGCCGATGAAGATGTCGTCGAGGCCGACGCCGGCGATGCCCTTTTCCTGCGTGTACTGCATGATCGCCTTGCGCGCCGCGAACAATCCCTTGCTGTCCGAATAGCCGGATGCCTGCGGCAGGTTGACGATCACGTCGCGACGCACCTCGTCGGGCGTATCGAAGCCGAACGGCGCCAGGTTGCCGATGTTGAGCTTGATGATGCGGTGCCCGTCCTCCTCCATGAGCTTCGCCTGCTCGAGGACCGGGCCGCGGATGTCGTAGCAGACGTTCGCGAGCTTCGCGGACTTGCGGATCGGTCTCATGGCGAACGACGCGGGCTGCGGGCGGGCGCGCCACCGCGTGCGTGCGTCCCGGGCGTGCTATGCGATGAGTGCATCTTGCCTCAGCATGGTCCTGATGCCGCGCACGGCCTGCCGGATGCGCGGCTCGTTCTCGATCAGCGCGAAGCGCACGTGGCCGTCGCCGTACTCGCCGAAGCCGATGCCGGGCGACACCGATACCTTCGCGTCGGCCAGCAGCTTCCGCGTGAACCCGAGCGAGCCGAGCGCGCGGTACGGTTCGGGAATGCGCGCCCACACGTACATCGACGCCTTCGGCACGTCGACGTCCCACCCGGCTTCCCGCAGGCCCTTGCACAGCACGTCGCGCCGCTTCTGGTAGCGCAGCGCGATCTCCTCGACGCACGCCTGCGGCCCTTCGAGCGCGGCGATCGCGGCCACCTGGATCGGCGTGAACGTGCCGTAATCGTGGTAGCCCTTGATCCGAGCGAGCGCGGCGACGAGCTCGCGGTTGCCCGCCATGAAGCCGACGCGCCAGCCCGCCATGTTGTAGCTCTTCGACATCGTGAAGAACTCGACGGCGACGTCGCGCGCGCCAGGCACCTGCAGGATGGACGGCGCCTTCCAGCCGTCGAACACGATGTCGGCGTAGGCGAGGTCGTGGACGATCCAGATGCCGTAGCACCGCGCGAGCGCGACGAGGCGCTCGAAGAACGCGAGCTCGACGCACTGGGCGGTGGGGTTCGCCGGGAAGTTGACGATCAGCATCTTCGGCTTGGGATACGAGCGATGGATCGCCTGCTCGAGCTCGTCCAGGAACGCGCTCTCCGTCGTCATCGGGACGTGCCGGATGTCCGCGCCCGCGATGACGGGACCGTAGATGTGGATCGGATAGCTCGGGTTGGGAACGAGCACGCTGTCGCCCTGTCCGAGTGTGGCGAGCGCGAGGTGCGCGATGCCTTCCTTGCTGCCGATGGTGACGATCGTCTCCGCTTCCGGATCGAGCTCGACGTCGTAACGGCGCGCGTACCAGTGCGCGATGGCGCGGCGCAGGCGCGGGATGCCCCGGCTCATCGAATAGCGGTGCGTATCCGGACGGCGCACGGTCTCGACCAGCTTCTCGACGATGTGCGCGGGCGTCGGACCGTCGGGATTGCCCATGCCGAAGTCGATCACGTCCTCGCCGCGACGGCGCGCCGCGAGCTTCAGCTCGGCGGTGATCGAGAAGACGTACGGAGGAAGCCGGGACAGGCGCGGGAAGTCCGCGCGCGGCAGCGTGGTTTTCATCGTGAGCGCCCGGACCGTCCGAGCGACGACAAAACGGGAAGCTATAATCCTAACCAAGGCGCGCGCTTACCGCAACGCAACATGCCGGGCGCGCGCCGCCGGCCGTCAGCCGTCCGTACCGCCGATCGTGAAATTCCACCTGTCGCATGCCACCGGCAACCTGGTGACCGGCACCGGAGCGGGCTGGGTGCGGATCGGCGCCGACGAGTACCGTCGCGGCTTCGTCGTCGCGCCCGACACGCTGCTCGCGAGCTGGGCCGAGGGCGGCTTCGAGGCGCTGAGCGAGGCGGACTTCGAGACGGTCAAGGCGCTCTCGCCGGAGATCGTGCTGCTGGGAACCGGCAGCCGCCAGCGCTTCCCGCATCCGCGGCTCTATCGCTCGCTGATCGACGCCGGCATCGGCATCGAGATCATGGATACGCCAGCCGCGGCACGCACCTACAACATCATCGCCGCCGAAGGGCGTCGCGTCGCCGCCGCGCTGATCCTGCCGTAGCTGCGAATCGTCCGGCGCGCCCGCCGGCGCACGGCGGCGGTGCTCAGCCGCGCAGCGTGGTGGCGAGCGCCACGATCTCGCCGCGCGCGTCGTTCAGCGCGTCGACGATGTCCGGCTCCTTGATGACCGACACCGGATCGACGCGCAGCGACGGGACCGGGTTCGTCTTCGAAGCGGCGATGTTCGCGAGCGACACGATGTCGGAGAGCGAGCGCAGCGGCGAGCGGTAGTGGCGGTTCTCGTGCTCGCCGACGGCCTCGATCAGCGCGTCCGAAACGTGCAGGTCGTGCAGCACCGCCTGGCCGATGCTCGCGTGCCACTGGCCGAGGATCTCCGCGAGCTCCTCGGGGTTCTGCTCCATCTCGGGATACGCGCTCGCGCGCGACAGCAGGTAGAAGTGGCCGATGTCGTGCACGAGCCCGGCGAACAGCGCCTCGTCGGGATTGATGCGCGACAGGCGCTTGGCCAGCACGTAGGCGATCGCCGCGACCTGCAGCGAGTGGCGCCACGCGGCCTCCGCGAACGGTCGCATTGCGGGGCTTTGCGCGCCGTCCCGCAGCTGTTCGAGCGCGACGGCGACGGCCACCGAGCGCACCGACGACAGGCCGACGCGCAGGATCGCGCTGCGGACGTCGCCCACCGGCTTGCCGCCGGGGTTGAGCGCCGCCGAGTTCGCCATCTGCACGAGCCGCGCGGCCAGCAGCGGCTCGGTCGACACGATCTTTCCCAGGCGCTCGGCATCGATGTCCGGGTCCTCGAGCGCCGTCCGTACCTTGATCGTGGCCTGGCTGAACGTCGGGAAGACGAGCTTCTCGCGCGACAGGTTGGCGGCGATGTCCTGGAGGAACCGGAAAGCGGGGGTATGGGCGTCGTTCATCGGGGTCGACCTGCCGTACGCGACGGCAGCGATCCCTATATCGGCTCGTCGGGCGGTTTTCTTGAGGCCCGGCTCGACAGCGGGGGCAGCGAGTGTCGCGCCCGCCGTGCTCCCGCTAGCACTGGATCGTCGTCTTGCAGTAGTTGGCGAGCTCGCGCACGACGCTCGTGTCGCCGACCGGCAGCCGTGCCCTGCCCTGGCCGTACTCGAATCCGAGCTTGATCTCGTACTTCGCGAAGAACGCGTCGAACTGCTCGGCGCCGATCGTGCCGAGCGCATGGAGCTGGTCGGTGGCGGCGTCGTGCTCGAGCAGGATGCCGGCCAGCGGCTGCGGCGCCGGCCCCGACACGACACGCGCGCCGCGAGCCGGATCGTAGACGCTGTGGTCGGCGCAGCAGTGGATCGTCGCCCCGTCGGAGGTCGCCGAGCGCTCCTTCTGGTAGCGGATGAACGACACCTCGCGCGTCGGGTAGGCGAGCTTGTGCGCGCAGATGGCGGAGAACGCGACCAGCGCACGATCGGGGCCGACGCCGCCCTGCCACGCATACGGCCGGCCATCCTCGCGCTGAAGCGTCATCGCGCTGGTCGCCGCGCGCGGCAGCCGCAGCAGGAAGCACGGCGTGGCCGCGTAGGGGTAATGGAACACGTAGTTCGTTTCGGCAGCGAGGGTCTTCGCGACGATCGGCCGGCCGTGGATGTCGATGAGGCGCGTGCGCGCATAGCGCCGCGGCGGGGCGTCGGCGTTCGACTGGGCGAGTGCGGCGAGCGACGCGCCCGAGAGGACGGCGCACGAGCCGAGGAACGAGCGTCGTTTCATGGCGAAAGCGTACGACGTGCGGGTCGTGGGGTCGATGCGACGGACGGCGGACGCGGGGCGTCAGCCGGCGACCAGCTCGCGCACGTGCTCGGAAACGCTCCGCGCGAGCGCCGACAGGCCGTAGCCGCCCTCGAGCGAGGAGACGATGCGCCGCTCGCCGTGGCGCGCCGCCACGCCGATCAGCTGGCGCGTCACCCACGCGTAGTCGGCCTCGACGAACTCGAGGTTGGCGAGCGGATCTTCGCGATGCGCATCGAATCCCGCCGAGATGACGATGAGCTGGGGCCGGTGCTCGTCGAGCGCAGGCAGCCACTTGTCCATGACGGCGGCGCGAAACGCCTCGCTGCCGCTGCCCGGGGCGAGCGGCACGTTGACCATGTTGCTGCCGAGCGGCCGGGTTCCCGAGTACGGGTAGAGCGGATGCTGGAACGTCGACACCATCAGCACGCGATCGTCGCCGGCGAAGATCTCCTCGGTGCCGTTGCCGTGATGCACGTCGAAGTCGACGACGGCAACGCGTTCCACCTCGTGCTCGGCGAGCGCGTGCGCGACGCCGACCGCGACACTGTTGTAGAGGCAGAAGCCCATCGCGCGCCGGCTCTCCGCATGATGGCCCGGCGGCCGCACCGCGCAGAAAGCGCTCGCGCTTCGGCCCGACATGACGAGGTCGACGCCGAGCACCACCGCGCCAGCGGCATGTCGCGCGGCGGACAGCGAATGCGGACACATCGCGGTGTCCGGATCGAGGTAGTGCAGCCCCGCTTCGGGCGACGCCGCTTCGATCTGGTCGAGGTAGGCGTCGTCGTGCACGCGGGCGAGGTGCTCGCGCGTCGCGGCCGGCGCCGTATGGTGCTGGAGATAGGCGTCGAGTCCGGAGGCGATCAGGCGGTCGCCGATGGCCGTCAGGCGGTCCGGGCACTCGGGATGGTAAGCCCCCATGTCGTGCAGCAGGCACGAGGGATGGGTGATGTAAGCGGTCGGCACGGGCGTGGAAACGGCCGGTCGCTGCAACGTCCGCCGCCGGCCGGTCAAGCTCCCGGGCGCCGCGGCGAACGATGCCCGCCAGGCCCCGGGTCGCACGGAACGTCATCGGGGGCGAGGCGCTCGATCGCCGGGGCGAAGCGCCCACCCGCCGGACGGAGTGTACCTCGCGCCGATCGGTTGCTGACAGGCGCGGGGCGCTTCGCTAGAGTCGCTGCATGGCACGCCGGTTGCGTGCGACGCCCATGCGCACGCGCTCCCGATGACCGTCCGGCCCGCCTCCCACAACGTCCCCGTCGCAGCGAAGCTCGCCGCGATCGTCCAGCAGCTCGCCCGCATCGTCGTCGGCAAGGACGACGTCCTCGAGCTCGCGCTCGCCTGCCTGCTCGCACGCGGCCATCTGTTGATCGAAGACATCCCGGGCGTCGGCAAGTCGACGCTCGCGCACGCGCTCGCCGCCACGCTCGGACTGAAGTACGCCCGCGTGCAGTTCACGAGCGACCTGCTGCCGGCCGACATGCTGGGCGTGTCGGTGTTCGACGAGCGCGCGCAAGCGTTCCGCTTCCATCCCGGCCCGATCTTCCATTCGGTCGTGCTGGCCGACGAGATCAACCGCGCGCCGCCGAAGACGCAGAGCGCGCTGCTCGAGGCGATGGAGGAGCGGCAGGTGTCGCTCGACGGCCAGACGCGCAAGCTGCCCGAGCCGTTCTTCGTCATCGCCACGCAGAATCCGGTCGAGCAGATCGGCGCGTATCCGTTGCCCGAATCGCAGCTCGACCGCTTCCTCATGTCGATCGAGCTCGGCTATCCCGACGCGGCGGCGGAGCGGGAGCTCCTCGCCGGCGGCGACCGGCGCCAGAAGATCGGCGAGCTCCCGCCGCTCTCCGACCCCGCGACGCTCGCCGACTGGCAGCGTGAAGCGGCCGATGTGCACGTGGCGCCCGCGCTGCTCGACTACGTGCAGGCGCTGATCGCCGCCACGCGTGCCGGTGGCGGCGCGGACACGGGCGCGCGCCGCGGTCTCTCGCCACGCGCCGGGCTCATGCTCGTCGCCGCCGCGCGCGCGAATGCGCTGATCGCGGGCCGCCCGATGGTGCTGCCGGAGGACGTGCAGCGCGTGTTCCCGGCAGTGGCCGGTCATCGTCTCGCCGGGGGCGCGCGCGCCGGCGCCGTGCAGGCGCAGACCGTCATCCGTTCGGTCGCGCTGCCCTAGCGTCGCGGATGTCGGCGTCGCGCGCCCTCGGCGCCCTCGCGCCCGGATTCGATCGCTGGAAGCAGCGCGTGCTGCGTCACGCGGCCGCGGACGGACGCGGGCTCGTGCTGCGGCATTCGCGCATCTACATCCTGCCGACGCGTCGCGGGCTCGCGCTGATCGCCACGATCGCGACGATGCTCGTCACTTCGCTCAATTACGGGCTCGCGCTCGGCTTTCTCGTGACGTTCATGCTCACCGGCCTCGTCGGGGCCGCGCTGCTGCACACGTTCCGCAATCTCGCCGGGCTCGACGTGCGGCCGGCCAGCGCGGGCGAAACCTTCGCCGGCGGGCGCGTCGGCTTCGCGCTCGCGCTGTCGGGCGGTTCGCGCACGCGCGCTTCGATCACGCTCACCACGCGCGACGGAACGACCGACGTCGTCGACATCGACGCCGACACGTTGTCGACGCTCGCGTTCGAGCTCGCCGCACCCGTACGCGGTCGTGTCCCGCTCGGACGCGTCACCATCGCCTCCGACTATCCGCTCGGGTTGTGGCGCGGCTGGGCCTACGCGCATTTCCCGCTCGCCGGCATGGCGTTTCCGGCACCGGAGAGCGGCGCGCCGCCGTTGCCGACGGGCCGCGCCGGTGCCGATAGCCGCGCGCCGGGGCGCGACGACGAAGCCGACCTGAGCGGCCTGCGCGGCTATCAGCCGGGAGATCCCCTCCAGCGCATCGCGTGGAAGGCGGTGGCGCGCGGCCGTGGCTGGTACACGAAGGCCTTCGAGAGCGCCGGCGGCGCCGGCGCCGTGACGCTGGACTTCGCGGCGCTGCCCGACAGCCTGACGGTCGAGGAGAAACTGTCGCGGCTGGTCGCGTGGGTGCTCGCGTGCGAACGCGCGGGTCGGCCGTTCGCACTCGCGCTTCCCGGCGTCCGCATCGCGGAAGGCCAGGGACGCGAGCATCGGCGCGCGGTGCTGCAAGCGCTCGCGTTGCACGGCCCGCCACGATGATCGCGCTGCGCAGGTCCGGGCGCCGCAAGGTTGCGCGCAAGCCCGCCGAGTCGCTCGGTCCGCTGCAGATCCGGTGGCTCGGCGCGATGCTGGTCGCGGCGCAGCTGCCGCAGGCGCTCGACGTGCCGGTGTGGGTCGCCGCGTTCGGCATCGCGCTCGTCGCGCTGCGACTGTGGCTGCTGTCGCGCGACCGCGTCCGACCGGGCGCGTCGCCGGCACGCATTCCTTCGTGGGCACTGGTCGTGTTCGCCATCGGCGCTGCGCTGCTGATCCGAGCGAGCTACGGCTATCTGGCCGGACGCGACCCGTCGGTTGCGTTCCTGTTCATCCTCGTCGGCATCAAGTTCCTCGAGGCGCGCTCGATGCGCGACGGAACGCTGCTCGTCTGCCTCGGCGCCTTCCTCGGCATCACGCCGTTCCTGTTCCGGCAGTCCCCGCTGTCCGCGCTCGCCGTGCTCCCCGCGTTGGTGATGGTGTGCGGCACGCTCGCGTCGCTCGCCGCACGAACACCGCAATCGCTCTCGATCGCCGCGCCGCGGGCCGCAGTCGCGCTCACGGGCCGTCTGCTGGTGCAAGGCCTGCCGCTGGCTGCGATGCTGTTCCTGCTGTTCCCGCGCCTCGCCACGCCGTTGTGGGGACTGCCGCATGCGTCGCGCGCGACGACCGGGCTGTCCGACACGATGTCGCCCGGCATGATCGCCGAGCTCACGCAGGAGGACGCGGTCGCGTTGCGCGCGGACTTCGACGGCCCGCCGCCGCCGCCGGCGCAGCGCTACTGGCGCGGACCCGTGCTGACGCGCTTCGACGGCGCCACCTGGTCGTCGAACTACCTCCGCATCGACGGCGCAGCGTTGCGCGGCGAGGGGGCGACGATCAGCTACACGGTGACGCTCGAGCCCAACGAGCGGCCGTGGCTGTTCGCGCTCGAGCTCCCGGCGACGCTGCCGCGCATCGCCGAGCAGCTCTCGCCCGGCGACCTCACGATCACGCGCGACCAGCAGCTGCTGCTGCGCCGCCCGGTCGGCCAGGTCATGCGTTACGTCGCGACGTCGTCGCTGCGCGACCGTCACCCGGTGAGCGAGCGCGACTTCGCCGAGAACCTGCGCCTGCCGCGCATCGCGAATCCGCGCACGCTCTCGCTCGCCCGCGAGCTGCGCGAAAGGCATCCCGACGATCGCGCCCTGATCGCGGCGGTGCTCGCGAAGTTCCGCAACGAGGACTACACGTATACGCTCGCGCCCGGCGTCGTGCATCGTGCCGATCCCGTCGACGGCTTCCTGTTCGACACGCGCCGCGGCTTCTGCGAGCACTACGCGAGCGCGTTCGCCGTGCTGCTGCGCGCCGCCGGCATTCCCGCGCGCATCGTCACCGGCTACCAGGGCGGCGAGATGAATCCGCGCGGCCAGTACCTGATCGTGCGCCAGTCCGACGCGCACGCCTGGGTCGAGGCGGTCGTCGACGGCCACTGGCAGCGCTTCGATCCGACGGGCGCCGTCTCACCCCTTCGCATCGAGTCGGGCATCTCGCGCGCGCTGCCCGATGCCTACGAGCTGCCGCTGTTCTCGCGGCTCACCGGCGGCTGGCTCAAGGATGCGCAGTGGGTCGTCGACGCGATGAACCACGCCTGGCGGCGACACCTGATCGGCTTCGATCGCAGCCGTCAGCAAGCGGTGTTCGAGGCGCTGCATCTCGATCCCGCGCAGCCGTGGCAGGCGGCGGGCATCGTGATGACGGGAGCCGCCGTCTGGATGCTGGGCCTGCTCGGCTGGCTCGCCTGGCGGCGCACGAAGCGCGAGCGCGGCTCCGCGGTGTGGACGCATCTTTGCAGCCGCCTCGCGCGGGCCGGGCTGCCGCGCGAACCGCACGAAGGGCCGCTCGCGTATTCGCGCCGCGCGGCACGGCGCTGGCCGCGCTTCGCGATCGCCTTCAACGCGATCGGCGAGTCGTACGCGAAGCTGCGCTACGGGGCCATCGGCGGCAGCGAGCGCGACGCGCTCGTGGCGACGCTCGAGCGGGCGTTCGACGTGCTGCCCCCGGCGGGGCGGCTTCGCGGGGAGACGACGGGCTGAGCCAACCGTGCCCGTTGCGGCACACTGCCGCACGTTGCGCGTTCGACGCAGATCGCGAACGACGCGAGCGAAACGTCTGTGCCCGGCGAGCAGGCGATCGATCTCGCGCAACCCAACGGATGCGACGCGCGCCCGCGCTGCGCGTGATCGGCGCCGCTATGCCGGCGGCAGGTACTTCATCGGATCCATCGGGCGCCCGAGCCGGCGGATCTCGAAGTGCAGCTTCACCTGGTCGGTGTCGGTCGAGCCCATCTCGGCGATCTTCTGGCCGCGCGTCACCTGCTGGCCTTCCTTCACCACGATCTCCCGGTTGTGCGCGTACGCCGACAGGAACGTCTTGTTGTGCTTGATGATGACGAGCTTGCCGTAACCGCGCAGCCCCGATCCGGCGTACACGACGCGCCCCGGGGCGCTCGCCACGATCGCCTGCCCGGCGGTGCCCGCGATGTCGATGCCCTTCAGGTTCGCGGTGTCGGAAAACCCGGTCACGAGCTTGCCCTTGGCGGGCCACGTCCAGTCGAGATCCTCGGCGTCGTCGGCCGCGCCGTTGCCGTTCGACGGCGGCGCTGATGGCGCAGGCGAAGGCACCGCCTTCTCGGGCACGGGCGCGGGCGTGCCCGGTTGCGCCGGCGACGGCGACGCAGGGACGGCAGGCGCTGTCGGCGATCCCGATGGCGATGCAGCAGGCGACAGTGGCCGCGCCGGCTCGGCACGCGCGACCTGCGTATCGGGCGGTGTCTTCGCCATCTCCTGGGCGGCCTTCTCCGAGTACGGCTCCTTGATCGCCCGCGGCGCCACCTTCAATGCATCGGTATTGCTTCGATGCGTCGGCGGAGCGGACGCGAGCGGCGGCGGCGACGCCGCGGGCCGCGCTTCGACGACCGGAGGCGCGGTGCGCAGCGGTGCGACCTGCACCCCGGCTGCGTCCGGCGCGGGGGTTCCGGGCGTCTCCCCCGGCGGGGCGAGGCGCAACAGCTGGCCCACGCGGATAACGTTCGGATTGTCGAGGTTGTTCCACGCGGCCAGCTCGCGATAGTCGAGCCCGTGCTCGAGCGCGATCGCGTGCAGCGTGTCGCCGCGCTTGACCGTGTAGCTCGGCGGTCGCCAGTCGGGCTCGGCCGCGCGCGTGGGTACGGCCACCGAAGGCGGGGATGCCGGCGCGGGTGCCGCGACGGGTGGCGTTCCCGGCCGCGCAGGCGTCGCGCGCCGCTCCTCGACGGGCGCACGTCCGCGCGAAGCGCACGCGGCGAGCGCGAGGACGAGGACCACGCCGGCGGCGCGGCCGGCGAGCGAGCGAAGCGGCGGAACGCGGTGCATCGGGCTATCGACCGGGCGCCGCACGCGGAAGTTCAGGCGCGCCCGGGGAGGAGCGGCACGAATCGTACCGCATCGAGCGTCTGCTCGCGCACGCCGCCGGGCGTCGCCTCGATCACCGTCAGCCGCTGCAGCCCGCGCTCGCTCTCGTCGCGGCTCGCGAGCGGCAGCACCATCCGCGCCCCCGGTTTGAGGTAGTGCATCAGCGGCTGCGGCACGTGCGTCGCCGCCGCCGTCACGACGATCGCATCGACGGCGAGCTCCTCGCCGAGATCGGCGCTGCCGTCGCCGTGCTTCAGGCGCACGTTCGACACGCCGAGCGCCTTGAGATTGCGCCGCGCCTTGGACACGAGCGCGCCGATGCGCTCGACCGTGTAGACGGTCTTCGCGAGCTGCGCGAGCACGGCCGTCTGGTAGCCGCAACCGGTGCCGATCTCGAGCACGGTGTCGAGCTCGCGCCCGTTGCGCGCAAGCTCGGTCATGCGCGCCACGACCCACGGCTGCGAGATCGTCTGTCCGCTGCCGATCGGCAGCGGCGTGTCCTCGTAGGCGCGTATCGCGAGCGCCTCGTCGACGAAGATGTGCCGCGGGATCGCGTTCATCGCGCCCAGCACGACCTCGTCGCGGATGCCCTGCTCGCGCAACCGCTCGATCATGCGCGCACGCGTGCGTGCGGACGTCATGCCGATGCCGTCGAAGCGGTGGCCGCCCGGTCCCATGAGGTCAGCGGGCGATCCAGGCGCTCACGTCGCGCATCTGCTCGCGGTTGGTGAGATCCATCTGCAGCGGGGTTACCGACACGTACCCCTGGTCGGTGGCGTGGAAGTCGGTGCCCTCGCCCGCGTCGGCGGCGGGCCCGGCGGGGCCGACCCAGTAGACGGTCTCGCCGCGCGGATTCTTCATCGGAATCACGTCCTCGGCCTTGTGACGCCGGCCGAGGCGCGTCACGCGCATGCCCTTGAGCGACGCCGCCGGCACGTCCGGGACGTTGACGTTCAGCAACCACTTGCCGGCCGGCGCGCGCTCGTGCCGCTCGATCAGCTGCATCGCGACGTGGCCCGCGGTGGCGAAGTGCGATCCGGCCTTGCTGGCGAGCGAGATCGCGATCGCCGGGATGCCGAGCAGGTAGCCTTCGGTCGCGGCGGCGACGGTTCCCGAATAGATCGTGTCGTCGCCCATGTTCGCGCCGAGATTGATGCCCGACACGATCATGTCGGGCAGCACGTCCAGAAGTCCCGTCACGGCGAGATGGACGCAGTCGGTCGGCGTGCCGTTCACGAACAGGAAGCCGTTGGGCGCACGTCGCACCATGAGCGGCCGGTCGAGCGTGAGCGAGTTCGATGCCCCGCTGCGGTCGCGCTCGGGGGCGACGACCGTCACCTCGTGGCGACTCCCCAGGACGGCGGCCAGATGCTCGATGCCAGGCGCGAAATAGCCATCGTCGTTGGAGATCAGGATGCGCATCGCTCGATTCGCTTGCGCGCCCTGCCGTCGAGCAGCCAGCGCGAGGCCGAAACGATTATAGCGCCCGCGCTGCTGCGCCCGTGCGCCGCGCGTCCGCCACCTATAATCGCGTGATGCACGAGCGCCTTTGTCACGCCGCGCGACCGCGCCGCATGCGATGAACCGATCGCGCGAAGCGCTCGCCGTCGCCGCCGTGGCACTCGCGACGCTGGCAGCGCTTCCGGTCGTTGCCGTGATCGCCCGGGGAATCGCGCCGGGCGCGGGCGCGACGTGGGAGCATCTCGCGGCGACATCGCTGCCCGGATACGTCGCCAACACGCTCGCGCTCGTCGTGCTGGTCGGGCTGGGTGCCGGCGTCGGCGGTACGGCGACCGCGTGGCTCGTCGCGCACCGGCGTTTCCCCGGATCGCGCCTGTTCGAGTGGGCGTTGCTGCTGCCGCTCGCGATGCCGGCGTACGTGATGGCGTATGCCTACACCGACTTCCTGCAGTTCGCCGGCCCGCTCCAGGGGTTCCTGCGCGCGACGTTCGGCTGGTCGCGCGGCGACTACTGGTTCCCCGACGTGCGCACGCTCGGCGGCGCGGCGACGATGTTCGTGTTCTCGCTGTATCCGTATGTCTACCTCCTCGCGCGCACGGCGTTCACCGAGCGTCCTCCCGCGCTCGTGGAAGCGGCCCGAACGCTGGGCCTGTCGCGCACGCAGGCGTTCTGGCGCGTCGAGCTGCCGCTCGCGCGTCCGGCGGTCGCCGGCGGCATCGCACTCGCGCTCATGGAAACGCTCGCCGACTATGGCACCGTCGCCTACTTCGCGATCGACACGTTCACGACGGGCATCTATCGCGCGTGGTTCTCGCTCGGCGATCGCGCCGCGGCCGCGCAGCTTGCGACCTCGCTCCTCGGTTTCGTCGTCGTGGCGCTCGCGCTCGAGCGCGTGTCGCGACGCGCGTCGCGCACGTCGGGCGGCGCGCGGGGGCGCACGAACCTGATGCCGCGGCCGGCGCTTCGCGGCGGGCGCGCCGCCGTCGCGACGCTCGTGTGCAGCGTGCCGCTCGCCGTCGGCTTCGTGATACCGGTGCTGCTGCTCGTGCGGCTGGTCGCCGGCTCCAGCGACGTCCTCGACGCGACGCGCTTCCTGACGTGGGCGTGGAACAGCTTCCGCGTCGCCGCGATGGCGGCCGCGCTCGCCGTTGCCGCGGCGGGTCTCATCGCCTACGCCGCGCGGCTCGCGCCGGGGCCGATGACGCGGCTCGCATCGCAGCTGTTGCCGCTCGGCTACGCCGTACCGGGCACCGTGCTGGCGGTGGGCGTGCTGCTGCCAGTGGGCGCCGTCGATCGCGCCATCGCCGATGCCGTGCGCGACGCAACCGGGACGAGCCCCGGCTTGCTGCTCACCGGCAGCGTGTTCGCGCTGCTTTATGCGTACCTGGTGCGCTACTTCGCCGTCGCATGGAACGGCATCGAACCCGGGTTCGCGCGCATCACGCCGACGATGGACCAGGCCGCGCGAAGCCTCGGGGCCGGTTCGGCGGAGCTCCTGGTGCGCGTCCACGCACCGCTGCTGGCGCGCACCGGCGCGGCGGCGTTCCTGCTCGTGTTCGTCGACGTGATGAAGGAGTTGCCGGCCACGCTCGTGCTGCGGCCGTTCAATTTCGACACGCTCGCGACCCAGACCTACCAGCTCGCGCGTGACGAGCGACTCGCCGAAGCGGCGCTGCCTTCGCTCGCGATCGTGCTGGTCGGCCTTGCGCCGATGCTGCTGCTCGCACGCTCGGGGCGGGCACCCGCGCCGGCCGTGCAGGCGATCGCGCCGGCGGTGTAGAAAAAAAAGGGCGCCGCGCGGGCGCCCTCCGGAAAAACGGTCGAGACCGCTAGCGCCAGCCGACGCGATCGGCGAGCTTTTGCGCTGCCACGGTGTTCCTGCCGAGATCGGCGATCGGCAGCGCGTCGGCCTTGAACGTGCCCATCGCCTCGAGCGCCGGGTTCTTCACCTTGACGCTCCGGACCGCCGGCCATTCGTTGTTGCCGTCGGCGAAATAGACCTGCGCCTGGTCGCTCGCGAGGTACTCGAGGAAGCGGACGGCGTTCTCGCGATGCGGCGCGTGCTTCAACACGCCGCCGCCCGAGATGTTGACGTGCGTGCCGGCCGCGCGCTGGTCGGGCCACGAGACCGCCGTCCTGGAAACGATCTCGCGCTCGTCGGGCTTGGTCGACCGAAGCAGGCGCGCGTAGTAGTAGGTGTTGCTGACCGCGACCGCGCACTCGCCGGCCGCGACCGACTTGATCTGGTCGGTGTCGCCGCCCTGGGGCTTCCGCGCGAGGTTCGCGACCACGCCCTTCGCCCATTCCTCGGCCTTCGCCTCGCCGTCGTGCGCGATGCGTGAAGCGATCAACGACAGGTTGTACGGATGCGCGCCGGAACGCGTGCACACCTTGCCCTTGAGCTTCGGATCGGCGAGCGACGCGTAGCTCGCGACATCGTCCGGCTTGACCATCGCCTTGTTGTAGACCAGCACGCGGGCGCGGCTCGAGAAGCCGAACCAGTCGCCCTGCGGGTCGCGCATCGACGCCGGTATGCGTTCGTCCAGAAGCGCCGATTTCACCGGCTGGAACAGGCCGAGCTCCTTGGCCTGCGAAAGGCGCGCGGCGTCGACGATGAGCAGGATGTCGGCCGGGCTGTTCGCCCCCTCGTTCTTCAGCCGCTCGAGCAACTGCTCGTCGCCGGCTTCGATCCGATTGATGCGAATGCCCGTCTGCTTCGTGAAGTTGTCGTAGAGCGCCTCGTCGGTCTGGTAATGCCGCGCCGAGTAGAGGTTGAGAACGGGCTCCTCCGCCGCGTAGGCGATGGACCACGGCATGGCGGCGGCCAGGAAGGTTGCGGCGAGTCGTTGAGCGATGGTCATCGGAAGGTCGCGTGTCGTTGGGTGCATCGAATTTAGCCGGTCGCGCGGCGCGAGTCAATAAGAATGCGAATCCTTCTCATTTGTGTTGCCGAATAGCGTCGGCCTGACAGCGCGCGCCGGCGCGCCGTTCGATTCCGGCAGCGACGCCGCCTAGCCGCTGTTGCGAAGTCCGGCGGCCAGGCCGTTGATCGTGAGGTGGATCGCGCGTTGCGTGCGATCGTCGGTCTGGCCCGCACGATAGCGGCGCAGCAGCTCGACCTGCAGGTGGTTCAGC
>Ga0307411_10000258_pt1 | contig 17393 bp, 17 predicted proteins | sample DK1Ometagenome_2_FD_203712 | JGI IMG/M metagenome (GOLD analysis project Ga0307411, IMG submission 203712) | Maize rhizosphere microbial communities from greenhouse at UC Davis, California, United States - DK15-O-1 | ecosystem: Host-associated > Plants > Roots > Rhizosphere > Soil | place: USA...
CGGCTGCTGGTCAGCGGTGCGGGCGACATGTACGAGGCGACCGAGAGCACCGGCCGCTGGAACGTGGGGGAGGGCACCACCAGGCACTGCTCGCCCTCGGCGAAGCTCACCAGGCCGTGCTCGACGAGGAACGCCCGCGCCCGGTCGGTTTCCAGCTGGTACTCCGCGCGCATGGCCTCCAACGTCGGCGGGTGGTCGTCCTGGAGACCGACCATGACCGCGTGCCAGTCGTCGGTGCCCGCCAGCGCGCGCATCTCCGCCGCCAGCTCCGCGTAGGCGGCCTGGCCCCGCTCGTGCAGTTCCGACGCCCCGTAGCCGAGCACCTCCTGCTCGCGCAGCAGCGTCGAGTACAGCTCCTCGCCCATCCGCCAGTCACCCGTCGCCCGGTCGGCGAACTCGTCGAGGAACGCGGCCAGCTCGTCGAACGCGACCGCCGCGGGCTCGGCCGCGGCGGCCAGCTTCGCCCGCAGGTCCGGGTCGGCGACCTCGGCGGGCAGGGCGCCGGTGAGGAACGCCCGGCCGGTCTTGGCCTGGCCGGCGCCTCGACGGACGATCTTCGCCGAGGCGAGTTCGGGGTCCAGGTTCGCCCGGCACGCGGCGAGCACCGACGGCACCTCGGCCAGCCGGGCCAGCACGGTGTCCACCAGTTCCGGCTCGGGCCGCAACCGGTGCAGGAACGCCGTGAACAACGGGTACAGCACCGCTCCGGTGTAGACGGAGGGATCCCGCCGCCACGCGGGCCAGGTGGCCTTGGCCCGCTCGCCGCGCAGCACCGCGAGGACCAGGTCGCGGTCGATCGCGTCGGCGGGTGTCGGCGCGTGCGCCGTGGCGAAGCGGTCGAGCCAGGCGTTCGCCGCGCGCTCGCCGTGGGTGAAGGCCGCGGCGCTGAAGTCGCCGAGCGTTCGGTCGTGGTCGAGCGAGCCCAACATGGCCGCTCGACCGGGTTCTCGGTCGAACTGCGCGGCGAGGAAGTCGTCGACAAGGGGCGCGAAGGTGGTGTCATCGGTCACGTGCACCGAAGTTACCCGCAAGTTCTACTCTGGACGGTGTGGCTGACGAGAAGAAGGCAAAGGTTCCGGCGCGCGCTGTGAAGACGGCCGCGGAGTTCGTCGCGGCGCACGGCAGGCAGTCGCGCGCGGTCGTGGAGAACATCGGCCGGGCGGGTGCGCGGATCGTGCTGGTGGGCGAGGACGGCGCGTTCGGCGACGTCGTGGTCCCCGACGTGGCCACCGCGGAGGCCGTCGTGGCGGCGGTGCCGGACCTGGCGCCCAGCGAGTGGGACCGGGAGACCACGGCCGCGCTGCGGATCGGGTCGGCGCACCGGCACAAGATGGCTGGTCGTTGAAGGTCCTCCTGGCAGGCTGCACCAAGCTCCCGGCCGGTGACGGGGACGACGACGCGCTGGTCCCGGCGCTCGCCGACGTCGGTGTGCACGCCGAGTGGGCGCCGTGGGACTCGCCTGCGGACTTCGCGGGCGCCGACCTGGTGGTGCTGCGCACGACCTGGGACTACCCCGAGCGGCTCGACGAGTTCCTGAGCTGGTGCGACAGCGTGCCGAACCTGGCCAACCCGGTGCCGGTGGTGCGCTGGAACCTGGACAAGGTGTACCTGACCGCGCTGCGCGACGCGGGCGTCCCGGTGGTGCCGACTGCGGTGCTCCGGCCGGGGGACCGGCCGGTGTGGCCGACCGGCGAGTTCGTCGTGAAGCCGACTGTCGGCGCGGGCTCGCGCGGCGCGCTGCGGGTGGCGGCGGGCGACTTCGCGGCGGCGCGCGCACACGTCGCGTCGCTGGGCGTCCCGGTGCTCGTGCAGCCCTACCAGGCGACCGTGGACGTGCTCGGCGAGACCGCGATGGTGTTCTTCGGCGGTCGGTACTCGCACGCGTTCACGAAGAGCGCGATGCTCACGCCCGACGCCGAACTGGACCCGTCCGGCCACTTCGTCGTGGAACGGCTCGCGCCCGCCCAGCCGGACGCGGCGCACCGCCGGGTCGCGGAGGACGTGCTGGACGCGGCCGCCCGGCAGCTGGGCCGGAGCCGGTCGGACCTGCTCTACGCGCGCGTCGACCTGGTCACCGGCGCGGACGGCTCGCCGGTGTTGCTGGAGCTGGAACTGGCCGAGCCCTCGCTGGGGTTCCGTCAGGCCGACGAGGCGGCGCCCGCGCGGTTCGCCTCGGCGGTCCGGGCGGCGCTCAGCTCCGCAGGCCCGAGCCGATGCCGGTGAGGGAGCGGACCTCCATCTCGGCCTGCTTGTCCGCGTCCGCCTTCTCGCGGCTGAGCAGCGTGCCCAGGATCCCGCAGAGGAACGAGAACGGGATCGACACGATGCCGGGGTTGCCCAGCGGGAACCAGTGGAAGTCGACGTCCGGGAAGATCGACCCTTTGGCGCCGGACACGGCCGGGGAAAAGGCGATCAGCACGACGCACGAGATCAACCCGCCGTAGATGCTCCACAGCGTCCCGTTGGTGTTGAACCGCTTCCAGAACAACGTGAACAGGATCGTGGACAGGTTCGCCGACGCGGCGAGCGCGAACGCCAGCGCGACCAGGAACGCGACGTTCTGGCCGTTCGCCGCGATACCGCCGACGATCGCCAGCAGCCCGACGGCCACCGCCGTCAGCCGGGCGACCCGGACCTCCGAGCGCGGGTCGGCCTCGCCGCGCTTGAGCACGTTCGCGTAGACGTCGTGCGCGAACGACGCGGACGCGGTGAGGGTCAACCCGGCCACCACGGCGAGGATCGTGGCGAACGCGACCGCCGAGACCACGCCGAGCAGCACCGCGCCGCCGACCTCGAACGCCAGCAGCGGGGCGGCTGAGTTTTCCCCGCCCGGCGCGGCGCGGATCGTGTCCGAGCCGACCAGCGCCAGCGCGCCGAAGCCGATGACCAGCGTGCACAGGTAGAAGGTGGCCATCATCCAGGTCGCCCACACCACCGAGCGGCGGGCTTCCTTGGCGTTGGGCACCGTGTAGAACCGCATCAGCACGTGCGGCAGGCTCGCGGTGCCGAGCACCAGCGCGAGGGCCAGCGACACGAAGTCGAGCTTGCTGGTCCCGCTCGCCCCGTACTTCGCGCCGGGGTTGAGCGCGTCCCCGCCCAGCGGGCTGTGCCGGGTCGCGGTCTCCAGCAGCGCGGACAGGCTGAAGCCGAACTTGCCGAGCAGGAACACCGTCATGAACACGACGCAGGTCATCAGCAGGACGGCCTTGATGATCTGCACCCAGGTGGTGCCCTTCATGCCGCCGACCAGCACGTACAGCACCATGATCACGCCGACCACGGCGATCACGACGGCCTGGCCCGCCTTGGTCTGCACGTTGAGCAGCAGCGCCATGATCGCGCCCGCGCCCGCCATCTGGGCGATCATGTAGAACAGCGAGATCACCAGCGTCACGTTCGCCGCGGCCGCGCGGACGGATCGCTGCCGCATCCGGAACGCCAGCACGTCGCCGAGGGTGAAGCGGCCGGTGTTGCGCAGCCGTTCGGCGATCAGCATCAACCCCATCAGCCAGGAGACCACCCAACCGACCGAGTACAGGAAGCCGTCGTAGCCGTAGACCGCGATGCCGCCGGAGATGCCGAGGAACGACGCGGCCGACAGGAAGTCGCCGGACAGCGCGATGCCGTTCTGCGGGCCGGTGAAGCTGCTGCCCGCCGCGTAGTAGTCCGACGCGGAGGCGTTGCGGCTGTTGGCCCGGTAGACGATGTAGAGGGTGATCAGCACGAAGACCGCGAACACGCCGACGTTGATCGCGACGTTGCCGCCGGGCGCTGCCGAGGCCAGGGTGCGGGTCACCGGTCCACCAGCCCGGCCAGCGCGCGCACGTCGTCCACCTGGGGGTCGAGCCGCCGCCGCGCGTAACGCGCGTAGGCCAAGGTCAGCACGATCGTGGAGGCGAACTGGAGCATCCCGAACAGCAGCCCGATGTTGACCACGCCGAACACCCTGGTGCTCATGAACTCGTGCGCGTAGGCCGAGGCGAGCACGTAGGTGAGGTACCACGACAGGAACAAAGCCGTCATCGGGAAAACGAAGAGCAGCACCCGGCGACGGAGAGTCGTGAATTCGTCACTCTGTTGGATGGCGACGAAGTCCGGATTTCCTTCGTGATCGACCAACAGCGGCTTGTCGGGCTCGTCGAATGTCGCGAACCCGCGCCCCTTTGAAGAGGCCCGCCTCGATTCCACGGCAGGCGGCATGGCCTTCGTCATCAATCCTCCACAGGGGATTCCGAGATGCCCGTGTACCGCGCGGGGCGCTATCGGAGGCGGCCAGCGTAACCGCGCGCCGAGCGCAGTCAACTCCGAACTCGCAGGCGGGCTGCGTCTCAACTGGCGCACCACGAGGTCAGCGCGTGCATCGGCGGGCTATGCGAGTTGGTCGTTGTCGTCGGTGGACCTCTCACCTACTATCGATCGACGAGATCGCCCGCCGCTCGCAAACATCAACACGCCGATGAATCTGTACTCGATTCAGGTGTCGGCTCGGTTCGAACAAGATCGCGCACTAGCCACCAGGGGCTTATCTGTGACTGTGGAGAACCGACTCCGGTGGCGGTGGTGGGGCTCGATCGTGGACTGGCGAAATTGGCGGTTGCCGACGAAGCTGGCCGCCGTCCTGCTGGTGCCGGTCGCCGTCGCCGTGGGCGCCGGGCTGCTGCAGATCCAGGGTTACGTCACGCGAGCGGACTCCTACGCCGCCGTCGGACGGCTGGTGTCGGTGCGCTCCGCGATGGGCCCGCTGATCACCGGCATCCAGCGCGAGCGCGCGTTCGCCGCGCAGCGCGCCGAGGGCGCGGGTGTGGAGAACGCCGCGTTCCAGGAGCACCTGCGGGTCACCGGTGCGGCGACGAAGACCATGCGCGGCCTGGTGGACGGTGGCGCATCGCTCGGCGAGGTCGCCGCGGCCCGGTACAACGACGTGGTCGTCCAGCTCGACGGCCTGCCCCAGCTGCGGGACCGGGTGGTCAGCGGCTCGGTCGACACCGCGGGCGGGGTCGGCGGCTACACGGTGGTGCTGCGCGCGCTGCTGGACTTCGACCAGGCGCTGGTCGGCGAGTTCGGCGACCCGGCGCTCGCGGGCACCGGGACGGCGCTGCACAACCTGGCGATGGCGGCCGAGCAGATGTCCTGGCAGCACGCGACAGTGCTCGCCGCGGTCAGCCGGGGAGGCTTCGTCGACGTCGAGTCGACCATGATCGAGCAGTCGTGGACCCGCCTGCAGGACAAGCTGGCCGACTTCAGCGCGGTCGCGACACCCGAGCAGCAGAGCGACTACCGGCTGACAGTCGCCGGTCCCGACGTCGACTCGCGCAACCGCCTCATGCAGGAGGCGCGCGAACAGGTGCAGGCCGACCGCGGTCTCGACGCGTCGCAGATCGCGGACCGGATCCCGGCGCTGGACTGGAACCGCGCGTCGGAGGGCACCACGAAGCTGGTGAACGAGGTGCTCGGCGACCTGGAGGAGCAGCTCGCCGCGACAGCTGCCCGGTTGCAGGACGAGACCAGCGACAAGGCGGGCATCGCCGCGGTGATCCTGCTGGCATCCCTGATCGCCGCGGGTGGCGTCGGGTTCGTGGTCGGCAGCTACCTGCTGCGGTCGCTGCGCACGTTGCGCACGACGGTGCTGGACGTGGCCGAGCACCGGCTGCCCGAGCTGGTCGCCGACCTGCGCGCGGACAACGACACCGAGCGGCAGGCCGTCATCGAGCCGGTCGCGGTGCACACCACCGAGGAGCTCGGCCAGCTGGCGCGGGCGTTCGACGCGGTGCACCAGCAGGCCGTGCGCTCAGCCGTCGAGGAGGCGAACCTGCGCGGCGGCCTGCGCAACACGTTCGTCAACCTGTCCCGGCGCAGCCAGAGCCTGGTGGAACGCCAGCTGCGGCTGATGGAGGAGCTGGAGCGCCAGGAGGAGAACCCGCAGCAGCTGGCGAACCTCTTCAAGCTCGACCACCTCGCGACCCGGATGCGGCGCAACAACGAGAACCTGATGGTGCTCTCCGGCACCGACGTCACCCGCCGGTTCACCCGGCCGGTGCCGCTGGCCGACGTGCTGCGCGCGGGCGCGTCCGAGATCGAGCAGTACCAGCGGGTCATCGTGCAGGCGGTGCCGCAGGTCGAGATCGTCGGCTACGCGGCCAGCGACCTGGTCCGGCTCGTCGCCGAACTGCTGGACAACGCGACCGCGTTCTCGCCGCCGCGCAGCCAGGTGCTGATCGGTGGCCGCCCGATGCCCGGCGGCGGTGTGCTGATCGACGTCGTCGACCAGGGCGTCGGAATGGCCGAGGACGAACTGGCCGAGGCCAACCGCACGCTGCGCTCGGTCGACTCCGACGACCTCCCCGCGTCGCGGCAGATGGGCCTGTTCGTCGTCGCCCGCCTGGCGGGCAGGCACGGCATCGAGGTCAAGCTCGTGGACCAGGGCCCGGACCGGGAAGGCCTGCGCGCTGTCGTCGGTGTGCCGACGGAACTGGTGCGGACGCCCAAGGTCGACCTCAGCGCGCCGCCGGTCGTGCCGGCGAGCCGTCCGGCACCTGCCCCGGCCGGTGGGGTCGCGGAGGAGTGGTCGTCGTTCCGCGGTCGGACCATCGAGGAACCGCCGAAGCAGGTGCGCCGCAAGTCGACGTGGTTCACCGGCCCGATCGGCGGCGAACCGGCCCGGCACCGGGCCGCGGAGCCGTCGACCCCGTCGACCCCGTCGTCCGCGGTGCCTTCGGCGGCCGTCGACGAGGGCGGTCTGCCCAAGCGGAAGCCGCGCGGCAACCTGGTCGCGGAGCTGTCGGAGCCGGCACGGCACTCACCCGTCAAGCGTGATCCGCAGGCGACACGGGGGTTTCTGGCGAATTACCAGACTGGGATCCGGCAAGGTGTGCGAGATTCCGGAGACCAGCGAGCAGGACAGGAGAACCCATGAGCACACCCCGGTCCCGGCAGGTGGACCAGTTCGGCTGGCTGATCACCAACTTCGCCGAACGCGTCCCCGGTGTGGCCCACGCGGTGGTGATCTCCGTCGACGGACTGCTGCTCACCTCCTCGGCCGGGCTGCCCGAAGCCCGCGCGGACCAGCTGGCCGCGATCGCGGCGGGCGTCGCGAGCTTGACCGAGAGCGCCGCGAGGTGCTTCGACGGCGGTGGTGTGCTCCGCTCGGTGATCGAGATGGAGCTGGGCGTCATGCTGCTGACGTCGGTCCGGGACGGTTCGTGCCTGGCGGTGCTCGCGGCGCCGGACAGCGACGTGGGCCAGGTCGCCTACGAGATGACAGTCGTGGTGGACCAGGTCGGCCAGCTGCTGACCCCGGAACTCCGTGCCCAGCTGCACGGTGTGCAGCGGATGATGGCTCGCCCGTCGGCGTGAGGTGCTGATGAGTCCCGATCCCCACCACGGTCAGCCCGAGTCCCCCTCGGAGCAGACCTTCGCGGACCTGCTCAACGGGTTCACCCTGGGCGGAGGCAAGCGCAAGGGCCGCAAGAAGGACACCGAGCAGCGGCCCAAGGACGAGCGGCCGACCCAGCCGACGCGGCGGCCCGACGAGTTCGAGCTCGAACTCGCGGACGAGGAAGCCGCGTCGATCGTCCGGCCGTACTCGTGGACCGGTGGCCGCACGACGTCCGCGGTCCAGCTGGAGATCGAGACGCTGGTGACCGCCAGCGAACGCGACTGGCGCGCGTCGCAGGTGCTCAAGGCCGAGTACCAGGACGTGGTGGCGTTGTGCGCCCGCCCGCGCTCGGTGGCCGAGGTGGCCGCGCTGCTGCGGCTCCCGCTCGGCGTCGCGCGGGTGCTGCTGGGCGACATGGCGGAACGCGGCTTGATCGACGTGCACCGCACGGTGGCGTCCGACGGCGACGTGCCGGACCTCGGCCTGATGGAACGGGTGCTCAGCGGCCTGCGCAGGCTGTGACCGGCTCGGTCAGAGGATGCCTTCCAGTCGGGTTTTGAGGAAACCCGCGTCGATCAGCTCGAAGTGGTCGAACCGGGAGCACCCGAGGTTGTCGGCGTCGAGCCCGCGCGCGCTCGCGCCCTGCACGATCGGGTTGAACAGCCGCTCGTAGTTGAACGACAGCACGACGTGGACGCCCGTCGCGACCTTGTTCACCTGGCCCAGGTAGTCCAGGAACCGGTCGTGCGAGTCGGTGTCCCACATCTTCGCGACGTCCTGCGCGTGCCGCTGGATCTGGCTGAAGTTCTTGGACGTGATCTTGTAGAGGTATTCGCACAGGTAGCGGAACTCCAGGTCGTTCGACGCGGACTGGAGTATCCAGGTGAGCTGCGTGAGCGGACTGCTCTCGTCGACCTCGGCGATCTTCGAGGAGATGGTGGTGGTCGACCTGTTCACGTTGGGGTCGAGCAGGAGGATCTTGTCGATCTCCAGTTCGCGCAGCGCGTCCTGCGCGTAGCGGGTCAGGAAGAAGACCATGTCGGCGCCGAATGAGAAGCCCACGAGTGTCATCCGCTTGCGGGGGTACTGGCGCCGCAGGTTCCGCAGCGCGTACGCGAGCAGCTGGACGTGCGACTCGAGCGAGATCGGCTGGTAGTGCTCGTCGTCGCGTTCGTTCGCGTTGAACCCGTACAGCGTGAGCGCGACGCAGTGGAACTTGCTCTCCACCAGGTAGGCCCGGAAGTCGTTGGCGTCCAGACCCAGGCCGTGCAGGAAGACCACCAGCTCGTCGGAGGAGCGCTTGGCCTCCAGGTAGTGGATAGACCGCCCGGCCACGGTGTCCTGTACGTCGATCGCGGACCTCAGCACGTCGGCGTTGATGTCGATCGTCCGCGCGGTGATGCCGACGTGACTGCGCCGCCGGGCCAGCCACCGGTAGACGACAGCTGTCGACACGCTCGACACGACTGTCGCGAGCAGCAGGGACAGGATCGTCGAGTTGAACTCGCGTCCCCACGACTCGAGGGCGCGGCGGAACTCCCCGGAGTAGAGGTTCGTCGCGATGCCGAGCAGCGTGCCGATGGCGCCCGAGACGATCGCGATCCCGCGCGGGACCTTCCGAGCCTGCTTCGCCTGAGGGTTCTGCCCTGGACCGGTGGACGCCTTCACCTCACCGCTCGCTCTCGTGCCGGATCGGGTGGTCCGCTGTGAACCACCCGTAGTCCCGCGCGGGTTCCACCCGACCGGTGAAGTGGCCGTCGGACACCCGGAGCACCTCCTTGGCCTGGGGGGACCGGTGGTCGCGGAAGCTGACCGTGCAGCCCGGCTGAGTCAACTCCGCGTGCGGTTCGACGACGACCACCACGCCCGGTGGCCGCAACGCGTCGAGGAGGGTGTCCACGACCTTGGCCCTGCCTGCCACGTCCAGCTCGTACAGCGCGTACGACAGGTTGACCGCGTTGATCGAGTGGCGGCGGAGGAACGCGCTCAGCGCTTCGATCTCCGGCAACGGACCGTGGTCGACCCCGAAGCGGGAGCGGAACGGGATCGCGCGGAACGCGGGTGTGCCTTCCGGCCAGCGCAGTCCGGTCTTGAACACGTCGTAGAGCGCGCGGGCGTTGAGCTGCCGGGGCAGCACCCCGAGACCGGTGCCGAGGTCGGCGAAGCCGACGGTGGCACCGGTGTCCGCGAAGTACGCACCGAGCAGCACCTGGGGAGCCAGGAACCTCCTGGTCCCGGTGAAGGAGTTCCGGCGTGATCGCAGAATGGAGTTGATCGTCTCGCGGTGCTCGGCGAGCGTTGATTCCAGCGACGCGACGCACGACTCCGGCCCGGTCGCTGATCTCAGCTCGTCGAGCAGTTCCGCCGCCACCAATTTGAGCGATATTCCCAACAAGGTGATCAGGTGGGCTGGACTGCTGTCGCGTCGAATGCTGTGGTGTTCGAGCACGAGCTTTTTCAACAACGGGGCGGAGCCGGACAACCCGTGGCTGATCAGCCGGTAGAGGTCTCGCCAACCGTGGTCCTGCGGGTGCCTGCCGAGCCTGTCCGCTGCCGTGCGAATGGCGGAAAGTGCGGACAATTCGTCGGCGCGATCGGAGATGGATGTCACGCGATCACCCTCGGATTCGACGCAATGGCGGAGGGTAAAAATAACACAGGCTGTTTTGCGTCGCCCCGCAATTTGCGGCTTTCGTCAATAGGACGAAGGGAGGTGCACTAAAGGGTTAACTGCCGAGGATGATGTCACTCAGGGTCGCGTACAGGGCGGGCGGGTTGTCGATCATGGGGAAGTGGCCCGAGTCGCTGATGGTGAAGGTGTCGACTGCGGCGAGGAGCGGGAGCAGGTGACCGAACCTGTTGTCGCGCTCGCCGTATACGAAGGCCCGTGAGCGGAGGCTGGTGAACAGTTCGAGGAGCTTGCCGCTGTCCGACCACTCGACCAGCGAACCGGCGGTGTCGTGAACGGCTTCGGGTGCGCAGGAGGCGTACCACTGGGCCCAGTGCCGCAGGTCGCTGTCCTGCGACGTCCTCAGGTCGGAGAGGAACGCGTCGAACCCGTGCCGCACGAATTCCACGATCGGTGTTTCCGCTGTCTTCCTGCTCACCAGTCCGCAGTCCTCGGCGACGAGATTGCCTTCGACGCTGACGAATCCGGCGACCTCCGTCATCTCCTGGGTCGCGATGAGCCCGGCTGCTCCGCCCATGCTGTGGCCCACGACGAACAGCCGCGCGGGTGAGAGATGTCGGACCACCAGGTTGGTGATGTCGGCGTAGGTCTGCAACGAGTGCGACTCGTGCGCCAGCGCGGGAGATCGCCCGTGGCCGGGGAAATCGAAGGCGCAGGTGGTGAAATCGGCCAGCGCGGAAACCAGGGCGACGTCCTCGAAACTCTTCTTCGTACAGCCGAGACCGTGCAGCAGGACGACCACGTCGGGCCCCGCTCGTCGCACATCCGCAGATATGCGGATTTCGGTTCCCTGATGCGGCAGGGAGAACGTCTCGGTGTGGCTCGGAGTTATCGTGCGCATCGTCCTATTTCCGTGGGGTGCGATCCAGTCTGTGCTGCATCGGCAGATTCATTGATCGACTTGACCGTGGGGTGCCTTCCGGTTGTCAACTCTTTCGCGTCAAGGTTAGCCGTTGTTACGTCACCAAGAGTGGCATTGCGACGATTTCCGCATTAATGCGGTAAAGCAATGGGCAGCAGGGGCCTTTCATCCAAATCGGCAGCGGCACGGCCATGATCACCCAACGCGTGGTTGCCAAGATCCATACTTGCTCTACTATAGTTTCAGTGTTGACCAAAATTGATGTCGAGGGGGCACTGTGAGCGCTGGTCGGGAAACCCGTCTCTCCGCCTGGATCGAACGGCTCGCCGCGCACTTCGCCGAGGAGGGCATCCCGCTCATCGGCGGGCGCATCCTCGGACACCTGCTGATCTGCGAGCCGTCCGAGCGGACCGCCGCTGAGCTGTCGCAGGAGCTGGAGGCCAGCAGCGGCTCGATCAGCACCAACCTCAAGTTCCTGGTCAACACCGGCCTGGTGACCAAGCGGACCCGGCGCGGTCGGCAGGCCGCCCAGTACCGGATCGACGAGAAGCGCTGGGCGGACATGGTGCAGCGCAGGCTCGACGCGCTGGTCAGCGTGCGCGACCTGACCCAGTCCGGCATGCGGCTGCTCAGCGGCGACCCCCAGCGGGCGCACCGGCTGCGCACTGTCGACCAGCTCTACACCTGGCTCGCCGACGAGCTGCCCCCGTTGTGGGAGCGCAGGCCCGCGCCGCCCAAGTAGGGTCGCGACATGACGTTCGACGAGGCGTTCGCGCTGGTGGAAGCACGTGACGTGGACGGCCTGCGGACCGCCGTCGCGCAGCACCCCGAGCTGCTCACCGCCGTTGGCAGGGGCGGCAACGACCTGCTCGCCTTCGCGGCGGGAACCTGCGACGAACGCCTGGTGCGCGTCCTGCTCGACGCGGGCGCGGACGTGCACCGGGGCAACGTGCACGGATGGACCCCGCTGCACCAGGCCGGGTACTCGGGCCTGCCGCTGATGGCCCGCATGCTGTTGGACGCGGGAGCCCGCGTCGACGTGTCAGCCCGCGGCGAGGGCGGTACCCCGCTGACCGCCGCGCTGTTCTGGGGACACCGCGAAGTCGCCGAAGTCCTTGCGGCACAGGGAATCCACCCGGCCAACCTGCGGGTCGCGGCCGGACTCGGCGACTTGGCGCAGGCCACCGCTCCCGGTGCCGGGCGGGAGTTCTACCGGCCGCACAGCGGTTTCCCCGAGTGGCAGCCGTCCGACGACCCGCAGGAGCTGGTGGACGAGGCGTTGTCCTGGGCCGCCCGCAGCGACCGCGTCGAGGTGCTCGGCGAACTGGTCGAGCGCGGCGCCAGGCCCGACGCCGAGGTCTACCGGGGCACCGCGATGGCCTGGGCCGCGTCCAGAGGACGGGTCGCCGCGGTGGTCCGGCTGCTGGAGCTGGGCGCGAATCCCAACCAGCGCACGGGTTTCGGTGGCCCCATGCACGGCAACGGCACCACCGCGCTGCACCTGGCCGCGGAGTCCGGCCACCTCGACGTCATCCGCGTCCTGCTCGACGCGGACGCCGATGTGACGGTGCACGACGAGACCCACGACGCGACGCCCGCGAGCTGGGCCGAACACGGCGGCCACCCCGCCGCGGTGGCACTGCTCACCCGCTGATCAGGTGTCATGTGTGCGCCGCAGCAGGAGAACGACGAACCCCAAAAATCCGCGGTAGCCGCCCAGCCAGCTGGCGCGGTGCGCCGCTGACATCTGAAGCGCGAGGTCGCGGTCGGGGTGCTCGGGATTGTCCAGGGCCCACTGGGCGAGGGTGCCGGTCCAGCACCACCCGTACTCGTCCCACTCCGCGATGGTGCTGGTGTACCCGTAGACCGGTGTCCATCCGTCGGCGACGACTTGGGCCACGGTGGTCGGGAGATCCGCGTACTTCTGCGGACCGTCCTCCTGCTCCGCGCGGACGGCAGCGTCCGGTTCGTGCTCCCAGAAGCAGTCGCCGAGCAGGAGCATCCCGTCTTCGGCGAGGTGCTCTCGAGCGGCGTTCAGCGTCGGGAGCAGCCCGCCGAACGCGTAGGCGGCTCCCACGCTGAGCACCAAGTCCGCTTTCCTGGTCGACCGGTACTCGGTGACGTCCTGACGGCGCAGTTCGAGCCGATCGGCCAGACCGAGCCGGGCGGCCTCGCTCAGGACGTGGTCGAAGCCTTCACCCGAAATGTCGACTCCGACAGCAGTCACGCCGCCGTGCGCCTGTAGCGCGCGCAGCAACCAGGCGCCCTCGCCGCAGCCCAGATCGAGCAGGTGATCGTCCTGTTCGCGGATGGCCCGGTCGAGGAGGTGCGCCACCGTGCTGTCGCTCAATGGCGCGGCTATCGGGTGGTCGGCGTGCGCGAGGGCTCTGAGTTCGTGTCGTTCCACCAGCGCTGTCTAACAGAGCCCGGATCTTGTATCGCAGGCATTTTTAGTTGACGAGTACGCGTGGAGCTTCCGTGCCGTGTTGCGGTGCGGAAGCTCCACGCGTCTCGCCGCGCGTGCGGGTGGCCACCCAGAACGCGGCGGTGGCGACGACGACCGTGCCCGCGCCCAGCACGTGCACGGAGACCAGGACCTCGGGCACGCCGGTCCAGTACTGGACCATGCCCAGCGCGCCCTGCGCGAGCACGACGCCGACCAGGATCAGGTAGCGGCGCCACAGGACTGGGTCGTTCGTGTGCGCCCGCACCGCGAAACCGAGCGCGGTCAGCATGCCGAGGAAGAGGAACAGCAGGTCCGCGTGCACCTGGGAGAGCGTCTCGACCGACACCTGCAGGCGCGGCGTGCTCGCGTCACCCGCGTGCGGTCCGGCGGCTGTGACGAACGTGCCCGCCAGCAACAGCAGCAGCAGCACACCGGCCTGGACCTTCTGCAACGCCAGCAGCGGCCGGGGGAGCAGCGGGGTGGCGGGCTCGTCGCCCTCGCTGAGCGCGCGCACCAGCAGCACGGCCATCCACACCAGACCCATCGACACGATGAAGTGCACCGACACCGTCCACCACAGCAGGCCGGTGAGCACGGTGATGCCGCCGATCACGGCTTGGAGGGCGACGCCGCCCAGCTGCACCAGCGACAGCACGACCACCCGGCGGCGTCGCGGCAGGTGGAACCACGCGGCCAGCAGGCACAGGCCCGCGATCACGCCGATCAGTCCGGTGAGCGTCCGGTTCCCGAACTCGACCCACTGGTGCAGCGGCCCCACTTCGGGGTGCGCGACCGGCGTCAAGCTGCCCTCGACGCACTCCGGCCAGGTCGGGCAGCCGAGGCCCGAGCCGGTGACGCGGACGATCGAGCCGGTGACGGCGATGCCCGCCTGCCCGATGACCGCCGCGATGGCGGTCGCGCGCTGAAACTTGATCAGTGGACCGGTGAACCAGGGGGGAACGGACACCCGTCGATGGTAGGCCGGGGTCAGTCCAGCTTCGTGGTGCGGGTCGCCAGCAGGCCCGCCGCCGCTCCCCACACCAGCAGCACCAGCACCGGGCGCGGGCCGGGGCCGGTGCCGTCGACCATCGCCGAGTGCAGGCCCTCGGCCAGCGCGGCGGACGGCAGCAGGTGCACGATGTCGGCCAGCCAGCCGGGCAGCGACTCCACGCCGAGCGCCACGCCGCCGATCATCAGCAGCACGAACCACACGATGTTCGCCAGCGCCAGCACGATCTCCGCGCGCAGCGCCCCGCCGAGCAGCACGCCCAGCGCGCCGAACGACAGCGTGCCCAGCACCACCAGCACCACCAGCCACGCCAACCCCGACAGCGGCGGGTGCCAGCCGAGCAGCAGCGCCGTCACGCCGAGGATCACCAGCTGGATCGCCACCACTGCCAACCCGGCGGTGACCCGGCCTGCCACCAGCAGCCAGCGCGGCAGCGTCGACGCGAGCCGCTTCACCACGCCGTAGCGCCTGTCGAAGCCGAGCGCGATGGCCTGCCCGGTGAACGCCGAGGAGATCACCGCGAGCGCGAAGATCCGCGCGGCGGCCGAGCCGACCCGCGGGTCGGGCATCGGGACCACGGTCATCAGGCTCAACGCGATCAGCAGCGCGACCGGGATCAGCACCGTCAGCAGGATCTGCTCGCCGTTGCGCAGGGTCAGCACGGTTTCCATGCGGGCCTGCGCGAACAGCATCCGGCCCAGCCTGCCGCGGCCGGGCGCTGGGGAAAAGGTGCCGGGGGCGAACCGGCTCGGGGGCAGCGCTTCTTCGGTCACGATCGCAGCTCCCGGCCGGTCAGTTCGAGGAACACGTCTTCCAGGCTGCGCTTGGCCACCGTCAGCTCCTCGGCCAGCACGCCCTGCTGGGCGCACCACGAGGTCACCGTCGAGACGACCTGCGGGTCGATCCGGCCCCGCACGAGGTAGCCGCCGTGGGTCGCCTCGCGCACCCGCAGCCCCTCCGGCAGCGCTTCGGTGAGCAGGCTGATGTCCAGGCCGGGTCGCGTCCGGAAGCGCAGCTGCTGGTCGTCGGGGTCATTCGCGGTCAGCTCCCGCGGTGTGCCCTCGGCGACCACCCGGCCCGCGTCCACGATCACCACCTGGTCGGCCAGCGCTTCGGCCTCGTCCATCAGGTGCGTGGTGAGCAGCACGCTCACGCCGTCCGACCGCAGCGCGCCGACCAGCTCCCACACCAGCCGCCGCGCCTGCGGGTCCATGCCCGCCGTCGGCTCGTCGAGGAACACCAGCTCCGGGCGGCCGACCAGCGCGCAGGCCAGCGACAGCCGCTGCTGCTGGCCGCCGGAGAGCCTCTTGTAAGGGGTGCGGACCGCGCCGCTCAACCCCAGGACGTCCAGCAGCCACGCGGGATCCAGCGGGTTCGCCGCGCAGGTCGCGATCAGGTTCAGCAGCTCGTCCGCGCGGACGCCGGGATAGCCGCCGCCGCCCTGCGGCATCACGCCGATCCGGGCGCGCAGCGCGTCGCCCTCGGTGGCCGGGTCCAAGCCCAGCACGCGCACGCTGCCCGCGTCGGCGGAGCGGAAACCCTCGCAGATCTCCACAGTCGTGGTCTTGCCCGCGCCGTTCGGGCCGAGCAGGGCGAGCACGGAACCGCTGTCGAGGGTCAGGTCGAGTCCGTCCACGGCGACCTTCGAGCCGTACCGCTTGACCAGCCCGGACACGACGACAGCGGGGGTCTGGGCATGGGGGCTCACGACCGGGAAGCCTAAAGCGTCCTCGGGGCTCGCCGATGGTGGGGTCAACCCCACCAGGACCCTCGGGGTGGCTTCAGGGTGACCTCGGGGGTATTCCGGATATCTTTCGCCGATCATGTGACGAGAAGATATTCCCGTGACGGAGATTCGGGTGAAAAGGCAGGCGCACTTGGCGCCGCTGGCTGTTGCCGGCATTGTCCTGTCGTTGTTCCCGATTGTTTACCTGCACGTGGCGTCGATCGGTCAACTTAGCCCGATCACCCACACGATCAGCGACTACATCTTCGTCCGCAACGGCACCGGTCTGCTGGCGGTGACGGCGCTGTCGCTCGCGGCCGGGTCGATCGTGCTGCTGGTGGCCCTGTTCAGAGCCGGTCTGCCACGCCGAGGCCTGATCACGGTGCTGCTGGGGCTGTGGGCGGCCGGGTTGGCCGTCGCGGCGATGTTCCCCACCGACCCGACCGGCACGCCGACGTCGTTCTCCGGGGCCGTGCACCGCTACGCGGGCGCTGTCATGTTCGTCAGCCTGCCGCTGGCGGGTGTGCTCATTTCCCGGCGATTCATCCCCAGTACCACTGTGCGCAGGCTGTCGTTCGCCAGCGGTATCACCAGTGTCGTATTTCTGCTCGCACATGTCTCCGTGTTCTTTCCGGGAAATGGCGCGGTGCTGCTCGGACTGGTGGAACGGGTGCTGTTCGCGATTCTTTACGGCCTGCTGTTCGCCCTCGCCGCGGCGCTGCTGCGCAGCAGGCGGGGGGTGTCGGCGTGACCGGCCTCGCGATCCTGCTCGCCGTCGCGGGCGCCGTGTGCTTCGCCTTCGCGGCCCGCCTGCAGCACGGCGCCGTGCGCGCCGTCGAAGGCACGCTGCAGATGAGCGCGCTGCTGCGCAGGCCGCGCTGGCTGCTCGGCCTGGTCCTGCTGGTGGCGGGCGCGGGGGTGCACGCGGTCGCGCTGGGCATGGCGCCGCTGAGCGTCATCCAGCCGGTCGGCGTGCTCGCGATCGGCGTCACGGCGGTGTTGGACGGCCGCCGCGAAGCCTTCCGCGCGGTCGCCCTCACCACGCTCGGCGTCGCCGCGTTCGTGCTGATCGCGGCGGGCAGCGCCACCGCGACGGAGGTCGCGCCGGAGGCCGAGCTCCAGGCGGGCCTGCTCGTGCTCGGCCTGGTCGCCGTGCCCGCGCTGTTCGGCGCGCTGACCGAGCGGCCGCACCGCCGCGCGCCGGCTTTCGGCGTCGCCGGTGGCGTCGCCTACGGCTACGTCTCGGTGCTGATGCGCGCGGTGTCCCAGGACTTCCAGCAGGGCGG
>Ga0307411_10000259_pt1 | contig 17301 bp, 16 predicted proteins | sample DK1Ometagenome_2_FD_203712 | JGI IMG/M metagenome (GOLD analysis project Ga0307411, IMG submission 203712) | Maize rhizosphere microbial communities from greenhouse at UC Davis, California, United States - DK15-O-1 | ecosystem: Host-associated > Plants > Roots > Rhizosphere > Soil | place: USA...
TCCTTAACTTTACCTGAAGATATTGCTATGATAACCTATAGATTTTTCTGAATAAATCAATATCTATAACAAGGAAAAGCTATGAAAACAATAAGAGGATAAAAACTCACATAAAAAAAAGAGCTTTCAACAGACCAAATTTATGAACAATGTTTATCGCATTAGGCGTATATATAGAAAAACCCAGTACAAGACTGGGTTTTTGATACTAAAAAACTATGCTGATCATATTATCTACAGTTACATGCCCCAGGAGGACATCCACAAGAAGAATACGATGATGACGAAGAACAACATGCACCAGAAGCACACATCATCACTGCTTTAATAAGCATCACCAAACTAATAATCCCCGAGACCCCAATTATCCAACACATTGGAATAACAAACCCTGGCATCATGTTACCAATCCAGAGCAAAAGATTATATTCATACATACCAGTCAACATATTAATTGCAGCAACTGCCGTAATAAACCACGTTGCCATTCCCAGATATTTCATTGCCGGTGAATGTTCCATCATAATACCACTCCTTTTTAAAAAAAATAGACATTATTATAAAATACTTTTTTATTTCTAACATAGTCAAAAATTTTCTGCAATAGAATAGGCATATATATTATCCTATTGATAAAAAAGCCTTTTTAGAACACACTAACAAATAATAACCTGATTTTAAAAAGAAAGTACACATATGAGCATCAAAGCAGGACTTGTCGGCCTACCTAATGTTGGAAAATCAACTCTTTTTAATGCCTTGACTAAATCAAGCATACCAATGGAAAACTATCCATTTTGCACTATAGACCCCCACAGCGCAATAACAGAAGTTCCAGATGCGCGTCTTTCACAACTACAGAACATCTATCATTCAAAAAAAGTAATCGCGAGTACTGTCACCTTTGTCGATATTGCAGGCTTAGTAAAAGGAGCTGCAACAGGAGAAGGTCTTGGAAATCAATTCTTAAGCAACATACGTGAAGTCGATCTTATTTTACATGTTGTTCGTTGCTTTGAAGACCCTGCTATTATTCGATCAACAGAGATCGACCCTCTTGGAGACTTTGATACTATTACAGCCGAATTAATGCTCAAAGATATTGAATCCATTGACAAGCGTATTCCTAAAATAGAGAAATCACTCAAAGGAAAACTTAACAACGCTGAACAAAAAATGTACACTGACGAGCTCACACTTCTTACATCAATACGAAAAGTGCTTGAGCAAGGAGATTCTCAAACAGTTAAGCAGCTCGTTACTACCTCTTTAACAACAACCATTCCCCTATTAAGCGCAAAAAAATTCTTAATTATCGCAAACATTGCAGAAAAAGAACTAGAAGCACAGGCTTATGAGAATAACCCCTATTTTCAGGCACTTATTCAACGCTTTGGGTCAGATAATGTAGTCCCGGTAAGCGCACGAGTTGAATATGAACTCACTCAAATGGATGCTTCTGAAGCACAAGAATGCATGGAAATGATGGGAATATCTGAACCTAGCTTAGATGTCATTATCAAAAAAACATACGATAATCTTGGCCTTATCACATTCTTTACCTGTGGACCGAACGAAACCCATGCATGGCCCATCCCTAAAGGAAAAACAATCCGTCAGGCTGCGGGAGAAATCCACTCTGATCTAGAGCGTGGATTCATCTGTGCTGATGTCTTCAATTATACTGACCTTATGACCTATAAATCAGAAGTCGCCATAAAGACTACTGGAAAAATGCGCGTAGAGGGTCAAGGATATCTCGTCCAAGATGGTGATATTGTGCACATTAAGTTTAATGTTTAAACGCTTATAGCCGCTATCCTACGAGTTCATTGATTGATAGGAGTAGTCCCACATCCCTTTTTCAAGATCGGGATAGTCGATATTATGCTAATCTAATAGCTTTTTCTTGACATGCCCCCTCCTAATTATATTACTATTATTAATATAATATATATTTTTGTAGTAAAAGGATAGAATATGAAAAACATATTAATTGCTACAGTAACCATAGCAAGCATTACATCTAGCTTTTTATGTGGATTAAGCTATATATCGTCAGGTGTAAACTATATAAAAAATGCAGCATCTACCGTAAGTTCTCTGAAAGATAAAGCCGACTCATTAAAAAGCGCTCTCACCAGTGTTAATCAAAAAATATCAGACCTTAGTTCGGCAAAAGATAATATACAAAAGCAACTGTCTACTGTTAATAATAAGATCAACAATGCCTCAACTCAAGCTCAAGTTCAAGCAAAAGCTCAAGATATCAAGGACAGGTATAATCAAAAAGTATTCGGTAGTACAGCTGGGCAATAAAAGCCGTATCACTATTGAGCAATCTAAAAAAAGGCCTCTGTAAAAGAGGCCTTTTTTCTATCAAAAAATGCTCTTTTCTTGCTTTTATATTTTTAAATTTTGTAAATTAATACAAATTACAATTTAACCAAAGGTGCTCCGATGAGGTTAGGTATAGTACACATAACAATCTTTTTTCTGTTAGTTACCATTACTTCACCTGCCCTAGAATTACCATCTTTATCTTTTTTTAAGCAGAAAACAATAACGGCCATGAATACCCTGTCTTCCACTAGTGCTGCCCAAAACGCCTTATGGTTTTTTAAGCAACTCCGAGCCATAGCCAACAAAGCTACACTGAAACCTCTCCATTATGAAAAAAAATGGGAAAAACGGTTTGATGAAGCTGCTAACAAAGAAGCTCAGATAGAGGCTAGAGCATTTAAAAACGCATTACAAAGCGCTGCAGATAATGACTCAAAAAAAACACCCCCTGGCATTATGGCACGTTTTCTTAATTATCCAGAAAAATTTCTCTTTGGTGCATCATCATCGTCATATCAATATGAAGGTGGACTTGATACAAAGAATAAAAATGGAAAATATACGAATGCTAATGCACAATTTTATCACGAAAACACATTACCACTTGCAGGCAAAGCAATTGATTTTTGGAATAGATACGCCAGCGATATTAAAGATATGAAACAAGAACTTGGAATTAATAGCTTTCGTATATCTATTGCGTGGGATAGAATATGCCCTGCAATGGGAGAATATGATACTCTCGCACTCACCCAATACGCAACTATTATGAGAGTTCTAAAAAAGTATACTATTGAACCTATTGTTGTCTTACACCATTATACTATTCCAACCTGGTTTCAAGACATTGGTGGATTTGAAAAAATAGAAAACATTCACCACTTTGTTGAATATGCAAAAAAAGTATACGAATATCTACATAAAGATGTTACCTATTGGTCAACTTTTAATGCAATTGAAGGATACGCATTTAAGGGATATCAACAAGGTGACGGACCACCAGGCATAAAAAATAATATGTATTTAACCCAAAAAGTAATGGCTCATATGCTTGAGGCTCATGTACAAATTTATCAAGCAATTAAAGGTAAGACAAATGGAATGTATACTCTTTATAAAACTGTCAACCCTTCTATTCCTCTACCACAAATAGGTCTTCAAAAAAATGTTGTAATGCTTGACCCTTATCACAATGTATATTTTCCTACGAAAGTCGCATCAGGAATTACAAGCGTTATTGGTGAAGGTGCACAGAATAAAGGATTTTTTGACTTTTTTAAGTCAGGACAATTTAGAATTTTTACACCAAAACCGGTAACTCTTTATAATAAATTAGCTCCACAATCGATTGATTGGATTGGGTTAAATGTTTACTCTAATATGCATATGCTACGAACAAAACCACAAAAAGAAACAGATCCCAACTATATGACCACAAATCTTAATTATCGTAATTATCCAGCAGGCATTTACCGTGGGATAAAATTAATTTACGATAGATTGGCAAAGCATAATAACATACCTATTATTATTACTGAAAACGGGATTGCTACGGATGACGATAAAGTAAGAAAACAATTCTTTAGACGAATTCTATATATCATACGTAAACTTATAGAAAAGGGCTATCCTATTATTGGGTACACACCATGGGCCAGTCATGATAATTATGAATGGCCTACAAAAGAACAGCCAGAGGCATTGACATCGCGTCGATATGGCTTCTTTTTTGTAGATTTTACCGACTCTGGGCTCCCACGCCGCTTAAAACGTGGCGCACATTATTACCGAGATTTTATAGAAGAATTTTTTAAAAAATCAATCATATTCAATATAGACTCAACAAAAGAATAATTACAATTGAGGTTTGTTTTCAATAAGATCGATCAATTTACGTACGTTTCTACCGCTATAATCATTCAGCGTTCTATTGGTTCCCCCAGAATCCATAACATAATATGCACGGTGACCACTATCATTTTGATGAACAATAAACGGATACCAATGACCTCTGGATCCCTTTTCTTGACTCATCGTACCTATTGCAACTATATAAAACCATTCTTTTTTGATATTGTCATTATCTTCCAACATCTGCCAGACAGTAGGAAGAGTATCATACAGATAATTGACTGTTGTCTCTTTTTGATTTCCTGCAACTGGTTCCTCTACTCGCAGATTGATTAGAGAAAAATCGGCTACCGCCCTGAACTCATACACAGTAGTAAGAGGAATTATTGTATTTGTTACGTCTTCTTTTTCATGCCGAGGTAAGAGTACCCCAACTTCTGTTTCGTCAAGCCATTCTCCATCGAAATCAATCTTTCTGTCTGAATGATTAATTGCTTGATCCCATAAGACATTCATAGCTAGCCATGTATTATCATTGGCCAATACTAGCTTAATAGTCTCAAACGAAATATAGCGCTGGATTATATCTTGATCTGTTAACTTCTTTATCAATTCTATAGATTGTTCAATTTCTAGTATATTGCTTTCACTCACGCCCCCAGCACGCAACTTTGTCAATTCTTCCACATTTTTTGCATTAATCTTTTCAAGACCTTCTTGTATGTAGTCTCGTATATCTTCATCCTCTAAAGTATATTTGTTTTGACGCTTGTTTGGGTCACTCTGAACTGCAACAAGATAATTGGCAACATTACCAAGCGCTGATTTATATATTTTCGTTGCCTTATCGTCATCTTTCTGCGCGATGGCAATATCTAGTTGATTAGTTAATATTCTTCTAAACTCTATAGTTTTCCTCGAATCAATAACCATTTTCCGCCATTCTCCCATTTCTTCTTTAGTTTCCTTATTTTCAGTTACTTGTCGTTTAGGAGCAAAGTATGCTGCTATCGAATTAGTATCATTTAAATCGATAAGAATTTGCCTCTCGTCTGCCTTACTTGCTAAAGCTGCTACTAATTGCATCGCCCTTAGAACTGTGTGGTACCCACAACTTGCAGCACCCCCGCCTATTACATCATTGCTCTTATCTCTAGCAAATTGATTAAGCACAGGATATTGCGTTAAAGTAACTTGTACACCATTCTGCATGGTTATATTTTGTTTAAATATCGTAGATGTGTCTACGTCATTCTGCATGGTTATATTTTGTTTAAATATCGTAGATGTGTCTACATACCCTTGGCTACTACTTTCTAATGAGGGTAGAGAGGAAAGTTCTTCGACATTTACCCCATCATCTTCTGTTACGTTTTGTTTTCGTATTTGAGAATAATAACGCCATGCTAGAGCAGTCGCTATTGCCGTAATAAACGCAATAGGAATAATTTTTTTTATTGATTCATTATTCATTAATGAAGTAACATAATTCTTAGGCCCTTGAAGATACGCATTCCAATTATTCACCCATGAGGCCTGTAAGGCAAGAGGCTGTATTCCTATATAAAGCGTTACTATAAGAAGAGCATATTTCATAGTAATTCCTATCCAGAATGTATATACAATATCTGCTATAAGCGTATCACATAAACGGAAATTATTGCAATATGAATTAAGCAATTGGCCTTATAAGCAACGATTTATCCATTGCAATACTATGTATCATTCATTAAATCATGAATAATTTTACAATTCACCGCACATTATTCTACTCCTGAAGAAGTGTTTTTTATAAAATTGATTTAATTCTATCTTTTATAATACAATTCATGATATATTTACAAATTGATAATATTAAAAAACAAGGGAATTGTATGAAAAAAATAGTTTTATGTCTATTTTTAGTCATGAGCAGGATGACTATTAGCACAACTCATATCTTATCTGTTTTCAATCACTATAAAAAAACAATTATTTTGAGGGTTAATGGTAAAACCGGTCTATCTATTCCAACGGATAAGTTTACCAGAGTGGGAAATTTATCTGATATTAGCACTCTATCTATAAGAACTACCAATTCTCCCAAAGAACACTCTTTAAACAAAGAACTAGCGAACATAAGAGAACAAGCACAAAAATATACTACAGATCAGTTTGTGTCGCTTATAATTCCTGATACATCAAACCCATTTAAATGGGCGCCAGGCACAATAATATGGGAAAAGGCAGTTCCAGCACGTCCAGTAACCTCTGCTCCAGGAAAACCCACAGGTCCAGTACCACTCACTAGGATCGCAAAAACTCCCAGGGATCAAAAAATAGCATTATTCACTCAACTCATTACTCTTATTAAGGAATGCAGCCAGAATAACTGTAATCATAATGAGATTATACAACTATTAAGTGACGGAATCAAAATAGCTTCCGATTATGATACGAGAAAAGAAATGCTTACATTTAAAAAGACACTTGAACAGATTAAAGCTGGGAATGCCATACGGCCAGGAGATTTTAAGGCACATCATTACGCTGTACTTGTGGTATTAGAAGGCGAAAAACGCATATTAACTGACCCACGCTTACAAGGCCCACAATAAAGGTAAGGTATTGTTTTATGATATGAACCTACTACTCACTCCCCTTTTAACCGCCTAATAAGCTCTTGAGTATTAAGAAATGTAATTTTTATACCTTTATATTCTCTGATATAGGCAACATCTACATTCTGCGATACAATAAAATTGGAATCTCCTGGATAATGCAACCGAAACGCTTCAAAGTTTTTCCCGATACTTCCTGAAAGTATATCATCTTGAGAACTTATAAATTTGCATTCAATGGCTATAAGCTGGTTGCCTTTTCTGTTATGCACCACAAAATCAATTTCATGGTTACGCTTATCTCGCCAATAATTAATTGAACGAGTCTGCAGATAGCCATGCATCTCATTTAGTACACAATGTTCCCACATAAATCCTAGATCTTCTGCTCGTAAGCAGTCCCTTCCTTTCGCATAGCAAACAAAACCAGTATCAAAGCCATATATTTTAGGGGCCATAACGATTTCAGTACTTTTATGTGTTGAATATGGCCGTATTATATGTACCACAAATGTCTCTTCTAAAACCGTTACATAATGCGCTATAGTCTGCCTGCTAACTTCGCATGGAGCGGTAAATCGAGTTGCTTCAAATATTCCTCCGCTATTAATCAGAAGCAGTTCACAAAATTTTTGAAAGGCATAACGCTTACTTACACTAAAAAGTTCTTGGATATCTTTTGCCCAATATGCATCAATCCACTCTCTAAAATCAGTCTCGGGTAATTCTTTATTCTCAAAAAAAGCAGGAAATCCTCCAAATAAAAATCGGTGGCGTATATTAGTATTTCCAAAATACTGCATTTCCTCAAGCAAAAGCGGGGTAAGCCAAATTTCACGCTTCCTACCAGTTAACGTGTCTTTAAATTTTGAACTTGCACCTAATGTTGATGAGCCAGTTGCAATAATTTTAATGCTAGGATAATGATCAGCTGCCAACTTTAATAGTTCTGAAGGATTTTCTAAGCGATGTATCTCATCGAGCACAATTCGTTTACCCTGGTAATTGTCTAAAAATTCTTCAGGGTCATGTAATAACTCTCTGACTCGAGGACGTTCACAGTCAAAATATTCAATATCTGCAAGACTTTTACAAAGACTGGTTTTGCCAACCCTTCTAACGCCCATAAGCCAAATAATATTTTTCTCTTTCCATGCCTCTTCAATAAGATTTTGCCAGAAAGATCGTTTAATAATCATTTATTTTCCTTGAACTATATGTAAAGTAAACATAACATATAGATGAACTATATGTAAAGTCTAGATTGCATTTAGCTATAATTTCGGCTTGAAGACATTTTTTACATATGAGCCATCCATCTAATACTTTGCATGTAAAAAAATATCCTCATAAAGAATATATCATCGCGCCATTAATACGTAAATCCGACTTTTCCCCACACGGCCCATTGAGAACAGGCCGCGTTTGTGCACGGATTGGTATCTGCAGCCTCAACTGATGCCCCAATTCCAACATATGGATCATAGTCATCACGGTTGTCCCACGTATTTCCTACATATACAAAGAATTTATTTGATAGAGCGCGCGGCAAGAGCCCCGATAATTCATCAATATCACTATCTTGTAGCAGAATTGCCGGATTGGATCCCCGAACCTGCACTTGCGCAATCCCAAGTGCTTGTGCATCAACACGATTCAACTGTAATAATGATGTATTTGATGGAGCAAGTGATGCTAATGCCGATTGATTATCTGCATTCAGATTCTGAAAATTACTGTTTCCTTGCTCTTGACCACCAGTAATTGTTGCAGTATGCTGTGTCGCATTTAATGGAATTGCAGTAGCACTATTAAAACCATATATCTGTGCATCTCCTTTTAGCGCAAATCGATGAGCTGGCAATGCACACCGAGAATGTAATTTTTCTTTGCTGTTGGCCCAGAAGTTATATCCTATATCACACTCAAATCCATCTCTCTGATAGGCAAGTTTTATAACAATATCTGCCTGTACGGCAATACTGATTTTTGTATCAAATGTTGTTGCATTAATTGCAGGCACTAACATTCTTTCATATTGCATCGATGGTTGAGTTCCGTTAATAAAAAGATTGCCCGTAGGTGTTCCAAGCTGCTCAAGTAAGATATATCTACTACCGGTACCATTGTTTTTAAGATCAAATGAACGCTTCTGTTCTGATGTACACAAATGTCCAATATGCGCATCAATATAGGCTGCAATGACGCTTCCACTCTCTTCATTATTCCAGCATTGAACATGCCCAGATAGGCCAATCCCTATATCCCAATGATGTCTGTTTCCTATAATTTCTTCGAATAAGAATTCTGCTTTTGGAGTGTTTCCAGTAGGTGCTCCTACGCGAAAATTAACCCCAGCATGCCACCAAGGCCGATTATAATTCCACCCAATGGTTGCTTGTAATTCTGCAATTCGACTGCGCTCTTGCCTGCCCATTACCTTTCCATATTGTAATGGCTGCTGCATGTCTCCAAACATGGTAGTTCCTTGTAATGCTTGGGTCACACTATGTGGCAATACTGAAGAAGAGACTCGCTCACTACCCATATACCCGGCTGGATAAAAACTTGTAGAAAGACCACTCATGATAGTATTCTCTTCTATATGTAAATCCCATTTGGTGTGGACTATTGGAGCGTGTATCATAATAAACAGTCCCGGCATATATGCATCAAAATCATGGAACCAATTAAAATCCACTATTACATTACTAATTCGAGGATCAATACACACCCTACTTGAAAAATCGATAGGTAGCCCAAAATAATCAGCCAAGATATCTCCTTTCTGACGATTAGGACTCATGCTTCCACTAAAACGAGCTGAGGTCCCGCCAAATAAAAAATCTGCTATATGGTCCGATCGAAAAGAATGATCATACTCTACAGCAAGCGCCACTGTTCCGAAATTTCTATTCTGATCATATTTAAAAAGTGATTGCTGCCACCCACACAGCTCTCTGACGCCACTTAATCCTTGTGACCGTATACCGAAAATAGTCTTTTTACCAAACCCATTAAGCCCTTGATTAGCGATAATTCCTAAAAAGAATATTCCATACCATATCTTCTTCATCACTACTCCTTAATATCGGATTGTAGTTATACAAGGGATTTTGCAACTATCACTTATCCTAAAGTAAGACGCGAGATGCATGCAATATTTTTTACATCTATTAGTAAGATGATTTGCCAAAAAATCTATGGTATATTAGAGTATTGGAGACTATGAAAATACGCAATCATGCCAAAGATTGCATAGCGTGTGGGTATAAAACTATGAAGGTACGGAGAAAAAAAGGTTATTTTTCAATTTCAGCGGTCGCAAAAATGTTCTCTGTTCATCAGCAAACAGTTCGTTTATATGAAAAACAAGGACTAATAACACCCAAACGTTCTACAGGAAATACTCGCCTTTTTTCTGAAGAAGATATCGATCGCCTTGAAGAAGTCATCTATCTAACCCATGAAATGGGGATTAATCTGGCAGGCGTTGAGATGATATTACGTCTCAAAAAGCAGATAAAGAAGATGCAGAGTGAAATGAATAAAATATTTGACTCAACCCAAGAAGAACTCGATGTTGAAACTGAAAAGTCTAAGGCCCTTATTAAGGAAAGTTCTCAACAGCTGCTCAGTCTAAAAAACAAGCCGCTCACCCCACGAACAGATAAAGCTCCACAAAAAGAGTTTTCGGCTGAAGAGCTCAATATAGATGTCGACAATTGGGAAATTGACTACGAAGATTAAGGAAAATATATGATATATAATATTATAAAAACAGCACTTTTACTCACTATTCTTAATGGTCTCTTGTTTATTATAGGAAGTATGATTGGAGGTACTTCTGGTATACAGATGGCACTTATCTTTTCTCTTTTGATGAACGGAATATCTTTCTTTTTTTCTGATAAAATTGTTCTTTCAATGTATAACGCGCAGCCTTTAGATACGTACCAGTACAATTGGATATATTCGATGGTACAGGAGCTTGCATATAGTATGAACATTCCTATGCCAAAGCTATGGATCGTCAATACTGCGGTGGCTAATGCTTTTGCAACAGGAAGAAGCCCAAAACATGCATCAGTCGCTATAACCACCGGACTTTTACATCTGCTAGATGAAGATGAACTTCGTGGCGTCTTAGCACATGAGCTTGCACATATAAAAAACAGAGATACTCTTATTACAACAATTGCTGCAACTATTGCATCTGCGATTGGTTATCTAGCATATATGCTTCGTCATCTCGCATTTTGGGGTAGCGTGGATAATCGAAAAAGAGAAAACCCTATAGGAATGTTTATAATAAGCCTATTAATGCCCCTTGCAGCAACACTTGTGCAATTAGCAATCTCACGTTCTCGGGAATATGCTGCAGATCATACTGGAGCTCTATGCGGCAAGAACCCGTTAGCTTTAGCTTCTGCTCTAGAAAAGTTGCATAATAATGTTCGATATGCTCATATGGACCAAGACAATATGCAACAGACAAGCACCGCATCACTCTTTATTGTTCATCCATTTATTGATCATTCGTGGACATATTTATTTGCTACTCATCCACCAATGCATAAGAGAATAGCGCGCTTACAACAACTTTCTCTAAAAATGTTTTCATAGTTCACGAAAGTTATGCCAAACTATTTTAGAGTAAAAATAATTTTAATCACGAAAGGCATTATATGAATAATAATTCACTTTCACATGACACAAGCTCACAATTCGCACTTTCGTATGAACTTCTCCATCTTTTGCAATGGCTTGCTACAAAGGACGTGGATAAGCTTAAGAGGATTATTACAAAAGCGGTCGAACAAGGACTCTATGAAGAGATTCAGAGAACTGAAATGGCATTAAACTCAGAAGATTTACAAGATATGCATCATAGCACTATCGACTTTTTTAGTATTTTAGACGAAATACTCTGTGATGCTATTAACGATCATGTAAAACAGAAAGCACGCAATAGTGATCTTTTAACAACTATCGATCAGATTGATTCTACCATATGTGATACAGAAACAGTGAGATTCAGCATGGTAAAAACCGCAAAAAAATTAGATCATTATCCTCATGTCAATCCCAAGGAACAGCTATTTGAAGAAATTCTCAAAAAGTGGAAACCGGTTGATAGAAATAGTATGAACTAAAATATACATGCACCAATCAATGTAACAGTCAGAGATAATGATTCGAATGCATTGATTGGTGCTCAATTTTTAATAGGCAAAAAATGATTATACTATTCTATGTGCTCTCGGTTCTACTATATAGCAAAACCGATGCCTGTATCACTCCCCCAAAAGAACCATTCGCACTACAAATAGCAGCTATACAGAAAAGCTGTAACCAAAAATCAGGTCTCATCTCTACCGCATCTTCCTATAAAGAATTTGAAAATAAGATTACAATAATAGAAAACGATATTACAAAAACAGTACCCTCTGATGAATGCATAAATGCGATTATGTCTATTGCGTCATGTACTAGTCCTTGTCATCTTGATTACCATATCACAACGCAGGCATATAAGAGATTTCAACAACTTGATCTTTTTCCCATCATAGAATATCTCGATACTTATTCAACACCGGTGTATCTCTTTAAGGATGAAAAAGATATGTGGAAACTTCTAAAAGAATTTACGACTTTTTCTAGCATACAGCAGGAATTAGCTTTACATAACCCTTCTGTCACTTTCTTAGCAAGACAAAAAAATACTAAAAAAGATACGAAACGCAAGGAGCATGCCATTGAATTTAAAATGCTACAAAATTTCTTTTTCGCTACATGGGTCAGCCAAGTTGACGGTGCCTCTCTAGGAAATATGCCCATACAATTTCTATGGAGTGCACGAATACGACAAGGTTTATTGGCCCTTGCAAAAAACACAAAACAAAAGAAATTAGCTACAAAAAAAACACTTCTCACCCCAATAGACAAAGTAGAATCAGTAGAAAAAACAGTATATTCAGCCCCTGACAACAATATAGATAGAACCCATATTGAGACCGAATCTATTGCTGAAACAATTATGGGCAATATAGATGATGCTAACAAATCAGAAATGCCTCTCAACCCTGAAACTATGACACAACTTAATAATAATGTCATTAATACAGAAGAAAACGAACACGTTGACACTCTCACACAAGCGCAGGGACAATTCCCTCCACAGCCTAACGTATGCTCTGAACAAGAACAAAAAACGATAAACAGAAAACAAGCACCGTATGATAAAATTTCAATTATAACTGGCATTAGTCTTGGCATGCTCACAGTTGCTGGTCTCGTCTATAGTATTATGCACTTTTATTGGTTTACAAGTAATTACCAAAGAGTACACTCCCCTCTATGATAGCCAGCTAATGCATTCATCATGTGTGTAGAACTAGTATGGTTTATCGTTGATATATTCTTATCTATTTTCGGAAAGTCGCAACGATCCTGAGCAATAAGATCTAATGGTACCTGCTTTAGCTTCACTGTAGTGACAACTGTATCCTGATTACAATATCTCATTAAATAGCTTATCGTGGCAGAATGCCCCTTTTTCACTGCTAAATCAAGCGCTCTATTCTTATTACTTGTCAGCGCATCAACATCGGAACCGCAACTTACTAAAAATTTCACAACATCTAAATGACCTCTACGGGAAGCATAATGCAAAGCAGTCCATTGTTTAGAATCTGCTGTTTTAATATCAATACAGGTACCATTATCTATTAAATATTCTGCAATAGATACATAACCCTTTTTTGCGGCACAATGTAATAAAAATTGCCCTTTTTTATTTCTAGCATTCTTCAAAAACCATAGTTCACGATCATGCAATAGCCCCTTCATCCCACCGATATCATTCTTGCTGAGAAGAGCAAAAAGCTTTTTTTCTTTTTCTATTCTTTGCATTAAACATGTCACCACCCCAAAATGTTTTTTTAATCGCGCAAAATCAAGAGCTGTGAAGCCTTTTATGGTTTTTGCATATATATCACATCCATATGAACCCAAGCACTCTACAATCTCCACATATCCATTATATGCTGCCGCATGCAGTGCTGTCTCTTTGAAGCGATTACTCGATGCAACATCTACTCCATTATGAATCAATAATTGAACCATATTGTCATGACCCTTCGCCGCTGCAAAAAAGAGAGGTGTATTCTCGTTAGAAGTTTTAGCATTTATATCTGCGCCACTATCCAGTAATAATTGAACCATCTTGCGGTAACCCTTTTTTGCCACAACATGCAAGGCCGTAAAACCATGGTCAACTTTAGCATCTACACACGCATCATTCTGTATCAAATAATGAGCTATTTCTATATAACCATTTTTTGCCGCAAGCGTTAGAAGAGTATCCCATTGGCTCCCTCTATAGTTAACATTGGCATCATATCGTATTAAAATTTTCACCGCATCTAAGCAATTATTTTCTACCGCTATCCATAAGGCCTGATTTTTATATCCATTGCTTCCCTGACCGACCATATTCATTAATATCAGAGTAAGAACATACAGATTTCTTTCTGTTACTGCCTCCCTTAAGTCCCCTGCATCATTTTTTAAATACAAGTTTTTATACTGGGTTATCGTAGGTCTAGGCGGGTACCCAAAAAAATCTAGAGCATTTCTCCGATGGGTCATATTTTCATCTGATTCGTAAAGTAATAAGTGCTTTACCATTGCGATATTTTTTTCATTAGTATAACGTCGAAACGCCCTGATATTGTCATTCATAGTAAATTGCTGACATATATGAGAATTATCTCGTAATACTTTCGCTACTCCAAAAGGGATGCTATCAAGTTTCTTTTGCAATCTTTTAATTGTTTCAGAAGTAATATTATACAGATCTATAGAAGGAAAATCTTTTCGAGCTCCTTGTTGATATATCTCATAAACAACCGTACATGTTCTTAAAAAAGAACTAATATCTGCAAGAGTTCTCATATGTGAAGTAATACAAGGGATAATGTCACGAAAAATATCCGTTTGCATATGAACACTATAAGCATGTTCCATAGAAGAAAGGTGTGAACAAAAAAATAAGAATTGAAAAATCGCTATCATTACTCTTGTATACATTGTATCACAATCTCAGCATTAGTGGCATTACATATCGCCTCAGTATAACACTAAATGTACTCCATCACTCTATCATTTTAAAAAAACCCAGCTCTTCTAAGGCCTTGCGCACCTCAAACATAGGCAGACCAATAATAGTAGAATAAGAACCATTTACTGTTTTTAGAAACTGACCGCCATATTCTTCTATTGCAATAGCACCAGCAACATCAAGAAATGGGATTTTATCAAGATAAGTATTTATTAATCTATCAGGTATATCAACAACAAAATATGCATACACAACATCAGTAATTCGCTCTTGAATTTCCCATGCTCCAGAACGCCATATCTTTTTATCAATACAAAACCCTGTCCACAACAAAGCGCCTTCGCGTGCAGATTTTATTTTTGCAATCGCATCATTGCGATCAACTGGCTTGCCATGAATAACTCCCACTTTATCATGATGCATAGTATCTGCTGTAAGAACAAAACAAACATCATTTTCAAACTGTCCAGAAGGCAATATAACATGATCCATTTTGTATAATGCTATATCAAGAACTAACCGAGGCAATGGTAATGACCAATCACATTCAGTCTCATTAGCATCTTGACTAACTATAGTAAACGGTATTTGTGCATCTGCCAATAACATACGGCGCGACTGTGACTTAGATCCTAGATATAAAATATACTTTGACATGCGAGTACTTTCTTACATAAAAAAAAGCTTATTACATACTTTTGTAATAAGCTTAATTTGGCTGGGGCGGAAGGATTCGAACCTCCGATCATAGGACCAAAACCTATTGCCTTACCACTTGGCCACGCCCCAAAGAATTTATATTGTTACTATACCTTTTTTTAAACTTTTTTTCACTACTCTTCGTCTATATCCATTGGCATAGAACCATGTTCCATAACAGTCTTATACACTGCTACTACTTTATCTTCTATCATTCGTCGAGTCTCTGGATTTAAAGGATGCACTACATCTCTAAATGTACCATCTTTACGCTTTCTTGATGGCATTGAGACAAATAATCCCTTCAATCCCTCAATAACCTTGAGGTCTCGAATAATAAATGCATTGTCAAAGACGATTGTAGCATATGCTTTCAACTTTTCACCATCTGTCACCGGAAATACTTTTACTTCCGTTATTTCCATTGCTGTAGTCCTCAGAGAGTTATCATTGTTTTGCTTCGTTTCTACTCGTACCTTAATGTATATTATACATCTTTTTTGTCAAATAAATCCTGCATATTTTATGCATTTTTTTAAAAATTATTTAATAAATCGCGCAACACGCAACTTTGCTGAGCGTGCGGAGGGATTTTGTGCTACCTCTTCCTTGGTCGGGATAACTACCTTTTTGGTAATGATCTCTAGCCGTCCTTCTTCTGCCCTTTCTCTAAAAAATTGTTTTACAACTCGGTCCTCTAAAGAATGAAATGATATACATAATAGAAGACCACCAGAATGCAATACCTGCATAGCCGATGATAAAAAACCTTGTATATTATTTAACTCATGATTTACATACATCCGTAATGCCTGGAATACCTTGGTTGCTGGATGAATTTTAAGGGCATTACCTCTTTTTTTAGGCATTATTTTTTCGATAATAAGCGCAAGCTGCCGTGTGGTTTTTATTTTTTTCTGTTGCCGTGCTGCAATAATTGCCTGTGCTATTTTTTTAGCATGCGCTTCTTGACCAAGCTGCCAAAAAATCTGAGATAATTTCTCTTCTGATGCTTTATTAACTATATCAGCAGCTGTGATCTGCTGATGAGCTGGTGACATACGCATATCAAGCAGGGAATCCCTCTGAAAGGAGAACCCTGCTCGTTCTTTTAGATGCATCTGTGACGTACCAAAATCAGCAAGAATCCCGTCCACCTTCGTAATACCAGCCTTTTTTAAGAGACGATACAACTGTGAAAAATTACCCCATATCACTTGTAGTCTATCACTATAGATGCTTTCAAGTTCAGGGGCATATGTTTCAATTGAAGTAGCATCCCAATCTAGAGCTACAACCTTACAATTTTGTTGATAATTCAGGATAGCCTTTGTATGCCCTCCTGACCCAAACGTTACATCACAATAGAGTCTATCCGGTTGTGGATTAAGATACTGTAATACCTCATTAACTAATACTGTTTTGTGATATATTATTGATTGTTGCTCTGTGTTGGTATTCATTAGGATACTTTATAGTCAAGAAACATTCTCTGTTTCAGTTTTTGTTAATCTATCTACTAAGTTACTCAGTCCTACTGCATGAGAGCCTTTTACTAAAATTGCTGGTTGCGCATCTAGTTCTTGCTCCACTCTTTCCATTGCCTCTTGCCAAGAAGTAACAATTTCAACCGGTAATCCTATTGGTGCAGTTTTTTTGACCCACGCAATCAGATCTCCCACG
>Ga0307411_10000260_pt1 | contig 17299 bp, 14 predicted proteins | sample DK1Ometagenome_2_FD_203712 | JGI IMG/M metagenome (GOLD analysis project Ga0307411, IMG submission 203712) | Maize rhizosphere microbial communities from greenhouse at UC Davis, California, United States - DK15-O-1 | ecosystem: Host-associated > Plants > Roots > Rhizosphere > Soil | place: USA...
AGCTCACGGCGGAGTGCGCGGGCACCCACCTGCGGAACAGCGCCGTTCGCACAGCATCGCTCGCGGCGGTGCGGTGGGCCGGCGACAGGCGTAACGCTATTCTCGTACCCTGGAGCCCGCAAGGTCCGGCCGAGCCCGCCGAGGGCGCGCACGAAGGCCCTTGCCGCGCGTGATCCGACACGCCAGTGAGTCGTCGCGCCTGCCCCGTCCGCGCGCGAGGAATCGGCGCGCCGCAAGTACGTCGCGGCGGGAGCGGTGTGCCAAGCGTGCACGCGCGCCTCACGCGTCGCGGTCCCCCTGCTCCACTGACCGGGATCGCCGTGCTCGCATTCACTCGGCTACGCGGCACGCGGACTATTCGGCCGCACGGACCGCGCGGGGCTCGACGCGATGGACAACGGCATCGGCGGTCAAACGGCAGTCGTTTCGTTGTAGCGGGCTGGAGCGTGCTGCGGCGGCGCACGGAATCGGGTTGTGGCGTCCTCTCGGCACGGCTCGTAGTCCGGCACCAGATCGGCGAGCGCTCCACGCAGGGCGTCCGGCGGCGCATTCGCCAGGGCGGCCGCAATCAGGTCGTCCACGGCCACAGGATCATCACCATACCCCTGCGCGTCGTTGCCCCGCAGGATCTTCGGATGGTGCGTGGGCGACACATTGGCGGGGTGGAAGAACAGCTCCTCGAACAGCTTCTCGCCGGGCCGGTTGCCGGTGAACTTGATCTCGATGTCCGTTCCAACCTCGAGCCCGGACAGCCTGATGAGGTCGGCAGCCAGGTCCGCGATCCGTACCGGCTCGCCCATATCGAGCACGAACGTCTCCCCACAACGGCCCATTGCGCCCGCCTGCAGCACGAGCTGCACCGCTTCGGGGATGGTCATGAAGTAGCGCCGCATCTCGGGGTGCGTCACCGTCACCGGGCCGCCGGCCTCAATCTGCCGGAGGAACACCGGGACCACGCTGCCCCGGCTTCCGAGCACGTTGCCGAAGCGGACGGAGACGAACTTCTTCCCCGTCTCGACTGCCACGCGGTGCACCACCCCCTCGGCGACGCGCTTCGTGGCGCCCATGATGCTCGTCGGGCGCACGGCCTTGTCCGTCGAGATCAGCACGAAGTGCTCGACGTCGTACCGCGCCGCGACCGTGGCCACGTTGCGGGTCCCGAGCACGTTGTTGATGATCGCCTCGGCGACGTTCTGCTCCATGAGCGGGACGTGCTTGTGCGCCGCGGCGTGGAACACCGTGTAGGGACGATAGCGGTCAAAGACCTCGTCCAGGCGCGCGCAGTCGCGCACGTCGCCGATCACGGGCTCGATCGCGACGCCCGGGTAGGTGCGCGAGAACTCCTCGAGCAGCTCGAACACCGAGTTCTCGCCGCGCCCGAGCGCGATGATGCGGGTCGGCCCGAGCTGGGCCAGCTGGCGGCACAGCTCGCTGCCGATCGACCCGCCGGCGCCCGTGACCAGCGCGGTCCGGCCGCGCGACATCGCGCGCACCTGGGCGAGGTCCGTGACGATGGGCTCGCGGCGCAGCAGGTCGTGGATCTGCACCTGGCGCAGGGCGCTGACGGATTTGCGCCCGCTCAGGATCTCGTACAGGCCCGGCACCGTGCGTGTCGCCACCCCGGCATCTTGCGCGGCGCGCACCACCTCGCGGACGACGCGGCCGGGGGCGGTGGGCATCGCGATGATCACCTCGTCGATCGCCTCCCGAGGCACGACCGCTGCCAGGTCGGCGAGGGAGCCGAGTACGGGCACGCTGTGCAGCTTGTGGCGGTGCTTGGCGAGGTCGTCGTCCAGGAAGCCCACGGGCAACAGCCCGAGGCCGGGGTTCCCGAGCAGCTCCTTGACGATGATTCCGCCCGCCGCGCCGGCGCCGACGATCAGCGCGCGCCGACCCGAGTGCAACGGCCGGCCGAGCTCCCAGCGCGCGCGCACGCGCACGAACAGCCGCGGCAGCGCCACGACCGCCACGGTCATGCAGCCGTCGATGAACAGCACCGCCAGCGGCACGCGAACCGGCGTGATCTGCCATCCCGGGAGCACGACCGCGCCGAGCACCAGGCCACCGAACACCGCGACGCCGCCGGCGAGCAGGATGCGCTCGAGGTCCGCGACACTCGCATAACGCCACAGCCGCCGGTACAGCCCCCCGGTCCACAGGATCGCCAGCTTGAGCGGAACGGAGAGGACCACGTAGGCGGCGGCCACCGCCGCGTAGCGCCCGACCCAGCTCCACCCCTCGAACCGAATGAGGTACCCGACGAGCGTCCCGAGGGGAAGCAGCAGCGTGTCCAGGACGAAGAAGTGGCGATTCCGCGACCGGAACGTTGGGAGTGCGAACATATCCCGCAGGCGACGCAACCTAATACTCCTTACGCAAGGGATTACTGCGAGTCCGCTCCGCGGGCGGGCCGGCCCCCGCGGACGTCGCAATGTAACAGGCAGTCAGGTCACAAAAGGCGCAAGCCCGAACGCTCGCGAGTCCGCGGGTGCACGTCGGGCGGCGCGCTAGTGCCGCGCCCTCGCGTCGCGCGGCACAGCCCCGTTGGCGACCTCGCGAACGGGCGGTCGGTCACCAGCGGCGGTGCGCACGTCGCCGTTGCCGGAAGGCCGGAGCGCGGCGGCCCCCTTCGGCGACCGCCGCGCGAGTGGGACGAGCCTGTCGAGATGATAGCCCACGATCAGGACGGCGAGCGCGTATGCAGCCATCACCGCGGCGCGAGCGTTTGCCGGCACGAGCGCCGCCGCCGCTCCAGTCGTCGCGGCGGCGGCGTAGGCGGCACTGACGCGCGCGTGACCCCAGCCGCCGTTCGCCAATCGCTGGTAGAGGTGGCAGCGGTGGGGCGACGTCAGCCGCTCGCCGGACAGCGCCCGGCGCACGATCGTCACGGCCGCGTCGAGAAACAGCGGAAGCAGCGGCAAGTAGACGGCGACCAACCCCACGCGTCCTTCGGCGAGAAGCAGCAGACCGGCGACGACGGACGCGAGGCCCAGCGCCCCCGAGCCCACATCGCCCAGGAAGATCCTCGCCGGCGCCCAGTTCCAGCCGAGGAACCCCACGCAGGCCGACGCCAGCGGGAGAGCGAAGATCATCGCGGCCGATCCCTCGGGAGCACGGAACGCCACGGCCACCGCGAACAGCGCGACCTGGCTGGCGATCAACCCGTCGATCCCGTCCATGAAGTTGACGACGTTGATCGCGGACACACTCCAGAAGATCCACCACGCAATGGAGACTACGCCCATGGCAGACCTGGACTCGACGACCCCGAACCGGACCGCAAGCCACGCGACCACGACCCCCGCCGCCGCATGCGCGGCCAGTCGCGGCAGCACAGGCAGTGACCGACGGTCGTCGACCCAGCCGAGCGCGGCGATGCCGGCGATGGCCCCGGCGGCGGCCGTGAATGGAAGGGAGAGCGCGCCGCGCAATGTGGCCGCACCGGCGGCGACGGTGAGGAACGCGGATACGGCGCCCAGCCCACCACCGCGTGGCGTGGGGACCCGGTGCGAGCTCCGGTCGTTCGGCCGGTCGAGAAGGTCTGCGCGGATCGCATAGCCGCGCACCACTCCCACGAGCGTGTACGACAGGATGAGCGCCGCCGCCGCTACGACGGCGAGCAAGGCAATCCCGTCGGTTTCGAACGTGTGCGCCACAGTCATCGTGCGGCTTCGCGGTACCAGGCGTGCGTCGCGCGCAGGCCCTCGTCGACCGTGAACGGCGGCACCCAACCCAGGCGACGCCGAATCCTGGACGAGTCGACGGTCAGCGTTCCGAGAAGTCGCCGGGCCTCTGGCGCTTTCCCGACCAGCCGGGCTCCCGTTTCGACCACGCCCTGGGGTACGGGAAATAGCCGCGCGCGCGAGCCGGCGATCCGGGCGAGGCGGCTCAGGAGCTCAGAGGTCGACAGGTCCTCCCCGTCGCTGACGAGGAAAAGCTCGCCCGCGGCAGCGGGGTGGCGCACGCAGGCCACGACTGCGTCGGCGAGGTTGTCGACGAACAGCATGCTGCGGCAGTTCCGGATTCCGCCGAGCGGGAGCGGGAGTGCGGCCGCGACGTCGACGAGGCGCAGCAGCCGCAGAAAATTGCCGCCGACGTTTCGCCCGTAGACGAGTGGCGGCCGCAGGACGCAGACCTCCATGCCGGTGCGCCGCCCGATGTCGGCCAGGCGCTGCTCCGCGAGCCACTTGGAGTGGGCGTAGGCGTCGGTCGGGCCAGCGGGGTCCGCCTCGGTGTACGGCTCCGCGCGTCCCTCACCCTGCACCTTGATGGTGCTCACGAACACGAAGCGCTGCACGCCGCTCGCGGCCGCGGCTTCGGCCAACGCGACTGTGGCATCCACGTTGACCCGGCGATATTCGTCCGCCGCCTCGGCCCCCGTCTCGTCGAGCACATGGACGCGCGCAGCGAGGTGCACGACCGCATCCACGTCGGCGACCACGACACGCCAGTCGACCTCGCCCGCCAGATCGCCGACGGCGACCTGCCGCGACACGGGGGGCAGGCGGGCGGCCGCGCGCTCGTCGCGGACGACGGCCGTGACCGACCGTCCGGCGCGCTCAAGCGCCGCGCACACGCGCGCCCCGACGAATCCGGTGGCTCCCGTCACGAGGACCCGCTCAGGCTGGGGCGTCACTCAGCGTACGGTCGGGCGGATCGCGCGTCGAGGAAACGTGGCGACGCGTCCCTGGCGGCGCAGATGCGCCCGCTGGCGATTGGTCCTGGGGTGCGCGCCACGCGCCCACGTGCGGATTCCCGTCGGGGCCCGCGTGCGCGTGCACCGTCTGCGACTTGGTCGCACCTCATCTCTATGCAGGCTGGTAGGGCGATTTCGGCTCCTTCGCGAGCCGACGTGCGACATCGGAGTATTCGGCTGGCACAAGATGGACGGGCCCACGCGCGGAAAGCAAGGCGGCCCGGCAGGCGAGGACCCGGCCTCTTCAATCCCGTTCGCCCCCGGCTTAATTTGGTCAGACTGCACCGCCCACCCGAGATTCATTGACGAGTATCACCACGGCGATCCCACGGCCCGCGCCGGTCGGCGCGGGCCGCATCGCGGCCCATACCGTACGCGCGGTTGCGCCCATGTCCGCGGTGACGCAGCGGGTCGCAGAATGTGACATCGGCGGACACGCGTGGTGGAGGGCGACGTCCGGAGCGCTCGCGCACGTGCCGTCGCGTTGGGCACGTCCCTGAATACGGCGCTTCATGATCACTCGCATCATTCCGCGGCTTGACATCAAAGGACCCAACCTGGTGAAGGGCATTCACTTGGAGGGGCTCCGCGTGCTGGGGCGTCCGGAGTATTTCGCTCGCCGCTACTACGAGGAGGGCGCCGACGAGCTGCTGTTCATGGACGTCGTGGCGAGCCTTTACGGACGGAACAGCCTCCTGGACATCGTTCAGCGGACAGCGAACGAGATCTTCATCCCGCTGGCGGTCGGGGGCGGACTCCGGAGTCTGGACGACATCCGCGCCGTGCTGCGGGCGGGCGCGGACAAGGTGACGCTCAACACCGCCGCCGTGCGCCGGCCCGAGCTCATTCGAGAGGCCTCGCGCCGCTTCGGCTCATCGACGATCGTACTCTCGATCGAGGCGATCCGCCGCCCCGACGGGAGCTACGAGGCGTACACCGATAACGGCCGCGAGAAGACCGGCGTCGACGCGGTGGCTTGGGCAGTTCGTGGCGCGGAGCTCGGCGCGGGCGAGATCGCGCTCACCTCGATCGATCGCGAGGGCACCGGACGTGGGTACGACCTCGAGCTCACCGCTCGCGTGGCGCGCGCCGTGCCCATCCCGGTGATCGCGTGCGGCGGCGCCGGGTCCGTGGAGCACGTAGGTGACGGGCTGGCGGCGGGCGCGTCCGCCGCCGCCGTCGCGTCGCTGCTCCACTACGAGCTGATTCGCCGACCCGACCCGCCCCAGGCTGGCGAGATCGCCCCCGAGATCAACCTTGCGCACCTCGCGCGCCCCGGGTTCGCCCGGGTTCGCGAGGCCAGCCTCCCGGCGCTCAAGCGGCATCTCGCGGTACGCGGGTACGCGTCTCGCCCACTCTCCACCGTTCCGACCCATGCCTGATCCGCGCTCGCCGCACGTCGCCATCGTCGACTACGGAATGGGGAACCTTTACAGCGTGCAGCGGGCCTGCGACCACGTCGGGCTCTCGTCGGAGCTCGCGACGTCCCCGGAGCGGGTTCTCGCGGCTGATGGCGTTATCCTCCCCGGTGTGGGTGCGATGCCACAGGCGATGGACGTCCTGGACCGGACCGGGTTGAGCGACGCGATCCGCGCCGCCGCCGCGGGCGGGACGCCGACGTTCGCCGTCTGCCTGGGCCTCCAGCTCCTGATGCGCGAGGGCTCCGAGTTCTCGCCGCACGCCGGGCTCGGGATCATCGACGGCATCGTCGCCCGGCTCTCGGGCGCCGACGACGTCGGCAGCCCGCTGCGAGTGCCGCACATCGGCTGGAACCGCGTCGAGCCCCCCGCGGGCGCGGCGCCGCGCCTCTGGGACGACACGCCGCTTGCCCCGCTCGGCGTTGACGCCTACATGTACTTCGTACATTCGTACTATGTCGTACCGGCCGACCCGGGCGTGGTGCTGGCCACGACGCGCTACGGCAACACGGAGTTTTGCTCGGCGGTGCGCCAGGGGGCGATCTTCGCCTGCCAGTTCCATCCCGAGCGCAGCGGACCCCTCGGGCTGTCGATGTACGAGAGCTTCGCCGCGGCCGTCTCCGCGGCCGCCTCGATTCCCCTCTCCCGTTGAACCCGATGCTCGAGCCCGCTCCCGCGGAGGTCTTGGAGGCCAAGTACGGCCTGCCGCACGAGGTGAAATTCTGCACCCGCTGCGTCATCTCTAACCAACGGCCGAATTCCGCGGTCGAGTACCAGCACACCCGCGACAGCAAGAAGACGACGATTCACTTCGACGCCGCGGGCGTCTGCGACGCGTGCCGCTACGCGGAGAACAAGCGCACGCGGATCGACTGGGAGGCGCGGGAGCGGGAGTTGGCGGCACTGTGCGACCGGCACCGCCGCGGCGACGGCGAGTACGACTGCATCGTGCCCGGCTCGGGGGGCAAGGACAGTTTCTACGCCGCCCACGTGCTGAAGTATAAATACGGCATGCACCCCCTCACGGTCACGTGGGCGCCGCACATCTACACGGACTGGGGCTGGAAGAACCACCAGGCGTGGATCCACGCGGGATTCGACAACTATCTCTGTACGCCGAACGGGCGCGTGCACCGACTGCTCACCCGGCTGGCGGTCGAGCGCCTCTTCCACCCGTTCCAGGCGTTCATGTTCGGGCAGAAGGCGCTCGCGCCCAAGATGGCCCTATTGTTCCGGATCCCGCTCGTGTTCTACGGCGAGAACGAGGCGGAGTACGGCAACCCGCTCCAGGATGCCAACACTGCCCTTCGCAGCAGCAGCTTCTACTCGGCCGCGGCCGTCGAAGAGCTGCACCTCGGAGGCGCTTCGGTGCGGGAGCTCGAGGAATGCTACGGCTTGCATCGGAACGACGTGCAGCCGTACCTGCCCGCCAACCCCGCCGACCTCGCCGCGCTCGGCGTGCAGGTGCACTACCTCGGGTACTACCTTCGGTGGCACCCACAGAGCTGCTACTACTACGCTGTAGAGCACGGGGGCTTCCAGGCGTCGCCCGAGCGCACGGTGGGGACGTACAGCAAGTACAACAGTATCGACGACCGGATTGACGACTTCCACTACTGGACGACGTACGTGAAGTTCGGCCTCGGCCGCGCGTCGTACGACGCCGCCCAGGAGGTTCGCTCCGGCGACATCACGCGCGACGAGGCCGTGGCGCTCGTCAGGCGCTTCGACGGCGAGTGGCCGGAGCGCTTCGCCCGCGAGATCTTCGAGTACCTCAGCATACCGGCCTCGGAGTTCCCGGAGGCCGCGCGGCAATTTCGCCAGCCGGTGATGACGAAGGAGTACTTCCTCGAGCTCGCCGATCAGTTCCGGTCGCCGCACCTCTGGCGGCGCGATGGCGATGCGTGGACGCTTCGCCACACGGTGTGGAACGAGGGCACCGCGGCCGAGTGAGCGCGTTCGCCCGCGCCGGTTGGTGAGCAGCTCATGCGCATCGTGTGCGTCATTCCCGCTCGCGGCGGGTCGAAGGGACTCCCGGGAAAGAATCTGCGGACCGTCGGCGGCCTGAGCCTCGTCGCCCGCGCCGCGCGCGCGGCGCGCGAATTCCTCGGGCGCGTCGGCGGCGCGGACGGCCTTGTCTTCGTCGACACCGACGACGGGGCCATTGCCGCGGAGGCGATCGCTTGGGGGGCCGCCGTGCCATTCCTGCGCGCCGCCGAGTTGGCACAGGACGCCACGCCGACGATCGACAGCACGCTCGCGGCGCTCGACCGCCTCGAGGAGGGCGGCCGGCGCTTCGACGCGGTCGTGCTGCTGCAGCCGACCTCCCCGCTCCGCACCGCCGACGACGTGCTCGCGTGCTGGCGCCGCTTCGACCCCGTCGCGCGGCCGTCGGTCGCGTCGGTCGCGGCGACGGCGCACCCGGTGGAGCTGGCACTGCGACGCGAGCCGGACGGCCGCCTGTTTTGGGCCCACTGGCCCGGGGCCGAGCTGCGGCGGCAGGACTTCGCGCCGGCGTACTGGCTGACCGGGGCGGTGTACGTGAACGCGCCGACGACCCTGCGCGAGCGGCGCGCGTTCGTCGTGCCTGGTCTGACGTTTGGCGTCGAGCTGCCGACGGAGCGCTCGATCGACGTCGATACGGCGACGGACCTCGCCTTGGCGGAGGCGACGCTCGGCGCTGCTGCGCCGCGCCGGATCGAGATCGCCGGTCGCTCGATCGGAGGCAGGCCCTGCTTCGTGATCGCAGAGGCCGGCGTAAATCACAATGGCGACCTTACCCTCGCGCGCCGCCTGGTCGACGCGGCGGCCGACGCGGGTGCCGACGCGGTGAAGTTCCAGACCTTCGACCCCGAGCTCGTCGTGTCGCGCGAGGCGCCGCGGGCCGGTTACCAGATCGCCAACACCGGGTCCGCCGACTCGCAGCTTGCGTTGCTGCGGCAGCTGGCGCTGCCGCGGGAGGCGTTCGTCGCGCTGGCCGACCACGCGCGCGAGCGGGGCATCCTGTTCCTATCGACCGCGTTCGACGAGCCGAGCGCCGACTTTCTCGACGCGCTCGGGGTGCCGGCCTTCAAGGTCCCGTCCGGCGAAGTGACGAACCACCCCTTCGTGGCGCACCTCGCGCGAAAGGGGAAGCCGCTGCTCGTATCGACGGGGATGTGCACGCTCGCGGAGGTCGCCGAAGCCGTCCAGGTGGCGCGAGAGCACGGGAACCCGCCCCTCGCCCTGTTCCACTGCGTGACGAACTATCCCGCCTCGCCGGCCGAGTGCAACCTGCGCGCGATGGACACCATGCGCAGCGCCTTCGGTGTCCCGGTGGGCTGGAGCGACCACTCGGAGGGCGTCGCGATCAGCCTCGCCGCCACGGTCGCCGGGGCCGAGGTGCTCGAAAAGCACTTCACGCTCGACCGCACGCTCCCGGGACCGGACCACCTGGCTTCGCTGGAGCCACGCGAGCTCCACCAGCTCGTCGCGTCGATCCGTGCCGCCGAAGTCGCGATGGGTGACGGCATCAAGCGGCCGACGGCGTCGGAGGGCGCGCACCGGTTGCTCGTGCGCCGCAGCCTGCACGCCTCGCGCGACCTCCGGGCCGGTCACGCGCTCGGGGTCGACGACCTGGTCGCCTTGCGCCCGGCGGGTGGCGTCGCCCCGGCCGCCCGGGCTCACATCCTCGGGCGTCGGCTCGGGCGCCCGCTCAACCGCGGCGAGATGCTGACCGAGGACCACCTTGTCTGAGCTTCGGACGCTCGCCGTGCTCACCACTGGGCGACAGGACTACGGCATCCTGCGCAGCACGATCGTCCTGCTCCGCGACGACGCGGAGATCCGCGCCAGGGTCTGGGCAGGCGGCATGCACCTGCGCGAGCGCTTCGGGCGCCCGCTGGCGCTGCTCGCGGCAGACGGGGTGGAACCGGCGAGGGAGCTCGACTTCCTGGGCGAGCCGCCCGAGCCGGCCGAAGACGCGGCGCGAGCGCTCGCGGCGGTCGCCGCGGCGCTGCGGGCAGACCGCCCCGACGCGCTGCTGCTCGTCGGCGACCGGAGTGAGACGCTCGCGGCCGGAATGGCGGCGGCGCTGGCCGGTGTTCCCATCGTGCATCTGCATGGCGGGGAGGAGACCGAGGGCGCCGTCGACAACGCGTCGCGGCACGCGCTCACCAAGCTCAGTCACCTCCACCTAGTGAGCCACGAGCGCCACGCCGCGCGCGTGCGGCAGATGGGCGAGCCGCCCGAATCGGTCATCGTGGTCGGCGCGCCGGGGCTGGACAATCTCTGCCGCCTCGACCTGCCGTCGCGGACCGATGTGGCGACGAGCCTCGGGCACCCGCTCCCGGACCCCTTGGTGCTGGTCACCGTCCACCCGGCGACGCTCGGGGACGACCCGGAGGCCGAAGTCCGGGCCGTCGCCCAAGCAATGGCGACGTGGCCGGCTACGTACGTGGTCACGCAGCCCAACGCCGACGGCGGCGGCGCGGCGATCCGGCGCTTTTGGGCGGAGTGGGCCCGGGGCCGCCCGAACGTCGTCCTCGTCGACGCCCTCGGCGAGACGCGGTACTGGGCGCTCCTACGCGAGGCGGCAGCCGTCGTCGGAAACTCCTCGAGCGGGATCATCGAGGCGCCGGCGGCTGGCGTCCCCGCGGTGAACGTCGGCGACCGGCAACGGGGCCGGCTGCGGTTCGGACGGGTCATCGACGCCCCAGCGCGAGCGGACGCGGTCGCGGAGGCGCTGAGGGCGGCGCTCGATGGGGCGGCGGATGCGACCGCCGAGCCCGCAGGGTATCCGGCCGGGCCGGCCGCACCGCGGATCGTTGCGGCCCTCCGGGGGTGGCGGCCTCCCCGGCCGCCGCGGAAACGCTTTCGAGACCTCCAATGACCGCGCCCCGACTGGTGCTCGTGGGTGGAGGTGAGCACGCGCGGGTCGTCGCCGAGGCCGCGCGCGCCGCCGCGGCGCCCTTCGAGTTGCTTGGCTTCGTCGACCCTGAGCCCTGCGACGAGACTTCCGCGCGGTTGGGCCTTCAACGGCTGGGCGACGACCGAGCCCTGGCGGCGTGCGGTGACGCCCTGGCGGTTCTCGGGGTCGGCGCGATGGGAGCGGCCGACGTCCGGGAGGGCGTCGTCGAGCGCGTCGGCTCCCACGTGCGCGGGTGGGCCACCGTCGTACACGGCCACGCGTGGGTGTCCCCCACGGCAGACGTCGGCCCGGGCGCCGTGGTCATGGCCGGCGCGGTGATCCAGACCGGAGCCCGCGTGGGCGAGCACTGCGTGATCAACAGCGGGGCCGTCGTCGAGCACGACGTCGTGGTGGAGGACTTCGCGCAGGTCGCGCCTGGCGCGACGATCGGCGGGGGCGCGCACGTCGGCCGCGGCGCCTTCGTAGGCCTGGGGGCGGCCGTCCGCGACCACGTGCGCATCGGCGCGCGCGCCGTCGTCGCCATGGGCGCGGTCGTCGTCGGCGACGTGGCGGCCGGGACCCGCGTCATGGGAGTCCCGGCGGCCCGAACCGGCACCGACTGACGTGACCACCGACGCGCGCAAGCTGACCATCGCGGCCGACGCGACCATCCTCGAGGCCCTCAGGGTTATCGACGATGGCGGCGCATCGATCGCGTTCGTGGTGGACGAAGTTGGGCGGGTGATCGGCTCGGTCACGGACGGCGACTTGCGCCGCGCGCTGCTCGCCGGCGCGGCGCTGGACGGCCGCTGCCTCACCCACGCCATGCGCCGCGGCTTCGTGTACGTGACGGCCGAGACGGGCCGGGCCGAGGTCCTCGACCTCATGCGCGCGCGCCAAGTGGAGCAGATCCCCATTCTCGACACCGACGGGCGGCTCTGCGGACTGCACACGGTGCAAGAATTCATAGCGCCGGCGCAGCGACCGAACGCAGCGGTAATCCTCGCCGGCGGTTTGGGTACGCGCCTTCAACCGCTGACGGAGTCGATCCCAAAGCCGATGATCCGGGTCGCAGGGCGCCCGATCCTCGAACGCCTCGTGCTGCACCTCATGAGCCACGGCATCCGCCGCTTTTATCTCTCCGTGAACTACCTGGCGCACGTGATCGAGGAGCACTTCGGCGACGGGTCGCGCTTCGGCTGCACGATCGCGTACCTGCGCGAGGACAAGCCGCTCGGCACTGGCGGGCCGTTGTCGCTGCTGCCCGACCTCGAGACCCCGGTGCTCGTCGCCAACGGCGACCTGGTGACGCAGTGCGACGTTGGGCGCATGCTCAGCTTCCACGAGGCGGGCGACTACGTGGCGACATTCGGCCTTCGGCCTTACACGGTCGCCATTCCGTTCGGCGTCGCTAGCGTCCGCGGCGACCGCCTCGTCGATCTGCGCGAGAAGCCCACCGAGCGCATGCTCATCAACGCGGGCATCTACGTCCTCTCACCGTGCGCGGTCGCGCTGGTGCCCAAGGACGTCCACTACCCGATCACGGATCTGTTCTCCCGACTCGTCTCCGAGGGCCGTCCGGTCGGCGCCCACGTCGTCCAGGACGACTGGCTCGACGTCGGGCAGCATGAGGAGCTACGGCGGGCGCGGGGGGACGCGTGAGCGTAGGGACGAACGGCCGGCCGGCTCGGGGCTTGGAATGGGCGGGGCGCCGCGTCCTGGTCACGGGTGCCGACGGCTTCATCGGGAGCCATCTCGCGGAGGCGCTGGTGCGGGAGGGGGCCGACGTTCGCGCGTTCTGCGTCTACAACTCGACGGGCTCGCTCGGGTGGCTGGATCACGCCGCGCCCGACGTTCGCGGGGCGCTCGACGCACGCCTCGGGGACGTGCGCGACGCGCGCTTTGTCGAGGCGTGCTGCGAGGGCATCGATGTCGTGTTCCACCTGGCGGCCCTCATCGCGATTCCCTACAGCTACGTCGCGCCCGAGTCGTTCGTCGACACGAACGTGCGGGGGACGCTCAACGTGCTCGAGGCGGTACGCCGGCGTGGCGTCGGACGCATGATCAACACGTCGACGAGCGAGGTGTACGGGACGCCAGACGTGCTGCCAATCACGGAGCGGCACCCGCTCAAGGGTCAATCGCCGTACAGCGCGACCAAGATCGCCGCCGACAAGCTGTGCGAGGCGTATCACTGCTCGTTCGCCGTCCCGGTGGTGACGCTCCGGCCGTTCAACACGTACGGGCCGCGACAGTCCGCACGCGCGGTGATCCCCACGATCCTCTCGCAGCTCCTCAGCGGCCGCGGGTGCGTGCGGCTCGGCAACCTTGCGCCGAAGCGCGACCTGACCTTCGTGGGGGACACGGTGCGAGGTTTTCTGGCCGCCGGGATCGCCCCCGGGATCGAAGGCGAGACCATCCAGCTCGGTACGGGGAGGACGGAGTCGGTGGCGGACGTCTTCCGCGCGGCCTGCGCCGCCACCGGCACCGAAGCGACGATCGAGCAGGCCGCCGAGCGGCTCCGGCCCGATCGGAGCGAGGTGATGGTCTTGCAGTCGGACCCGTCGCTCGCCGCCCGGCGGCTCGGCTGGCGCGCCGAGGTGTCCCTCGAAGACGGGCTCGCGCGCACCGCCGACTGGATGCGCAACAACCTTCACGCCTTCCGGCCGGGAGAGTATGCCGTCTAGCAGCCGCGAGCCCGGCGCGCCGGCAACGGCCGGCGGCATCCCCCTTTGCGTGCCCGAGCTTCGCGGAAACGAGTGGGCCTACGTGAAGCAATGCCTCGACACGAACTTCGTGTCCTCGGTCGGACCATTCGTGACGCGCTTTGAGGAGGCCATCGCCAATTACGTCGGCCGAGCGCACGCCGTGGCGACCGTCAACGGGACCGCGGCGCTCCACGTGGCCCTGCTGGTATGCGGCGTGGAGCCCGACGACGAGGTGCTGGTCTCGACGCTGACGTTCATCGCCCCGGTGAACGCGATCCGGTACGTGAGGGCCTGGCCCGTCTTCGTGGACGCCGAGCCGCAGTACTGGCAGATGGACGTCGGGAAGGCCGTCGAGTTCCTGGAGCGCGGGTGCGACTTTCGGAACGGCGAGCTGCGAAACCGGGCGAGCGGCCGGCGGGTTCGAGCACTCCTCCCAGTGCACATCCTGGGGCATCCGGTGGAGATGGGCCCGCTCCTCGAGGCCGCACGCAGGTTCGGGCTGCCCGTCATCGAGGACGCTACGGAAAGCCTCGGCGCGCGGTACGAGGGCCGAACGGTCGGCCAGCTGGGGGACGTCGCCTGCTTCAGCTTCAACGGCAACAAGCTGATCACGACGGGCGCCGGAGGAATGCTCGTAACCGGCGACCCGGGGCGAGCCGCGCGCGCCAAGTACCTGACGACGCAGGCCAAGGACGACCCGTTGGAGTACGTGCACGGCACGGTCGGCTTCAACTACCGCCTCTCGAACGTGCAGGCGGCGCTCGGCGTCGCGCAAATGGAATCGATCGACGAATTTGTCGCCGCCAAACGCCGGATCGCCGCCGAGTACTCCGCGGGCCTAGACGGCGTCCCGGGGATCGCGCCGATGCGCCAGGCGCCGTGGGCGGAGAGCGTCTTCTGGCTCTATTCCATTCTGGTGGACGGATCGACGTTCGGCATGACGAGCCGTGCGCTACTCCGCAATTTGGACGAGTTGGGCATTCAGACCCGCCCGCTCTGGCAGCCCGGCCACCTGTCGCCGGCGCACCGCGGCGCTTTCGCCACCGACTGCTCGGTGGCCGAGCGGCTGAACCGGGACGCGTTGAGCCTCCCCTGCTCCGTCGGTCTCGCGCCCGACGCGCAGGCGCGCGTCATCGAGGCCATCGCCGCAGTCGCCGCGACCGCGTGACGATCGCGAGACGACCACTGGGCTCGCTTCCATGAGCGTGCGCGCCGACCTGAAGCGCCTCGTCGCGCGCTCGGCCGCCTACGGGGCGGGGGCGGTGTTCCTGCGCGCCGTCGGCTTCTTGTTGCTGCCGGTCTACACGCGGTTCCTCACGCCCGAGGACTACGGCATCGTGGCAGTGGCCAACACGGTCGCGCTCATGCTCGGGCTCCTCATGCCGCTCGGCCTGCACGGCGCGCTGTCCCGGTTCTATTTCCGGACCTCGGACGACGCCGAGCGACGCATTGTGGGGGGGACGCTCTGGCTTGCCACGCTCGGGACCGCGGCCGTCGTCACGATCGTGCTCCAGCTGTACGGCGCTCCCTTGTTCGCATGGCTCTTTCCCGACGTGCCGTTCTCGCCATACCTGCGGCTCGCCGTGTGGCTGGCGTTCGTCACCGTCTTCCCGTTGGTGCCACAGAACTTGCTCCAGGCTCGGGAGCAGGCGCGGCTCTACGTGGCGATCACCACCGGCGCCGCGATCCTCACGATCGCGTGCACGCTCGCCTTCGTCGTCGTTGGTCGCATGGGGGCGCGCGGCTACCTGCTCGGCACCTTGGTTTCGGGCGCGCTCGCCGCCGTGCCGTACACGGTGCTCGCGTTGCGCAGCACTCGGCCGGCCGTCCGGTGGGACCTGCTCCGCGCGGCGCTCGCCTACAGCCTTCCGCTCGTGCCGCACGGCGTGGCTGGGTGGGTGCTCGAGATGTCCGACCGCGCCATCCTCGCCCGGTTCGTCCCGATCGCTGAGGTGGGCGTTTACTCGCTCGGCTACCAGCTCGGCTCCGCACTCAGTTTGATCCTGACCGCTTTCACGAGTGCGTGGGTACCGTACCTCTTTCGGACGCTGTCGGCGCGCGGCACGGGCGGCGACGCGGAGCTCGCCCGCGCCGCGACGTACTATGCGGCGTGCCTCTGCTTCGCGGCCCTCGGGATCGGGCTGCTCGTCGAGCAGGTGCTCGTCGGCCTTGCGCCGCCGGCTTTCGCGGGCGCGTCCCGGATTGCCGTCTGGGTGGCCGCAGGGTACGTGCTCAACGGGCTCTACGTGCTGCCAGTGGGCTTCCTGTTCTGGAAGGAGCGCACCGGACTGATACCCGTCGTGACCGTGATGGCCGGCTTGCTCAACGTCGGGATGAACCTGCTCCTCGTTCCTCGGTTCGGCGCGATCGCGGCCGCGTGGGCCACGTTCGCGGCGTACGGTGCGATGCTCGTCCTCGCCTACGCGTTCGCTCAGCGCCTTCACCCCTTTCCCTACGAGTACGGCCGGCTCCTGCGCGTGGTCGGCGTCGCGGCCCTCCTCCTGGGCATCGGGCTCGGCGTCGCGGCGCCGACGCCCGCGCTGACGCTCGGCTGGCGGACGTCGCTCTGGCTCGCCTACCCGGGGGTGCTCGGAGCCAGCGGTTTCTTCACCCAGTCGGAGGCGGCAGTGGTGGCGCGGATGTTTCGACGCGCCAGGGCCGCTCTATCGTGAACCCGCGCGGCGTGCGCTCGCAGTTCCGCCCCCAGCGCGGGGGAGAGAGCTTCGGATGCGGAGCCATCTGGAGTCGCTGTCGCCTAGCCGACCTGCCCAGAAGGTGTCCGACGCCTGCATTCAGCACCTCCGCCGCTGCGAACCGCTCAACGAGGAAGATGTGGTGCGCTCGCGCAACGACGTTCATCCTTCGGTGCGGTGGCAGGACGGTACGATGATCTTCGGCGACGGCAGCGTCAGCATCCGCGAACGAACAGGCCTCGGGCACAATTGCCACGTGCCCAGCCACTCGGCCCGCGCGCGGGTGATCCACCAGGAGTCGGTGTACGCGGCACCGAGCGTACGCGGATGATGGCCCAGAGCCCAGCACTGCCCGAAGCGCCGGCCGGCGGCAGCACCGACTTCACCGGCCCGTGCCCCGCTGCGGAGGTCGAAGAGATCCTTCGGCGTGTGGAGGCGGAGCACGACCTCCTGCGCTACACGGTCGACGGTTGGTGCGCCTGGCCCCTCCTGCGCTTCGGGGTGGCCATGGAGCTCCAACGGCTTCCTCTCTCGGGCGGCGGCTTGCGTCGGCGCGGCACGCTCGCCCGGGTCGCCGAGGCGGTCCGCGGCGCCGGGCCGTTCCTCACCGTCCGCAGGACGCCGTATTTGGCGAAGACGTACACGTCCGGGCTCGGCGAGCGCACGGGCGGCAAGTACAAGGACGTCTGGTTCGACGACCTGCTGCTCGCGGTCGGCGAACACGTCAAGCTCGAGGCCGTTAACAACGCGGACTTCCTGCCGCGGCGCGCCGCGGCGCTGCTTCCGGCGACGCTGACCAACACGCCGCTCGAGGTACTGGCCGGCGTGCTGGCGCGCGGCCTACCCTCGGCCGAGATCCGGCGAGTGGCCCACGCGCTCGCCGACGTCCTCGCCGC
>Ga0307411_10000261_pt1 | contig 17235 bp, 12 predicted proteins | sample DK1Ometagenome_2_FD_203712 | JGI IMG/M metagenome (GOLD analysis project Ga0307411, IMG submission 203712) | Maize rhizosphere microbial communities from greenhouse at UC Davis, California, United States - DK15-O-1 | ecosystem: Host-associated > Plants > Roots > Rhizosphere > Soil | place: USA...
GATGAAGAGGTCGCAGGCGTAGTGGCCCGCGGCCTGGCAGAAGGCGCGGTTGCTGCGCAGGCTGCCGTCGGCGCCGGTGAAGAACACGTCCGGGCGGGCGCGGATGTAGTCCTCCATGCCCAGCTCGGAGCCGAAGGAGTGGATGGACTCCACCCAGCCAGCCTCGATGGCGGGGATCAGCGCCGGGTGCGGGTTCAGCGCCCAGTGCCTGCAGATCTTGCCCTTGAGCCCCAGCGACTCGCCGTAGGTGGGCAGCAGCAGTTCGATGGCCGCGGTGTCGAAGCCGATGCCGTGGTTCAGGCGCTGCACGCCGTACTCGGCATAGATGCCCTTGATGGCCATCATGGCCATCAGCACCTGGATCTCGCTGATCTGCGCCGGGTCGCGCGTGAACAGCGGCTCGACGAGGTTGGGTCGCGGTGCGGGCACGACGAAGTCGACCCAGTCGGCAGGGATGTCGATGCGCGGCAGCGCCGTTCCCTCGGGCACGATCTCGTTGACCTGCGCGATGACGATGCCGCCCGAGAACGCCGTCGCCTCGACGATGGCCGGCGTGTCCTCGGTGTTGGGGCCGGTGTAGAGGTTGCCTTGGGCGTCCGCCGCGTGGGCGGCCACCAGCGCGACCTTGGGCGTCAGGTCGACGAAGTAGCGCGCGAACAGTTCCAGGTAGGTGTGGATGGCTCCGATCTCGATGCCGCCCGCAGCCACCAGCTTGGCCAGGCGTGCGCCCTGCGGGCCGGAGAAGGAGAAGTCCAGCCGCTTGGCGATGCCGCTGTCGAACAGGTCCAGGTGCTCGGGCAGGGCCAGCACGGACTGCACCATGTGCAGGTCACGCACGCGCTGCGGGTCCACCTGCGTCAGCGCCTGTGCGAGGAAGTCGGCCTGCTTCTGGTTGTTGCCTTCCAGGCAGACGCGGTCGCCCGGCTGCAGCACGGCCTCCAGCAGTGGCACGACGGCGTCGGTCGCCACGCGGCGGCCCTGCAGCCGCCGGCCCAGGGCCTCGGCCGCGCGGGCCAGGCGCTCGCGGCGCTGGCGGTTGCGCTGGTTCCAGGCGGGGGCGTTCATCCGGGTCTCCTCAATGCGCCGGGGCCGCGGTGCCCATCACCGCATCGGGCAGGCCGGTCGCGATGCCGGGGAAGATGCAGATCAGCAGGACCGCCAGCAGCATCAGCACGACGAAGGGCAGCACCCCCCAGATGATGTCCTTCAACGGAATGTCCGGGGCGATGTTTTTGATGACGAAGATGTTCAGCCCCACCGGCGGGTGGATGAGGCCGGTCTCCATGACGATGGTCATCAGCACGCCGAACCAGATCAGATCGAACCCCGCGGCCTTCAGTGGCGGCAGGATGATGGGCGCGGTCATCAGGATGATGCTGACCGGCGGCAGGAAGAAGCCCAGCACGATCACCATCAGCAACACCGAGCCCAGCAGCACCCACTTGGACAGCTGCATGCCGACGATCCACTCGGCCGCCGACTGGCTGATGTGCAGGTAGCTCATCACGTAGGAGAACAGCAGCGACATGCCGATGATCAGCATCAGCATGGTCGACTCCTTCAGCGTCGACGACAGGATGGGCGCCACGTCCTTTGGGCGCCAGACGCCGTAGATGACGGCGATCAGCAGCAGCGCCAGCAGCGCGCCCAGGCCGGCCGTCTCGGACGGCGTCGCGAAGCCGCCGTACAGCGCCACCATGACGCCGATCAACAGCAGCACGAACGGCACGACGCGCGGCAGCATCTCGAACTTCTGGCGGTGGGTGAAGGTCTCGGCGGCCAGCAGCGCGGAGGCGGCGCCCGAGCGCTCGTACTCGGCCTTGGCCAGCGCGTGCTCCTTGCGGTAGCGCACCGCCGCGTAGCCGGCGAACAGCGCCACGAGCAGCACGCCCGGCACGATGCCGGCGAGGAACAGCCGGCCCAGCGACTGCTCGGCCGCAACCGCGTACAGGATCATCGTGATGGACGGCGGCAGCAGAATGCCCAGCGTGCCACCGGCCGCGATGATGCCGGCCGCGAAGCCCGGCGAATAGCCGCGCTTGCGCATCTCCGGGATGCCGGCGCTGCCGATGGCCGAGCAGGTGGCCGGGCTGGAGCCGGCCATGGCCGCGAACAGCGCGCAGGCGAACACGTTGGCAATGCCCAGGCCGCCGGGGATGCGGCCCATCCACACGTGCATGGCCGCGTACAGGTCCTGCCCCGCACGGGACTTGCCGATGGCCGCGCCCTTCAGGATGAACAGCGGGATGGAGAGCAGCGTGATGCTGGCCATCTCCTCGTAGACGTTCTGCGTGACGGTGTCCAGCGCCGACGCGGGCATGAAGATGGCCATGAAGAGCACCGCGACGCTGCCGAGCGCGAACGCGATCGGCGCGCCCGAGAACATGAACAGCAGCGTGACGACGCCGAACAGCGAGCCGAGGACGAGCATGCTCATGCGAGTGCCCCTTGTTGTGTGTGCTTGAAGAGGCCGTTGATGCGCGCCGTGAGCTGCACCAGCAGCTGCAGGCTCAGCAGCGTCATGCCCAGCGACATGAGGCCGTAGGGGATCCACAGCGGCGGCGCCCATGACGAGGACGTGGTCTGGCCCTCGACCCAGGCCTCGTGGAACAGCGTCCAGGACTTCCACGCGAAGAAGGCGCAGAAGGCGGTGCACATCAGGTCCACCAGCATCAACCGCAGTCGGTTCAGCGAGCGGGGCAGCAGGCCGGCGACGGCCTCGATGCCCACATGGCCGCGCAGCCCCTGCACGAACGCGCCGCACAGGAACGTGGCGCCGACGAGGCAGAACACGGCGGCCTCGTCCTGCCAGTCCGTCGATGCCTGCATCACGTAGCGCGAGACGACGCTGTAGGTCAGCACGCAGGAGGCCACCAGCAGGGCCAGCATGCCCAGCACCACCATCGCATGGTTGACGGCGTTCAGGCCGCGGGCGATGGGCCGCAGCAGCTCGGGCGTGTGGGGGTCGATGACGGCGACCGCCGCGCCGGTGTCAAGGCCGTGGCTCATGGCTGGGCACTCACAGCAGCTTCTGCGCGGCGCGCAGGATGGCGGCGCAGGACTCGTTCTTGTCGGCGAAGTCTTTCCACGCGGTGTCCCGCGCGATGGCCTGCCACTTCTTCAGCGTCGGCTCGTCCAGGTCGTAGACCTTCGCGCCGGCCTTGGCATAGATGTCGGCCGCGGCCTTGTCGTCGGCCTTGGCGGCGTCGCGGGCGAACACCTCCAGCTCGGCGCCCACGCCCATGACGATGTCCTGCTGCGCTTTGGGCAGCTTGTTGAAGACCTCCTTGGAGATCATCAGCGGCTCGAACATGAACCAGTAGGTGCGCTGCCGGCCCGAGGTCAGGTGCTTGGCGATCTCCTCGAGCTTGAAGGAGATGAAGCTGGTGGAGGACGTCATGGCGGCATCCATGGCGCCGGTCTGCATCGCGGCGTAGATCTCGTTGGACGGCAGCGTGATGACCGACGCGCCGGCGGTCTTGAGCATCATGTCCATCTCGCGGCTGCCGCCGCGCACCTTCAGCCCCTTGGCGTCCTCCGGCGTCACCAGCGGTCGCGCGCGGCTGGCCACGCCGCCGGCCTGCCAGACCCAGCTGACGATGAGCACGCCCTTGTCCTCCAGCACCTTGGACAGCAGCTTGCCGACCTCCGCCGTCTTCCAGGCCGCGCCCTGCTCGTAGCTGGGCACCAGCGCCGGCATCAGGCCGGCATTCGTCTCGGCGACCTCGCCGCCGGCATAGGACAGCGGCACCAGGCTCATGTCCAGCGCGCCCTTGCGCATGGCGGAGAACTGCGCGTTCGTCTTCATGAGCGACGAGCCGGGATAGACCGCGGCCTTCAGCGCGCCGCTGCTGCGCTTGTCCACCTCGGCGGCAAAGCGGCGGCACAGGCGGTCGCGGAAGTCGCCCACGGTGAGCGATCCGCTCGGGAACTGGTGCGAGATCTTCAGCGCGCCCGCCTGGGCGTGAAGCGTGGGCAGCCAGCCGGCCGCAGCGGTGCCGGCGGCGGCACTGATCCATTGACGTCGAGTCGGGTGCATGTCTTGTCTCCAGGTCCGCCTTGACTGGCGGTATGCGGCCGCAGTGTGGGAGCGGCCCCTGGGGCGATCAATCAACCTTGCCGCGCGACCGTTACGCTGGCCGCAAAGGTCTTGGGTTAACCCGGTCCCCGGCCGGGGAGGGCGAACGCGTCGGGCCGGCCAGGGCGGGATATCGGAAGCCGCGCCATCCATTGCAAGCCAGCCTCCTACACATGCTGTCCACCTTCGCAGCCATAGTGGTCGCATCCGAACTGAACAAGCGCGGTGGCCCATGCGATTCGTCCCCCACTCCCTCCTTGGCGGCGCCCTGGCAGTGGCTGTCGCCAGCGCTGCGTTCGCTCAAGGCGCCGCGCCGGCCAGGCCCGCGTCGGCGCCCGCGTCGGCACCCGTGACCGCGGCATCCCGGGTCGTCCCGACCCGCAATGCGGCCGTCATGGCGGCCGAGAACGCCAAGGAGCCCGGCGTGCAGCGGCCCGAGGAGCGCGTAATCCCGCAGATCTCGGTGCCGCTCAAGCCCAGGAACAGCGGCGCTGCGGCCGCAGCCACCGCGTCGGCACCGGTCGGCAGCGTGCCCGGTGCCGTCAACGACATGGCAGCGCGGTGCATGGCCGCCAGCGATGCAGCGGACAAGGCCGCGTGCCAGCGCCGCCCCGCGGCGTCCGAGCCCGTGGAGCCGAAACGCTGACTCGCGCAAAGGAGCATTCGAGATGACCATCCGCAGCCTGCTGTCCTCGTTCCTGATCGGCGTCGTTGCCAGCGCGCGCTCGATGACCCCCATGGCTTCGATCGTCGCCGCCCGCCTGGCGGGCCGCCGCACGCCAGGGCAACTGGTCTTGCTCGACCGCCCGTTGTTCAGGCTCGGTGCATTGGCGATGGGGATCGGCGAACTGTTCGGCGACAAGATGAAGACGGCGCCCGACCGCACCGTGCCGCTGGGCCTGCTGGCGCGCGTCATGAGTGCCGGCATTGCCGGCGCCGCCCTGGCGCCGCAGAGGAGGGAACGCGCCGGCGCGGCGACGGCGATGGCAACCGCCGTCCCGCTGGCCTATGCCACGCTGGCCGCTCGCAAGCAGGCGATGAGCCGCATCGGTCAGACGCGCAGCGGGCTGATCGAGGACGCGCTGATCGTCGCCGCCGGTGCAGCGATCGTGGCGTTGACGATGAGGCCGGGACGGCGCTAGAACGGCTCAGGACCCGTGAACATCAGCAAACGCCCTCTGAAGCCGACCGCGACCCCGTCGGCGCCGCCGCCGATTCCGCCATCACTGGCCGTTGTCTGTGACGGACGCTGTTTGACGATGTGGCCCGAAGCCTTGCGCCACGGCAGCCTTTGATACGCTGCCGCGCATGCAGCCCACCACTCGAAAACTGCCCGTCGCCCGGATCCGAATCGTCGCCGCGCTGCTGTGTTGCGCCGCCGCCGTTCCCTCGGTGGACGCCGCCGACTCCACCGTCCGCGCGCTGCGTGGCGTGAAGCTGTATCCGGCCCCCGATTCGCCGCCCATCGACGACGGCGTGGTGCTGGTGCGAGACGGCCGCATCGTCGGCATCGGCACGCGCGACGCTGCGCTGGACAGCGTGCCGCCGCTCGCGCCGGCCTGTGACGGCGGCGTGCTGGTCGCGGGCTTCCAGAACAGCCACGTGCACTTCAACGGCGCCGCGTTTGCCAACGCCAAAACCGCCAAGGCGACCACGCTAGAAGACGGCATGACTGCGTTGCTGACACGCTATGGCTTCACGACCGCCTTCGACATCGCGTCCGACCGCGACAACACGCTGGCCTTGCGGGACCGCGTGAACCGGGGCGATTTGAAGGGGCCGCGCCTGCTGACGGCCGGCCTGCCGCTGTTCCCGCCGCAAGGGCTGCCGGTCTACCTGGATCACTTCGATCCCGCCTTCCTCGCCAAGATGCCGCAGCCCGACTCGGTGGCCGCGGCCGTGGCGACGGTGCAGCAGAACCTCGATGCCGGCGCCGAGGCGACCAAGCTGTTCCTGGTGACGCCGCAGCGCAACCGCCCGCCCAAGCGCATGGCCGCCGACATCGCCGAAGCCGCCGCTGCACAGACCCACCGCCGCGGGCACTTGGTGTTCGCGCACCCGACCGACCTGGACGGCGTGCGGGCGGCGCTGCGCGCCCGCGTGGACATCCTGGCCCATCCTCCGCTGGGCGTGCCCGGCCCCTGGCCCGCGGAGTTTATTGACACGCTGCGCGCCGCGGGGGTCCATATGGTGCCCACGCTCAAGTTGCTGAGGTACGAGCTGGCCAAGGAACAGGTGCCATCGCAGCAGGCCGAGCCGGTGCTGCAGGACAGCGTGCGCGAGTTCGGCCGCTTTGCTGCCGCGGGCGGCAAGGTGCTTTTCGGCACGGATGTCGACTACATGTCGGACAGCGATCCCACCGAGGAATACGAGCTGATGGCCCAGGCCGGCATGCGGCCGATGCAGATCCTCGCGTCCCTGACGACGACCCCGGCCGCGCGCTGGAAGGAGGCCGCTCGGCGCGGGCAGCTCCAGCCAGGCATGGACGCGGACATCGTGGTGCTGAACGGCGATCCGGCGCAGTCGGTCAAGCACTTCGCCAACGTGAAGTGCACGCTGCGCGCCGGCCGGGTGATCTTCAGCCGGTGAAATGGATCTGGATGCGCGGTCTATGTCGCTGTTGAACGTAGTACGGCGGCACTGGGCCCCGCGATCGACCAGCGGCTGTGAAGGTGCGGTCTGTTACCGCGACGCCGTGCTGGGTGAAAAGGTCAATTCGATGGGGCGGCGGATGGCGTCGATCGCGCGGCGGATCAAGGTGGCTTCTCCGGCGTGTCCGTTCGGTGACGCGATGTCGGCGACAGTGACCGCGTCTACGCCGCATGCTGCAAGCTGAGCGAACCAGGCGCGGTACCAAGCAAAAGCGCCCGGGTGTTCGGGGTTGATGCCGCACATGTCGGTGTTCCAGGCGCAAGTCGAGTCCGCGTTGGCGATCTCATCGCAACGCCATTGGCTGCCGGCGATCGGCAGACCCCGCCATACCGCTTCGCGGGGGATGCCGCACACCAGGTGCACACCGAAACGCAAGCCGAGGCGGTGAACCCGAGATGCGAGCGGAGCGAAGCCGAGCCCTTCCATTGCGCTGGGGAAGCGGTCTGCTACGGGCTGCGGTCGGCCATGGGCGTCCAATTCCAATTCCATCCGTGCGAATGGTCGGCAGCCCGAAGCCGGCGCATGCGCTGCATACCACCGAGGTCCGACCATGGCGATGTCATACCCAAAGGGCAAGAGGCGCTCAGCCATGAGATTCGCATTCGCCAGGAGGCCGGCTTCGGTCGTTGCGTCGCCAAGGCATTCCGAGGCGCTCCAGCCTGTGGGCGGACCGGGGCGACCTTCGGAGCCGGGCTCGCCGATCCCGTCTCTAACCGCAGGTCGGTCGTGCCGAAGATCGTGACGTGGAAGGCGGTCTTGTAAAGCGCGGCCGCCCGCACATGCGGCCGACGAATCCGCCGGGGAGACGGGCATGCTCAAAGTGGATGTGGACATAGAACGCCTGCGAGGTACGCACTTGATTTGACGCCGAATCATCTGAGGTAAATGATTGCGGCCATGCCGCGTGAGCATCGTATATTGTTCGACGATCGGACTAACTAGGGAAGACCAGAACGGATTGCCCAGCCCTTGAAGAGCGGGGGTGCAGCAAGACCCGCGAAGGTTGGGGGGCGACGGGCAGAACGATGTCGCGACGGCCTGAGTTGTGCGTCCAGTGGCGCGGGGCCTCAAGTTGCGTGAGTTGGTCGGAGGGAAGCCGGTGCTAGAGTGCCTCGCCCCGTACTCCCGCCTACCGGACAGTGTCCGTAATACCCAAGCCTTCCAAGCCACCAAAGAGCCGTCGTCACAAGTTGCCCACGCTCGCCGACGTTGCGCGAGAGGCGGGGGTTTCGGATGTGGCGGCGTCCTGCGCGCTCAACGGCGCGAGGGGTTCGACGCGTGTGTCCACCGAGACACGTGAACGGGTGCTGGCAGCGGCGGAGCGCTTGCGCTACCGACCCAACGCGAATGCACGTGCGCTGACCTATCAACGCACCAATGCCATCGGCTTTGTCGCCAACATCGCCAATGAGGAACCCAACCTCTACTTCCTTGAAGTGTTCAACGGCGTCGTGAGGGGCGCGACGGAGGCGCACCAGACCACATGCATCTTTCCCCTCAGTGGCTGGGAAGAAGCGCCGAAGCGCATCCCGGCCTTGTGCGACGGCCGCGTCGACGGGCTTGTCGTGCTGGCGCCCTACCTAGAAGATGACAGCACAACCTGGCTGCCACCCCACACGCCGATGGTCACCATCCATGCAGGCACGATGTTGCGGGCGCCGGTGAACGTCGAGGCGGACGATGAAGCCGGCGGCTATGCCATCGCGCGTCACATGCTCGGGCTCGGCTATCGCCGAATTCTCTGCGTGGGTGGCCCGACGAGCGCCAAGGGCGCAGACCGTCGTGTGGATGGCTTTCTGCGCGCCCATGCCGAAGCCGGGGTGGAAGTTGCTTCAGACCACGTGATCCGCACGTGGTTCACCGCCGCGTCGGGCAGGCAGGCCATGCAGGAGTGGCTGCAGCGTCACCGTGGTCAGCCGTTGCCCGAAGCAGTCTGCTGTGGCAGCGATGACATCGCCTTCGGCTGCATCGGCGCATTGGAAGGAGTCGGGCTGAACGTTCCACAGGACATCTCGATCACGGGCTTCGACGACACCTTGCTGGCCCGCACACTGTGCATCACAACGGTACGCCAGCCTCTGCTTGACATGGGTCGTCGTGCGGTCGAGGTCCTGATGCAGTTGATCGAGGCGCAACGCAGCGGGGAGGCTTACGCTGGCCCAAGCGACATTGTTCTGCCCGTAGAGATTGTTTCCGGCCGGAGCTTGCCAGGGCCCCGACGTGCGCCTCTGACCGTCCCATGAACCGTCAAGGGCGGATTGGCTAGGTTTGTCCCTACTTAGTTCGACCGTCGACCAATCTAAGATCGCGGCGCGGCGAATTCCGCCTTTATTTTGCACCATTGATTCGGCGTCGAATCAATGGTTGATTAACCGTCGAATCGCATCATTCTTCCAGCCATGTGCCTCGCCAGACTGCTCCAACGCACCGCCCTTTGCTGCGCTGCCATCACTTGCGCCGCCGCTACGGCCGCCGAACCGGCGTCAGGCGTCAACCCCTTGCTGCGCGACCGCTTCACCGCCGACCCGGCACCGCTGGTCGTCGGCGACACGGTCTACCTCTATGTGGGCCGAGACGAGGCCAAGGGCAACGACTTCTTCCTGATGAAGGAGTGGCTGGCCTATTCGTCCAAGGACCTGCGCAACTGGACCCCGCACGGCACCGTCATGAAGCCCACCGACTTCAAGTGGGCGGTGAGCGATGCCTGGGCCGCGCAGGTGGTGCAGCGCAACGGTCGCTTCTATTTCTACACCACCGTGCAGCACGACAACACGCAGTACGGCAAGGCCATCGGCGTGGCGGTGGCCGACAACCCGCTGGGCCCGTTCAAGGATGCACGCGGCACGGCGTTGATCACGGATGCGTCCACGCCCAGCCCTTACGGTTGGAGTGACATCGACCCCACCGTCTTCATCGACGACGACGGCACCGCCTGGCTGGCCTGGGGCAACCCGGTGCTGTACCTGGCGAAGCTGAAGGCCAACATGATCGAGATCGACGGCCCCATCGAGAAGATCTCGGTGCCCAACTACACCGAAGGGCCGTGGCTGTCCAAGCGCAAGGGGACGTATTACATGACCTACGCGTCCATGGCGCAGCAGGGTCTCTTCGAGCACCTGTCCTATGCCACCGCGCCCAGCCCGCGCGGCCCCTGGACTTACCAGGGCCTGCTGACCGGCGCGGTGCCCAACAGCTTCACCATCCATGCCGGTGTCATCGACGACTTCAAGGGCCAGTCCTATCTCGTTTATCACAATGCCGCGCTGACCCTGAACGGCGAGACCGGCGCCACATCCCGCCGCTCCGTTGCGATGGAGTACCTCCACTACGACGCCGACGGCCGCATGTGGCCGATCACGCAGACGGAAGCCGGCATCAGCAAGCCGCCGCAGCCGCCCACCGGCAAGGTGCCGGCGCTGCCGGACCCGGGCCGCTCCGACCCGCGTGTGGCCGTCCAGCAGTTCGCCCAGGGCTACCCCGACACCTGGCCGGGCAGCCCGGCGCTGGCCTCGGTCACCCGGCCTTTCGAGCAGACACCCGAGCCCATCGGCTTCAACCGCGACGGCGGCTCGACCCGCCTGACGCAGACCTTCGTGCCGCGTGCCGACATCCCGCTGGGCCGGCTCAGCCTGTACGCCGGGGACGGCCACGGCACCGACGCCACGCGCAGCCTGCGCCTGTCGCTGCGCGACGTGGAGGCGGGCACCGAACTGCTTGGCGCCGGCGAAGGCCTGGCCATCGCCTACCGGCCACAAGGCGCCGGGCTGCTGAGCTTCGACTTCAGCGCCCATCCGTCCGTGGTGCTGAAGTCCGGTCGCCGCTACGCACTGGCGCTGCAGGGCCAGAAGGACGCGGTGACGATCAATCTGCGCGCCAGCCGCAGTGACATCTATGCCGACGGCGAGGCGACCCTCGATGACCGACCGCTGAAGGACGAGGAAAGCGGGCGCCCGACGGACTTCGCGTTCGCGCTTTACGCGCGTTAGGCGACTGCCCGATTGCGGACTGCCACTTGACCGACAAACAACGATTTCGAAGACAGAACATGGACAAGCACCCCGAGAGGCCGAGTCGCCCTTCCGCCACCTCTTCAACCCGGCGCTATTCCCTCCTGATGACCCTCGTGCTCGCCGTCGCGTCTCACGCCGTTTCGGCGGAGACAGCACAGACGGCACAGGCGGCTTCTGCGCACAACCCGCTGATCTGGGCCGACGTGCCGGACATCGCGGTCATCCGCGTCGGCAAGACCTACTACATGAGCAGCACGACGATGCACATGAGCCCGGGCCTGCCGATCATGAAGTCGACGGACCTCGTCAACTGGCGCATGGCTTCCTACGCCTACGAAACCCTTGTCGACAACGACGCCATGCGTCTGGACAACGGCAAGAACGCCTACGCCGCCGGTTCCTGGGCCAGCAGCCTGCGTTACCACAACGGGGTGTTCCATGCCTCGACCTTCTCCTACACCAGCGGACGCACCCACATCTACACCACGCGTGACCCGGAGCGCGGCCCGTGGAATGAGACGAGCTTCGAGCCTGCGCTGCATGACCACAGCCTGTTCTTCGACGACGACGGCCGCGTCTACATGGTTCACGGCGGCGGGCGCATCAGGCTCACCGAGCTGAAGCCCGATCTCACCGGCATCAAGCCCGGTGGCGTGAACAAGGTGCTCATCGAGAACGTCAACACCATCTTCGGCAACGACCTGGGCGGGCTCAATGGCGAGGGTTCGCATCTTTCCAAGATCAACGGCCGCTACTACTTCTTCAACATCGCGTCGCCCGCAAGCCGCTGGGCGCCCACCGTCATCGCACACCGCGCCGACCGCATCGACGGGCCCTACGAGAGTCGGATCGTGCTCGATGACCGCGGCATCGCCCAGGGCGGCCTCGTCGACACGCCCGACGGCAAGTGGTACGCCTACCTCTTCAAGGGCAACGGCGCCGTCGGTCGCATCCCTTACCTCGTGCCCGTGACCTGGAAGGACGGCTGGCCTGTGTTCGGCGAGAACGGCAAGGTGCCGATGACGCTCGACATCCCGGCCGGCGGGCAGGGCGTCTCCGGTGTTTCGGGCATCGTCGCCTCCGACGAATTCAACCGCCAGCCCGGCGACCCCGCGCTGCCTCTGGCCTGGCAATGGAATCACAACCCGAGGCCCAATGACTGGTCGCTCACCAAGCGCCCGGGCCACCTGAGCCTTGTCACCAGCCGGATCGTTGCCACGTTGCCGGAGGCGACGAACACGCTCACCCAGCGCACCTTCGGCCCTGCCAGTTCCGCCACGACAAGCCTCGATGTGAGCGGCATGAAAGACGGCGATGTGGCCGGCCTCACCGTCTTCCAGAAGCTGTACGGTTTTGTCGGCGTCAGGATGACCGACGGCGTCCGGTCGCTCGTCATGGTGAGTGCCGATTCTGACAAGCCCGAGGAGATCGCCGCCATTCCCCTCGCTGGCAAAACCGTTCACCTCAAGGTCGAAAGCGAGTTTGAGCCGGCGCCCGAGGTCGCTCGCTTCTCCTACAGCCTCGACGGCAAGACCTGGACCCCCATCGGGCGCCCATCGCGCCTGACCTATTCCTACCCCACGCACTTCATGGGCTATCGCTACGGCCTCTTCTTCTATTCGACCAAGACCGCTGGCGGCCGTGTGGACTTTGACTATTACCGCATCGGGTCATCCGGCGACTCCCGCTGATCTTCGCCGTGCGCCTCACTCACAACACATTCCTGCAGCCGCAGGCCGTCGTGCCGGCACCGTTCTCCGCGAAGCCCGGCCCGCAAGGCCTGGTGCTGGAGCTGCCACCCCAATCCAGGGAGTTGTCGGGATGTAAGCCCATGCACTGAGCTGCGTCCTTCCATAACGCTCGAGTCCGGAGGAGACAACCGGCCGAGCGCTTTCAAAACTGAAAGGTAGAAGATGAGAACCTTGATACCAGCACTGCTGCTTGCCTTCGGCGCGAGCGCAGGCAGCCTCGCGCAGGCGCAAAGCTGCGGCAGCGGCGGCGGCGCCACCGTCTGCCTGAGCGCCAGCGGCTCGGCCAACGACAACCAGCTCAACTGGACCGTGAGCGGCAACGTCTCGCGCCTGGAGGTCTACCGCGACACCGATGCCGACCCCGCCGGCCGCACCCGTATCGCCGTGCCAACTACCAGCGCCAGGACCTACGCCGACGCCTCGGCCAACACCGGCACGCCGTACTGGTACTGGGTCAAGTTCACGACCAGCGCCGGCAGCTACAACTCCGGCTCAGCCAGCGCCACGCGCGGCACTGCCTGCGCGCCGACGGCCATCACGCCCTACATCAGCGCCAACGGCTCCTGGACGCAGACCTCGTCGGCCACAGTCACCGCAGGCAACTCGGCCATTCTTGGCCCGCAGCCGGTGACCGGCGGCTCGTGGGGCTGGAGCGGCTGCGGCACGTCGGGCTCGGCACGCCAGCAGACCATCACGCCCGCTGCCAACTGCACGGCCACCGCCACCTACACCAACACCTGCGGCGCCAAGACCACCCAGGCGTTCGTGATCACCGTGCCCAACGCGGCCACAGCGCAGACCCAAGTCATGCCGAATCCCGGCATCAACCTGGGCAATACCTTTGATTCCTTCTGGGGGTATGCGCCGCCGACCAAGGCGCTGATCGACTCCATCAGGGATAGGGGGTTCAAGACCCTGCGCATACCCGTTGCGTGGGATTTCAATTCCACCAACGGAACGATCAATCCCGCGTTCATGGCCCAGGTCAAGCAGACGGTCGACTGGGCCCTCGCCGCTGGCCTGTACGTCATCATCAACGACCACTATGACCTTGGCTGGTTCGAGCGCAACGGCTTCCACTCCTACGACCCTGCGATCAACGCCAAGTTGATCAATATCTGGACCCAGGTTGCGAACACCTTCAAATGGTACGACAGCGACAAATTGTCCTTTGCTGTCGCCAACGAACCCGACGCGCCATCCCAGGCGCAGACCAATGTGCTGTACCAATATCAGCAGAATTGGATCAACGCGATGCGCGCCAACGGCGGCGGCAATGCCGTTCGCTGGCTGATCGTCCAAGGGCCGAACACCAATATCGATAACACGATCAATTGGGGAAAGAATCTACCTACGGATCCGGCGAATAAGCGGATGGTCGAAGTGCATTTTTATGACCCCTTCGATTACACGTTGATGACAACGGACGAGACATGGGGAACTTGGAAGGCCTTCTGGGGATATAACTATAAGGTGGCCAATCAGTTGACGAATCGCAATGTCGCGGCGGGGAACGACGAAAGCCTTATCGATATTCAGCTCGAGAAGATGAAGTATTTCACGGACCGGGGTATTCCCGTGCTGATCGGCGAATACAAGGCGGAAGTAAAGCACTTTCCCGAGCTGACCGGCTCATACAAGGACCAGAACTACCGGTCGGTCACGCACTGGAACAAGTATGTGCAGAACAAGATCAACAGTCTTGGATTCAGTGGCACCGGCTGGAACATCCAAAACGACCTCTTCCACGAGACGACCGGTGCGGTCCTTGACTGGAACCTCCTTAACTCCATGCTGGGCATTTCCGAGATTGGTCCGATTTCGGGTCTGTAATTCCCTGTGAGTGTGTCCGGAGGCCCGCCGCATGGCGGCCTTGTTTTGAACTCCTTGGTCGACTCCGGACTGGGCGGGCACGCCGAGTCCGACGGGCTTCCGCGGACATCACCGTCGGTATCTACCGACGCATCTACATCAGCGGCAACGGCCGCGGTTTCCTCTACTGCAACTGAGCCCATGGTTCGGCGGCCTGGCGTCCAGCTTCTGGCGCCGGGTCTGCCGCTCCTCTCTTCCGAAGTCCTTCGAAATCCTCCAATGAACACATCCCTTTCCCTGCCTCGAGGCGTTGTCAGCCTCGCGGCGACGCTCCTTTCACTTGGCCTGTGCGCCGCGAGCCCTGCGGCCACTCCCTCCGCCCGCCAGGTGATGCTGGACCGCGCTGCAGCCATTCAGCCCATGGACCGCTTCTTCGATCTCTCGGTCGGCGCGGACTACCCGGGCACCACGGGCCGGCCCGAGAACCTCGCCCAGCTGAAGACGGCGGCAGACGAACTGGGCTTTCGCTACGTGCGCTTCCACGACATCTTTCACGACGTCTACGGCACGGTGAAGAAGGACGGCGACAAGCTGGTGTTCGACTGGACCGGCATCGACAAGCTGTACGACGGCCTGCTGGCCAGTGGCGTCAAGCCCTTCATCGAGCTGGGCTTCACACCCGCCGTGATGAAGACCTCCGACCTGAAGATCTTCTACTGGAAGGGCAACACCTCGCACCCGCAACCGGGGCCCTGGACCGAGCTGATCGACGCCTTCGCGCGCCACCTCATCCAGCGCTATGGCATCGAAGAGGTCCGCAAGTGGCCGTTCGAGGTGTGGAACGAGCCCAACCTCGACGGCTTCTGGGAGAAGGCCGACCAGAAGGCCTACTTCGAGCTGTACGCCAACACGGCGCGCACGCTCAAGAAGGTGGACGCCGGGCTGAAGGTCGGCGGCCCCGCGACGGCCGGCGCTTTCTGGGTGCCCGAGTTGCTGGCCTATGCCAAACAGGAAGGCGTGCCGGTCGACTTCGTCACCACCCACACCTACGGCGTCACGGAGGGCTACCTCGACGAGTTCGGCAAGTCGGACCGTATCCTGGACCCTAACCCCGACGCCATCGTCGGCGACGTGCGCCGCAACCGCAAAGAGATCGAAGCCTCGCCGTTCCCCGGCATTCCGCTCTACATCACCGAGTGGAGCACCAGCTACAACCCGTACGACAAGGTGCACGACAGCTACATCAGCGCGCCGTGGATCCTGACCAAGCTGCGGGCCACGCGAGGCTATGCGCAGGCGATGAGCTACTGGACCTACAGCGACCTGTTCGAGGAGCCGGGCCCGCCGCCCCGCGCCTTCCATGGCGGCTTCGGCTTGATGACGCGCGATGGCCTGCGCAAGTCGACCTGGTTCGCCTACAAGTACCTCAACGCGTTGCGCGGCAATGAGATCCCGAGCGCTGACGACAAGGTGCTGGCCGCGGTCGATGGCGACAAGACGGCCGTCGTGGCATGGGACTGGCAGCATCCTGATCAAAAGAGCATCAGCAACGGCGTGTTCTTCGCCAAGCCGGTGCCCAACGGCCCGGCGCCAGCGGTCAAGCTCGCACTGCGCAACCTGAAGCCCGGCGTCTATCGGCTCGAGCTGCGCCGCGCCGGCTACAAGGCCAACGACGCCTACACGGCGTACCTCGAGATGGGTGCGCCCATCAACCTTGATGCGGCGCAGCTTGCCAAGCTGCAGTCACTGACCCGCGACCTGTCCGAGGTGAAACGCACCGTCACCATCGGCAAGGACGGCCTGCTGAACTTCACCGTGCCCATGCGCAGCAACGATATCACCTTGCTGACCCTGGACCCGGTCAAGCACTGAAGCGCAGTGCCGCTTGCATCACGACACGCCCCATGACCGCTGTCTTTGCAGCCACTCTCCCGGGCGTATCGCAAGAAGGACGCAGACTCTGGCAACCGGACCGGTGCAGCTCAGCTGCGCTGGTCCGCGCATACCAGCCGCCCGCGAGTGACGACTCCTGGCCTAGACCTGACCTCCGGGGCCTTCAACCCGACCGGCAGCAACCGCCGCAAAGCCGCCATCAACCGCAACTCGCTTGCTAACGCGCCGCCGCCACGCCCGACTCCTCAACGGCGGGCAACACCCGCCTCAAGTTCCGCCGAGTGGCTGCGGCACGCGGCCAGCAGTGACAGCAGGTTCGGGTCACGCTCCCGTGTGCGCAGGAAGACCACGCTGATCTTCTGGCGCATCTGGTAGCGCGGCTGCAGCGGCACGAGGCAGACGTTGCGCGGCAGCACGCCACGCACGCGGCCCGGCAGCAGCGTGCAGCCGATGCCGCCGCCGACCAGGTTCATCAGCGAGAAGATGTCGTTGGTCGTCATCGCGACATGCGGCTCGAAACCCGCGACGCGGAAGGCGTCGATGAAGCGGTCGTGCGTCACGTAGCCCTCGTTGAGGGACACGAAGCGCTCGTCCGCACAGGCGCCGAGATCGACCTCGGTCTGGCGGGCATAGGGCGAATCGACCGGTGCGGCGAAGAAGATCTCGTCCTCGAACAACAACTGCGACTCGACGTCCGCCGCGCCTTCGGGGAAGCCCATGACCGTCGCGTCCACGGCGCCGTCGCGGAGCTTGCGCAGCAGGTCGGTGTTGGAGCCCAGCACCAGCTCGGTCTGGATGTCCGGCTTGCGCAGGCGCAGCGCCATGATGAGCGCGGGCACGGTGCCGCTGGTCAGTGAGTACAGCGAGCCGATGCGGATGCGGTCGGCCGCATAGCCGGCGATCTCGCGCGTCGAGCGGATGCCGTGGGCCATGGCCTGGAGCACCTCGCGAGCGACGTCGGCCAGCGCGTGGGCCGCATCGTTGGGCTGCAGGTTGCGCCCTTCGAGCCGGAATAGGCTGCAGCGCGTGCCGGTCTCCA
>Ga0307411_10000262_pt1 | contig 17186 bp, 14 predicted proteins | sample DK1Ometagenome_2_FD_203712 | JGI IMG/M metagenome (GOLD analysis project Ga0307411, IMG submission 203712) | Maize rhizosphere microbial communities from greenhouse at UC Davis, California, United States - DK15-O-1 | ecosystem: Host-associated > Plants > Roots > Rhizosphere > Soil | place: USA...
ACCAACCCATATCTGTAAATGTTATTTTCTCTTTACCTGGCTTAAATCCACTAGCAACTAATGGCCAGTTATCTTTTAACATCACTCTAACAATGTCTGCTACAACTATGCCACTAGGGAAATCAATCCCAATTCCTGTTATAAGTTGAGTCAATTATTGCCTGCCTCTCCTACCTTTTAAAATCCCTACAGAATAATAAGGAGTAGCAGCCAGATTTTTAGGATAGGTTATATCATCAGCTATTGATAGACTGGCTCTTACTTTACTAGTTCCTCCATCAGTGCCTAGTGTGGCCATTTCTTTAACTCCTTTAGTTAATAATGGTCCTTTTACTTCTATCATGCTCTGCAATGTGGTTAAATCTTTCTCAACATCTGGCAGTCTCATAATAACATTCATGGCTGCATAAATCAGGTAAATCTCATGATACAAAGGATATAGAGGATGAGTTAATGCTGCAGACTCTGACCATTTTATAGAAGTGGCCCAGGCATTAGCAGAGCCTTGACCTTGAATTATAGCCTCGTCAACAATCTCAAATAGTTTAGCCTCATCATCGAGGTTAAGAGATTCCTCATCGTGATTCCTTGCTATATTTATAACCTGCTCTCTATCAGTTAATACCATATTTCTCCAATAAGTAAAGTAACTTTTATCTTTATATTATAGGATCACTTAATTATTACTCTGATGCGGGCAAAAACGTAAGATTCTAACATCAGATCTTGCATTATTTGGCTCCTACCCAGGCCCGCATCAATCAATGTTCATCTTTCAATATTAATCAGTTATTGATGATCCACATAACTTTTTATTTTTAGATTCAAAATCGGCTCCTATATGGTTATAGCACTAACTACGGCTAATAAGGTAGTAAAGGAGGTCCAATGGACTCCTTACCCTATAGCAGCAACAAACCCAGCTTTTACAAACTTAGGTGATACGGAAGATTTCAACGTTTCCAGGATGATAAATACAGTCAAGCCCGGAAAACTAGGAATAGAGACAAAATATAAGATTATGAGAGTAGGTAATAGATACAGAGTCGCAATAAAGTATTACCCAACTGATACGGTATTCATGGCAAAATGTATCAACCTGACAGCAGATGATGCAGTTAATAATAGAGATCAGCCTCTAGTCTTATTCCTCAGTCAAATGATGGATGACGGAACCGGAGTATTAGAGGAAAGATATGTTATAGCAGAGCAAACTCTATGCAATACTTTCAAGCTAGACGTAGCAGCCGAGAGCTTGCTATCATGTTCTGCTGAGTTATTCGCTCAGGAGATTGCAAAACCTGATCCAGATCATGGATTTCCAGCTACTCCAGTATTTGCAACTCCTCTATCTGTAGCTCCTCTATCAAATCTCAGTCCAGGCCCTCAACCCTATTCTTATAATGCTGTAGCGATAGAATACATGAGTATATCTATCTCTGTAAGCAATGGAACAAAAGAACCTCAAGCAGGAGGATCCGGTAATATTCTCGGAGTTGTCCAAATGACAAAAGAGGTTACTTGTGATGTTACTGTATTCCCTGATGGAGTAGGAACTGATGACATGCTAGATGATTTAGATAATGGAACTCCAAGAACCTCAGAGCTAGAAATATCAGGAACTCATAAGATAATTATGGATGGCCTCCAGTGGGAATCTATGGAGGAATCAATAAGCCAAACATCAGGAGATGTTAAGATGTATACATTCAAAGGATCACCTATCAACGCTAGAGTAACAGTAATCTAAACCTCTTTTTTTTAACTAATATGTGGAAACTTATAGCTATATCTGTCCTACTCTTTAGTTTGGGTATTATTTACGCAATACATGCAAACCATGAATATCAGGGATCGGTAACAGATGCAAATAATGGAGATGCTACAGCCTCATTTATTAAACTAGCAGAGTTTTATTTCTTTTTGCCTATTGCAATAATGCACTTTATACTAATTCCCTGGATATTAAAGAAAAAGTATAGCTCTCAAGTTCCTTATCTTATCATCATATTTGGCACGATATCAATATTTGTTATCTATATGTTTTCTAAGGATCCAGATGGTCCAGGAGTTCCTATTGTTCATCTTGATACGACTACAGACTGGAAAGATCTAACTAGTAAAATATTACAGGCATGTTTATTACCTCTGGCTGGTTATATGTTGCACATCTCAAAAACAAAGAAACCCTAAAGTTTTATATATCATTTTTTTTTATTCAGATCAATGGAATACAGACTATTATCCATAATAATGGCAATCGCCTTATTATCAGGACTTGCAGTAGTGCCAGCATTAGATACAGCTCAAGTATTGGCAGAGTCACCACATAAGGACAGTCCATCAGATGATGATAATGGCGGAGGAAATGATCCTCCAAAGAAAAGAGGCAATCATCCAAGCAGAAACGGTTAGTTCTACCTTAACTAAACCTTTTTTTATTACTTTTTTTATTTATAATTATTGTCTAATAATGTTTCTAAAGTTAACCTAGATGATATCAAGACTGTAGAGATGCCTAAGGGTATACAAAAAACTGCATTACAGAGAACCTCAGAAGAATATCAGAGATTAAAGAAAGAGGATAAGTTAAACCCTGATGGAACTATCAAAAATGTCCAGATACCTCAGCAGCAGCCAGCAAAAGAAAAGAGTCCTCAAGATGAGATAAAGGAATATTTGGCTATGAAAACAGATTATAATGTTTTACTGGCTGGAGAAATAGTTAACTTTAAACGAATTGACCTTAATCCTCTGGAATATGAGCAGTTAATGGAACTTATTGATTTCCATACTAGGATGGTTTCAGAAATTCAGAGCCTGGAAAGGAGGAGGATATTATACCAGGCTAAACTTAACATTATTCAAAACTCACTAGCTAGCTCTATCCAAAAGATTGATGAATATGATGAGATACTGCAGCAGATAGATGCTTTACAGGTAAGATATAGAGATCTATCCTGGACCTACAATGATCGTAAGTTTGAAAGTCCTCATCAGTTCAATACTTACCTCTATCAAAAGACTCTAGAGTTTTGTCTGCAAATGGATGAGGATGATTTTAACAAGTCAGCAATGAGAGGGAATAGTAACATAGCAAAAGAAAAAGATGTATGGGGAACCAAACAAATTGCTGAGGCCTGTATTGATGTAGAGCTGCATACATACGCTTATTTTCAGAAACCCTCAAAGAGTTCATCCGAAAGTTAGCTCGAGAGGGTCAAGCCAGGGCATACTTTAATCCAAAAGAGTCAGAGAATTACAAGTTATGGAAATACTGGAAAAATAATATACTGCCAGATAAATGGCACTTTTATTATTATCAGCATAATACTACCTTCCTACTGCCAGCTCATACCAAAACTATTGATTTCCTGGAGTCTATATTCATATCAGAACAAAACAAAAGGGTTAAAGAAATTAATGAGTCAGCAGCAGCAGGAGGAAAAGGAGGCAAGCAATACAAAAAAGGAGATTTTATTCCTAGAGAGGTAGGAGAAAGATGGCATGATGAAAAAGGAAATAGTTGGCAGACAATATTTTAATCGTCCACTACTAAACCCTGACCTGGTATTAATCCCATAGCGATATAGTAGACTCCTACTATCAAAAATATTATACCTATAACTATCAATGCTATCTGAACGATTCTCTCAGTAAAATAGTTCTTTACATAGAAAAATACTATACCCAAAACTACCAATATAACTCCAATTACTATAGTCTCAAAGCTGACCATGAACTTTATTTATACGGTTTATTAATATAGTTTCATGTCTAATCAATCATCAACGCCAAACCCAATACAACCTCTAAAGATCTTAAAAGAGGATTATTCCTATTATGTGATAGAACAGTCTCAAGCAGTCCAGGCTCTAACAAATTATCATAAAAACAAGAGGCTGGATAAATATTTGGAGTTGTCTCAACTTAAAGATGTAACTATAGCAGGTAAGAAATACACTAGAAAGGAATGGATAGGAGGAACCGAGTTTAAAGTTTTATATGGTATTCAAAGATCACTAGAAAAGATTATTTCAGAACTTAATATTATAGGCCTACATGGTAACAGTATCTCAAAAAGACTCCAGGAGCATGGCGAAACTATGAAACCAACAGAGCTAAGATTATGGAGAACTGAATGGACCAAATTACAGAAAGAAAATGATGAACTTGTTAAATCACTAGAGTTAAAAACTGATGAAGGCAGGGAAAAGGTTCTAATGTATACTTTTAAAATACCAAAAACTGTATTTACTGAACATTATCAGGAATTATTAGACCTTGCAGATGGTAACTTTTTCACTATAGTTAATTTGTTTGATACAGAAGATCCTACTAGAGTTAAAAACGTAGTTGAACCATTGATAAATCCAACATCAGCAGTAACTACTACAGTAGCAGATTCTAGACAAATGACTAAAGAAGAGAAAAAACTAAAAGGAATAGATACTTAGATAAAATAATAGTTATGTCATTAAAGAACTGGGGATATGAGCCTCATCAACTACTAGAAATCCAACGTTTTTGCAAGTTCTTTCCTAAAGATGCCGAAAAAAGTTGTATTTTATCACTTCAAAACGATATAAAGAAGATTTCAAGCCAGCAGCAAAAAGATGCTCCTCGTAGGACTGGATTTATGGCTCAAAATACCGTTCCTGAGAATTTACCAAATGGAGCTCAGGCAGTTAGTAAGGCAGAATATGCTATATTTGTAGACCAGGGAACTTATAGGATGCCAGCAAGGCCTTTCTTTAGTAGTCAGGTAAGTAAATCAATGCCAACTATAGAAAATAATTTCTTTAATGCTTTTGTGACAACTGTAAACCGATATTTAGGCAGTGGACGATAACGATACAACTCACAGACTGGATTTATAATCCAAAAACTGATAAAATAGGTCTATCCTGGTATGTTCCAGAGTTATTATTAATAGTATATCTAGAAATAGAAAGACATCAAGATCTAGCCAAAATTATTCCTAAACTAAAACAGGATATATTATCAGGTAAAGCACTATTTTGATTATTAGTTAGTTATGTTATCAATATCTTTTTTTAACATCTCAAACATTTTTTTATCATCTTGCTAAATGGCCACTAAGGTATATACTCTAATATTCAAAACTGTAGCTGAGGGATTTCCAGCAGTAACCTCATCTATGAACGCAGTTAATACAGCAACTGGCCAGACTACTCAATCAATGACTGGCCTCAATGCTCAGGCTAAACAAATTCCTCCAGTCATGAACTCAGCAGCCTCAGGCACTGGCTCATTTACAGGAGCTTTAGGCAATGTTAGAAATGCGGCCTCATCTGTTGAGGGTCCATTAAACAAAAACAATTTACTGGCCGGACAGTCTGCAGTAGCATACACTACCGGATCAAAAGGAGCAGAAACTTATGCGGCCAGTAGTGCAAAAGTAGAAAGCACAGTTCTACCTCTGGCCTCAAAGTTGGGAGGCCTTGCTTTCCTATTTGCTGGTCTAACTGCATCAGCCGGAGAGGCTGCAGGTATGCAGGAAATATTAGGCCTCAGCCAGGAAAAGGTTAACGAACTGACAGCATTACAGGCTGAGTTAATAGCTGCTGACATGCAAGGAACTGATGTATTCTCTAGGGTCACAAATGAATTAGAGCAGGCTCAAAGAGCTTTAACCAGGCAGCAGACTATTACAAACCTATCAACTCAAGATCAGTCTTTCTATATTATGGCACTTGCCAGTATTGCAATGCCAGCAGTAATAAAAGGAGCTACTAGCCTTATAGCAAAATCTAAAGAGCTAGGAGGAGGATTTACTGGCCTGGCCTCAGTTATAGGTTCAAAACTTACTGGAGGTTTTGTTACTCTAACCGAGAAACTTCATGTTATCCCTCAAAAATTTACATCTGCCGGAGTCTCTGCCAATACATTCGGCACTGCTTTAAGAGGTTTAGCACTTAATCCTTTCCTGATAGCATTAACATTAATATCTGCTGCTATCGGCATCTTTGTTACTAATGCGTTTGGAGCTAGAGATGCCATTAATGCTTTTGGTGTGGAACTAGGAAACAAATTCCCATTTCTCAAAGGTTTCCTTACTTTGTTAGGCCAGGCAGGAGATGCTTTAGTTACTCTTTTTGGAGGTTCAATAAGACAAGTAACCAAAGATGCAGAAGTATCTACTATTTCTATGTTAAAGTTAAGGGATTCTATCCAGGGAATTTATAACGTTGTTAATACGGTTCCAAATATTCAACTTACTCCTGCAATGCAGGCATTAACCGATGCTATTGATTTACTCAATGCAAAAGGAGCTCCTCAAGTTAAAAATGTAACTGATCTATTGCTGGCAATGACTAGCAAAAACATAAAACCATCAGAGGATTATAAAAACAAACTATTAGAGTTAACTTCTGAGCTAGGTAGATTAGGCCAGGGAACTACTATAACGATAGCAGAGCAGAATAACCTACATAAAATAATGGCCGAGTTAATAATATTACAGGATAAAGACATTAAAACTTTAGCCGAGAAAAACAAAGCTCTAGGGTTAACCTCAGAAGGAACTAAAGCATATTCTGGAAATGTTTTAACTGTAGCCTCAGCAATAGAGGCCACTGGAGTAGTTCAGGATGAATTTGTCAAAGGTCTAGATGATACTCAAAAATCAATGTTTGATGTAGCTAAAAGCACAGGTCTAACAGGAGATGCTTTAAAGAATTACCTGGAGAATGTTGAGGCCTCATCTGGAGCTACTCAAGTATTTGGAGAGGACGTAGTTAGACTAGATGATGGATCAGTTGATCTTATTGCCACTATTAACGGACTTGCTGCAGCAGAAAAGACACATTTAGACGGAGCTACTAAATCCTGGAATGGAATTGTTGGCCTGGTTGATAAAGGAATTATTACATATGATGGAGCAGCTCTGGCAATTAAGGCTATAGCAGCAGAGCATGATGTAGCAGCAGAACACTTTGAAAAATATGCTCAGGGAGTTATTGACGGAAATATCAAAGTTTCAGACACAGAAAGAAAAATGATAGACTTGTTAATAGAGAAAGGTATTATTTCAGTTGATACAGAAACTGATACTCAAACCTCACTAGATGAAACTAATAAAAAGATTGATGAACAAATAGCAGAGCTAAACCTAAATGCTAAAGCGATAGGCCTCAATGCTCAAGAAAAGGCAGCCTTGATTAATGTCACAGAGGAGGAAAATAAAAAGATTGATGAAACTAGAGAAACATTACAACAAATGGCAGCAGCCAGAGGAGCAGACACAAAACTATTAGATGAACAAAATTCCAGTTTAAGGACCTTTATCGGAACTGCAGACCTGGCAGCAATCTCAACCGAAGAGATCGCAGATGCTACAACTATTTTAATAGCATCCAGAGAGGATGATATAAGAGCTACTCAATTAGAAGAGGCATCACTCAGAAATCTATTAGAAACTATTGACTCATCAATTGACTCAACAAATCTAACCGTTGAGGGTATGCAGAAAATGATCCAGGGCTATGATGATATCGCTAACGCTACAAGAATAGCAACATCTGATATAGCAGCCTGGCATGTAGAACTAAAAGCAGAAAGTGACATAGATAGAGAAACATATGTAGCTCTTGATGATTTAGCCTCAAGATATGGGATAACTATTCCAGATGCTATTAAAGCCAAAGGTATTCCAGCAATTAAAGAGTTTATTGAAAGTATGGTAGGAACTACAGAAGCAGTTAGAAAGATGAAAGAGGAAACTACCAAAGCATTTAATGATATGGCCACATCAGCCCAGGAATCAATCGGTGACTTGATAGATGAGGCTATAGTTGAGGGAGATGCTAAAAAGGTTAAAAAGGAACTTAAAGATATTGGACTGGAGGCTGATCAACTAACTGCAGTCCAGAGGATTTTAACGGTTGCTATTGATGATAAAGGTTTTAAAGGTGATCTTAATACACTCAACGATTTAATGCGTGAAGAATTTGGCAAGATGCAAGGTTTTGCAGTTGAGGATGCTAATGAACTCGTTACAATGTTCTCCGGTGAAATGCAGGACGAATTTGGAAAACAAAATCCTGAAATTGGGAACGTAGTTAACCAGGTCTGGGAATATGTAAAACAAAATGCTCCTGCTGGAGCCACTGGAGATTATTTACTCCAGCAATTTGGAGAGGCAATGCACGATCCTAGCGTTGTTCAAAAAGCTCTAGATGGATCTTTGGTCCAGCCGGTAAAGAAAGGAGGCCAGGATGCAGCTATGGAAATAGAAAACGAGGCTAGTAAAATACCTGGAGGAGTTGCAAATGCTCTTAATTCTGGAAAGGCAGTTATTCAAAACGCTACAATAGTATCAATTAAAGATCCTGTAACTGGAGAAATCAAACAGATTCCAGTAGCTGCTCAGTCAGAGCTAGCTCCCATCGAGGGAGTATTTTCTACAGAGTTCTTGAAGGCCTCAGCAGTTGCTACAGGCCATATTAATATGATGCTTGCTGATATCACTAAATCTTTTGGATTTCTCAAGGCCAATATTGGAACTGAGCTAACTGAAATTATAGGTCTGTTTAATGATTTTGCTACTAATACAGCTCCTGCTTTTGAAAATGTAGGCCTGCAGGTCTTAATGTTACAACAAACATTTTCAGATTTTAGCACTTCAATAGCAACATATACGGATAGCATGACCAAAAATATAGAAAATTGGTTATTGACTACTGCCAAAGATTTTGAAGTTTATCAGAAAGTAGTTATAGAATTGTGGGGAACTTTCTCAGATTTCAGCGAGTCAGTAGCAACTTATGCCGACTCTATGACTAAAAACTTAACTGCTTTTGCAGATGATACTACAGAGGCTTTTAATCAACTTGCTAGCGATATAAAATCTGGAGTATGGGCCACAATGTCAGACTTTAGTAAATCAATGGCAACTTATTCCAAATCAATGGCTAGTAATGTAGACAGTGCAGCCGAGAGCATGATAGACTCATTAGAGAACTTTATGGACACTGTTGGAGATGCGATTGATGCAGTCTCTGATTTTATAGATGAGCTTAACTCTATCCCTAAAAAGATAACTGTAACTATTGAGCAGAAATTTACATCTACAGGAACCAAATATTATGCTAAAGGAGGATCATTTCTAGTAACCTCAACTACTCACATAGGAGATAAAATTGTAGGAGAGGAAGGACCTGAAATAGTAACAGTCACTCCATTAAAAGGAAAAGGTTCTAGTGATAATATTACTGCTAATATTGGACTACCAGGATCTACAGTTGGAAATGTTCCACTAGGAGGAGCTGCAGGGCCTGGAATAAGAGGAGGAGGAGCTGGAGGAGGAAATCCAATAGTTGTAAATGTCAGAGGAAATATTAACGCAACATTAAGAACTCAATCAGGCAGGGTATTAGCAGAGGAAACTATGCCCTATATGATGGAGGGAACCAACGGATTAACATAGATCAGCTATTAGTCAATTAGTCAGTAATCATCATAAAATATTTTTAACTCGATAACTCAGCTTTTTGTTTATATAGCTTATGCCCTGGAATGGAAATGTTACAGGCTCATCAGTAGCCTCAATCCCTCAAGCTCATGGTCCTAAAGAAATGGACCGAGTTAATAGATATTTTAGTGACGTAGATCTTGAGGCCTTAGCAGGTGATGGATCAGTTGCTACTATTAGAACAAAAACCAGGTTTAGAAGTAATAAACTCCAATTTATCTCAGATGATGGACACATCATCAATATTATCATTCCAGTTATAACTAATGATAAAAATGTAACTCTGCCAAATGACTCAGGCACTTTATCATTAGGAGGAGGAGGAACTCCAATTTCTGTAATAAATAATCTAGGAGTTGGAGGAGTTGGAGTTTTTAAAAATGCTGCAGCAGGAGAGGCTAATTTTTACAGCCTGGCCTCAATAAGCCCAGCCATTGATATAGCTCTGGATGCAGGCAATAATCTTATAGAAATCAGTCTAGATGAAACTGTAATTAATTTATCAAACCTTGCCGGCACTCTTCCGATATCAAAAGGAGGAACTGGCCAAACAACCAAAGTTAATGCCTTTGATGCTTTAGCTCCAACTACCACAGCCGGAGATATGATTTATAGAAATGCCTCAGGTGATAATGTTAGACTACCAATAGGCTCAAATGGTTATGTTCTAGGAGTCTCTGGAGGTATTCCAACATGGATCCCTGCTCCTGCTGGAGGAGGAGGAGGAGGCGGAGGCACTGATATAACATTATTCAGAAATACTACAGTTGTAGATGTAGTTAGCACTGCAGCAGAAACTAATCTTTTCAGTTTTACTATTCCAGCCAATACGATGGGAACCACTGGCCTGGTTAGAATAATTGTAACTGGATCTTATATCAATAATTCAGGCTCAGATGATAAATATGCTTTAAGACTAAAGTTAGGAGGAGTTACAATATGGAGCGATGAATCAGGAACTCAATCAACTGGATCTAATAGAAGGCCTGTATTTATTCAGCTCTTTATCAAAAATAATAATTCTGCCTCATCTCAGAAGGTAGGAGGAACTTTTATCAATGGTAATGATGTTCTCGGAGATGTAGGGATTTCTGATATCTCAAGCGATGAAATAAGAGGTCAATCTCCTATTGTTGCCAGTGCATCAATAAACACAGCAGCAGATGCAGTATTAGCTCTATCAGTAGACCATGATGATTCTAGTTCTAACATTTCTTTCCAGGCTGACATAATAAGCGTTGAACTTATCGGAGGCACTGGAGGAGGAGGCACTGGAGATATAACCGGAGCTGCAAATGTTGGCAGTGGAGCAGGTTTAGTTTTCAGAGATGAAGTTGCTGGAGTATTAAACTTTAAGCGATTCATTGCAGGCACAAATATAACAATTACAAACGGAGCCGATGATATCACAATTGCAGCATCTGGAGGAGGAGCTGGAGAGGCTAACACTGCCAGCAATGTAGGCTCTGGAGCTGGAACAATATTCAAACAAAAGACTGGAGTAGACTTAGAACTTAAAACATTGTTGGCAGGATCTAATATTACTCTAACCAATAATGCAAGCGATATTACTATAGCATCAACAGGAGGAGGAACTAATAATCCTGGAGGAGCATCTGGAGATGTTCAATATAATAATGGAGCCTCAGCTTTTGGAGGCGAGGCCGCATTTAACTATGACTTTACTAATGATAGGCTAGTAGTTCCAGGCCTCAAAGTAAATAATGAATTTTTCCTAAATGGAGAAATATCTCCTACTCAATTAGCTGCCAATACTAATGATTATAATCCTACAAACCTAGCCACAAATACAAGATTAAGACTATCAACTGATGCAAGCAGAGATTTAACTGGCCTGGTTCCTCCTGCCTCTCCTGACGGAGTAGTTAAAATTATCACAAATGTAGGTTCCAATAATCTTGTTTTAAAAAATGAGAGTGCCTCATCTACAGCAGCAAATAGGTTTACTCTAGGAGCAGACTTAACACTAACAGCCGGTAAAACTGCTATCTTATTATATGATGCTAATACCTCAAGATGGATTTTACTTGCTACATCTGTAGACCTTAATACTGGAGGAGGATCTGGAGCTGTTACCATTCTTAATAAAAACTATGTAGCTCAAGATATAGATAATACTACTACAGAAACTAACTTTCTAAATTATACTGTAGGAGCTGGAGTTCTAGGAGCTAATGATAAACTTCATGTAACTCTATCAGGAACTCTATTAAATGACTCAGGCACAGATAAATCGTATACGTGGAAACTCAAATTAGGAGGAACTATTGTTTGGCAAGATGATTCCGGAAGTGTTACCGATGCCACAGATAGAAGGCCCTGGAAAATAGATTTATGGATCTATAATAGGAACTCACAGAGTAGCCAAATAATAACAGGCCGCTATACATTAGGAAATGCTGTTTTAGGCGATGTAGGTATTTCTGATGCTTCAGATGATGAACTCCGAGGAGATGCAATAATCAACGCTACAGCTACAGCCAACTTTGTTAGTAGTGTGGCAGTAGTATTATCCTGCCAGATATCAGCAGCCAATGCTAGCACAGAGTGCCGTTGTGATGCGGTAGATGTGGAGAAATGGAGTTAAGATAAATGACTAATTATTATATATCTCATACAGGGAAAAGTAAACCTCTATTAGACTGGATGCTAACTTTACCTAACCTTGTAACTGCTGGAGTAGACTCTGGCAGAAACATAAAAGCAGAGTTCAATCATACTCCAGCACAGCAGGAGGATTTTGTTAAAGCTCTAGCCTTAAAGACTGGAGGCACTATTTTAATAAACGATATCACAGAGATAACTCTAGGAAACTTTATTGATAGAGTCCTAACAGATCAATCATTCTATTCATGTGAGTTTAATCCTGGTATAACAAAAACAAATATTGGACTAACTTATGTAAATATATTTACTGATTTCTCAGGTAGACCTTTCTTTATTGATACAACTGGCTTTAAATCAATGGCTATTCAAATACTCTGGACCAAAGTAGGAACCGGAGTGCAAACCGTTAGGATAGTAAATGATGCAGACAATACTCAAGTTTTAGAATCTGGAGGTTTAGGTAATACTCCAGGAGCATCAGATGATTTCCCTAATGTAGCAATACCTCCAGCCTTTTTAAAATTTAAAGGTAAATGGAGGCTCCAGGCAAAAAGCACAGTGGCAGCAGATGATCCTATATTTGTAGGAATTAGGCTATACTTGAGGAGGGATTAGTTAAGTGTCCTTATTTACTAATTCATCAGCAGGATATAACAAATGGGGTTATACTGCTGAGGGCTGGATTATTTACAAACCTCCAGCGGTAGCATTAACCACAGATCAGCCTTTTAACTCAAAATATGGCAGGCTGTTAAAAGCTAAATTTGAGGTTTGGGATAAGGATGAAGATAACCTTTTACTAAACTATAACATGTTTGATCCTGGAGATTCTACTTTTGTTCCCAGTGGTTTAAGAGTTACAAGAGGACTCCAAAATAACGAATTTACTCTAACTTTTGCAGATGGAGAGAAATTCCTGGATGCTAGTGATATCAGATATGGAACTAAAATAAAGATATGGGCCGGCAAGGCAGACAATACTAGTGAATTATTACCTCTTTTCTTAGGCTATGCTAGTGGCAGGACCAGGGAGGGATTAGGGCCTGGAGTAAGAAATTATTATATAAATGGAGTAGGAGAGCAGGCTGCAGTTAACAAATATGTTGCCAGTCTACAAAGGGCTAGCACAAAGTTACAGATAGGCCCTAACGTTCCAAGACTGCCAGATGAGCAGATGACAGTAGCTAACTTATTTCGTGAGCTTTTCACTAAAACAGATGTAAGAGTAGGAGGAGGAGATTCTATTGCTGATATCTTAAACTTAGATGTTTCAGGAATCGATGATAGAGTAGACCAATATATTAGCTCTATAAACGAGTTCTCCAAAGTTGATGCTATCGCTAATAAATTATGTGAGCTAGGAGGTTCCAACTGGAGGATCGAATTTGGTAAGCTCATCATGGAATATCCCAAATTCTTGAAACCAAAGTTTACAATAAAGTCAGTAGTTGAGCAGGGAGATAGATCTGATGATACTAGTTATATTTTAATAGATATGCCCTGGAACGATAACGAAAATACTAGCTCTGGAGAGGGTCATGCTACAACTATATACACAAATACTAACATTGATGCCAAAGAGGTAGCAGGAAATAACATAAATCAGGCCTCTATGGTTTTGTATAACAGGATAATATTCCAGGCTTTTGATGCACTAGATACTAGGTTTAATACTTTATTTCTCAAACTATCGAGGATAGGAGATCCTACAAATGGAGATCAGGATAAGATGTTAAGAGGTCAGATAAGGATAGATAATAATGGCCTGCCAACTGGACCACTTGTTAAGGAATTTGAGATCCCTCCTGGCTCTGTAAATGATACGGCAGATAATATTTTTGTTAATGAGATAGGCAGCTCAACTTTAATATCTCCTAATGGTAGATATCATATTTTGTTATATCCTATAGGAAATAACTTTTACAATACTATAAGATGGCATCATGATAATTCCAGGAATAGGTTTGATTTCCCTGGTTCTGGCTGGTCTGTAATGTCTAGTCCTAATCAAAATATTAACACATTAAGCTGGAGGAGATCTGAAAGAGGACCGGTTTACGATTTTGGTATATTTGCTAAAATCAATAGGTTACAGAGATATGATGCAGATACTACAATACAACTAATTGGAGCTACTGAGGAAATAGAACAATATCCATTTTTAGACGATGCTGTAAGCACTGCTAAGATGATGCAGAACGTTCTAGGTTTTAGGTCATTAATACCTAGAAAGTTTAACTATCAAATAACTATCCCTGATAAAATGTTACCACTACCAGGACTTTATACTAATATAGTTGATGATATGCTGGATGCCTCACTTGCTGATTTTATAACTGGAGAGGTTCAAGAGGTTGCTTATGACTGGACTACATCAGGCTCAGAAGGACCAGGAATATTATACTGTAATGCTAGAGTTTTAGGATTTAGTGATCCTCTGGAGGATGAACTAGTTTAATGAAAATATTCAATAAACTATCTGCAAAAATAGCCCTATGGTTACTAAAGAAAGGTTATGCAAGCCTACCAAATACAAACGAAAAACCATATATCTTAAATGTTGAGAACTATCATAAACTAAACCATTTAGATGTTAATACTGCAGCCTGTTATAATGCTGAGGATCATGGCCTAGTCAATAAATACTTTCAAAAGATAAACTGGGAACATGATAAGGCTAAAAGGTCTAAACTTATAGACAATTATTATACTCAGATCTATAGAAGATATAACGATCATTTATTAACTCATGATGCTCGCTTTCCTGAAATTGTGGAGTGTGGAATACAGAGGGATAGAGTAGTATTTGATGGCCTTGAAAGAAATGCTTTGTTGATAACTGGCAAGTCTAATAGATATATGACTCATTACGCTATCGGAGCAGGAACTAATGTTAACACTTCTCAGGTAAAGCCAGGAGAGACAAAAGTAGATGATGAAATAGCCAGGGAGGATATGAGAACCCGAGGTTTTGCAGATGCCAAAGGGTCAAGTATTGCTTTCGGAGTTATTTATGGTCTAAATGTTCCAACTGCTAAAATAACTAATTCTGCTGTAACAGATGGTCCAGTAGATACTTTATCTATTGTTTACCTGAGGACTAACTATATTGGCAGCAATGCGATAACTATAACATTCGGCCAAACATTCGGAGCATTTACATCTATTATATATCAAAGGAGTGCCTAACTGATAAGTGTCTACAAATATACAAAGAATAAGACAATTTACTGGCAGGGATTTACAACTAAAACTAAAACTATTATTCGATAAGTTTGTAGAAAATGCTATAGCAAGCAATCCAGAGCTAGATCCTGCTGACCTCAGATCTCTGGGTAAGATGTCAAGGCATATTGTGAAAGTTGACAGTGATAGGTTAGCTTTTGCTACTACAATCCCAAAAGATAGACAATATTATTATCCTCTAGAAGGTCCTGGATATGACCATTGTAAACTTTGGTTTCTCATGGATCATTTAGGAACTACAATAAGGGATATTTCAGGGCATGGCCATAATGGAATTTTACTAGGTCATCCTACAATGCACAGAGCTCCTATTAATATGGGATATCTTCAAACTTCTGCCAGTTTTGGATTTCCTGCAGTTGCCTTTAATGTTGGAGGCGATTCAATCAATGCCACAGAAGGCGAGGCCGTAAGAGTTCCAGACCATGAGGATATCAGAATAAATAATAAAACTGATGGTTTCTCGATAACTTTTAACTTTAATTCCTTAGATGCCTCTCAGCATGTAGGCCCTGGATTTAACTTTAATAGAAGGTTTTGGGCTAAAACAGATGATGCTACTCATAACGCTACTCTGGCCTTTGGAGCAGGACAGAACGATCTAGAGTTCCATGTAGTAGATGATGGAGTTCTTTACAGGAGAGAGCTAAGCTCCTTAAACCTTGATTTTTGGTATCAAATAGCTGTAACTTATGATCCCAATGCTGGCAGCTCAGAGGTTGATAGAATAAAGATGTATAGGACAGGAACTGAATTGGCAGCCTCAACAGTTACAAGTTTACTGCCTGCTACGGTTCCAAATACAGATCTCTATATTGGTTCCAGGGATCAGGGTTTAGCCTGGTTTAGAGGCTATATTCAAGATATCAGAATGTATGATTTTGTTTTATCACCGGACCAGGTCAATAACCTGCAAGTAAATAGAGTTACTATATTACCTATTCCAATATCTCAAGTGGCCACAGTTAACGGATATGTGTTACAATGATTAATGTCAAGCAAGATTTTAAAAATGAGGGAGGCAAGTTCTAAAATATGAGTTTACCAGGAGGTAATGTTTACACTTCCTTAGATAATGCTGCCAATATTGCCAGGCAGAATATTAAAGGAGTTCATCAAATGACTGGAGATGAAATAATTACTTTTCTAGCCTCTGCAGATTCTAAAAAAGGTATGATACTGAGCTGTATACTAGACTCTACAGATACTCCTCCAGCTCAATTTAAAAAAGGAATTGTGTATAGAGTTAATCCAGATAATACAGCCACTGCAGATCCTATGAATGAATCAGTTGGCCATAACCATTCTGGAACTGCAGAAGGAGGAGCTATGTTAGATGTAATTCTGGAGGGTATGAAAAATGTATGGTATGCCAGGCCTGCAGGTATGACCAAAGAACAATTTTATCAGACTCAATCAGGAGGAACTTTTACCAACAAAGATGCAAGTAATGATCAATATATAGAGATATCAGCAGCCACTACAAACAACTACGGAAATCTCCATCTAGCAAATGGATTTTACTCTTTTGGTTATGCCATGAGGGTAAATATGGATATTAAACTCACTAATAATTTAGCCAGTTATACAGCCAGAGCCGGGCTAAATGGTGAGCCAGCTCAAAATACAACTGACGATTTCCCTAAGGTGATTATAGAGGCCTGTCCTGGTTGTAATGGAAATAATGTGAGAATTATCTCAGCAACTGGAGCATCAGGTTCAAGGTCAAATAATCCCAAAAATTCTACTGATGTGGCAAATGTCAGAGATAAATATCTCTTACAATTCTATCCAGGTGTAAGGATTGATTATGTGT
>Ga0307411_10000263_pt1 | contig 17179 bp, 15 predicted proteins | sample DK1Ometagenome_2_FD_203712 | JGI IMG/M metagenome (GOLD analysis project Ga0307411, IMG submission 203712) | Maize rhizosphere microbial communities from greenhouse at UC Davis, California, United States - DK15-O-1 | ecosystem: Host-associated > Plants > Roots > Rhizosphere > Soil | place: USA...
TGAGCTCCAGGCCGCGCTCTTGCCAGAAGGCGCGCAACTGCGGCCAGATCTGCTCGGGCGTGGCGTTGGTGTGCAGCCAGCGGTCGGTGCCGCTGCGCTCCAGCCGGACCTCGCCGGCCGTGTTCGGTGCCACGCTGTTGGCCGCCGGCGTGGCCGTCGTGGCGGCGTTCGCCGGCCGGGTGGCTGACAGTGCAGAGGCGGTGATCGAGCCGCCTTGCACCTGGGCGCGGTTGTCCTTGGCGAGCTGGCTCAGGTCCGGAGGAACCTCCAGTCCCTGCGTCTGGCGCGAGGCGGTGCGGTAGTCGACCTTGTCGTTCGAGAAGATGCTGCCGAGGGAGCCGCAGCCGGCAAGCGAAAGAACGAAGGCCGTGCAGGCCAGGCGGGTCGCCGTGGGGCGAATCGGGGAAAGGGACGTCACGCTGGAAATCTCCGAGGGAACAGGTTGCCCAGCTAGGGGCAGCGGCGCATTAGACCAGAGGACTCAGAGCAATCCGGCTTCGACCATGGCCTGGCCGACGCTGGCCTGGCCGGCCGCTGTGAGCGGCGTGATCGGCAGGCGCACGCCGGCGCCGCAGCGACCCAGGCGGGACAGCGCCCACTTGGCCGGGCCGGGGCTGGGTTCGCTGAACAGCTGCTTGTGCAGGCCGAGCAGCTTGAGGTGGATCTTGCGGGCCTCGACGGCATTGCCTTCGATGGCCAGGCGGCACAGCTCGGCCATCTCGCGCGGTGCGACGTTGGCCGTCACGCTGACATTGCCATGGCCGCCGAGCAGCATCAGCGCAACTGCCGTGCCGTCGTCGCCGGAATAGATGTGGAAACCGGCCGGCGCGTGCTTGATGAGGAAGGCGGCGCGCTCGATGTTGCCGGTGGCTTCCTTGATGCCGAAGACACCGGGCAGGCCGGCGCAGCGCAGGGCGGTCTCGGGCGCCATATCGGCCACCGTCCGGCCGGGCACGTTGTAGAGCATCATGGGGATGTCCACGGCCTCGGCGATCGCCTTGAAGTGCTGGTAGATGCCTTCCTGCGACGGCTTGTTGTAGTAGGGCACGACTGACAGCGTGCAGTCCGCGCCGACCTCCTTGGCGTAGCGGCTCAGCTCGATGGCCTCGGCCGTCGAGTTGGCGCCGGTGCCGGCCAGGATGGGAATGCGGCCCTTCGCATGCTCGACGGCGACACGGATGATTTCGCGGTTCTCTTCCATGCTGACCGTCGGCGACTCGCCGGTGGTGCCGACGACGCCGACGCAGGCGGTGCCTTCCTCGACATGCCAGTCGATCAGGCGGCGCAGGGCCGGGTAGTCGATGCTGCCGTCCTCGTTCATGGGCGTGACGAGGGCGACGATGCTGCCGAGGATGGGCTTCATGGTGGAGATGTCTTTGAGAATCCGGCGATTTTAGGCTGCCGGCGTGGGCCGGATGGCGGCAACGCGCTGGACGAAGCGCGGCGAGGTTTCGATTCCAGCGCCGTCTTCGAACAGGTCTTCGTAAGCCACGATGCGCCAGTCCGCGCAGACGCGCAGCAACTCGCCGCGCTGCAGCAGGAAATCGGGGCGCGACGGCCGGCCGATGGTCTGCTGCCCATCGGCGAAGGTTTCCCAGATCAACCAGCCGCCCGGCTTGACGGCGGCCTTGATGGAGTCGAACAGCGGGCGCCAGAGGTAGTTGCAGACGACGACCAGATCGAACTGGCGCCCGTCGAGGGGCCAGGAGGCGTCCTCGATGTCGGCGTCAACGATCTCGGCCAGCGCGCGCAGCGGCGCGGTGGCTGCCGCGTCGCGGTCGACGCCGGTGACGTGCCAACCGGCCTCCACCAGCCAGCGCAAGTTGCGGCCGGAACCGCAGGCCACGTCCAGCGCCGTGGCCGGCGGCCGCGGGGCGAAGCGCTGCAGCCAGGCCGATGGCGAGCCGGTCATCCGAAGCAGGCCCAGATCTGCTCGCTGAGCTGGATCATGACCGCCGGATGGCGGTAGGCCAGCACCGTGGCCGCGAGGGCTGCGACCGCCAGCGCCGGCCAGATCCAGCGGCGCGGCTTCATGCCGGCCGCGCCTGTCCCGCGCGCAGGATGGGCGTCTCGCGCACCGGCAGGTTGGCCAGCATGGCCATGATGCCCAGTGCAATCGCCAGCCACCACACGACGTCGTAGCTGCCGGTCGCGTCGTACAGGCGGCCGCCCAGCCAGACGCCCAGGAAGCTGCCGATCTGGTGGCTGAAGAAGACGAAGCCACCGAGCATGGACAGGTGCTGGGCGCCGAAGATCTGCGCGACGACGGCATTGGTCGGCGGTACCGTGGACAGCCACAGGAAGCCGATGACGGCGGCGAAGACGTAGACGCTGATCGGCGTCAGCGGCACGGTGATAAAGACGGCGATGGCGACGGCACGCAGGCCGTAGATGGCCGACAGCAGGTAGCGCTTCGGATACCGCTGGCCCAGCATGCCGGCGGCATAGGTGCCGAAGATGTTGAACAGGCCGATCAGCATCAGCGCGCCGGTGGAGACCTCGATGCCGAGGCCGTGGTCCTTCAGGTAGCTGGGCAGGTGCACGCCGATGAAGACGACCTGGAAACCGCAGACAAAGTAGCCCAGCATCAGCAGTTGGAAGCTGCGGTAGCCGAAGGCCTCGCGCAGCGCCTGGGCGATGCTCTGGTGCGCGCCGCTGAAGGCCGCCACGCTGCGTTCGCGCACACCGAGCGCCAGCGGCACGATCAGCAGCGCCGCGCCGGCCAGCAGGAACAGCGCACCCTGCCAGCCGACATGGCTGATCAGCCAGGTCTCGATGGGGATCATGACGAACTGGCCGAACGAGCCGGCCGCCGCGGCGACGCCGAAGGCCCAGGAGCGCTTCTCGGGTGACACGGTGCGGCCCAGCACGCCGTAGATGACGGCGTAGGTCGAGCCGGATTGGGCGATGCCGATGAGCACGCCAGCGCCGAGGGTGAAGCTCAGCGGATGGCTGGTGACGGCCATCAGCAGCAGGCCGAGGGCGTAGGCCACACCGCCCATGATCAGCACCTTCCAGGCGCCGAAGCGGTCGGCCAGCATGCCGGCGATGGGCCCGGCGACGCCCCAGGCGAGGTTCTGCACCGCCATCGCGAAGGAGAAGGTCTCGCGCGTCCAGCCCCGCTCGGTGATGATGGGCTGCAGCCAGAAGCCGAAGCCGTGGCGGATGCCCATCGACAGCGTGACGATCATGGCGCCGCACAGCAGGACCTGCTGGACAGACAGGCCGGCGGAGGCGGGGCGGGCGGTGTTCATGCGGCGACTGTAATCAGCGCCGCTTCGCCTTGCTGGGCGCCTTGCTTTGGGCCTTGGCCTTGCCGGTCTTCTTCTTGGCTGCGGCCTTCCTCGGCGGCTCGGCCGTCGACGTGCTGGCCTGCGAACTGGAAGCCGCGACGTCGGCCAGGCGGGTCAGCAGCCGGCCCTGCTTGACGCGCAGCAGCGGCATGTCGACCTGGGCCAGATCGGCGATGGGGTCGCCGCCCAGCAGCAGGAAACTGGCTTCGCAGCCGGGCTCGAAGCAGCCCAGCCGGCGGCCGGGAAAGAGGGCGCGCGGCGTGTCCTGCGTGGCCAGGCGCAGCAGCGTCGCGCGGTCCAGGCCGAGCTCGTCCAGCGAGCGCAGCTCGGCCCGCGCGGTGCCGATGAACACGTCCGAGCCGACCAGCAACTGCACGCCGGCGGCCTGCAGCCGGGCGAGGTTGGCGCGCTGGACCTCGCGCAATGCGGCCAGCGCGGCGGCGTCGAGCTTGAAGAGGGCGGTGGCGGCCGTCGTCGTGATGACGGCGGTGCGCTGGCGCGCGGCCTGGGCCGCGGCGGCCTCGCTGATGGCGAAGCGTTCGGGCGGCGCGTCCAGCGTGTTGGCGTAGCCGGGCAGGTGGGCGATGGCGTCGACGCCAGCGGTCAGCGCGGCGTCGAAGTCAGCCGCCGTCTCGACGTGGGCGACGACGCGGCGGCCGTCGGCATGGGCAAGGCGCGTCAGCGCGGCCGCCGTCTCGGGGCTCAGGCCCAGGCGACCGAAGTGGGCGGGGCGGCCGCGCAGTTCGGGCCGCTCGCTGTGGGCCAGCACGATGCGCAGCCATTGGCCACCGCGGGCCTTGATGGCCGGCCATTGCTGTGCGGCTTGCTCAGGGCTGTCGACCAGCACGATCTGCTGCTGCGCCGCGGCGGCCTCGGGCGTCGGGTCGGGCAGCACGGCGGCCAGCGGATAGCCGTCGCTGGAGGTGATGCAGGCGGTGACGAAGCTGACGTCGGGCGCGGCCGGCGTTGCGGCCAGCGGCTTGACCTCAGCGACGCCCGCCGGATCGCCGCACAGCATGGCGGCGTAGAACACGCCTTCGTCGAGGTAGGCCTGCGCGAACTGGCCCCAACCCCAGGCCGTCTGCAGGTTGTGGTTGTGCGCCTCGGCCAGCGGGTTGATGAGCACCTGCTGGCCGCGCAGGTCCATCTTGCGGTTGACCTTGGCCGGTTTCTTCGCAACGAAGACGCCGTTCTCGACGTACAGGTTGCCGCGCTGGATGGCACGGCCGTCGAACCAGCGGGCGTTCTTCAGCTCCCAGGACAGCGGATTGCTGGCTTGGTAAGGCTGTTGGGCCGGGGCAGGAGGCGGGGTCTGGGCCTGCGCGAGTCCGCAGGCGAGCAGCAGGAAGGCGGTCAGGAATCTCAAGCGGGAAAACTCGAAGGAGCTCGGTATCCGGGGGGCCGGGAATCCTAGCCGGAGCGCCTTCATAGAATCGCGCCCCTATGTCGAGCCGTCCGTCTTCCTCCCCCTCCACGTCGCCTGCCGCTTATGGCGAAGCCTCCATCCGCGTCCTGAAGGGCCTCGAGCCCGTCAAGCAGCGGCCGGGCATGTACACCCGCACCGAGAACCCGCTGCACTGCATCCAGGAGGTCATCGACAACGCCGCCGACGAGGCGCTCGGCGGTTTCGGCAAGCGCATCGATGTGACGCTGCATGTCGACGGCTCGGTGTCCATCGCCGATGACGGCCGCGGCATTCCCTTCGGCCTGCACCCGGAAGAAGGCGTGCCGGTCGTCGAGATCGTCTTCACCCGGCTGCACGCCGGCGGCAAGTTCGACAAGGGCTCGGGCGGCGCCTACAGCTTCTCCGGCGGCCTGCATGGCGTGGGCGTGTCCGTGACGAACGCGCTGGCCAAGCGGCTGGAGGTGGCCGTCTGGCGCGACAAGCAGGTGGCCGGCATCGCCTTCGAGCATGGCGACGTGAAGCAGCAGGTCGTCACGCGCCCCGCCACCAGCGGCGACCGCAAGCAGGGCACGACGGTGCGCGTCTGGCCGGATGCCAAGTACTTCGAGAGCGCCGAGCTGCCCAAGCACGAGCTGGTGCATCTGCTGCGGTCTAAGGCCGTGCTGATGCCGGGCGTCACCGTCACGCTGAGGGTCGAGAAGACCAACGAGACGACAACCTGGCTTTACAAGGCCGGCCTGCGGGATTACCTCGCGCAGTCGCTGACCGCCGACCCGCTGATCCCGCTGTTCGAGGGCGAGGGCTTTGCCACCGCCGGCGAGAGCGAGAACTTCGCCGAAGGCGAGGGCGCCGCCTGGTGCGTGGCCTTCACGGAAGACGGCGCACCGCTGCGCGAGAGCTACGTGAACCTGATCCCGACGGTGGCCGGCGGCACGCACGAGTCGGGCCTGAAGGACGGCCTGTTCGGCGCCGTCAAGGGCTTCATCGAGATGCACTCGCTGCTGCCCAAGGGCGTGAAGCTGATGCCGGACGACGTGTTCTCGCGCGCCAGCTTCGTGCTCAGCGCCAAGGTGCTGGACCCGCAGTTCCAGGGCCAGACCAAGGAGCGGCTGAACTCGCGCGACGCGCTGCGGCTGGTGTCGGCCTACGTGAAGCCGGCTTTCGAGCTGTGGCTGAACCATCACGTCGACCACGGCAAGAAGCTGGCCGAGCTGGTCATCAAGCAGGCACAAACACGGCAGCGCGCCAGTCAGAAGGTCGAAAAAAGAAAAGGCTCCGGCGTGGCCGTGCTGCCCGGCAAGCTGACCGACTGCGAAAGCCGCGACCTGCTGCACAACGAGGTCTTCCTCGTCGAAGGCGACTCGGCCGGTGGCAGCGCCAAGATGGGCCGCGACAAGGAGACGCAGGCCATCCTGCCGCTGCGCGGCAAGGTGCTGAACGCGTGGGAGGTCGAGCGCGACCTGCTGTTCAAGAACAACGAGATCCACGACATCTCGGTGGCGCTGGGCGTGGACCCGCACGGTCCCAACGACACGCCGGATCTGAGCGGCCTGCGCTACGGCAAGGTCTGCATCCTGTCGGACGCCGACGTGGACGGCTCGCACATCCAGGTGCTGCTGCTCACACTCTTCTTCCGCCACTTCCCCAAGCTGGTGGAGACCGGCCATGTGTTCGTCGCCCGCCCGCCGCTGTACCGCGTCGACGCGCCGGCGCGCGGCAAGAAGCCGGCCGCCAAGCTGTACGCGCTGGACGACGGCGAGCTGACCGCGACGCTGGACAAGCTGCGCAAGGAAGGCGCGCGCGAGGGCAGCTGGAGCATCAGCCGCTTCAAGGGCCTGGGCGAGATGAGCGCCGAGCAGCTCTGGGACACGACGCTGAACCCCGAGACGCGGCGCCTGTCGCGTGTGGAGTACGGCCAGCTGGACTTCGCCGCGACGGTGGACGCCTTCAACAAGCTGATGGGCAAGGGCGAAGCCGCGTCGCGCCGCGAGCTGATGGAACTGCACGGCGACACGATCGAAGTCGACGTCTGATCCCTCGCGGCCCCCAGCCTAGGGGGCGGGCTGACCCTCTGTTGGTGCCGTCGGGCGAGGCGAAGAATGCTTGGCACCGATATCAAAGGAGTCGCCATGCGTACCTCTCGATTCACTCTGCGTGCCCTGGTCCTGTGCCTGGGTGCGGCCGGTCTGCCTGCGGCCTTCGCGGCCAAGGATGAAGTCCAGCTCATCGTGGGCCACAAGGCCAACGCCGGCGGCGCCGTGCGCGCCGAGCTGGCCCGCGGCGGCGGCCGTGTCGTCGACGACCTGTCCGAGATCAACGCGCTGGTGGTCCGCATGCCGCGCGGCGCCGCCAGGGCGCTGGCCCGCCACGCGCAGGTCGACTTCGTCGATGAACCGGTCGAGCGCCACGTGCTGGGCAGCCGCAGCGTCCGCGTGGCCGGCTCGCAGGCGCAGGTCCAGCCCTATGGCATCGCCATGGTGCAGGCCGACCAGCTCTCCGACGGCCAGGCCGGCAACCGGCGTCTGTGCATCGTGGACTCGGGCATCGACGGCAGCCACGAAGACCTGGCCGGCGTGCCGATGACCGGTGACAACTACACGCGGTCCGGCCGCTGGAACACCGACGAGAACTCGCACGGCACCCACGTGGCGGGCACCATCGCGGCGCTGAGCAACGCGGTCGGCGTGGTCGGCGTCGCGCCGTCGGGGCGGCTGAACCTGCACATTGCCAAGGTCTTCGATGCCAGCGGCAGCGCCAGCGACGCCGTGATCTCGCGCGCCATGCTGGGCTGCGCACGCGCCGGCGCCAACGTCATCAGCATGTCGCTCGGCGGCGCCAGCGGCAGCAGGGCCGAGGCCCGCGCCGTGGCCAAGCTGACCAGCCAGGGCATCCTGGTGATCGCTGCGGCCGGCAATGACGGCAACAACGCGCTGTCCTATCCGGCGGCCTTCCCCGAGGTGGTGTCGGTCGCGGCCATCGACTCGAACAAGGTCGTCGCGGACTTCTCGCAGTTCAATGCCGATGTCGAACTCGCCGCGCCGGGTGTGGGCGTGCTGTCCACCGTGCCGGCCTTCAGCCAGACCGGCGCCTCGCTGAACGTCGGTGGCAGCGGCTTCACCGTGCAGGCCATGGAGGGCTCGCCGCGCGTCGGCGCCAGCGGCGCGCTGGCCGACTTCGGCCTGGGCACGACGGCGACGCCGGCCAGCATGAGCGGCAAGGTCTGCCTGATCCAACGCGGCAGCATCAGCTTTGCCGAGAAGGTGGCGAACTGCCAGACCAGCGGCGGCGTCGGCGCGGTGGTCTACAACAACACCACCGGCGAGCTGGTCGGCACGCTGGGCGAGACCGTGACGGCCATCCCGTCCGTCGGCGCGACACAGGCCGATGGCGCGGCCATGCTCGGCCTGGTAGGCCAGAACACCAGCGTGGCGGTCTTCGGCCTGCCCGACCTCTACGCGGCCTACAACGGCACGTCGATGGCAACGCCCCATGTGTCGGCCGTGGCCGCCTTGGTGTGGAGCCTGCACCCCGGCTGCACGGCGCCGCAACTGCGCGCGTCGCTCAGCAAGAGCGCCATGGACCTGGGCGCCGCGGGTCGCGACGACTACTACGGCAACGGGCTCGTGCAGGCCAAGGCGGCGAGCGACCGCATTGCCAGCCTGGGCTGCGGCAACTGAAGAGGCGGGCGCCCGTCAGGGCGGGATTCAAAGCGTTGCACAATCCCGCGCCTGATGAACGCCCCCAACGACACCGGCCGCGCCCCGCGCGCGGTCATGCACAGCGGCAACCCGCAGGCCTCTCGCAACGAGGTCGCGGGCGAGGGCGCATGAGCGCAGCCCCGGGCCGCCCCGAGCAAGCTCGCTCCCGCTTGGCGGGAGAGGTCACAGGGCTAAGGGTGCGTCCGTGAGCCTGCGCCTGCGCCCGACCATGTTGTCCGACCTCGACTGGGTGGTCTCGGTCGAGCGCGACAGCGCGAACCTACCCTTCATCACGCCCTGGGAGCGGCCTCAGCATGAAGGCGCCATCCGCTTCCCCGACTCGCGCCACTTCATCCTGGAGGGATGGAACCCCTCGCCGACGGGTACGCCAGCGGTCCCCCAAGGGGATGCGGCCGCCCTTGGGAGCGGCCCGGCGGGCGGCCAGGGCGATGCGCCGGAGCGCATCGGCTTCGTCATCCTGCAGGGCTGCCGCAACCCCAACGGCTCGGTCGAGCTGAAGCGCTTGGTGCTGCAGCCCAAGGGTCGCGGCCTGGGCCGCACGGTGGTGCGCCAGCTCAAGGCCATGGCTTTCACGCAGCTCAAGGCGCACCGCTTCTGGCTGGACGTGAAGGCGCTCAACACCCGCGCGTTCAAGCTCTACCAGGGCGAAGGCTTTGTCGAGGAAGGCCGGCTGCGCGAGAGCGTGCGCGTGACCACCGATGGGGCTGACGGCTACGACTCGTTGATCGTCATGTCGCTGCTCGACCGCGAGTACCAGGCTCGCGTGGCCCTGGGCCTGGAGGCGGCATGAGGCGCTGGCCGGCATTGCTGCTGCTGGCGCTGGCCCTGCCCGCGCGGGCGGAGCTGTGGGGCTTTGTCGATGCCGGCGGCGTAGCTCACTTCGCACCGCGCCAAGTGGACCCGCGCTACGCCCCGGTGCTCGGCGGCAGCGGCCCGTTGCGCGTGCCGGGCAAGACCGACGCCGGCGCCACTCTGCTGACCTGGCTGGACATCGCGCCCGAGGTCAAGGCCGTGCAGCCCTGGGTGCGTGAGGCAGCCGCCCAGCACGGCGTCGACGCCGACCTGCTGAAGGCCATCATCGCGGTCGAGTCCGGCTATCAGAAGGCCGCCATCTCGCCCCGCGGCGCGATGGGCCTGATGCAGATCACGCCCGAGACGGCCAGCCGCTACGCCACGCCGGCCGACGCCGCTCGCCTCATCGATCCGCGCATCAACATCCACACCGGTGCACGCATGCTGGCCGACCTGATGCGCCGCTTCGGCCGCATCGACACCGCGCTGGCCGCCTGGAACGCCGGCGAAGGGGCGGTCCGCCGCGCCGGCAACCGCGTGCCCGACATTGACGAAACCCAGGCCCATGTGCATCTCGTCCTCGAGCTGTACTGGGCCTTGCTGCAGCAGAGCCAGCCGGCCCGCGCGCAGCGTTTGACCCTGCATCCATGAGTTCCCAGACCACCATCGACTTTTCCGGCCCCACCGACGGCGGCGACGACAACGCACTAACGCTGGCCGCGTATGCCCAGCAGGCCTATCTCGAGTACGCGCTCAGCGTCGTCAAGGGCCGCGCGCTGCCGTCTTATGCCGACGGCCAGAAGCCCGTGCAGCGGCGCATCCTGTACTCCATGCACCGGCTCGGGCTGGGCTGGAGCGGCAACTCGGGCGCCAAGCCGGTGAAGGGCGCCAAGGTCGTCGGTGACGTGCTCGGCAGCTTTCATCCGCACGGCGACCAATCGGTCTACGACGCCCTGGTGCGCATGGCGCAGGACTTCTCGCTGCGCTATCCGCTGATCGACGGCCACGGCAATTTCGGCAGCCGCGACGGCGACGGCGCGGCGGCGATGCGCTACACCGAAGCACGCCTCGCCCCCATCGCCCGCCTGGTGCTGGACGAGATCGACGAAGGCACGGTGGACTTCCGCCCCAATTACGACGGCACGACGCAGGAGCCGGTGGAGCTGCCGGCCCGTCTGCCCTTCGCGCTGCTGAACGGCGCCAGCGGCATTGCCGTGGGCCTGGCGACGGAGATCCCCAGCCACAACCTGCGCGAAGTTGCTGCCGCCGCTGTCGCGTTGCTGAAGGATGACAAGCTCAGCGACGACGCGCTTTTCGACCTGATCCCCGGGCCCGACTTCCCTGGCGGCGGCCAGCTCATCAGCGCACCGGAAGAGATCCGCGCCGCCTACAACTCTGGCCGCGGCAGCCTCAAGGTGCGCGCGCGCTGGAAGATCGAGGACCTGGCGCGGGGCCAGTGGCAACTCGTCGTCACGGAACTGCCCCACGGCACCAGTGCGCAGAAGGTGCTGGAGGAGATCGAGGAGCTGTCCAACCCCAAGGTCAAGACCGGCAAGAAGACGCTGTCGGCCGACCAGTTGCAGCTCAAGGCCAGCCTGCTGGCGGTGCTGGACTGCGTGCGCGACGAGTCGAGCAAGGATGCCGCGGTCCGCATCGTCTTCGAGCCCAAGAGCCGCACCGTCGAGCAGCAGGACCTCATCAACACCCTGCTGGCGCATACCAGCCTGGAAAGCAGCGCGCCGGTCAACCTGACGATGATCGGCGACGACGGCCGGCCGATGCAGAAGAGCCTGCGCGAAGTGCTGGTGGAGTGGGTGGGTTTCCGCCAGGGCACCGTGCGCCGCCGCACCGAGCACCGCCTGGCGCACGTCAACGACCGCATCCACGTGCTCGAAGGCCGGCAGCTCGTGCTGCTGAACATCGACGAAGTCATCCGCATCATCCGGAACTCCGACGAGCCCAAGCCGGCGCTGATCGAGCGTTTCAAGCTGAGCGACCGCCAGGCCGAAGACATCCTGGAGATCCGGCTGCGCCAGCTCGCGCGACTGGAAGCGATCCAGATCGAGCAGCAGCTGGCCAAGCTGCGGGACGAACGCACCAAGCTCGAGGACATCCTCGGCTCTGCGGCCGCGCTGCGCCGCACCGTCATCAAGGAGATCGAGGCCGACGCCAAGCAGTACGGCGACGACCGGCGCACGCTGATCCTGGCCGACAAACGTGTGGTCGCGGAGGTCAAGATCGTCGATGAGCCGGTCACGGTCATCGTCAGCCAGAAGGGCTGGGTGCGGGCGCTCAAGGGGCACGAGGTCGATGTCGCGGCGCAGACCTTCAAGGCCGGTGACACGCTGTGGGGGCATTTCCGTTGCCGCAGCGTGGATCCGCTCGTCGTCGTCGGCAGCAATGGCCGGGTCTACTCGGTGCCGGTCTCGACGCTGCCCGGCGGCCGCGGTGACGGCCAGCCCATCACGACCATGATCGAGCTGGAAAGCGGCACGCAGATCGCGCACTACATCGCCGCTGCGCCGGCGCAGCGCCTCGTGTTCGCCGGCAGTACCGGCTACGGCTTCATTGCCCAGGTCGGCGACCTGGTGGGCCGCCAGAAGGCCGGCAAGACGTTTCTCGCGCTGGACGACGGCGAGGCGCCGCTGCTGGCGACCGTACCCGGCGACGCCGTCGCGCTGCAGCTTGGCGTGTTGAGCGCGCAGGGCCGGCTCTTGAGCTTTGCCTTGGATGAACTCAAGCATCAGCCGAAGGGCGGCAAGGGCCTGATGCTGATGGACCTCGAAGCCAAGGACGGCGTCGTGTCGGTGGCCTGCTTCACGACCCAGCTGCGCGTGCTCGGCAGCGGCCGCGGCGGCAAACCGCGCGAAGAGGTGCTGAAGCACCAGTCGCTGGCCGCTCACGCCGGCAAACGTGCGCGCAAGGGCAAGTCCGTCGAGGGTTTGCAGAAGGTGGCCCGTCTGGCGACCGAGGGTGCGTGACCAGAATTGGTGACATGCAGCGCTGCCCTGGTGCAGTTCTGACAAAGACAGGGCGTGTCCTTACAAGAGGCTACAAGTAAATGAGTGGACACCCCTAGGGCGAAGGGTGTTCGTGACTTCTCGCCGCTACGTTGCACTGCACAATTCTTTCCGGCGGTTGTGCTTGACCGTCACAAGTCAGGAGCTACACACATGAAATTGAAAATCGTTGCCGCCGCCGTTGCGGCATTCACCGCGCTAGGCAGCCAAGCTGCTTCGTGGGACTGGGGCACGCATGACTCCTTCGAGTCTGCTTCTACTCCTGTTGCCGCAGGCGCAATCTTCGACACGTACTCTTTCTCGCTGGGTACTGCGTCCCACGTGGAAAGCGGTGTTCTGGGCTTCGGCGGTATCGTCGGTGGCGCCTACAGCCTGTATTCGTACGGCGCTGACAATATGTTTGGCACCAACGACGACGTCGGCATCGGCGCTTGGACCTTCGGCGGTACCAACACGGTGACCCTGGACGCTGGCAGCTACTACTACACCGTTCTGGGCGGCGCCACCAAGGCGACCAACTATCTCATCGGCTCGCAAGTCACCGCCGTGCCGGAACCCGAGACCTATGCCCTGCTGGGCGCCGGCCTCGGCATCATCGGTTTCGTCGCTTCGCGCCGCCGTCGCGATTTCTGATCGACGCTGAATGTCAGGGTCTGCCGCAAGGCGGATCCTGCAAGAGGTGAAATCTCCTCTGCCCCGATGCCCCAAAGCGCCGGGGCTTTTTCTTGGCCGTGTCAGTCGTCGAAGGGAAACAGCCGGTCTGGGAAGACCATGCTGTGGCCCGCGCGCAGGACGCGGCCGTCCTTGAAGTAGACGTTGAAGCGCAGGCCGTAGCCAGACTGGTCGGGCTCAACAGTCCAGTCCCACACATCCTCGCCGCTTTGGCGGAAGAAGACCCGGCTGCGCTCGGTGCCCAGGATGCGGCTGACCTGCTCGGTGGTCATGCCCGGTTCGATGCGGGCGCGGTTGGCCGGGGAGAGGCCGTCCTCGATGCTCACCAGGCGGCCCTCTGCCGTGAGGCGCACCATGTAGCAACGCCGGCCCATGGGCTGGGTCGAGTACTCCAGCGTGCGGCCACCATCGGCTTCGGGCCAGATCCGCTTGGGTTGCCCATACAGCGCAATGACGTCCTCGCCACGACTGATGCCGGGCTGCAGGCGCGTGTCGCGGTCGGGCGTTGCACAGCCGCTGAGCAGTGCGGCGCAGAGGGTGAGGAGGATCAGGCGCATGCCGGCAGGTGGCAAGTTCAATTCCTGGCCAAGGCTTTCGCGCAGTCGCTGACGAGTGCCGGGCCTTTGTAGATCAGCCCGGTATAGATCTGCACGAGATCAGCGCCGGCGTCCAGCTTGGCCCGCGCGTCGGCGCCGCTCATCACGCCGCCGACACCGATGATCGGGTAGCCAGCCGGCAATGCGGCGCGCAGCAGGCGGATGACGCGGTTGCTCGCCTCGAACACCGGCACGCCAGAAAGGCCGCCCATCTCGTCGGCATACGGCAGACCCTGCACCTTGTCCCGCGCGATGGTCGTGTTGGTGGCGATGACGCCGTCGATGCCATTGGCCGTCAGCGTCCGCGCGATGACGCCGACCTGGTCTTCCTCCAGGTCCGGCGCGATCTTGACGAACATCGGCACGCGCCGGCCGCGCTGCGCGTCGAGTTGCCGCTTGCGCTGCTGCAGCGTGCCAAGCAGGGCGTCCAGCGCGGCGTCGCTCTGCAGCGCGCGCAGGTTCTTCGTGTTCGGGCTGGAGATGTTGACGGTGATGTAGTCGGCATGCGAATGCACACCCTCAAGGCCGAGCAGGTAGTCGTCCGCCGCGTTCTCGATCGGCGTCGCGGCGTTCTTGCCGATGTTCAAACCCAGGATGCCACCCGCCTTGCGGAAGCTGTGCGCGCGCTTCACGTTGGTGATGAAGCTCTGCAGGCCCTCGTTGTTGAAGCCCAGCCGGTTGATCAGCGCGTTGGCCCGGGGCAGGCGGAACATGCGGGGCTTGTCGTTGCCGGGCTGGCCCTTGGGGGTCACGGTGCCCACCTCGATGAAGCCGAAGCCCATCGCGCCCAGGCCGTCGATGCAGCGCCCGTTCTTGTCCAGGCCGGCGGCCAGGCCGATGCGGTTGGGAAAGCGCAGCCCGGCGATCGTCACCGGGTCGCTGACGCGCTCACCGCACCACAGCGCCTGCAGCGGCGTGTTCTGCAGCTTGGCGATGCTGTCCAGCGTCAGCTCGTGGGCATGCTCGGCGTCGAGGCCGAAGAGGAAGGGGCGGGCGAGGGCGTACGGGATCAGCGGCATAGCCCGCGATTCTCTCAGCCAGGCCCATCCTCGCGATCCCAGGGCGGCAGGTCGCCCATCTTCTCCAGCATGAAGTCGATCAGCGCGCGCACCTTGGGTGCCGGATGGCGGTTGGGCAGGTAGACCGCATAGAGCGTGTCCGCGTCGGCCAGGCCGCCGACGGGCTGCCAGCCCGGCAGCACGGCGCGCAGGCGGCCGGCGCGCAGGTCGGCGCCGATCGCATAGGTCGGCAGCACGGCCAGGCCCAGGCCGGCCAGCGCCGCGACCCGCAGCGACTCGCTGCTGTTGGCCGTCAGTCCGCTTTCGAAACGCAGCGCGCCGCGGGTCTCCACCTCCGCCTCACCCAGCTCGGCATGCCGGAAACGCCAGCGGTCGGGCGACTGCAGGTAGCCGAAGCGCAGACAGCGGTGGCCGGCGATGTCCGACACCGCCTGTGGCTCACCGTGCGCCTGCAGATAGGCCGGCGCGGCGCACAGCACGAAGCGGATGGTCGCCAGCCGCCGCGCCACCAGGCCCTCCGACGGTTGGTGCGTGAGTCGCAGCACGACGTCGAAACCTTCTTCGGCCAAGTCGACATAGCGGTCGTTGAGCCCGAGCACCACCTCCAGCCGCGGATGTCGCGCGCAGAACTCGGCCATCAGCCCGGTGAACTGCAGGTTGCCGAAGGCCGTAGATGTGGACAGCCGCAGCACGCCGCGCGCTTCGTCGCGCCGGCCAGCCAGTTCGGTCTCCAGCGCCAGCGCCTCGTCGAGCAGGCGCAACGCGCGTTCATAGACGGCCAGGCCTTCGGCCGTGGCGCTGACGCTACGGGTCGTGCGGTGCAGCAGGCGGGCGCCGAGCTGGTCCTCCAGGCGGCCGACCTGCTTGCTGATGGCGGACTTGGTGGTGCCCAGCAACCGCGCGGCGCCCGAGAAGCCGCGGGCGTCGACGACGCGTGCGAAGGCTTGCAAGTCTTCGAGTCGTCCCATCGTTGTGCTCCGTTTGGAAACTCTGAGTCGAAAATTTTATGGATTGTGTCTTGGATTACCCCTTCCTAGAGTCGAGTCCTGCTTTCCAAGGAGCTGCCATGCCCGCCTTGTCCCCCTGCCTGCCGGCCCGGTCGTTCCGCCCCAACCTGCTGGACCGCCTCCTTGCCAGCCTCGTGGCGTCCAGCCTGCCGCTGGTTTTCATCGTGCTGTGGAGCAGTGGTTATGTCGCCGGCAAGCTGGCCCTGCCGCACACCGGCCCGATGACGCTGCTGACGCTGCGTTTCGGCCTGGCGGCCATCGTGCTTCTGGCTGTGGCGTTCGCCACCCGCGCACCCTGGCCGCGGCGGCGGGCGGATTGGGGCCACCTCGCCGTCGTCGGCCTGCTGATGCAGGTGCTGCACTTCTCCTGCATCTACTTCGCGCTGCAATGGGGCCTGAGCGCCGGCGTGGCCGGCCTGCTGATCGGGCTGATGCCGCTGGCGACGGCGCTCGGCGCACACCTGTGGCTGGCCGAACGCATCGGCACCCGCCAGACGCTGGGCCTTGCCGGTGGTCTGGCGGGCGTGGCCCTGGTGATCGCCGACAAGCCGCTGCACGGCGCCTGGTTGGCGTATGCCGCCGCGGGCCTCGGGCTGCTCGGCCTCGTCGCGGGCACGCTGTACCAGAAGCGCTACTGCGCGCGCATGGACTTGCGCAGCGGCAGCGGCATCCAGATGGCCGTGTCGGCCTTGGCCGTCGCCGTCGTGGCCGGGCCCACGGAAGGCTTTGCCATCGACTGGTCGCCCGAGCTGATCGGCTCATGGTTGTGGCTGGCGCTCGTCAATTCCATCGGAGCCTTCAGCCTGATGTTCATCATGATCCGGCGCGGCCAGGCAGGGCAGGTGGCCAGCCTGTTCTTCCTGATCCCGGGCGTGTCGGCGCTGATGGGCTTCGTGCTGTTGGGTGAGCGGCTGGAGCCGCTGGCTCTCGCGGGTTTTGCGCTCTCGGCCGTGGCCGTGTGCGGGGCGGTCGCCAAGCGGTGAAAATCGCTGGCTCTCAAGCCCGCAAAATCGCGGGCTGCTCTGGAGCCTGCACATGAAACCCCTCGACAACCCCCAGCACGATCGTGAAGCCGGCTCCCGCGACGAGACGCGCGACACCACACGCACCGACGACACCCGCATCGGCGCCGTCCGCGCGCTGATCAGCCCGGCGCTGCTGCTGGAGGAACTGGCCATCCCCGACGCGACGCTGGAGCTGGTGGAGCGCGCCCGCCAGGAGATCAGCGCCATCCTGCACGGCAGGGACGACCGCCTGCTGGTCATCGTCGGGCCGTGCTCCATCCATGACCACGACCAGGCGATGGACTACGCGCGGCTGCTGAAGGCCGCGCGCGACGAGCTGAGCCGGGACCTGCTGGTCGTCATGCGCGTCTACTTCGAAAAGCCGCGCACGACGGTGGGCTGGAAGGGCTACATCAACGACCCGCGCCTGGACGGCAGCTTCCACATGAACGAGGGCCTGCGCCTGGCGCGCCAGCTGCTGCTGGACGTCAATGCACTGGGCCTGCCGGCGGGCACGGAGTTCCTGGACCTGCTGTCGCCGCAGTACATCTCCGACCTGATCGCCTGGGGCGCTATCGGCGCGCGCACGACCGAGAGCCAGAGCCACCGCCAGCTCGCGTCGGGCCTGAGCTGCCCAGGCTTCAAGAACGGC
>Ga0307411_10000265_pt1 | contig 17169 bp, 13 predicted proteins | sample DK1Ometagenome_2_FD_203712 | JGI IMG/M metagenome (GOLD analysis project Ga0307411, IMG submission 203712) | Maize rhizosphere microbial communities from greenhouse at UC Davis, California, United States - DK15-O-1 | ecosystem: Host-associated > Plants > Roots > Rhizosphere > Soil | place: USA...
TGAAAGCATGCCGGCAACAAATGGTTACCGGGGAGTAAGTTTATTTATCTGTGATGAGAAATTAAACTGTATAGATTATTTTCCACTTTGTGAAACCTGGCTCTTTAGTGGTAGCGCAGGATCAAGTATAGAATACCAGCGATTAAAAAACTATGATTTCAACATCATAGAAAATTCGTATGATATTGATTACGATACAAAAGAACATGCCGTAAATTATTTAGCGGAAACCCGGTACCAGGTTATTTTTAATAATGGCAGACACGAAATAATGAATAAAAAAGAAAGATCGTGGACAGAAGAGGTTAACTTTAATAAATAATGCCGGATCTATCTAAAAAATATGTGGCCGTAATCGGTGCCGGAAGCTTTGGAACTGCCGTTGCGAATTTGCTTTGTGAAAATGCAGATGTAATCCTGGTTTCGAGCAATCCGCAAAGTGCTGAACAAATTCAAAAAGACAGAAAAGCAGCAGGCCAGCCATTACATTCTAAAATTACAGTTACCCATGACCTTAAATGGATGGCTGAAAATTCATCCGTTATCTTCCCAATTATTCCCAGTCATGATTTTTACGGATGCATGATAGATCTTAAATCGTATCTGCAAAAAGACCATATTCTTATTCATGGTACCAAGGGGTTACATTTAAGATCAGAAATTTCATCTTCCGTACGCAAAGAAGATATCCTCACCATGAGCCAGGTAATTACCGAAGTTACAGGAATTACAAGGGTAGGCTGCCTGGCCGGACCCAATCTTGCCCGTGAAATTGCCGAAGGAAAGCCCGCCGCAACCGTTGTGGCATCTAATTCACAGCAGGTATTGGATGTAGGCCAGCAATTACTGCGTTCATCAAAATTCCAGGTGTTGTGGAACGACGACCTCCATGGAGTTGAATTATGCGGGGTGATTAAAAACATAATGGCTATTGCCTCCGGTGGTTTAACCGGACTTGAGCTGGGTGAAAATGCAAAAGCGTTATTGGTAAACCGTGCCATGGTTGAAATGATCCACATAGGTACACACATGGGGGCAGGATTAAAAGCCTTTTTGGGTGTGGCAGGAATTGGTGATCTTATGGCCACCTGTAACAGTCCGAAAAGCAGGAACTTTACGGTTGGGTACCGTCTTGCAAAAGGTGAATCACCCAATCACATCATCGGGAACCTGGAGGAAACTGCGGAAGGGGTGAATACCACACGATTGATCTACCACCTGAGTGAACATTACGATTGGAAAACACCAATAACCAAGCTGGTGTATAAAGTTTTATTTGAAGAGTTCCCTATCCAAAATGCGATCGGGCTACTTATGAAGCTTCCCGTAAGAGAGGACATAGATTTCATTGACTAATACCCAAACGCTATGAATAAACACATCGTTTTTCTACTCATTACCCTCCCCTTCCTTACCCAATGTAAAACCCAACAAAACTCAGCCAATATCATGACAACCTACGAATATCTTGACGGTAACAATAATAAATATACCATTACCCCAACGAATATTATTTATGATCCAGTAAGGCCCGAACAAAGCTCCACAGGATTATACAGCGGCGGTGAGCCCTACACGGCACCTTTGGAAGAAAAACAGTTTAAAGATATGGAAGAGGTAATCAAAAAATCTATTTCAAATGCCGATGGACAAATAGATTCCCGTAATAAAGGAACAGGAATGCTTATAGTACTACCCGAAAAGAAATCTTACATTTTTGAGATGAATTCGGAGCAGAAAAAGGAAATTGAAGCGGTGATCTTGTTGTATACGAGGAGGTGATTTTAGATGCTGAAACAAGTTCAGCATCACAGCAGAAAAAAAGTTATTTGTCTTTAACTATCTTTTCAAGTCTAAAGTCAGAAAAAACAAAAAAGGCTTCCCGGTTTAACCGAAAAGCCTTTCTGAAAATTTTAAGCAATTTACTACTGTACAAAATCACTATAGGTAAAGAAACCTACAACACCTGAATCATCAGATATTACAATGCTCTTTTTATCTTTTGTGAATTTGATAGTATTGATAGTTTGTGTTGCTACATAAACGGTTTTTAATAAAGTTCCGTTGGCTGCGCTGTACACAAATACATTTCCGTAATTGTCACCTGCAAATACATATTTATTGTCCGGAGAGATAGCACTTGCATACACCCATGTATTACCGGTGGTGTTAGAGATCCACTTGTTGGTTCCTTTTGCATCGTACAACCCGATCATTCCATCCCAGCTTCCGGCAACAATGTATTTACCATCCTGGCTATAATTACAATCGAAAATAGTTCCGGTAAGTCCTGTTAAAGCCGTTTTCTTTTTACCTGATTTCATATCCCACAGGAATAATTCACCGCTGCTTGCCGAACTTAAAATGGTTTTATTTTTAGGGTCTACATCCACTTCCCAGATCCAGTCAGTATGGCCGGATAACGTTTTTAATTCAGTTCCTTTATTTGCATCCCAGATCTTAACGGTGTTATCTGTTGCACCACTCACGATCTTTCCGTCTGTGGTCCACTTTAATCCGTAAATACTTTCTGTATGGCCGGATAACGTTTTTAACAACTGCCCGTCTTTCGCGTCGTAGATTGTGATCACATGCTCTTCACCTGCGTACGCTACTTTATCACTTTTAGGATCAAAAGCCACAGAAGTAATTACATTGTTCTGCTGGTAATAGCTGCCTGTAATATAACTTGCATCATTGGTGTTATATACGGCCGATGAATAATTGTATTCCGCGGTTGCGAACTTTGTTCCGTCAGCATTAAAATCAAAATCATCTACAGCTCCGTTATAACCATACATAGCGTAGTTTGAATATAAATACACGCCGTCATAAACAGGATTATAATTCGTATCGTCGTAGTTATAATCATCATTATAATCATCGCTGATATAATCATCGGTATATCCATAAACATCTTCAGTTGGCGTTTTTAATGAATCATAGTTCAACACTTTCATATAGCCATCAGAGCTTGAAGTGATCACATATTTTCCATCCGTAGAAAAGCGAATGTCTTCAATGCTACCGGAATGTGCCTGGTAAGCTGAATTAAATTTACCTTCTTTTGAATCCCATAAACGAAGAACTCCGTTTGCATCTCCCGATAAAATGAACTTTCCATCCGGCGACCATTTTACACTGTACACCCACTGATCTCCGTTTTTAATATCAAGGCGCATATATCCACAACCGAATTCATACACTTTTACGGTATTGTCCCATGCGCCGATCACGAATTCTTTTCCATCCGGAGAAGCATCTGCTCCCCATATAGTGCTGGTGAAACCATTGATCTTTTTATAGAAATTACCTTTTGAATCATACATTTCAGTTTTACCATCTGATCCACCTGCTACGAAATAGTTCAGGTTTTTATCAAAAGCAAGCGCCCAGATCCAGATGTCACTCGGACCTCTGAATTTTTTCTCCAATGAACCGCTGGCAGCATTAAAGATATAAATGTTAGTGTCAAGGCTTGCAGCCACTACTTTTTTACCATCCGCACTGTAACGTGCTACATAGAAATAATCAGCGCTTCCGCTTTTTAGAGCTAGTTTTTCTTTTTTAGCATTGATGTCCATGATGCTTAATCCACCATCTCTGCCTCCTACTAAAAGGAAATTACCGGTTGGGTCAATATCGATGGTTTTTACTTCGGTAAACGGAGCTTCGAATTGGTCGACCACGTCGTATGAACCGATATCGTACATACGGATGGTTGAATAATTATCGGCCACAAAATACTTGGTGCCTGATTTTGAAGAAACAGCTTCGATAGCTCCGTTACTGGATACATACCAGCTGTTTACCTCTAATTGCGCTTTCAGGGTAGCATTTACTCCCATAAAAGCAACAACTGCGATAGCGGTTGATTTAAATAGACGGTTCATAGTGAACATGTTTGGTTTAATGTTTATTTAGTTAAGAACTCAGTTATATACAGTTTAATGAATGATTTGTTCAATTTTTGCGAAAAGTTCTTCCGAAATATTTACCAACGGAAGCCTTACAGTATCTCCGCATAATTTCTTCAGCTTCATCACAGCCTTGATCCCCGCCGGATTTCCCTCGGTGAACAGATGATCAACAATTTTAAGTAAAGGATAATGAAGCTCACGGGCCCCTGCGAAATCTCCTGCCAGGCCGAGTCTCACCATATCCGAAGTTTCTTTCGGGTGTGAATTCGCCACCACCGAAATTAAACCATTCACACCACAGGCCAGTAACGGCAACGTAATTGCATCATCACCACTCAGCACATTAAACCCTACAGGTTTATTCGCCACAATATTCATGATCTGCTCCACATTACCACTCGCCTCTTTTACAGCCACAATATTTTCAATTTCATGCGCCAGCTTTAGTGTTGTAGAGGGTAACATATTGGAACCGGTTCTGCCGGGAACATTGTACAAAATAACCGGCAAAGGGCACTCAGCTGCAAAAGCTGCGTAGTGTGCATATATTCCGTTTTGTGTTGGTTTATTGTAATACGGGCTCACCGACAAAATTCCCTGGGCCCTGGTAAGATCGAAATGCGAAAGGGATTCGATCAGTTCACGGGTGTTATTGCCCCCGATTCCCAATACCACGGGAACACGTCCCTTCACTTTATCCGACACAAAATTAAATACCTCTTTTTTCTCCTCTTTCGTAAGGGTAACAGATTCTCCGGTAGTGCCAAGCACCACTAAAAAGTCCACGCCGCCTTGTATCCAGTATTCCACCAGGTTTCCGAGTGCAGTGTAATCCACATCACCGTTTGGAGTAAACGGAGTAATTATGGCCGGTGCGGTACCTTTGAAGTTTATCATATCCAGTACAAATAAAGGGTTTTTAAAGGCGATTATTGCCTGCGGCCACGAAAATACATAAAAATGGGTAGAGAGGGAAAGGTAAAAAACTTAAAAATCCGGCAGATAAACCATTTTGAGGGTATCCGCCGGAGATTAAATGAAATTTGCAGGTAGTTATTTTTTAAGAGGAATAAAATTTATTCTCTTTATAGCCAATAGTAATTATGATGGCTATTTCTCCAACAACTTTTAAATAAATATCATTTACAATGTTTCCGGCGGTACATCCTGCCAATGCGCCTGTGCCTCCTGCTCCCTGTCATCTTCAGGAAAACCTACCGAATATTTGTATAATAAATAGTTACAAATGGGTGCAAACGCAACTGTAAGAACAATTCCTATACAACATACAATAATACCGCTACAAGCGATTAATGCGAATAGAATGGTTAAACCGATTATAGGAAGAGGTTTTTTAAAGAAGAGTTTAAAACTTAAAGAAAATGCTTCACCCAGGCTTGCGTTTCCAAAAATGATCAATGGGTATACAAACAGGAACAAGTAATAAAATACCATGGAAGTGATAAGTGCCAGGAACGTTCCTGCTCCCGGAAGAAAACCAAAAGCAAAGTTACAGGCAACATTTAAAAAGGTAGTTATTAAACCGGCTATAACAATCCTGCCACTGGTTGAATGGCGATAATATTGAAAAACATCCCCAAAGCTGGCTTCACCTTTATCCGCTTTTCTGCTAACTCCGATAAATCCGGCTTGTATAGGTGCCAATAAAAGGATGTATAAAAAATTTAAAAGAGACTGTTTTAATCTATCTGCAACGGTAATTTTATCCTGCGCTTCTCTAACGGCTTCCATAATCTCCGAAAAACCAGCTCCCGGGCGTATGTCAGGTTGGTTTTGTTCAATTCCTAAAACGGGAGTAAGCACAAAGCTGATCAGAATTATAGGAATGATCATAATGCATAATCCAACCGCTACCATCCAGAAATTTTGTTTAAAGATCCGCCATCCATCTTTAAAGAAGGTATCAAAATCATACGAATATCCTTCGCTGATCTTTTGATTCACACGTTCGGTGATGTTCATCACGGGTGGTTGTTGCTGGTTAAAAAAATTGTCTTCCATGGTTTTTTCAATTTCGAATATCGAATTTAATTAAGCACTTCCTTAAAATCACTTGTAGTATGGAACACCACATCCGGGTAATCCTGCCTGGCCGTATTTAAAAGCCATTCAGAAGGAGCCAGGAATACAGGGTTTCCATCTTTGTCCCAACCGATATTATTTGCCTTACGTTTTACGAATTCGTCCAGCTTCACTTTATCTTCACTGGTTACCCAGCATGCTTTATAAAACGACATCGACTGGAAGGAACAGGATGCTTTGTACTCATGCTCCAACCTGTACTGGATCACATCAAACTGGAGCTCCCCCACAACGCCAACAATCTTACGGTTACCGGGCTGAAGATAGAACAGCTGGGCCACACCTTCATCCGTTAACTGCTCGATCCCTTTATCCAATTGTTTACTTTTCATAGGATCCTTATTGATCAATTCACGGAAAATCTCCGGAGAAAATGACGGAATACCCTTATAGAAAAATTCCTCCCCTTCGGTAAGTGTATCACCGATCTTAAAATTACCTGCATCATATAAACCTATCACATCTCCGGGGTATGCCTCATCAATTACACTTTTATCCTGCGCCATAAAGGAGGTTGGGTTGCTGAACCGCATATCCTTATCGTTACGTACGTGATGGTAAAATTTATTACGTTCAAATTCACCGCTTACAATACGTAAAAAAGCGATCCTGTCACGATGTTTTGGATCAAGATTCGCATGGATTTTAAATACAAATCCTGAAAATTTGTTTTCGGTCGGCTCAATAAAACGGGCCGTAGTATCACGCCCCTGTGGATTTGGAGAGATGCGGATAAATGTATCCAGCATTTCTTTTACCCCGAAATTATTTACGGCTGATCCGAAAAATACCGGTGCAACCTCTCCACTTAAATAGGTTTCCACATCAAAGGTATCATACACTCCTTCGATCAGTTCAATATCCTGGCGCAATTTAGCCGCATCCTCCTCAATGATCTCATCCAACTGTGGGTCTTCCAATGTATCGAAAGAAATAATATCCTCCGAAATTTTGGTTTTATTGGCAGCGAACAGATTCAGGTTTTTATTGTAGATATCATATACACCTTTAAACTTTGAACCCATGTTGATGGGCCAGCTCAACGGACGTGTATGAATGTTTAGTTTACTCTCCAGTTCATCTAAAAGATCAAACGGATCTTTTCCCTCACGGTCCATTTTATTAATGAAAATAATCACCGGCGTATCTCTCATACGGCAAACTTCCATCAGCTTTTCCGTCTGGCTCTCTACCCCATTTGCGCAATCGATCACAAGGATCACACTGTCAACTGCTGTAAGGGTTCTGTAAGTATCTTCCGCAAAGTCTTTGTGACCCGGAGTGTCCAAAAGATTTATCTTAATACCACTATATTCAAATCCCATTACGGAAGTGGCCACCGAGATTCCTCTCTGGCGTTCGATCTCCATAAAGTCGGACGTAGCGGTCTTCTTAATTTTGTTGCTTTTAACCGCACCAGCCGTCTGGATCGCTCCTCCGAAAAGAAGTAACTTCTCTGTAAGGGTGGTTTTTCCTGCATCCGGGTGACTGATAATGGCAAAAGTCCTGCGTTTCTTAATTTCCTGCTCTAATGACATAAGGCTGCAAAGGTAAGAATTTAGTCCTTAGTGCCTAGCCTCAGCCAACAGTCTATAGCCCTGATATTGAGTAATGCCTTAGCGTTTAATAAACGGACTCGTGAAAATCTTGCCATTGGTAGTTAGCAACTGCAGGCTATAATACCCAACCGGAAGCCGTGTTACATCCAATGTAGGGGAAAAACCAGAAGTTAAGATCACTTCTCCTGTATTATTTCTTATTTCAATAGAAGCATTTTGCTCATTTAACATCTGCCCTTCAATAATTTCTGTCGGGATTTTCAACATATCTGAAGTAGGATTAGGATATACCTTTAAATTTTCGGTCATTACAACAGTGCGAATTTCACTGTAAGAATATTGACCATCAAAGTCCACCTGTTTTAAACGGTAATAGTTAACTCCAAAATAATATTCAGCATCAGTAAAGCTATACTCCAAAACTTCATTGCTGTTTCCTGCACCATCCACTCTTCCTGCTGATTCAAAATTAATGGCATCTTTTGATCTTTCCAGAATAAAGTGGTCATTATTAGTTTCTGTAGCGGTTAACCATACTGCGTGTACACTATTTCCATCGGGCTTAACATCGAATGCTAAAAGTTCAATGGGCAATGGAGTAATATTACATGCAGGACAAAATGAATTAATAAAACCAGAACTGTTTGTCCATGAACCAAACAAGATCCATTGATGCCCGTTTTGTGCAGCAGTTGCTGTAAATGTAAGGTTATTGGTGGTCCAGGTATTACCCACGGCAGGCATATTAGGCAATATAAATGATCCTCCAATGGCAGCTGTTGAATTGGTTCTAACATTCGGGCTAAAGCTTCCGGTACTACCGGTACCATGGCTTACATACGTAACCGGGAAAGTATAGGTAACACCGGTTACCAATGGAGTAGTAAGCCTTATTGCGAACCCTTCGCCTCCGGTAGTCCACACAGTGGGACTACCAATCCAAATTGCCCTGCATGTATTTAAATTCACACGAGGTGCAATGGTAAGGTTAGCTCCCCCAAATCCTCCGGTCCACCCTGATCCGGTCCACCGGCAAAGATCTGCATCTGTTGTATTACCAAGTGATGTGGTAGAAGCAAATGAGGTTCCAACAGTAGCACTGGTAAAACAAGGATCAACAAACTGGGCAGATAGATGAGTGTAAATGCAAATAACAGAAAACAGAACAAGTCTTTTCATAACGAATGGGGATTCTAGTAGGTGGAAAGATATACATATATGATTTAAACCTTGCATCAAATTATTAACAATGCATACAGGAATTGTCAAATAAATCGTTTTAGGTATTTAATAACATTAAATACGAAGTGAAAAAAATCTTATTTATTATCCTAAACCATTTTTTTCATCTCAACCGTAGCGAAAAAATCTGAAAAATAATAGTGGAAATGAAGACCGTTAGATTTCTCCACTTCGGTCGGAACGACAAAGGATTGTGTTTCATCTCAATCTGTTTATCATTTCGCACCTATTGAAGAGATCTAAAACAATGTTTTAAAATCAATAATTATTAAGCAGCAATTGATGAGAAATGAAATAATGAAATGGGGATTGTTGATTGAGTACTACCCACTGAGTACTCTTTTTTTATATTTTCTTTACATCCTTACTATTACCTTTGCCCGTTAAAGTTACTTCGCAATTTAAAACATGGGCCAAAACCACCACTCTCACCACCAGCTTAGCGTAGCCGGACTTCTTATTACCATCGGAATTATTTTCGGGGATATCGGGACTTCACCACTTTACGTAATGGGTGCCATCATCGGCGATAAACCCATCAGCCAACAGCTTATACTGGGCGCATTGTCGTGTATTTTCTGGACCCTTACCCTACAAACCACGGTTAAATATGTAATCATTACGCTTCGGGCCGATAATAAAGGTGAAGGAGGAATTTTTTCGCTGTATACGCTGGTCCGCAGGTATCGTAAATGGCTCATAGCTCCTGCTATTATTGGTGGTGCTGCGCTTTTAGCAGATGGCATTATTACTCCGCCTATCTCCGTTGCCTCAGCTATTGAAGGTTTGGAAACTTATTATAAAGGGGTTGAAATTCCTACTGTGCCTATCGTAATCGGTATTCTCATCCTGCTTTTTACTATCCAACAGTTTGGTACCAAGTTCGTGGGCCGGGCGTTCGGGCCGGTGATGCTTACCTGGTTCAGTATGATAGCTGTGTTTGGGGTTATTGCCCTGGCAAAAGACCCTGCCGTGTTAAAAGCAATAAGTCCTGTATATGCTTACAAGCTATTGGTTCAGTATCCTCAGGGATTCTGGTTGCTGGGTGGAGTGTTTTTATGTACCACCGGTGCTGAAGCTTTGTATAGTGACCTGGGGCATTGCGGCAGACCCAATATCCGTGTGAGCTGGATCTTTGTAAAAACAACCCTTTTATTAAATTATTTCGGACAGGGTGCACATTTATTAAGTATGGAAGGGCAAACCATTAAAGGTTTAAAGCCATTTTTCATGATCGTTCCTGAACCTTTCTTATTGCCATCGGTAATTGTTGCAACGCTTGCTGCCATTGTAGCCTCGCAGGCTTTAATAAGCGGGTCCTTCACATTGATCAATGAAGCCATGCGTTTAGGCTTATGGCCAAAAGTAAAGATCAATTATCCTTCGGATATTAAAGGTCAGCTATACATTCCATCCGTTAACTGGGCCTTATTGGCAGGATGCATAGGGGTGGTTTTATTCTTTCGCGAATCCTCCAATATGGAAGCAGCTTACGGGCTTTCCATTGTAGTTTGTATGTTAAGTACAACACTCCTGCTCACCTATTACATGATCCGTAAAAAATGGAACCCGGTTTTGATTATCACTTTATCTTTGGTTTTCCTGGCTATTGAAACATCCTTCATGATCGCCAACCTGGAGAAATTCCCACATGGCGGATACATAACACTGCTTATCGGGTTTGTATTAGTATCTATTATGTATACCATGACGAAGGCCAAAGTGATCAGCAAACGTTATATAGAAATGGTAAAACTTCACAATTACGGAACATTGCTACAGCAGCTTTCGGCCGATGAATCTATCCCGAAATATTCAACCCACCTGGTTTACATGACGGCAGCCGACAGGGTTGATGAAGTGGAAGAAAAGGTGATACATTCCATTTTGCAACGTCAACCCAAGCGTGCAGATATTTATTGGTTCATTCATGTGCATACGGTAGATGAACCTTACAAGGCAGAATACGAGGTAACACATCATTACGAAGACGATGTGATCCGTATTGACTTTAGTTTAGGATTCAGGGTACAGCCACGTGTAAGCCAGATGTTCAGGCAGGTGGTAAGTGAAATGGCCGAAAACAAAGAGATTGACATTACCTCCCGTTATAATTCTTTAAATAAAAATAAAGTGGTAGGTGATTTTAAATTTATCGTGGTACAAAAATATTTGTCAAACGACAACCAGCTACCATGGTTTGATAAGATCATTCTGAACTGTTATTTCCTGCTCAAAAAATTAAGCCTGTCAGAACCTAAAGCGTATGGTTTGGACACCAGCAATGTGAAGGTGGAAAAATTCCCGCTTCTCATATCCAATGTAAAACCGGTGCAATTAAAACGGGTTGTACGGGAAAAAAACTCCCGTGCAGAACATTGATATTTTATTTATAAAATCCGGAGTAACTTTATCTGATATAATTTACACTTGGTAACAAAGATCAATAAAACCCAGCAATACCTCATCAGCCTTGTACTGGTAGGAATATCAACCGGCATTGGCTTTTTGATCGCTGATGTTTTCGGCTACCAGTCAGTTGCACTTTTATTGATGGTTACGGTTTCTATTTTGGCTATGATGTTCGACATACTGCCTGTTGTAATTGCGGCCACATTAAGTGCATTGATCTGGGATTTTCTTTTTATTCCACCCAGGTTTAATCTAACCATAGGGTCAGGAGAAGATACACTTTTGCTAATCATGTATTTTCTGATTGCACTGGTAAATGCAGTGATGACGTATAAGCTGAGAAAAATGGAAAAACAGGCCCTGCAAAAACAGGAGAAAGAAAAAACAATCCGTTTATACAACACTATTTTGAATTCCTTATCCCATGAATTAAGAACACCTATCGCTACCATCATAGGGGCTACAGACATTCTAAAACAACCGAATCCAAATCTTTCTGATTCAAATAAACAAATTCTGGTGAATGAAATTTCAGAAGCTTCGTTACGGTTAAATCAGCAGGTGGAAAATTTACTCAACATGAGCCGGCTTGAAAGCGGAGTAATGCAGCCTAAATTTAACTGGGTAGACATAAACGAGCTTTTATATTCTGTAGTTGCGAAATGCAAAGATGAATCCCATGCGCATTATATAAAAATAATTTCCGATGAAAATTTCCCGCTGGTTGTTCTTGACGGGGGATTAATGGAACAGGTAATTTATAATCTTGTACATAATGCAATTCTTTATACACCAAAAGGGAGCACGATCTTAATTGAAACAAGCCTTGACAAAGAAAACCTGATGATCGAAGTTTCGGATAACGGTAAAGGATTTCCAAAGGAGGAAATCTCTAAAGTATTCGATAAATTTTACCGTCTGTATAATTCTCAAACAGGGGGGACCGGGTTGGGATTATCCATCGTAAAAGGTTTTGTGGAAGCACATAAAGGAACAATTGAGCTAAAAAACTCACCGCATGGAGGAGCCGTGTTTACTATTAACATTCCATCTAAGTTTTCTTATATAAATGACGTAAAAAATGAATAGCGGGGAAATATTAGTCATAGACGATGAGCCGCAGATCAGGAAGATGCTGGAAATAAGCCTTGAAAGCAACGGATTTAAGGTGAACAGTGCATCCACCGGTAAAGAAGGGATCATCATGGCAGCAAACCATCCTCCGGAGGTGATCCTGCTGGACATCGGACTGCCTGATAAAAACGGTCACACCGTTCTGAAAGAATTACGCGAATGGTATCACAAACCCGTCATCATCCTTTCCGTTCAGAGTGATGAAGAAAATATTGTTCAGGCGTTGGATAATGGTGCCAACGATTATCTTGTAAAACCCTTCCGTACAGGTGAATTATTAGCCCGGATAAGGGCCTGCATCCGCCAGAATGTTACCGGTGATATAAATCCAATTATTAAAGCGGATGACCTGGAGATTGACCTTACAGCACGTACTGTAAAATTAAATTCAGAACCTGTTAAGCTAACATCTACCGAATACCATTTGATATCATTGTTCGCAAAGAATGTGGGCAAGGCAATGACCCATCGTTTTTTATTAAACGAGATCTGGGGACCGGGATACATTAACGAAACCCAATACCTGAGGGTGTTTATTGCACAGATACGAAAAAAGATCGAGGTAAACCCGAACCAGCCGAAGCATATTATTACGGAAAGTGGCGTTGGGTACAGGTTTGTGTAGGTAAAACTACTCTACTTTTAACCGGACGAAAAACAGGTAAGCTTACTTTGAACTCATCATTACTAACTTGTCCAACAGAAGATGCCGAAGGATGCAGAATAGGAAATTGCAATTCAATTCCGTCCCTGGATTTCATCCAAAGTATTTCTGGAGGTTCAAAAGGATTTTTAAAAAGTTTCATTTTCTAAATGACGCCTAACGTTTCGGGGCTTTGCGTTCGGGCGGGAAATCGAAGCACAAAAGTTAATATTATTACTAATGTTCAACTAAAAAGCTACTGCCCGATTTTGCACTTCAGCCCGCCTGACGCAAAACTCTTGTTGTGCAACGTTTTTTTATGTTATTTTCTTTCATCTGTCGACAAAATTGCATATCCATAATTGTCTGACCAACCAGATTTTAAAGGCAATAATTTTCGTGTATGTGCTTCTCGAAACATACCAACTTTTTCTAAAACACTGATTGAACCAATATTTTCAATTGCACAACCAGCTTCAATTCTATGCAGTTTCAAGTTTTCAAATCCAAAATCTAATATTTTTCTCAAACTTTCTGTTGCATAACCTTTATTCCAAAATTTATAATCATATTGAAACCAAACCTCTGCATTTTTATAATGTTCTTTCCCTAAATTAATTCCAATCAAACCGATAAATTCGTTTCCATTAATTAGTTCAACTGAAAATGTAAATCGTTTAGTATTTTCTTTAGCATTTTCGACCATCCAATTTTCAACGGTAATTTTTGTTTCGTCAATATTTTTAGGAATTCCCGATGTATTGAACTTGGCAGTTTCTTCTAATGATTGCAAATTGAAAACGTCTTCAATATTTATTTTCGATATTGGTTTTATGTTTAGTCTTTCAGTTTTTAAGTTTATGTTCTTCATCTTTCGTATTTGTTACTATCACGCAATTTTCGGTAAAATATCGCATAACGTAACCGCATTTGCCCATGCGGCCGATTATAAATATCGAAAATTTTATTCATTTTACAAAAGAAAAGTTTGCCAATAAAGGTTTCAAAATCAACCTGCTGAATTTATAGATTTTACTCCTAAACACGCCTTCAACTTTTGCATGGTCAGATTTGATGAGAACTTATAGGCTAGACCAGTTATCACAAATCTTATAAATAAAAAACTCATTGTCAGGGGAATTATAAGCCCGATGGATTTTAATACTCCATAATCAATAACTGTCCAAACAACGGATATAACTGGCAAAAAATATAGAATAGAGATCAAAACCTTAAAGGCAATATTAACTCGGCTGGTGATTGTTCCTTGCATTTGATCAAAAGTTCCTGTGAAAACTGTAAACGCTCCAACACCAATTTCCGATCCAATTAACTTCAATTCATTACCAGTTATTGTTCCAATGAATTTTTTGTCTGTTACCTGTGAATATAAACTAGCGGATTGGAGTGTTTGATCTTTTAAATTTGCAAGAGTAACCTCAGCTGGTTCATTAAGCTCGACCGTATATTTATGCGAAGGGAAAATCTTCATGCTATTTGTAAAATCTGTAATGGTTTATGTAAATATCGAAAATTTATTTGAAAACTCCTTTAGAAATAGAATGCAAGGCATGTGGGCCATTGGGAGTTAGGCAATGCTTTTGTGAATTCCCATACTTATTCTAAGGTCAGGTTTTTTGAAAGAACTATTCGTTTGTCTTCTGGTATTCCTTTTTGTTTAGCAACAGGAAATGGAGTATAAACAGTGATAGTAAGATCGGGTTCATAAATGAATACAGGGAAAGTTACACCTGTCTTTGCAAGTATTGGTGGTGTACTATTAACTGAAACATAGAAAATTTCATTTTTGTTAGAATTAATATGGATCTCAAAATTATATACTTTGGTTTTGTCTATTAGAGCCCTTCTCGGTATCGTAAAATCCATTCCTCCTGACGAATCAACCACAATAGATATAGGTATATTGGTTTTGGGAGCATCATTGTTGTATTTGGGGTAATCCTTGTTAGTTTCAGGAAACCAATAACATTTTCTCTCCTTTTTCAATATTTCATAATATTCTGAACACGTTGAAATTCTGGTTTCAGTAACACCGTATAACTTCAATACCTCAAACATTTCCTCTTTCGTATCATAATCCGAATATATTCCCGTATTAATGTTAAAAATGAACCATACGTCTGATTGGCAGTATCTAAAATAGGATTGCTCTGTCTGTCCGAAAATATAGTTCCGCGACACACCAAAGGATTTGGTTGGAATACTTCCAGAAAAATCCTGACGCAGCCTAATGTCAACTACTCCATGATTACCATCACTTATCAACCAAGTTTCACCTTTAGTTGTACTTGAAGCTCGATAAGGAGGAATGATAGGAATATATAAAACATCCCAAGTTCCGAATTTATTATAAAATCCTTTCTTCTCTGTGTTATCTAAAGACCCACAACTTGATAATAAGATCAAGCACGATAAAATTTTAACCGTCAATTTTTTCACACAAAGTTTTGCCTAACTAGTTATTGTCCAAACCAAACATACTATAATCCCTCTTAATTTCCCGGGATTATTCAAAAATATATATTAATAAGGTATTCATGCTCACAACGCCTTTGGCGTTTCGCGTATCCAGGGTTTTAATATTTGGGTTTAGTTGTGTTAATATTTATTGTTTAAAGGTACCCGTGCTTTCGCTTCGCTCAGGTCCGGGATTTGTCAGACTTCATCAAAAACTCATTTACCCTTCTTCTTTATATTTTCTTTATACATCCTCCCCCATTCCTAACACCACCTTTATGAAATCCTGAGTTCTTTTGCACCCAACTTTAATGATGCAGTATGAAACAGGTTTTACAAATAATTTTTGTGGGTTTTATTTTCTCCATACAGTTTTTGCAAGCGCAGGTTTTAAGTCCTGAAGAAAAACAAAAGCTCATGAATGATCTCAGGCAGGAAATTTTAGATTCTCTTAAAAATGACCCGGAGATCAAACAGCTTCTTCTCAATGAAAATAAAAATGCCTATAAAAAGCCCCAGAAATCAGAAGCTTTTGCATGGGGAGATTTTAGCTGGTTGCAGGGTAACAATCGCCAGTCGAAAAAAATACTGAAGTCAAAATATTTTACAGGTGACATTACCATTGACTGTAACTACAACTTAAACTTTAACTTCCCCATCGATCACACCAATACAGGATCTACAGCCACCTTCAGGGCCAACGAGTTTAATATTTCTTACATAGAGGCCGGTGGTGATTTTCATTACAAAGGCCTTCGTGCAAGGCTTATGCTTCAATACGGAACACGGGCAACCGGTATCCCCAGGAATGATAATACCCCGCTGAAAGGGCAGTTCGATCTATACACTGCTTTACGTTTCGTAACCGAAGCATATGCAGGTTACAGGTTCAATGTTGCGCATGGACTTGAAGTTCATTTTGGTATGTTTAAATCCTATGTGGGTTTAAATTCATATAATAATTTCGAAAACTGGAATTATCAACCCTCTTTTACTTCGGACAATACTCCCTGGTTTTTTACAGGTGCCAGAATGCAGTTTTATCCAAGCGATAAATTAAAACTGGAATTATGGCTCATCAACGGCTGGCAAACCTATGCGATGTTCAACGAGGCACCGGGCATAGGTTTCCAGGTTGATTATCGTCCGAAAGAATGGATTAAGCTTATGTGCAGTGGCTATACCGGCTGGGACTCGCCGAATACTCCGGGTCGTGCCCGTTTCCATAGCGATAATAGTTTATTGATCCGTTATTATACTAATCCCAAGGGGAGATTTATTTCTAAAATGGCTTTTGCATTAACGGCGGATATCGGCTTCGAACAAGGTGGTGGCGTTGTGGCATTCGGTGGCGATTCAATAACTCCATCGCAAAATTTTTTAAGCGGGATGTTGTTTAACAGAATCTGGTTTGGCCAAAAAGGTAAAGTGGCATTCACTTTTGGCGGAGGGTTAATCAGCAATCCCGGCAGGTATTTAGCATTATTGCCTGTAGGTAACGGTGTATTAACGCAAAACCCGGGTGACCAGCTTCAGGCATGGGATGCTTCGGCAGGCATCCAGTGGATGCCGAATGACAACTTAACTTTCGGTATCGAATTTGTTACGCGTCATAGTGATGTACCATATTTTGCAGGCCGTGGCGGGGTTACCTCACCAAATGGATGGAATGCGCCCA
>Ga0307411_10000266_pt1 | contig 17168 bp, 19 predicted proteins | sample DK1Ometagenome_2_FD_203712 | JGI IMG/M metagenome (GOLD analysis project Ga0307411, IMG submission 203712) | Maize rhizosphere microbial communities from greenhouse at UC Davis, California, United States - DK15-O-1 | ecosystem: Host-associated > Plants > Roots > Rhizosphere > Soil | place: USA...
GCCCGTCCTTCTCCTGCAGGATGACGACGTACGAGTTGGTGGAGCTGTCGTGCCCCAGCCGGGCGACCCTCACTTCGACCATCACGACCCTCCCGGTGCCTGCGCGCTGACGCCGCTCCCCCGCCGCGCCGCGCCTCAGGTGCCCATGTCCCACGACGCCAGGTACTTCTCCTGCTCGGCCGTGAGGACGTCGACGTACGACCCCATGGCCTCGAGCTTGATGCGCGCGATCTCGCGGTCGAGCGCCTCGGGAACGCGGTGCACGTCGCGCGCGAGCGACGCCGCGTTCTTCACGAGATACTCCGCACCGAGCGATTGGTTCGCGAAGCTCATGTCCATCACGCTCGCCGGGTGCCCCTCGGCCGAGGCGAGGTTGATGAGCCGCCCCTCGCCGAGGACGAAGACGCGCTTGCCGTCCACCACGAACTCGTCCACGAACTCGCGCACGCTGCGCTTCTCGCCCTTGGCCAGCTTGGCCAGGGTGTCGAGGTCGAGCTCGACGTTGAAGTGGCCGGAGTTGCACACCACCGCGCCGTCCTTCATGGCGCGGAAGTGCTCGCCGCGGACGACGTGGATGTTCCCGGTGAGCGTGCAGAAGATGTCGCCGATCGGCGCCGCCTCCTCCATGGTCATCACGCGGAAGCCGTCCATCACCGCCTCGAGCGCCTTGAGCGGGTCGATCTCGGTGACGATGACGTTGGCGCCGTGCCCGCGGGCGCGCATCGCCACGCCGCGGCCGCACCAGCCGTAGCCGGCCACCACGAAGGTGGAGCCGGCGAGCAGGAGGTTCGTCGCCCGCAGGATCCCGTCGATGGTGGACTGGCCGGTGCCGTAGCGGTTGTCGAACAGATGCTTGGTGAAGGAGTCGTTCACCGAGATCACCGGGAAGCGGAGCACCCCGTCCTTCGCCATCGCCTTGAGGCGGATGACGCCGGTGGTCGTCTCCTCCGTGCTGCCGATGACCCGGTCGAGGACCGCGCTGCGCTCGCTCGCCTGGAGCCCCTCCACCCACTGCCGGATCGCCGGCGCGAGGTCGTCCAGGCGGTTGAGGGCGATCATGTGCAGCGCGCCCACCACGTCGGCGCCGTCGTCCATGGTGATCTCCGGGCCGTGCGCGATCGCGGCCCGGATGTGCTCGTAGTACGTGTGCTCGTCCTCGCCCTTGATCGCGAACACCTTGATCCCGTGGTCGCGCACGAGGTGGGCGGCGACGTCGTCCTGCGTCGACAGCGGGTTCGAGGCGCAGAGCGCGACGTCCGCGCCCGCGGCCTTGAGCGTGATCATCAGGTTCGCCGTCTCGGCCGTGACGTGCAGGCAGGCGCTCACCTTCCTGCCGTCGAGCGGCCGCTCGACGGCGAAGCGCTCGCGGATCTGCCGCAGCACGGGCCTCGAGCGCTCCGCCCACTCGGTGCGGTCGCGGCCGATGTCGGCCAGCTCGATGCTCTTGATGTCGTAGCCCGCGCCGGTCGCGGAGCGGTCGCTCTTGATGGTCGTCGCCATGGTAGGGAGAGTCAGAGGGGGTCGTCTAGCGCAGCGCGTTCCGCAGCTCGTCCACGCGGTCGGTGCGCTCCCAGGAGAACAGGGTCTTCGACGCCCCCGTTCCGTTCTCCACCGTCTCCGGCGCGCGGCCGAAGTGCCCGTAGGCGGCGGTGGAGCGGTAGATCGGCTTGCGCAGGTCGAGCGCGTCGATGATCCCCTTCGGGGTCAGGTCGAACACGCGCTCGACGGCCTCGGTGATCCGCGCGTCGGGCACCGTGCCGGTCCCGAAGGTGTCCACCATGATCGACACCGGGCGCGCGACGCCGATGGCGTACGCCACCTGCACTTCGCAGCGGCGCGCGAGCCCGGCGGCGACCACGTTCTTGGCCACCCAGCGCGCGGCGTAGCAGGCCGAGCGGTCCACCTTGGAGGGGTCCTTGCCGCTGAACGCGCCGCCGCCGTGGCGCCCCATGCCGCCGTAGGTGTCGACGATGATCTTGCGGCCGGTGAGCCCGGCATCCCCCTGGGGGCCGCCGATGACGAAGCGCCCGGTGGGGTTGATGTGGTACCTCACCTCCCCGGTGCGCAGCTCCTTCGGGATCGACGGGAGGATGATCTCCTCGATCACCGCCTCGCGGATGTCCTGGTGCGAGACGGTCTCCGCGTGCTGCGTGGAGACCACCACCGTGTCGACGGCGACCGGGCGGTCGCCCTCGTACACCACCGTCACCTGCGCCTTGCCGTCCGGGCGCAGCCAGGCCAGGTCGCCGCCCTTGCGGCAGAGCGAGAGCCGCTGCGTGATGCGGTGCGCGAGCACGATGGGGAGCGGCATCAGCTCCTCCGTCTCGTTCGTCGCGTAGCCGAACATCATCCCCTGATCGCCGGCGCCCCCCGTGTCCACCCCCTGGGCGATGTCGGGCGACTGCTTGTCGATCGTGCTCATCACCGCGCAGGTGTTGCTGTCGAAGCCGAAGGTGGCGTCGGTGTAGCCGATGCGCTGGATGGTGCCGCGGACGATCTCGGGGATGTGGACGTAGGTGTCCGTGGTGATCTCGCCGGCCACGACGGCGAGGCCGGTCGTGACGAGGGTCTCGCACGCGACGCGCGCCGCGGGATCCTTGGTGAGAATCGCGTCGAGCACCGCGTCCGAGATCTGGTCCGCGATCTTGTCGGGGTGCCCTTCGGTTACGGACTCGGAAGTGAAGAGATGGCGTTCGCGCACTCGAGTTGTCGACGGCGGCGTAAGGTTTTGTGGGATGGCCGCTTAGAGCGACACCGAACGTGGAAAGCTATCCCCGTCGTGGGAGCCGAGCAACCCGTCGTCCAAAAAGGGCGCGTCGCCGAAGGCGCCTTCCAGATGGCGCCGCAGGATCTCCTCGGCCTCGGCGGCCGTGCGCGCACCCGCCGCCGCCCGCGCCGCCGCGGCCGACTCCTCGGCGCTGACGCCGCGGATGATGCGCTTGAGCAGGGGCACCGCCCGGGGCGCCACGCTGAGCTGGCGCAGGCCGAGCCCCAGGAGGGCGAACGCCATCAGCGGCTGCGACGCCATCTCGCCGCACACGCTCACGTCCAGCCCGCCGTCGCGCCCCACCTCCACGGTGCGCTGGATCAGCCGGAGCACCGCCGGGTGGAGGGGGGTGAAGCGCGAGGCGAGGTTCGCGTTCCCGCGGTCCACCGCGAGCGTGTACTGCACGAGGTCGTTGGTGCCGATGCTGAAGAAGTCCACGTCGTCCACGAGCGTGTCGGCGGCGACGGCGGCGGCGGGCGTCTCGATCATCACCCCGAGCGGCAGGTCGCGGCGGAAGTCGGCGCCGCGGTCGGCCAGCTCGCCCTCGCACTCCGCCAGCAGGTCGCGCGTCGCGCGCACCTCGTCGAGCGTGACCACGAGCGGGAGCATGATGCGCACGTCGCCGTGCACCGCGGCGCGGAGCAGCGCGCGGAGCTGCACCTTGAACAGCTCCGCCTCGTCCAGGCACATGCGGATCGCGCGCCAGCCGAGGAAGGGGTTCGCCTCCGTGGGGTAGCCGCCCACGGGGAGCTTGTCGCCGCCGATGTCGAAGGTGCGGATGATCACCGGCTGCCCGCCGAACGCCTCGACGACGCGGCGGTAGGCGCGGTACTGCTCGTCCTCGGTGGGCATGCTCGCGCGCCCCACGACGAGGAACTCGGTGCGCATCAGGCCCACGCCCTCGGCGCCGCTCCTCGACGCGGCGTCGGCCTCGTCCGGCAGGTCCACGTTGGCGCGCAGCGTGACGCGCACGCCGTCGAGCGTGACCGGCTCGAAGGCCGCCAGCCGGATGAGCTCCTGCTCGGCGGCCGCCTCCGCGGCGGCGCGCCCGCGGAAGCGCGCGACCTCCTCCTCCGAGGGGTTCACGACCAGCAGGCCGGTGGAGCCGTCGAGCACGAGCCGCTCGTCGCCGCGCAGGCGGAGCGTGGCGTCGCGGAGCCCGACCACGGCCGGGATGCCGAGCGACCGGGCGAGGATGGCCACGTGCGAGGTGCGCGTCCCCACGTCGGTGGCGATCGCGGCGATCGCCGAGCGGTCGAGCTGCACGGTGAGGCTCGGCGTGAGGTCGCGCGTCACGAGAATGGCGTTCGCGCCGGCCGGCACGTCCACGGGGTCGTGGTCGGGAAGGCCGAGCAGCACGCTCAGGACGCGGATGTGGACGTCCTTGAGGTCGCCGACGCGCTCGCGCAGCATGGGCTGCGGGGCGGTCTCGAAGCGCCGCCGCCACTCGAGCATCACGATGTCGAAGGCGTGCTCGGCGCCGCGGTTCTGCCGGATGAACTGCTCGACCTCGCCGAGGAGCGACTCGTCCTGCAGGATCTCGATCTGGAAGTCGAAGATCCGCGCCTCCTCCTCGCCGGCGTGCCGCTCCGCGCGCGCGCGCACGTCGCGCACGCGCGCCTGCGCGCGGCGCACCGCCGAGCGGAAGCGATCGAGCTCCGCCGGCACCGCCTCGTCGAGCACGATGCGGTGGCCGACGTCGGGCACCTCCCAGCGCAGCAGGTGCACGGGACCGACGACGATCCCGGGCGACGCCGGCAGGCCGCGCAGGGAGCGCTCCATTACGACTCCCCGAACTTGCTGGCGACGAGCTTCGCGAGCGTCTCGACCGCCTGGTCGGCGTCGGGGCCGTCGGCGCGGAGCTGGAGCGTGGAGCCGTACTCGGCGGCGAGCATCATCACCCCCATGATGCTCTTGCCGTTCACCTCCAGGTCGTCGCGGACGATGGTGATGTCGCTCTTGAACTTCGCCGCCGCCTTGACGATCTCCGCCGCGGGCCGGGCGTGCAGGCCGTTGCGGTTCACGATCTGGACGCTCCGTTCAGCCATGCCGGGCCACCGAGTAGAGGACGAATGCCGCCAGGACCCCGAGTGCCAACCGCCACCCCTCCACGCGGCCGTGCAGCCGCGCGAGCAGCACCGCGCCCGCGCCCACGCTCAGGAGCACGCCGCCCGTGAGCGCGCGTCCCTCGCCGATGATGCGGTATAACGCGAGCGGGAGGGCCACGCCAGCCATGAGCGCCGCGGCGCGCCCGATGTACTGCGGTCCCTGACGGAGCACGGGGTTGCCGAGCGCCTGCGCGACGCGCGTGCCGCGCTCCCACCCCACGCTCAGCCCCCACGCGCGCAGCGCGAGGTGCCCGGCGTTGTAGAAGCCGAGGAAGGTGAGCAGCACCAGCGGCGCGTCGCCGCCGAGCCCGAACACGACGAGCGCGAGGAGCGAGCAGAAGGGGAGCCACCCGGCCCACACCAGCCGGTCGCCCACGCTCCCGAGCGGCCCGCACAGCGCCGTGCGGAAGCGTTCGATGCGCGCCGGCGGCTCGCCATCCAGCTCGGCGCGCGCGAGTGCGCCCACGGCCACCGACGCGAGGTACGGGTGCGCGTTGAAGTACTGGCACTGCCGCGCCAGCGCCGCCCGGTACGCCGGCCCGCCGGCGCCGCCGGGAAGGAGCCGGAGCGCGGGCTCCACGCAGAAGCCGACGCCGTTGCCGAGCAGGATCTCGTAGTTCCACGAGCCCTGGATGGCGAGCATGCGGAGGTACATGGAGAGCCGCACGCGCAGCGGCAGCTCGCGCTCGACCGGCGCCGGCGGGGTGCTGGGCATGGGCGCGCTCATCGGAGGGCGAGCAGGGCCAGGCCGGCCAGGAGCCCGCCGACGAAGAACCAGCGCGCGCCCGGGATGGAGTGGAAGATCTTCCACGCCGCGCCGGCGGCGACCGTCGCCGCGACGCCCACCACCACCGCGCGCGCCACCCGTCCGTCCACGGTCCACAGGCTCACCGAGGCGCGCACCACCGGCCGCATGACGAGAAGCGCGAGCAGCGTGAGCACCCCGCCGCGAACGAGGTCCGCGGTCATGCCGGCCACCTGGAGCCCGATCACCGTGCGCTGCGAGCCGCGCGCCAGGGCGTCGAGCCGGCGGCGCGCCCAGCGCGCGTTCAGCTTGCGCAGCTGCACCATCGACCACCCGCCCACCCAGGCGGTGGCGAGCGCGGCGAGCACCGCGGTGCTCATCGCGCCGGCGACGTTCTCGCGCTGCTCGGCGAAGAGCGCGCCCCCCACCACCGCGGCCGACCCCCACTCCGGGTAGCGGGACGCGCCGAACGGCAGCGTCTCGAGCGCGAACAGCTCGAGCGCGGCGCCCACCATCAGCCCGCCGGCGACGTTGCCGGTGAAGAAGCCGGCGACGGTCGCGGCGACGAGCGGGCGCGACACCTGCGCCTGCGGGAAGCTCACCACGTCGAGCCCGAGCAGGGCGCCGAGCATCGTGAGCATGAACAGGTCGGAGAGGTCTCCCACGAGCGAGGGCCACATCAGGAGCCTGCCTTGCCGTCGAGCGTGTCCTCGAGCGACAGCGGACGCGCCGCCGGGACGTCCTGCGCCGTGACGACCACGCCGCGCCCCGCCAGCGCGCGCAGCGCCCGCTCCTCGTCGGCGGTGAGGAAGACGAAGCGCAGCCGCTGCGTCCGCCCCGGGCGGTGGTGAATGCCGCCCACGTTCACGGCCCGGATGCCGGGCACGCGCTCGGCGAGCCGCGCCATGGTGGCGATGTCGCCGGTGAGGAGGATTCCCGCGCGCGGGTCGGCCGCGTAGCGCCCGTGGTCGCGCGCCGCCGCCTCCACGGTGGAGAAGTACACGTCCATCCCCGGCGGAACGCCCATGCGGTAGAGCTCCTGCTCCCAGTCGCTGGCGGCCACCTCGTCGTCCACGAGGACGATGAAGCCGATGTCGAGCGGCTGCCCCCACCCCACGACCACCTGGCCGTGGATCAGCCGGTCGTCGATGCGATAGAGCTCAACCGGCACCGCCGCCCTCCCCGCCGAAGAGCAGCAGCGACTCGCGCCCCTTCTCCGCCGCGTGGCGCGCCGCGGCCTGCGGGGAGAGGTGCGCGTGGAAGGCGTAGTCGAGCAGCGTCGCCAGGTTGGCCCCCGTTATGAGCGCGATCGCCGGCCGCTCGCGCACGATCCGCCGCGCCGCCAGCGTGCAGCTCCCCGCCGGCAGGTCGGTGAAGATCACGCTCGCGCCGGTACGATCGACGAGCGCGCGCATGGCGTCGGCGATCTCGGGCGCGCCCATCCCCGCGTTCGTCATCCCGACGAACATGCCGCCCTGCCCCGCGATCTGCGCCGCCGCCGAGATGAGCCCCTCGGCGAACGCGCCGTGGCCGGCGACGATGGCGGTCGGCGCTGCCGGCTCGCCCGGCTCCTCCGGCGCGCCCTCCCCGCCCGCGGAGCTACTCATCGTCCTCCTGCAGGTACTGGCGCACGTCCGCCGCCTGGCGCATGCGCCCCATCAGCCGCTGGTTGAACGCGTCCGCGGCGTCCACCCCGCTGTAGCGCAGCAGGTGGTTCATCGCGATCACCTCGGCGATCACCGTGATGTTCTTTCCCGGGTTGAGCGGCACGCGGATCTTCGGGAGCGAGACGCCGAGGATCTCCGTCGCCTCGCCGTCGAGCCCCGTGCGGTCCACGACCTGGGTCTGGTCCCACTCCTCGAGCTGCACCACCACCTCGATGCGCTTCTGCTGGCGCACGGCGCGGATGCCGAAGATGGACGGGATGTCCACGAGCCCGATGCCGCGCACCTCCATGTAGTGCCGCTGCAGCTCGTGCCCGCGGCCGATCACCACGTCGCTCCCGCGGCGGGTGGCGATCACCAGGTCGTCGGCCACGAGGCGGTGGCCGCGCTCGACCAGGTCGAGCACGCACTCGCTCTTGCCGATGCCGCTCTTGCCGATGAACAGCAGCCCCACGCCGAAGACGTCGGCCAGCGAGCCGTGCAGCGTCGAGGTGGGGGCGAACTCCCCCTCGAGCACCGGCTTGATCCGCCGGTAGAACTCGTTCGTCTTGAGCGCCGAGCGGAGCAGCGGGATGTTGGCGTCGCGGGCGATCTCCTCCAGCCCGGCCGGGTAGTCCTGCGCCTTGGTGACGAACACGGCCGGGATGGCGAAGGCGAGGTAGCGGCGAAGGATGCGCCGCCGCTCGTCCTCGGGGATCGACGCGAGGTAGGTGATCTCGGTCTCGCCGAGCACCTGCAGCCGCTCGCCGACGAAGCGGTCCATGTAGCCGGCGAGGACGAGCCCCGGGCTGCTGACCTCGGGGCTCCGGACCGCGCGGTCGAAGCCGTACGGGTCGGCGACCGGCTCGAGCTGCAGCGCGTCGCGCAGGCGCTCGTAGAGGCGGCCGACGGTGGTCTCCTTGGCCGCCACCCGCCCCCCGTCAGCGCGCATGGGCGGTCCTCAGGCGCCGGCCATGTCGACGGCCGCGGCGCGGGGGCGGCGCGCGGCGGGGCGGCTGCGCGCGCGGGGGGTGTCCTTCTTGGGGATCTGCGCCATCAGGCGGTCCACGGCGGCGGCGAGCGCCGGCCCGAAGAAGCGCGGCGAGCGCCCCTCGGCCACGAGGTTGCGGTTGCGCGGCGAGCGGAGCTGAATCTCGACGCGCCGCGTAGGCCCGTCACCCTCGAATCGGACGACGGCGTCCACGGCGCGGCCGAGGCGGCGCGCGGCCTTGTTGACGGCCCGCTCGGCGCGGGCGCGCATGCCGTCGGAAATGGTCGCGTGGTGTGCCTGAAAGATGATCTCCACCGGTGTTACCCTCCTCGGTGCACGACCCCAGCCAGGTGCGCTTCGGTCTCGCTCGCAGCCTGTTCCCACGTGAACGTCGTGGCGAACCGTCGCCCCGCCTCCCCCAGCGCGGCGACGAGCGCCGGCGAGCCGGCGATCCGGTCGAGCGCCGCCGCCATCGCCGCCACGTCGCCGTGGGGGACCAGGTAGCCGGTCTCGCCGTCGCGCACGCTCTCGCGGATCCCCGGCGAGTTGGAGGCGACCACGGGGGTGCCGCAGGCGGCCGCCTCGAGGTTGGTGATCCCCCACCCTTCCTTGGGCGACGCGAAGGTGAGCGTCCAGCTTCGCCGCAGCAGCGCCAGCTTCTCGGCGTCGCTGATGAACCCAAGAAACGTCACCCTCCCGGCCAGGTCAAGCGAGCGCACGAGCCGCTCCAGGCGCGGTCGATCGTCGCCGACGCCGGCGACCTCGAGCGTGGCCTCGCGGTGCTCCATGCGGGCGAAGGCGCGGATCACGATGTCCACCCCCTTGTACCGCTTGAGGCGGCCGAGGTAGGCGAAGTGGGGGCGCGGGGCGCGCTGCTCGGGGGCGGGCGTGTAGCGCTCGGAGTCGATGCCGCAGTAGATCACGCGGACGCGCTCGCGCGGGATGCCGCGCGCCACCAGGTCGTCGCGGGTGCTCTCGCTGATCGCCTCGAAGGGCACGCCGCGGTAGACGCGCGGGAGGGGACGCTCGGCCAGCCACACCGCCGCGGCCACGGGGAGCGGCGCCTCCTGGAAGACGGTGCCGCCGAAGAGGTGGGGGATGAGCGCGACCACCGGCGGGCCGCCCCAGCGCGGGGTGAAGAGCGGCACCTTGTTGATGTCCTCCACGAGGACGTCGTGGCGGTCGCCGCGCAGCACGCGCCGGAAGTAGCGGCGGGCGTGCAGCGGGAAGGTGTAGCGGCTGCCCACGCGGTGCACCTGCATCCCGTCCACCACCGCGCGCGGCGCCGCGCCCTGCCACCCCGAGCAGAGCAGCGTCACCTCGTGCCCGCGGGCGGCGAGGCGGCCGAAGATCTCGTGGAGGTGGATCTCGGCGCCCCCGGCCTGCGGGTTCTCGCGGTCCTGCCAGTTGACGACGAGGACTCTCAGAGGCGCCCCATGCGGCGCGCGAGGGCGTCGAGCACGCCATTGACGAAGCGCGCGCTCGGCGGGCTGCCGTACCGCTCGGCCAGGCGCATCGCCTCCTTGATCACGACGCGCGGCGGGGTGTCCCCCTGATAGAGCTCGGCCGCCGCCAGCCGCAGCACGCACCGCTCGACGGCGCCGAGCCGCTCCAGCCGCCAGTTCGTGGTGACGTCGGCCAGCTGCGCGTCGATGTCGCCCCGCTCCTTGACGAGGGTGCGCACGAGGAGGCCGGCGATGCGGCGCTCCTCCGGCGGCACGGCGAGGTCGTCCCACACCTGCGACGCCACGCGGTCCAGCCCCTTCTCGCCGCGCAGGTCCCAGGCGTAGAGCGCCTGCAGGGCGCGGGCGCGCGCCCGGCTCTCAACCCTCGCCATCGTCCTCGCTCGCCGCCGCGACGCCCGAGAGACGGCCGAAGAGGTCGGCCATCTCGAGCGCGGCCATCGCCGCGTCCCACCCCTTGTTCCCGTGCTCGCCGCCGGCGCGCGCCTCGGCCTGCGCCATCGTGTCGCAGGTCAGGAGGCCGAAGCCGATGGGCGTCTCGAACTCCGCGGCGGCGTCGGCCAGCCCGCGCGACGCCTCGCCGGCCACGTAGTCGAAGTGCGGCGTGTCGCCGCGGATCACCGCGCCCACCGCCACCACCGCGTGGTAGCGCTCCATGGCGAGGAGAAAGCGCGCGGCGGAGGGCAGCTCCCAGGCACCCGGCACCCACACGAGGTCCACGTCCTCGAGCGCGGCGCCGTGGCGCACGAGCGCGTCCACGGCGCCGTCGGCGAGCGGCCGCGTGATGGACTCGTTGAAGCGGCTGGCCACCACCGCGAAGCGGCGGCCGGCGCCTGATGGCGTGCCGGAGAACTCGGGCATGGGGGCTTGCTCGGCGAGCGGAAGCGGGCGGCGGGGGGGCACGCGGGAAGTATAACGGCGAGGGAGGGGGGACGAGATGACAGGCACGAGGAAACTACCACCGCCGTGGCAGGCACCTCGTGCCTCTTTCCTCGTGCCTCGTCCCTCCGCGAGCAGCCCAGCCCGTCCTACGACGCCAGCAGGTGCCCCATCTTGTCGCGCTTCGTGCGCAGGTACTCGGCGTTCTCCTCGGTCGACGGCGCCTCCAGGCGCACGCCGTCCTCGACGCGCAGGCCGTACCCCTCGAGCCCCACGAGCTTCTTCGGGTTGTTGGTGATCACGCGGATCGACCGCAGCCCGAGGTCCAGGAGGATCTGCGCGCCGATGCCGTAGTTGCGCAGGTCCGGCTTGAAGCCGAGCTGCTCGTTCGCCTCCACGGTGTCGGCGCCCTGGTCCTGCAGCTCGTACGCCTTGAGCTTGTTGAGCAGGCCGATCCCGCGCCCCTCCTGGTCGAGGTACACGATCACGCCGCGCCCGGCCTCGGTGATCATGCGCATGGCGGTGTGGAGCTGCCAGCCGCAGTCGCAGCGCATCGAGTGGAAGACGTCGCCGGTGAGGCACTTCGAGTGCATGCGCACGAGCACCCCCTCCCCCCCGTCCACGTCGCCGTAGACGAGCGCCACGTGCTCGTGCGTGTCCACGTCGTTGCGGTAGCCGACGATGCGGAACTCGCCGAAGTCGGTGGGCAGGCGCGCCTCGGCCACGCGGTGCACGAGCCGCTCGGAGCGCAGGCGGTAGGCGACGAGCTGCGCGACGGTGATGAAGGTGAGCCCGTGCTCCTCGCAGAAGCGCTCGAGCGCGGGGCGCTTCATCGTCGCGCCGGCGGCGTCGAGGATCTCGCAGATCACCCCCGCCGGGTAGAGCCCCGCCAGCCGCGCGAGGTCCACCGCCGTCTCCGTGTGCCCGACCCGCTCCAGCACGCCGCCGTCGCGGGCGCGGAGCGGGTTGATGTGCCCCGGGCGCCGCAGGTCGGAGGGGACGGTCGCCGGGTCCACGGCCACCTGAATGGTCTTCGCGCGGTCGGCGGCGCTGATGCCGGTGGTCACGCCGAAGCGCGGCGACGCGTCAATGGTCACGGTGAACGCGGTGCGCATCGCCTCGCTGTTCTCCTCGCTCATCAGCGGGAGCGCCAGCTGGTCCACCCGCTCGCCGGTGAGCGCGATGCAGATCATCCCCTTCGCCTGGAGCATGAAGTTGATCATCTCGGGGGTGACCAGCTGCGCGGCGCAGATCAGGTCCCCCTCGTTCTCGCGGTCCTCGTCGTCGGCGACGACCACGAACTTGCCGGCACGGAGGTCGGCGATCGCTTGCTCTACGGTTCCGAAGGTCATCGTTGGGCGCTCGGGTGGGCGTCGAGTAGCAATCTAAGCGGAAAACGCGGCTCGGGGCGGCGCTCCGAAGTACAGCGCTCGGCTCTCGGCTCTCGGCTTTCCGCTAGTGCGGGGTGAGGAACCCCTCGGCGTCAGGTGGACGAGCCTGAAACCGAGCCGTTCCTCGTACCGCATGAGCCGAGAGCCGACAGCTCATAGCCGAGAGCCGAGAGCCGTAACTGAGTCCCTCTACCCTCTCCCCGCGCCCCCGAGCGCCGCCACGTGCGGCGCGAGCAGGCGCTGCACGAACTTGCCGATCACGTCGGCCTCGAGGTGCACGCGGTCGCCCGCGCGCAGGTCGCCGAGCGTGGTGTGGCGGAGCGTGTACTCGATGATCGAGAGCCCGAGCACGTCGGGCGCCGGCAGGTGGTTCACCGTGAGGCTCACGCCGTCCACCGTGACGGAGCCGTGCGGCACGAGCAGCGCCGCCACCGCGTCGGGAACGCGCACGTCCATCAGCCACGCGTCGTCGCGCGCGCGCACCGTGAGCACCTCCCCCACGCCGTCCACGTGCCCCTGCACGATGTGGCCGCCCAGGCGGTCGCCGACGCGCATGGCGCGCTCGAGGTTCACGCGCCGACCCGCCTCCCAGCTCCCCATCGTCGTGCGGTCGAGCGTGGTGACGACGGCGGCGGCGGTGAACCACCCCTCGCCGACCTCGCGCACGGTGAGGCAGGCGCCGTTCACGGCGACGCTCTCGCCGGCGGCGAGGTCGGCGTAGCGGCAGCGGATCAGGAGCTCGCGCCCGGCGCTGTCCGACGTCACCCGCTCGATGCGGCCGACGTCGTCCACGAGGCCGGTGAACATCAGCGCCCGCCGGGCGCGGGCGGGAACGCGTACACGGTCATGAGGTCGTCGTCGAAGGTGCGGCGCGCCACCACCCGGAGGCGCTCGGCCTGCTTCGCGGCAGCGGCCGGGAGGCCGGCGAACGCGTGCAGGGCACCCTCGCCCAGCAGGACAGGCGCCTGAAAGATAACGAGCCTGTCCACCCACCCGGCGGCGAGCAGCGCCGCGCCGAGCGTCGCGCCGCCCTCCACGAGCATGGACGTGATGCCGTCGCCGCGCAGTGCGCGCAGCGCGCCGTCGAGCGACTCCCCCGCGAGCACCTCGACGCCGGCCGCCTCCAGCAGCGTCACGCGGCGCCGGTCCGGGCGCTCGGCCACCACGGTGACGGGCACCCGGCGCGCCGTGCGCACCAGGGCGCTGTTCAGCGGGAGGCGCGCGTGCCGGTCGAACACCACGCGCCGGGGCGCGACGCGCGGCGCCCGCACTCCGCGCACGGTGAGCCGCGGGTCGTCGGCGAGCGCGGTGCCGATCCCCACCGCCACTGCGTCGTGCCCGGCCCGCAGGCGGTGCACCTCGCGGCGCGACCGCTCGTTGGTGAGCCAGGCGGGAGCGCGCGCGGCGTCGGCAAGGGCGGCGTCGATGGAGAGCGCGAGCTTGAGCGTGACGAAGGGGCGCTCGGAGGTGAAGCGGTGCGCGAACGCGGCGTTCAGCTCGCGCGCCGCCGCCTCCTCCACGCCCACCGCCACCTCGACACCCGCCGCGCGCAGCCGGTCCGCCCCGCCCCCGGCGGCCGGGTTCGGGTCGCGCATGGCGCACACCACGCGCGCGACGCCCGCGGCGAGCAGCGCCTCGCTGCACGGGCCCGTGTTCCCGTGGTGGTTGCACGGCTCGAGCGACACGTACACCGTCGCGCCGCGCGCCCGCTCACCGGCGGCGCGCAGCGCGTGCACCTCGGCGTGCGGCCCGCCGAACTCGCGGTGGTAGCCCTCGCCCACCACCACGCCGTCCCGCACGACGACGGCGCCGACCATCGGGTTCGGCGCCGTTCGTCCCCACCCCTTCCGGGCAAGCGAGAGCGCCCGGCGCATGTGCGCGCTGTCGCGCGCCGGCGCCGGGCGCTCTCCCTCGGTCATGGCGTCAGAAGCCGAACCGGAACGCGACCGAGCCGTAGAGCAGCGAGTCGTCCGCGCGGTTGCCGTCGAACGTGTTGTAGGTGTTCACCTCGCCGCCGCTCACCTGCCCCACCTCGCCCACGATCTTGAGCATCAGCAGGTTCAGCGAGAGGCTGCCGAAGTAGTTGGTGCGCGTGAGCGACTGCTCGAGGCTCACCGGCGTGGTCTGGCAGGGCGCGGCCACGTTGCAGGCGAGCCCGCCCGAGCGCACCGTCGCGCCGAGCGTCGTGCTCGTCTCGTACCTGTCCTGCCCGGCGCCGGCGGCGAGGCCGAAGACGAAGAAGCTCTTGCTCGCGACCACGCGCCACGCGTCGGTCTTCACCGACAGGTCGCGCAGCGACAGCTCGTCGTTGCCGGTGGTGCCCTCGAACTGGCCGAGGACGCTCACCGTCGGCAGGTCGCGGCGCAGGTAGGTGACCGCCACGCCCGGCACGATCGGCGACTCCTGCAGCAGCCCGACGCGCGCGCCGAAGCCAAGCTTGAGGGCGCCGTCGGGGGTGGTGATGGCGAGGCCGTCGCCGTCGTACTCCGGCAGGTAGGCCGCGTTCACGAGCAGGTCCACGCCGCCCACGCGCGTGATGCCGAGCGGGACGCCGCCGAAGATGCCCACCGCGGCGTCCACCGTCGGCAGGCCGAGCACCTGCTTCTCGACGGCGAAGTCGCTCGCCTGCGGGCCGCTGAAGCCCACGTCGGCGCTCGCCATGTCCGGCAGGCGGCCGTCCACCACGTTCGCGCGCAGGCCGACGGAGAAGTGCCCGAGGCCGCCAAGCGTGCTCGCCGTCCCCGAGACGGCGTTGCCGCCGGAGAGCGAGGTGCCGAGCTGCGGCGCCACGAAGTTGAAGAGGTCCACGGCCTTCTGGCAGGCGTCCTGGACGCCCGTCTGCTGCGCGAAGCAGTCGGCGCTCGCGCCGCTCTGGGCCGCCGCCGGCGTGGCGAAGGCGGTCACGAGCGCCGCCGCGGCAATCATACGTGCGTTCATCACGTCTCCTAGTTCACGAGAACTCGGCCCGACCCGGGCACCACCTCGCCCATGGCCCAGGCGTGGACGCCGGCCGCGCGGGCCGCCTCCACCACCGGGGCCGCCGCGCCTGCGTCCGTGATCACCACCATCCCCACGCCCATGTTGAAGGCGCGCAGCATCTCCTCGCGCTGCACCGCCCCGGCGTCCTCCAGGACGCGGAACACGTTCGGGATGTCCCAGCTCGCCGCGTCGATCGCGGCGTCCAGCGACGCGGGGAGCGCCCGGTTCACGTTCCCGGGGAGCCCTCCCCCCGTGATGTGCGCCATGGCGTGCACGCGGTCCAGCACCGGCGTCAGCGCCCGCAGGTACGAGCGGTGCACGGTCAGCAGCACGTCCGCCACGCTCCCGGCCTCGCCGGGAAAGGGGTCGTGCGCGCCGAGCCGCAGCCGCTCGGAGACGATGCGGCGGGCGAGCGAGTAGCCGTTGGTGTGCAGCCCGGAGCTCGCCAGGCCGACGAGGACGTCGCCCGGCCGCACCCGCTCGGCGCCCAGGACCGCGTCCTCCTCCACGTAACCGACGACGAAGCCGGCCAGGTCGTAATCCGGCGGCGTGTAGAGGCCGGGCATTTCGGCCGTCTCGCCACCCATGAGGGCGCAGCCGTTCTCGCGGCACCCCGCCGCCACCCCCGCCACCACCTGCTCCACCACGCGCGGCACGAGCTCGCCGAAGGCGACGTAGTCGAGGAAGAAGAGGGGCGCGGCGCCCTGCACGAGGATGTCGTTGACGCAGTGGTTCACGAGGTCGTGCCCGACCGTGTCGTGCCGGTCGGCCTCGATCGCGACCTTGATCTTCGTACCCACGCCGTCCGCGCTCGAGACGAGCAGCGGGCGGCGCGCCCCCTCGGGCATGCGGAACATGCCGCCGAAGCCGCCGAAGGTGCCGCGCGCCCCGGCCGTGAGCGTGCTCTCGACGTGCCGCCGGATGCGCGCCTTCGCGTCGTCGGCGGCGTCGATGTCCACGCCGGCCGACCGGTAGTCGAGGGAGCCGCGCGCGCCGGCGTCGCTCACGCGGGGAGCTCCGCGTCGAACGCGACGAGGCGGTGGAACTCGCCCACGCGCCGCGTGATGTCGCCGGGCGTGATCTCCAGCAGCCGCTCGATGGAGAAGCGCTCGACCGCGAAGCTGCCCATGGCCGATCCGTAGACCACGGCGCGGCGCAGGCTCCCCTCGCTCAGGTCGCCGCTCCGCGCCAGGTAGCCGATGAACCCGCCGGCGAAGGAGTCGCCGGCGCCCGTCGGGTCGAACACGTCCTCGAGCGGATACGCCGGCGCGAAGAAGACGGTGCTCTCGGTGAACATGAACGCCCCGTGCTCCCCCTTCTTGATGATGACGTGCTTGGGCCCCCGCTTGAGGATCCAGCGCGCCGCCTTCACGAGGTTCGCCTGCTCGGTGAGCTGCCGCGCCTCGCCGTCGTTCAGGGTGATGAGGTCCACGTGGCCGAGCAGCTCCAGCAGCTCGTCGCGCCGGCTCTCGATCCAGAAGTTCATCGTGTCGCAGGCGACGAGCTTCGGGCGCTCCACCTGCCGGAGCACCTCGAGCTGCAGCCGCGGGTCGATGTTCGCCAGGAACACGAACGGCGCGCGCCGGAACTGGTCGGGGATCTTCGGCCGGAACTTGGAGAACACGCCGAGGCGCGTCTCGAGCGTCTCGGCGGAGTTGAGGTCGTGCCGGTAGCGCCCCCGCCAGCGGAAGCTCTCGCCGTCCGCGCGCTCCAGCCCCGCGAGATCCACGCCGCGCTCCTCGAGCGCCGCCAGCCGCTCCACGGGGTAGTCGCTGCCGACCACGCCCACGAGCTGCACCGGGGTGAGGTGGCTCGCCGACGCGGCGAAGAACGTCCCCGACCCGCCGAGCACGTCGTCCGCCTTGCCGAAGGGGGTCTCTACCGAATCGAGGGCGACGGAACCGACTACGAGAACGGACATGAAACGAGGGAAGAGGGACGAGGTCAGAGGCACGAGGGGGTGCGAGGAACGAGCGAGGAGCGGCGTGGACGCGGTGGCGCACCTCGTGCCTCTCCCCGCGTCCCTCGTCCCTCGCCGTTCTACATCCGCTCCGGCGCGTTGATGCCGAGGATCGTGAGGCCGTTGTGGATCACGAGCTGCGCGGCGCGCGCGAGCACGAGGCGCGCGCCCATGATCGGCTCCGGCTCGTCGAGCACGTGGTGCTTGTGGTACCAGGCGCTCGCCTTGCGCGCGGTCTCAAG
>Ga0307411_10000267_pt1 | contig 17167 bp, 6 predicted proteins | sample DK1Ometagenome_2_FD_203712 | JGI IMG/M metagenome (GOLD analysis project Ga0307411, IMG submission 203712) | Maize rhizosphere microbial communities from greenhouse at UC Davis, California, United States - DK15-O-1 | ecosystem: Host-associated > Plants > Roots > Rhizosphere > Soil | place: USA...
TCGCCGCCGTTGCGCTGCTCGCCCTTCCGGCGGCCGCGCCCGCGCAGTCGCGCGTCACCGTCACCCCGTTCATCGCGAACAACGCGACGCTGCCCGGGCCGTCCACCCTCTTCGGCCTCGCGATCGGCAGCACCCCGGGGATCTTCGGCTTCCGGGCGAGCGGCGCAGTCGGCGGCCTGAGCACGCGCGAGCGCCCGACGGGCGGCGTGGAGCACCGCGTCGGCGGCTACACGGTGGACCTCGACGGCGTCTTCAACGCCGCGGCGATCCCCGGCCTCGGCATGATCCTCGGCGGCTTCGTGCCGTCGGTCTTCGCCGGCCTCGGCGTCGAAGGCGGACGGGTGACGGACAGCGCGGCGGCGACGTCGGGCCCGGTGCTCAGCTACGGCGTCAACGTCTCGCGGGCGATCCTCGGCAACGTCGGCCTGGAGAGCGAGGCGCGCTACCGCGTGCCGACGTCGCTCGACGGGGGGGCGCCGGCGGACGGCCTGTCACGTGGCTGGGAGTACCGTCTCGGTCTCTCGATCGGCTTCGGCGGGCGCCGCAACGCGTCGGGGGTCGGTGGGCTGGGGCTGCCACGCTGGCCGGTCGCGACCCGTCCCGCGCCGCGGAGTGGAGCCGGCGCGGCCGGCTCGGCGAGCGCGGCGCGCGTTGTCTCGACCGCAGGCCGATACCTCGGAACGCCCTACCGCTACGGCGGGGCGACGCCCGACGGCTTCGACTGCTCGGGCTTCGTGCAGTACGTGTATCGCGCGCACGGCGTGACGCTGCCGCGCACCTCGCGCCAGCAGGTCGCGGCGGGGGAGCGCGTCGGGCCCGCCGTGCGTGACCTCCGCCCGGGGGACCTGATGCTGTTCGACGCGACCGGCGAGCGCGCCGGCATCGACCACGTCGCGATCTACGCCGGCGGAAACCGGATGATCCACGCCACCGCGAGCGGCGGCGGGGTGCGCTACGACGACCTCTCGTCCACCCGCGGCGCGTGGTTCGTGAAGCGCCTGGTCGCCGCCCGCCGCGTCGTCGCCGACGGGAAGAATCTGGTGAACGAACTGGATGCGTCGCTCCGCGCATCCCAACTCCTCGACCCTCCCGATCACGCTCCGAGGCCGTGACGCCGGCAGGAAACAGGAAGCCGGAATCAGGTGGTGGCTGATTCCGGCTTCCTGTTTCCTGCCGGCGTCGAGTTAGAGAGCGCCGCCGCTCACGCCAGCGCCATCTTCTCCTCGCTCTCCTCCACCGCCTCGCGGTCCTTCTCGGCGACGAGGGCGATCTTGAGCACTTCCTCGAGGCTCTCGACCGGGTGGAAGCTGAGCTCGCGGCGGACCTCGTCGGGCACGTCTTCCACGTCGGCCTCGTTCGCCTTCGGGAGGATGATGTGCTTGATGCCGGCGCGGTGCGCGCCGAGCACTTTCTCCTTCACGCCGCCGATCGGCAAGGCGCGGCCGCGGAGCGTGATCTCGCCCGTCATCGCGACGTCGCGCCGCACGGGGCGGTCGCTCATCTCGCTGACGAGCGCGGTGGCGATGGCGAGCCCCGCGCTCGGCCCGTCCTTGGGGATCGCGCCGGCGGGGACGTGGATGTGCGCCTCGATCGCGCCGAGGCGGTCGCGCGGGATGCCGAGTGACGCGGCGTTGTTCGTGGCGTAGGTGAAGGCCGCGCGGGCCGACTCCTTCATCACGTCGCCGAGCTGGCCGGTGAGGATGAGCGACACCGCGCCGCCCGGGCCGACCTGCGTCTTCTCGTCGTCGTCCGACACGCGGCGCCCGCCGTAGAGCCGGCGCACGCTGGCCTCGACGAACATGATGTCGCCGCCCATCGGCGTGTAGTACATGCCGGTCGCGACGCCGACCGTGTTCTGCTCCTGGGCGTGCTCGGGGTGCACCTTCGGCCGGCCGAGGAGCTCGCGCACCTCGTCGGCGTCGATCAGCTCGTCCGCGATCACCTGCGTGTCGCCGGCGGCGATGCGCCGCGCCACCTTGCGCGCCACCGCGCCGAGCTGGCGCTCGAGCTGCCGCACGCCGCTCTCGCGAGTGTAGTGCGAGACGACGCTCATCACCGCGTTGTCGCTGAAGCGGATGTTCTTGTCGGCGAGCCCCGACTCCTCGAGCTGGCGCGGGATCAGGTACTTCTTGGCGATCTCCGCCTTCTCGCGCTCGGTGTAGCCGGCGAAGTCCACGACCTCCATGCGGTCGATGAGCGGGCCGGGGATGTTCTGGATGAAGTTCGACGTGGCGACGAACAGCACCTCGCTGAGGTCGAACGGGATGCCGAGGTAGTGGTCGGTGAACGAGTCGTTCTGCGCCGGGTCGAGGACCTCGAGCAGCGCGCTCGCCGGGTCGCCCTGGAAGCTCTGCCCGAGCTTGTCCACCTCATCGAGGAGGAAGACGGGGTTCTTGGAGCCGGCCTGCTTCATCCCCTGGATGATGCGCCCCGGCATCGCGCCGACGTAGGTGCGCCGGTGACCGCGGATGTCGGCCTCGTCGCGCGCGCCGCCGAGCGCGACGCGCACGTACTCGCGGCCGAGGGCGCGGGCGATGGACTTCGCGATGGACGTCTTGCCGACGCCCGGCGGGCCGTTGAAGAGGAGGATCGGGCCGCGCGCCATCGCCCGCGCCTTCACCTCCTTCTCGTCAGTGATCGGCCGGTCGTCGTCGGGCTGGTTGAGGGTCGGGGTCGCGTCCTCCTTGGCCGGCTTGAGCGCCGACGCCGGGAGTTCGCCCGTCTTCTCTACCTCGGCCGCCATCTGTTGCGCGCGGAGCTGGCGCACGGCGAGGAACTCGAGGACGCGGTCCTTCACGTCCGTGAGGCCGTAGTGGTCCTCGTCGAGCACCCGCGAGGCGTGGTTGAGGTCGAGCTGGTCGTCGGAGCGCGTGTTCCACGGCAGCTCGGCGATCCACTCCAGGTAGGTGCGGATGACCTGCGCCTCCATGCTCTCGCGGCCGGCGCGCTCGAGGCGCCCCAGCTCGCGCTCCACCTCGGCGCGCGCTTCCTTGGGGAGCTCGAGCTTGTTGAGCTTCTCGCGCAGCTCCTCGATCTCCTTCGACTGGTCGTCGTCGCCGAGCTCCTTCTGGATCGCCTTGAGCTGCTCGCGCAGGTACATCTCGCGCTGGCGCTCGCCGAGCTCCTCCTGGACCTGCGACTTGATGTCCTCCTGCGCTTCGAGGAGGCCGATCTGGCGCTGCACGTAGACGAGGACGCGACGCAGCCGCTCCTCGACGCTCAGCGTCTCGAGCAGTCCCTGCTTCTCGGGGACGGGGAGCTCGATGTAGCCGGCGACGAGGTCGGCGAACCGCCCGGCCTCGGTCACCGAATCGAGCACCTGGTGGACGACTTCCTCGGGGAGCCCGCGGCGCTCGCCGAGCTCGGCGGCGCGCTCGCGCGTCTCCTTGTGCAGCGCCTCGAAGGCGGCGTCGTGCACGTCGAGGGGCGAGAGCTCCTCGACCGGCATGACGACGGCCGACATGTAGCCCTCGGTGGTCGTGTACTGGAGGGAGGTGGCGCGCTGCTCGCCCTGAAGCAGGAGCTGCACGCCGCCGAGCCCGCGCTGGATCTGGCCGATGCGGGCGATGACCCCCATCGAGTAGAGGATGTCGGGGGACGGCTCGTCGGTGTTGTCGCGCTGCGCGACGGCGAAGACGAGGCGGTCGCCCTTGAGCGCCGACTCGATCGCGCGCAGCGTGCCCGGGCGCCCGGCGGCGATCGGTGCCGTGAGCCCCGGGAAGATCACCGTCCCGCGCAGCGGCAGGACGGGAAGCGTCTGGCGTTGTGCCATTGCACGTACCTCGTTGAAGACTCGTCGGGCGCCGCACGCGGCCCCGGGGAGGGCCGCTGCGGGCGCCGCACACTTCGTTCCATGGGTCGCGCGCCGGAGCGGTCCCGCGGCGACCCTGCCGCTCCCCCTCAGTGCAGAAAGTGGACTCCCCCTGTCCGCCAATGCGGCCGATTCGCGCGCACCGCCGCAACTTTTTCGAGCCTCGGTGACGTAGTGGCTGCCGGCAGCGCAGGGACCAAGCGAGCAGGCGCCCGGTCCCCTATGCCGGGTCCCTGAAATCGCCTGGTCGGGATGCGCGGCAGTCCCTGGTACCGGGTACCCGCGGCGGACGCCTCGAGACAATTCCGCGTCAGGTACCTGGTACCCGGCACGACCACGCCACGTTGCCTAGCTGGGTCGGGGAGTCGGCATGAGGACGGGGGAGGGAAGGGTCGGATACGCGTGCACCAAAGCTCCCACTCCGCTCTGTCCGCTCCCGCCATCGCGTGCTAGACTATTGTCTTAACCCTCACGACCCTTTTCCGTGCCCGATCCCGTCGTCTCCACCGCGGACTCCGAGCTGCGCGCGCACGTCGAGCGCGCGCTCTCGGCCCAGTACGAGCTCGATTGCGAGATCGGACGCGGCGGCATGGGGATCGTGTACCGCGCCCGGGACCGCCGCCTCAAGCGCCTCGTCGCGGTGAAGCTCCTCCCCCCCGAGCTCGCCTTCCGCGGCGACATCCGGACGCGCTTTCTCCGCGAGGCGGAGACGGCGGCGCAGCTCAGCCACCCCAACATCGTCCCCATCTACGCGGTCGACGAGCGCGACGGGCTCGTCTACTTCGTCATGGGCTACATCGAGGGGGAGAACCTGGCGACGCGGATCGGCACCAACGGCCCGCTGCCGGTGGACGAGACGCGGCGCATCCTGCGCGAGGTCGCCGACGCGCTCGCCTACGCCCACGCGCGCAACGTCGTCCACCGCGACATCAAGCCCGACAACATCCTGCTCGCCACGGACGGCCGGGCGATGGTGACGGACTTCGGGATCGCGCGCGCCGTCAGCGACAGCGGCGACTCGCGGCTCACCGCGACCGGGATGGCGATCGGGACGCCGGCCTACATGGCTCCCGAGCAGGCGGCGGGGGACCGCGACGTGGACGGCCGCACCGATCTCTACTCGCTCGGTGTCGTCGGCTACCAGATGCTCACCGGGGAGCCGCCGTTCAAGGCGGGGAACACCCCGGCGATGCTCGTCAAGCACCTGTCCGAGCCGCCCGTGCCGGTCACCGAGCGGCGGTCGGGGATCCCGGACGACCTCGCCCGCGTCGTCATGACGCTGCTCGAGAAGGAGCCGGCCAACCGCTTCACGACCGCGCAGGCGCTCGCCGCCGCGCTCGACGGCGGCGACGTCCCGGAGCCCGCCTCGGCGCGCCGCACCTCCTCCGGCGCGACGCGCGATGCGATGGCGCCGCGCACGTCGGGCGCCTACGACGACCCGGCCGCCGCCGGCGGCATGGCGACGACGGCGCGCGGCTTCGCCGGCTTCGACACGACGTCGGGCGACGACCTCCTGGCGCCGGTGACGCCGGACGAGATGATGCGCTGGAGCGCGGCACCGGTCGTGGACTTCCGCAAGAAGATCACGACTTACATCATCGTCAACGCGGTCATCCTCTTCTTCGCCGTCTTCGCCGGCAAGAACCTGCTCGGGCTGAGCGCGATCTGGGGCGTCTTCATGGCGTTCAAGTACGCCAAGCTCTGGTCGGAGGGGTACGACTGGCGCGACGTCTTCAAGCAGCCGCGCGACCGCCTCTTCTTCGACGTCGCCGCGGAGACGATCGACGACGCGCGCGGCCTCTTCGACACGAAGAAGCGCGCCGAGATGCGCGAGCGGGCCCGCCGCCGCCGCCTCGCCGGCCACGGCGAAGTCGGCGGGCGGCGGGCGGACGGATCCACCGGCACGCTGCCGGGCAGCGCCCCCGCCGGCGCGCTGCCGTCGTCCACGGCGCGCGAGCACGCCGGCCGCTTCACGGCGATCATCGACCAGGCGGCGCGCGACCGCGGCGAGATCGTGCGGATCATGGAGTCGGTGCCGAAGCGCGAGCGCGAGCAGCTGTCCCACGTCGTGCCGTCCGCCGACGCCCTGTACCGCAAGGTCGAGGCGCTGGCGGTCAGCGCGGCGGACCTCGAGCGCAACTCCGCGCCGAACGCCGGCGAGGTGATCGAGCGCGAGATCGCGCTCCTCGAGTCGCAGGCCAACCCGCTCGACTACCAGGCGAGCGAGGACCGCGTGCGCCGCCTCGCCTACCTCAAGCGCCAGCGCCGCGCGGTGCTCGACGTCAGCGCCCGCCGCGACCAGGCGGTCGCGAAGCTGGAGAGCTGCCGCACGGCGCTCCAGAACATGCGCCTCGACCTCGTCCGCCTCCGCACGGGCGCCGAGACGCACGAGCGGATCACCCTCCTCGCCGAGCAGGCGATGTCGCTCGCCCGCGACGTGGACGGCCTCGTCTACGGCGCCGACGAGGTGGCCCGGCTGACGGCGCGTGGGCAGGGCGGGGGACGGCCCCTGGCCGGACCGGCGTGAAGCAAATCGCAGCGCGGAGCGTAGAGCGTCGAGGGGGTCGCTCGACCGGTCGAGCCGCTCCCTCGCCGCTCGCCGCTCGCCGCTCGCCCTCCCATGGCTGACCACCTCCAGGACCGCGTCATCGCCGCCGTCGGCGACCTCTACGACATCGAGGGGGAGGTCGGCCGCGGCGGGATGTCGGTCGTGTACCGGGCGCGGGACGTGCGGCTGCGGCGGCTGGTCGCGCTCAAGGTGCTGCCCCCGGAGCTCGCCTTCCGCGGCGACGTGCGGACGCGCTTCCTGCGCGAGGCGGAGACGGCGGCTCGCCTCTCCCACCCGAACGTCGTCCCGATCTACAGCGTGGACGAGCGCGAGGGCCTCGTCTACTTCGCGATGGCCTACGTGGATGGCGAGAGCCTCGCCCAGCGCCTGCGCCGCGAGCCGCGCCCGCCGGTCGAGGAGGTGCGGCGCGTCCTGCGCGAGGTGGCCGACGCCCTCGCCTACGCCCACGCGCACGGCGTCGTCCACCGCGACGTCAAGCCGGACAACATCCTGCTCGACCGCGAGAGCGGGCGCGCCGTCGTCACCGACTTCGGGATCGCCCGCGCCGCGGAGGGCGACGGGCGGCTCACGGTGACCGGCGTCGCGGTCGGCACGCCCGCCTACATGTCCCCCGAGCAGGCGCTCGGCGAGCGCGACGTGGACGGCCGCAGCGACGTCTACTCGTTAGGCATCGTCGGCTACGAGATGCTGGCCGGCGGGCCCCCGTTCGTGGCCGACAACACGCCGGCCATGCTGATGAAGCAGCTCGCCGAGCAGGCCCCGCCGCTCGAACAGCGCCGCCCGGGGCTGCCGCGCGGCCTCGTCGCGGCGATCGAGCGCGCGATGCTCAAGGACCGCCGCGCCCGCTGGGCCGACGCCGCCGCCTTCCGCGACGCCCTCGCCCCCGACGCGTCGCCGGCGCTGCTCGCCGCGTCCGCCAACGGGAGCGATGGCCGCCCGCCGACGACGCCGACCGACTTCGGCTGGCACCCCGTGGACCGCCAGCTGCGCGACCGTGCCCGCGAGCGGCTGAGCGGAGAGCGTGATCGCGGCCGTAGCGGCGCCGGCCGCGATCTCCGGCGCCTGCCGCGCGCCACCGACCCGCGGCGCGAGCCGTGGCGCGAGGGACGCGAGCTCGCGCGCCGCGACGGGACGCTGGCGCGCGACGGCGCTCGCCACGGCGACGAGGGCTCCCGCCACGAGGAGCGGCTGCTCGAGGACCGCGTGCGCGCCTTCCGCAACAAGGCGCTCTGGTCGGCGGGCATGATTTCCTTTCTCGGGATCATCAATCTCAGCACGAGCCCGTACTTTCCGTGGGTGATCTTTCCGGCAGTCGGGATGGCCACCGACCTGTTGCGTCGCTGGAGTTCGATCTCGCGCGACGGCGTCGGGTTCTGGGAGGCGATGCTCGGCGACCCCACGGCGCGGCGCCGGCACGACGGGACCGCCCCGCCCCGTCGCCCGGGCGCGCCGCTCCCCGTGGAGCGCGTGCAGCGCTTCCGCACCGGGGCGCTCGTCACGGCGGGCTTTGGCGCGATGACCGCCGGCGCGATGGCGATGGGGTTCATGACGGGAGACGACGGGTTCGTCGTCATGACGGCGGTGGGCGGGATGGGCACTAGCATCGGCCTGCTCGTGAGCGCGACGCGGGCCTGGGCGCTGCGACAGCTGGGGGTGCCGATCCGCGAGGCGCTCGGCGGCCGGTGGCGGCAGGCCGCGGCGCTCGTGGACCCGCGCCCGCGCGAAGCGAAGATCGCCGAGGCGCTCGCCGCGGTCGCTCCGCGCGAGGTGGTGGACGGCCCGCACGGGCCGGCCGTCCGCCGCGCCGTGGACGACCAGACGGCGGTGCGCGAGATCGTCCACCGGCTGTCCGCGGCCGACCGCGCCCTGCTGCCGGAGATCGAGCCGACCGTGGACGCCCTCGTCGCGCGGGTCGTCTCGATCGCCACCTCGCTGCACCGGCTCGACGCCGACCTCCCGCCCGGCGCGCTCGCCGAGCTCGACGCCCGCGTCGGCGCCGCCGAGCGGACGGGCGCCGGCGCGGGCCCGGACGGCGAGCGCCATCTCGCGCTGCTGCGCCGCCAGCGCAGCTCGCTCGCCGATCTCGCCGAGCGGCGCGCGACGCTCGCCGCGCAACTCGACCGCGCCACGTTGATGCTCCAGAACATCCGCCTCGACCTCGTCAAGCTGCGCTCCTCCGGCGTCGGCGCGTTCGCCGACCCGACGGGAGCCACGCAGGAAGCGCGCGCCCTGTCGCGCGACATCGGGCACGTGCTCGACGCCGCGCGCGAGGTGAGGAAGATCTGAGCGCGCCGGCGCACGCTCGCCGTCCGGCGGCTGATCCTCGTCCATGCTCGACGTAGCTCTCCCACGCCGCACCCTCCTCGCGGCCGGCTGTACCGTCCTCGCGGCGTGTGCGACGGCTGGTCCCGGCGCGGGGACGCGCGGCGAGGCGGGGCGCGCGACTTCCGACGGCGGCGTGCCGACCCCCGCCGCCGTGCTCGGCTTCGAGCCCGGCACCGATCGTCGGCTCCCCACCTGGTCCCAGGTGGTGGACTACTTCGGCCGGCTGGACGCGGCCAGCCCGCGCGTCACCGTGCGCACGCTTGGCCGCACGACGATGGGGCGGCCCTTCATCGCCGCCTTCGTCGGCGACTCGGCGACGCTTGCCGACCTGCCACGCCACGCCGAAATCCAGCGGCGGCTCGCCGACGCGCGGCTGCGGCGCGGGCCGGGCGCGCGCGACTCGCTCGTCGCCGGCGGCAAGGTCGTCGTGCTCGTCACGTCGAGCATCCACTCGGACGAGGTGGGCGGCATCCTCGCGCCGCTCGTGCTCGCCCACCGCCTCGCGACCGCCGAGGACGAGGAGGCGCGTCGCGTCCGCGCGAATGCGATCACGATCCTCGTGCCGTCACTCAACCCCGACGGCGTGGACATCGTCGGCGACTGGTACCGCGCGACGGTCGGCACGCCGCACGAGGGCGCCGACGTCCCCGTGCTCTACCACAAATACACGGGGCACGACAACAACCGCGACTGGTACGCCTTCACGCAGGTCGAGACGCGGCTCACCGTGGACTCGCTGCACAACGTCTGGCACCCGCAGGTGGTGAACGACATCCACCAGCAGGGCGCATACGGCTCGCGACTCTTCCTGCCGCCCTACCTGCCGCCGGTCGAGCCGAACGTGGACCCACTTCTCACTGACGGTGTGGACTCGCTCGGCCGCGCCGTCGCGCGGCGGCTGCGCGCCGAGGGGAAGGCGGGGGTCGTCACGGACGCGATCTACGACGCGTGGACGCCGGCGCGCGCCTACCAGCACTACCACGGCGGCGCGCGCATCCTCACCGAGACGGCGAGCGCGCGCCTCGCCACGCCGGTCCTGCTAACGCGCGACTCGCTGCGCGCGGGCCGCGGCTACGACGCGCGGCGCGCCTCGCCGAACTTCCCGGCGGTGTGGCCGGGCGGCCGCTGGGCGCTCGCCGACATCGTGCGCTACCAGACCGACGCCGCGTGGGCGATCGTCGCCACGGTGGCCGCCGAGCGCGCGGCGTGGCTGGACCGCTTCGCGCGGATCGGCGAGCGTGCGGTGGCCGGCCGCGCGGCGCCGGGCCGCGCCGACTGGCCGGCCGCGTTCGTGATCCCCGAGCGGCAGCCCGACCGCGCGTCGCTGCACGAGCTGCTGCGCATCCTGCAGCGCGGCGGCGTCGAGGTCCGGCGCGCCGCGGCGGCGTTCGCGGCCGGCGGGACGCGCCACGAGGCGGGGAGCTACGTCGTGCTGGAGGGGCAGCCGTACTTCGCCTTCGCCAAGGCGCTGCTCGAGCGCCAGCGCTACCCCGACTTGCGTGACTCGACCGGCGCCCCGACGCGCCCCTACGACGTCACCGCGCACACCCTGCCGCTGTTGCTGGGTGTCGAGGTGCAGGCGGTGCGCGAGCCGCTCGCCGCGGTGCCGGCCGGGGAGCCGATCGCGATGGTGAACGCGCTGCCGGCCGTCGCCCGCGGGCTCTCGGCGTCCGCCGCGGCCGGCTGCGGCGACACCGTGCGCTGCGACGTGCCCCGGGTGGCCGTCTACCGCAGCCACGCGCCGACCGAGGACGAGGGGTGGACGCGCTGGGTGCTCGAGCGCCACGCCGTGCCCTACGCGAGCGTCACCGATCGCGAGGTGCGCGGCGGCGGGCTCGGTGGGCGCTACGACGTCATCGTCATCCCCGATCACGCCCCGGCTCGCATCGCCGAGGGACTGCCGCGCGACGAGTTTCCCGACTCGCTGGCCGGCGGGCTGGGCACGGCGGGCGCGGCCGCGCTGCGCGCCTTCGTGGACTCGGGCGGCACCGTCGTCGCTCTCAATCGCGCCAGCCGCTGGGCGATAGAAGCCCTGCGCCTGCCTGTGCGCGACGTCCTGGGCGGCGTCCCGAACCGCGAGTTCTACGCGCCGGGGTCCATTCTCGCCCTGACGGTGGATCGCACGCACCCGATCGCCCGCGACCTCGTGGCCCGGCCCATCGCCTGGTTCGAGGGAGGCCCCGCCTTCGAGGCGACCGACCCGTCCCGGGTCCGCGTCGTCGCCGCCTACCCCTCTGACGGCGACCCACTCCTCTCCGGCTGGCTGCTCGGCGGCGACCGCATCCGCGGGGCGGGCGCGCTGGTCGAAGTGGCGCGGGGACGCGGTCGGGTGGTGCTGTTCGGCTTCCGCCCGCAATACCGCGGGCAGAGCGCGGCGACCTATCCGCTGCTGTGGGGCGCGGTCAGGAACCGTCCGGCCGACTCGTCACCTTCACCGGCAACGACGGGAAACTAGTTTCCGCTGTCGCTCCTTGTTAGCGAAGTGTAATGTCGAGGTGGGGCGCGGTCATTCGGCGGGCGGCGGCCCGCAGCCGCGACCGCCATGCCCACCGACCCGTCATCCCGCACGATGCCAGACCTCGCCGTCCTGCAGACCTCTTTAGGCCCGCGCTACGCGCTCACGCGCGAGCTCGGGCGCGGGGGGTGGGCGACGGTGTACTTGGCGCGCGACCGCAAGCACGACCGGCAGGTGGCGATCAAGGTCTTCCACCCGGAGCTCGCGCTCGCCCTCGGCACCGACCGCTTCCTGCAGGAGATCCGGCTCGTCGCGCAGTTCCAACACCCGCACATCCTCCCCCTGCACGACTCCGGGGAGACCGCCGACTCGCCGTACTACGTGATGCCGTTCGTGGACGGCGAGTCGCTACGCCAGCGGCTCGACCGCCTCGGGCGGCTCCCCGTCGGCGAGGCGGTCTCGATCGCGCGGGACGTCGCGGGGGCGCTCGCCTACGCGCACGAGCGCGGCGTCGTCCACCGCGACATCAAGCCCGAGAACATCCTGCTGACGAGCGACCACGCGCTCGTCGCCGACTTCGGCATCGCGCTCGCCATCCGCGCGGCGACGGGGGAGGCCAGCGTGCGCGACGGGCGGCGGCAGTCGTCGGGCGGCCGGCTGTCGCGTCCCGGGCTGGCGGTCGGCACCCCGGCCTACATGAGCCCCGAGCAGGCGCTCGGCGACCCGGAACCGGACCAGCGGAGCGACATCTACTCGCTCGGCGTCGTGCTCTACGAGATGCTCGCCGGCGCCGCGCCGTACCCCGAGGTGAGCCTGCAGAGCCTCGTCGTCCGCCACATGAGCGAGGAGCGCCTGCCGCCGCTGGCCGAGCTGCGGGACGACGTGCCGCACGCAGTGAGCGACGCCGTGGCGCGGGCGCTGAGCGTGGAGCCGGGCGAGCGCTTCGCGACGGCGCGCGAGTTCGCCGAGGCGCTCCGGCTGCCCGCCGCGGCCGGCGAGACGACGGCGACGGGGAGGCGGCGGCGTCGGCGCGCGGCGGGCGCCGCGGCGGCGATCGCGATCGCGGCGGCCGTCGCCGTCTGGCGGCTCGCCGGCTCGGGGCCGGCGACGGAGCCGGTGTCGCAGACGGCGATCGCGGTCTTCCCGTTCACGATCAGCGGCAACCCCGACATCGCCTACCTCGGCAACGGCATGGTGGACCTGCTGAGCACGAACCTCGACGGGGCGGGGGACCTGCGGGCGGTGAACGCGCACGCGGTCCGCGGCTCGGTCGCGTTCGCCGCCGCGCCGCTCACCGTGGCGCAGGGGGCGACGCTCGCCGGGCGCCTGGGTGCCGGGCTCTACGTGCTCGGCGGCGTCGTCGAGTCGGGTACGCGGCTGCGCATCAACGCCGCGCTCTACGACCGCGCGCAGCCGGCGCGCCCGGTCGCGACGGCGAGCGTCGAGGGGGTGTCGAGCGAACTCTTCGACCTCGTGGATGCGCTCTCCACGAAGCTGCTCGCGGCGCGGCGCGGCGGGCCGGGCGGGCGGCTGACGCAGGTCGCCGCGGTGACGACGCGCTCGCTGCCGGCCCTCAAGGCATACCTCGAGGGGGAGGAGCACCTGCGCGCGGGCCGCTTCGACTCGGCGATGCAGTCGTTCGGCCAGGCCAGCGCGCAGGACTCGCTGTTCGCCCTCGCTTACTACCGCCGCGCCGTCGCCGCCGACTGGGCGGCGAACTTCGAGGTGGCGCGCGGCGCGGCCGAGGCGGCGATCCGCTACAGCAGCCGCCTCACGGAGGGAGACCGCTCCCTGCTCGAGGCGTTCCTCGCCTGGCACCGCGGCTCGGCGGCCGAGGCGGAGCGGCTCTACCGGGACGCGCTGCGCGAGCACCCGGACAACGTCGAGGCGTGGTACAACCTCGGCGAGGTCCTCGTCCACTACGGCGGGCTGCGCGGCGCCTCGATGACGCAGGCGCGCCCGGCGTTCGAGCGCGCCGTGTATCTCGACCCGCAGATGAACGACGCGCGGCTGCACCTGATCGACATCGCGGCCAAGCAGCGCGACTACGTGCGGCTCGACACGCTCCTCGCGCGGCTCACGGCGGAGGGCCCCGTGCGCCTGCGGCGGCGCGCGATGCTCGCCTTCGCCACCGGCTCGCCAGGCGCGCGCGACTCCATCCTCGCCGAGCTGCGCGGGGCGAACGACGCGACGGTCATCATCGCGGCGTGGGGCACCGGGATCTTCCTTGAGCAGCTCGCCGACGCCGAGCGGATCGCGTCGCTGCTCCTCGAGCCGTCCCGACCGCCGGAGACGCAGGCGTTCGGCCGCATCATCCTGGCGCAGTTCACCCTCGGGCGCGGGCGCTGGCGCGACGCCCAGCGCCACCTCGACGCCGCGGGCCGCCTCGACCCGGGGCTCGCGCTCGAGTACCGCGCCCTGCTCTCGCTCGGCCCGGCGACGCCGGTGTCGGACGACAGCCTGCGCAGCGTGCGCGCGGCGCTCGCCGCGTGGGACGCCGGCGCGGTGCTCCCGGTCGCCGGCTCGACGTCGGCGATCCGCGTCCACAACGGCGTCCACCCGCTGATCCGCCTCTACCTTCTCGGCGCGCTGAGCGCCCGGCTCGGCGACGCGCGCGAGGCGGCACGCGCCGAGGAGGCGCTGCGGACGATCGGCGAGCGGGCGCTCTCGGCGCAGGCGACGCGCGAGGACTCGGTGACGCGCACGTTCGCGGCCGACCTCGGGCACGCGATCCGCGCGCAGGTGGAGTGGCACGCCGGCCGCGCGCAGGACGCGCTTCGCGTCGTCGAGCGGATGCGCACGGAGGCGCCCCTCGAGCGGGTGGCCAACTCGCCCTTCTTTCCGCACCTGCCGGAGCGCTTCCTGCGCGCCGAGGCGCTCCACCGGCTGGGGCGCGACCGCGAGGCGGTGGGCTACTACACGTCGCTGCAGGAGGGGCGCTTCGACGCGATCTACCTCGTGCCGACCCACCTGCGCCTGGCCGAGATCGCGGAGCGCGACGGGGACCGCGTGACGGCGGCCCGTCACTACCGCCGCGTGGCCGACCTGTGGGCAGGGGCCGACGAGGAGCTGCGGGCGGCCGCCGCGCGAGCGGCCGAGCAGGCGGCGGCGCTGGGTCGCGAATAGCGGCCTGCCGCGGCGCGCCGGGCTAGACGCGCGGCTTCCGCTGCCGCTCGACCCACGCCCGCATGCGGGTCTCGAGGACGTCGAGCGGGAGGGCGCCCTGGCCGAGCAGCTCGTCGTGGAAGGCGCGCACGTCGAACCGGTCGCCGAGCTGCGACGCCGCGTGCGCGCGCAGCTCGCGGATCTTGAGCTCGCCCGTCTTGTAGGCGAGCGCTTGCCCGGGCCAGACGATGTAGCGGTCTACCTCGACCTCGATGTCGTGCTTCGTCTTCGCGGAGTTCGCCTCGAAGTAGTCGATCGCCTGCTGGCGGCTCCACCCCATCGAGTGGATCCCGGTGTCGAGCACGAGGCGGATGGCGCGCCACATCTCGTAGGTCAGCTGCCCGAACTTCGAGTACGGGTCCTCGAACATGCCGAGCTCGGGCCCGAGGCTCTCGGCGTAGAGGCCCCACCCCTCGACGAACGCCGTGTAGCCGCCGAAGCGTCGGAACTCGGGGACTCCCTTGAGCTCCTGCGAGAGGGCGATCTGGAGGTGGTGGCCGGGCACCGCCTCGTGCAGCGAGAGCGCCTCCATCTCCCACGTCGGCCGCGTGTCGAGCGCGTAGGTGTTGACGAAGTAGGTGCCCGGTCGCGCCCCCTCGGGCGAGCCCTGCCGGTAGTAAGCCGTCGTCTGCGACTTCGCCTGGTAGGAGGGGATCGTCTCGACGCCGTACGGCAGGCGCGGGAGCGTGCCGAACAGCCTGACGAGCCCCGGGTCGATGCGCTTCGCGATGTCGCGGTAGGCGCGCACGAGGCTCGCCGAGTCGGTGTGGTAGAACCGCTTGTCGGTGCGCAGGAAGGTGACGAACTCGGCGAAGCTCCCCTTGAAGCCGACGGCGCGGATGACGGAGTCCATCTGCCCGCGGATGCGCGCCACCTCGGCCAGACCGCGCGCGTGAATCTGCTGCGGCGTCATGTCGGTCGTCGTCTGCTGGCGGACGCGGAAGGCGTACCACGCCGGCCCGTCGGGGAGCGCGCTCGCCGCGATCGTCTCGCGGGCGCGCGGCAGGTATGTCGTCTCCAGGTACCCGCGCAGCCGCCCGTAGGCAGGCGCCACCCGCTCGCGGAACGAGCGCACCGCGGCGGCGCGCAGCCGCTCCTGCTCGGCCGCGGAGATGGATGGCGGGAACGCCGTGAACGGACGGAGGAGCGGGCTCGCCAGTGGGTCCTCGGTGAGCAGCCCCGCGATCTGGGCCGGCACGTCGCGCAGCGTCACGCGCGGCGGCGTCACGCCCGCGGCGAGCCCGGAGTCGAGCAGGGCGACCGTCTGCTCGAGAACCGTCGGGATCCCGTCGAGGCGGGCGAGGATGTCCTCGTAGGCGTGCACGCTTCCGGTCGGCATCACGGCGATCGTCTGCGCGAGGTACTGCGGCCCCCCCATCTGCGTGACCGGCTGCAGGTACTCGGCGCGGAAGCGCGAGCCGGCCAGCGCCTCCTCGGCGTCGCGGCGAAAGAGGTCGTAGTTCAGGCGGTCGCGCTCGGGCAGTCGCGTGCGGTCGATCGAGCGAATCACTCGCACCGGGTCCGTGAGGGCGCGGCGCCGGCGCTCGATCGCGGACCACGAGAGGTCGGTCCAGCGCGCGTTCTGCCCAGGGTAGCCGACGAAGGTCGCATACTCGGGGCTCTCGACCATCGTCCGCGCCCAGTCGAGCGCGACGAGCCGGCGGAGACGTTCGACGTCGCTCATTCGGCCGCGGCTCGCGGCGAGGGCGGCGTAACGGGCGGCGAAGTCGGCGGCCGGCGCGGCGGCCGGCGCGCGCCCGACGGTCTGGGCGCCGGAGACGGCGGGGAGCGCGAGGAGGGCGGCGGCGAGAACGCGGCGTGAGGCGACGGCGAGGGACGGAGACATGGCGGCTTGGCGTGATGGAAGGTGTCGGCCGCAACGTACGGCGGCGAAGCGCGGCAGACCAGGCGACGCCGGGGCGCCGCGGGCGCGCGGCGGGCGCCCCGGCGCGCCTAGATTATCCCGCCATGCCGAACCGCTCCGACGCTCCGATCCGCCGCGCACCGCAGCGCGCGCCGCTGCTCTTCCTCCTCCTCGCCGCGCTGGCGGCGGTCGCGCCGGCGGGCTGCGGCCGGGCGTCGGCCGACGCGAAGGACGCCGCACGCGACGAGGCGGCGCGGCCCGATACCGCCGGGAACGGTGTCGCCACCGCGACGCTCGCCGGCGCGACCGCCGAGCCGGCCGGCGACTCGCTCCTCCGCCCGCCGGCGCCGCTCGTCCCGACGCCGGCCGTCGTGCGCGGGCTCTACGTGAACCGCTGGGCGTCGCTCGGCGAGAAGATGGGGGAGCTGATCGAGGTCGCGAAGACGACGGAGATCAACGCGCTCTCGCTCGACGTCAAGGACGACCGCGGCTTCGTGCTCTACCGGTCGCGCGTGCCGCTGGCGCGCGAGATCGGCGCCGACACGAACCGTCCGATGCGGGCGGCGCGGCTGCGCGGGGTGCTCGACACGATGCGGGCCCACGGCATCTACCCGATCGCGCGGATCGTCGTCGCGAAGGACCCGCTGCTCGCCGCGAAGCGCCCCGAGTGGGCGATCCGCCGCCGGGCCGACCCCACGCAGCCGTGGCTCGACCGCAACGGGAAACCGTGGCTCGACCCCCACCAGCCCGGCGTCTGGCAGTACGCGGTGGACCTCGCGAAGGAGGCGGTCGAGCTGGGCTTCAGCGAGGTGCAGTTCGACTACATGCGCTTTCCCGACGAGAAGGGGATGGCCAGCCAGACCGTCTACCCACTCGCACGCGGCCGCACGCGGGCGCAGGTCATCCGCGACCAGCTCGCCTTCTCGCGCGCCCAGCTGCGGCCGCTCGGCGTGCCGTTCACGGGCGACGTGTTCGGCC
>Ga0307411_10000268_pt1 | contig 17128 bp, 15 predicted proteins | sample DK1Ometagenome_2_FD_203712 | JGI IMG/M metagenome (GOLD analysis project Ga0307411, IMG submission 203712) | Maize rhizosphere microbial communities from greenhouse at UC Davis, California, United States - DK15-O-1 | ecosystem: Host-associated > Plants > Roots > Rhizosphere > Soil | place: USA...
AGCGCCTTTCGCAAGGAGCGCATCGGCAGCGACCTGGACCGCCGCATCGCCGAAGTGAGCCGCGCGCTGGCCGGTTTCGACGTGATCACCTGGCAGGAGAAGTTGACCGGCCGGACCTTCGAGCCCGAGATCCAGGTCGTGCTACTGCAGTTCTCCAAGCCGCACGGCATCAAGGTGCAGGGGCAGACCTTCCTGCAGGCGGCCGACTACGACACCGCCACCACGGTCCGCATCGCCGCGCACGAGATGCTGCACCCGCCGGTGCCCATGGACGGCCCGGCCGCGACCGCGGGGCTCGCCGCCTTCGGGCGCGATCCTTTGGTCACGAAGATCGTGCGCGATCACGATCCGAAGTGGGGCTACACGACGCTGAAGGGCTTGGTGGACGAGGACCTCGTGCAGGCGCTGGACCAGCTGATCAGCGAGGCGCTGGGCGTGGCCCGCAACCCGGCGGACCGCTGGCGCAAGGCGGACGACGGCATCCACGTCATCGCGGCCGGTCTCTACGGACTGCTGCGCCAGGATCGCTGGGCCGAGACGGGCGGCTCGCTCGAGCCATGGCTCGCCGCTGCGGCCGCAGCCGGCCGGCTGGAGCCGGCGGTGTTCCACCCGGTCGCCGCGCGCGTGCTGGAACGCCCGGTCGACGCGCTGTGGCCGCTGCCGCCGCGGCCAAGCTCCGCCTGAGGGGAAGCCCCCAACGAGAGGGCGGGACAATCGACGCAAACTGCAAGCGTTTGCAGCCCTGCGGAGATCGGTCATGCCCCCCGTCGCCTCGCCCCACCAGCTCGCGCGCCGCGCCATCGCCCTCGTCCTGGCCGGCGGCCGCGGCTCACGCCTGAAGCAGCTCACCGATTCGCGCGCGAAGCCGGCCGTTTACTTCGGCGGCAAGTTCCGCATCATCGATTTCGCGCTCTCCAACTGCGTGAACTCCGGCATCCGCCGCATCGGTGTCGTCACGCAATACAAGAGCCATTCGCTGCTGCGCCACATCCAGCGCGGCTGGAGCTTTTTGCGCGCCGAGCTGAACGAGACGGTGGACCTGATGCCGGCCCAGCAGCGCGTCGACGAGGAGAGCTGGTACCGCGGCACCGCCGACGCCGTGTTCCAGAACCTGGACATCATCCAGAGCACCGGCGCCGACTACATCGTCGTGCTGGCGGGCGACCACATTTACAAGATGGACTACTCCGCCATGCTGGCGGACCACGTGGAGAACGTCGCAAAAACGGGCGCAGGCTGCACGGTCGGTTGCATCGAGGTGCCCAAGGCGGAGGCGAGCGCCTTCGGCGTGATGGCCGTGGACGGCGAACGGCGCATCACCTCCTTCCTTGAAAAGCCAGCCGATCCGCCCACGATGCCCGGCAGCGACAGCGTCTGCCTGGCCAGCATGGGCATCTACGTCTTCAACGCCGACTACCTCTACCGCCTGCTTGCCGAGGACCTGGCCGACCCGAACTCCAGCCACGACTTCGGCAAGGACGTGATCCCGAAGATCGTCGGCGAAGACCGCGCCGTGGCTCATCCGTTCGGCATGAGCTGCATCACGAACCCCAACGGCGCGACGCCGTACTGGCGTGACGTCGGCACGCTCGATGCCTTCTGGGCCGCCAACCTCGACCTCGCCTCCATCAGCCCCGAGCTCGACATCTACGACACCGACTGGCCGATCTGGACCTACCAGCGCCAGCTGCCGCCGGCCAAGTTCATCCCCGACCACAACGGCATGCACGGCATGACGGTCAACACCATCGTCAGCGCGGGCTGCATCGTGTCGGGCTCGCACGTCGTGCAGTCGGTGCTGTTCAACAACGTGCGCATCCGCTCGTTCTGCAACATCCACCAGTGCGTGCTGCTGCCGGGCGTCGAGATCGGGCGCCACTGCCGGTTGACCAAGGTCATCGTCGACCGCGGCTGCGAGATACCGGACGGCCTCGTCGTCGGCGAGGACGCGGCGCTGGACGCGGCCCGCTTCGAGCGCACCGAGAGCGGCGTCGTGCTGGTCACAAAACAAATGCTTGCCAAGCTGTGACGGCCTGTGTCCTGCAGGTCAGCGCGGAGCTGTTCCCGCTGCTGAAGACCGGCGGCCTGGCCGATGTGGCCGGGGCTCTGCCCGCAGCGCTGGCCGCGGCCGGCGCGGAGCCGCGCCTGCTGGTGCCCGGCTTCCCGGCCATCCGCGAGGCGCTGAGCCAGGAATGCGCCGTCGCCCCGGTCGCGCTGCCGTGGAGCGAGGGCAGGGCGGCGCTGCTGCGCGGGCGCCTGCCGGGCTTGGCCATGCCCGTCTATGTGCTGGACGCGCCGGGCCTGTTCGACCGCCCCGGCAACCCGTATGCGGATGCCTGCGGCATCGCCTATGCCGACAACCACCGCCGCTTCGCGCTGCTGGGCCTGGCCGCCGCGCGGCTGGCGGAAGGCGTCGACCCCACCTGGCGGCCCGACATCGTCCATGCGCACGACTGGCACGCCGGCCTCGCCTGTGCCCACGTCGCCGCCAGCCGCAGCCGCGCGCGCACCGAGGCGCGTTGCGTCTTCACCGTGCACAACCTGGCCTACCAGGGGCTGTTCCCGGCCGACCATTTCTGCGACCTCGGCCTGCCGCCGTCGCATTACGCGGTCGAGGGGCTGGAGTTCTATGGCCAGGTCAGCTTCATGAAGGCCGGCCTGCACTTCGCGGATGCGATCACGACGGTCAGCCCCAGCTATGCCCGTGAGATCCAGACGCCTGAACAGGGCTGCGGCCTGGACGGCCTGCTGCGTCGTCGCTCGGACGTGCTGCACGGCATCCTGAACGGCGTCGATTACAGCGTCTGGTCGCCCGCGCAGGACACTGCCATCGCGGCGCGTTACGACGCGGACGATGCCGCCGGCAAAGCCGCCTGCAAGGCCGCGCTGCAGCGTGAATGCGGGCTGGACGTCAGGCCCGACGCGCCCCTGTTCGGCATCGTCAGCCGCCTGACCGAGCAGAAGGGCCTGCCGCTGGTGCTGGAGGCGCTGAACGACCTGATCGACGCCGGTGGACAGCTCGTCATCCTCGGCGCCGGCGATGCCCGCCTGGAAGTGGCGTTCGGCGACGCCGCGGCCCGGCGCCCTGGCCAGGTCGCCCGCCGCACCGGCATGGACGAGGGCCTGGCCCACCGCATCTATGCCGGCAGCGATGTTGTGCTGGTGCCCAGCCGCTTCGAGCCCTGCGGGCTGACGCAGCTCTACGGCCTCAGCTACGGCGCGCTGCCGCTGGTGCACCGCGTCGGCGGCTTGGGCGACACGGTCGTCGACTGCACGCTGGAAGACCTGGCTGCCGGCACGGCCACCGGCTTCGTTTTCAACGCCTTCACGGCCGACGCCTACCGCCGCGCGCTGCGACGTGCGTTCGCGCTGTGGAGCCGGCAGGAGTACTGGGCACGCGTGCGGACGGCGGCGATGCGACAGGCCTTCGGATGGGACGCCGCGGCCAAGCGCTACGTCGGCATCTACGAAGCGCTTTTACAGCGCTAGGCCGATAACGCCGGCGCCGATCAGCGCCGCGCCGGCCAGTCGCCACCCCCGCTCGCCTTCGCCGAGCAACTGCCCGCCCAGCAGCGCTGCGAACAGCATCGACACTTCGCGCGCCGGCGCCACCCGCGACAGCGGCGCATCGCGCATGGCCAGCAGCACCAGCACATAGGCCAGCGGGCTGATGATGGCGACCGCCAGCACGCCCTTCCAGGTGCGCCGCATCTCGGCCTGGAAGCTGTGCCGGTTGCGCAGCACGACGGGCAGTTGCATTGGCACGCGCAGCACGTTGCCGCAGTAGTCCAGCAGCAGCGGCGACACCGCCAGCACCTTGACCGCGTAGCCGTCCAGCACCGTGTAGCCGGCGATCAACGCGCCGGTGGCCAGGCCCCAGTACACGCCTTGACGGCGGCGAACGGCGGCCTCCGGATCGCTGGCGACGCCGCGGCCCAGCAGGCGCGGGCCCATCGTGATGAGCAGGATGCCGCCGACCACGCCGGCCAGCCCGAGCACGCCGAGCACGCCCAGGTGTTCGCCCAGCAGCAGCACGGCGGCGGTGGCCGACAGCAGCGGCCCGCTGCCGCGCGCGACCGGGTAGACGACGGTCAGGTCGCTCGCCTTGTAGCCGGCGATCAGGCAGTTGAAGTACAGCAGGTGGACGACGGCGCTGGCGACGACGAAGCCCCAGGCCAGCGGTGACCAGTGCGGCAGTTCGCCCAGGCCGATCCACAGCACGGCCGGCAGCCAGAACAGCACGACGCCGACGGCGCAGCTGAAGACGAAATGCGGGCCGCCGCCCCATTTCTTGGCGGCCAGGTTCCAGAGCGCGTGGAGGAGGGCGGCGGTGAGGACAAGCGCGAGCGCCGAAGCGGGCATCAGACCGGCATCAGTACATCAAGCGGTCCGGACGGATGTCGCGCAGGATGGTCGTCGCGATCTCTTCAATGGACTTGTGCGTGGACGACAGCCAGGAGATGCCCTCGCGCTTCATCATGGCCTCGGCCTCGTTGACCTCGTAGCGGCAGTTCAGCGTGTCGGCGTACTTGCTGCCGGGGCGGCGCTCGTTGCGGATGGAAGCCAGGCGCTCCGGGTCGATGGTCAGGCCGAAGCACTTGCGCCGGTGCGGCATCAGCGAGGGCGGCAGCTTGCGGCGCTCGAAGTCCTCCGGGATCAGCGGGTAGTTGGCCGCCTTGATGCCGTGCTGCATGGCCAGGTACAGCGACGTCGGCGTCTTGCCCGAGCGCGACACGCCGACGAGGATGACGTCGGCCACATCGAGGTTCTTGGCCGACTGGCCGTCGTCGTGGGCCAGCGAGAAGTTGATCGCCTCGATGCGGTCGTGGTACTCCTGGCTCTGCGCCACGTCCGAGAAGCGGCCGACGCGGTGGTTGCTCTTGATGCCGAACTCTTCTTCCAGCGGTTCGATGAAGGTGCCGAACATGTCCATGACCCGGCCCTGGCAATGCTCGCGGACGATCTTCAGCACGTCGCGGTCCACGAGCGTGGCGAAGACGATCGGGGTCTGGCCCTCACGCACGGCGGTCTCGTTGATCTCGGTGACGACCGCATGCGCCTTCTCGACTGTGTCGACGAAGGGCCGACGCACATGGCGGGCCTTGATCGTGAACTGGGCGAGGATGGAGTTGCCGAAAGTCTCGGCGGTGATGCCCGTGCCGTCAGAGACGAAGTAAACGGTTCTGGCGATCATGACGGCGGCTCGCGGAGTTGAGGCCAGGCCATGATAGCCAGCGTTCAATCCGCGCCGTTGAGCCGGGCGATCAGCTCACGGACGACGGCGCTGTCGTCCGGCCCCAGCGTGCCGGCGCGCAGCAGCGATTCACGTTCCAGCTCGCGCAGCCGCCATTCCAACTCGCCGACGACGGTCATCAGTTCGACTTGCAGCGTCGCGTCCCGCTGGTCGGCGAGTTCGGCGAAGAGGGCGTCGGGGTCATGCGCATCCAGCCCCGTGCTCGAGAAGGCGGTCTGGATGCGCAACAGGCGCTGCAGGCCGGCCTCCAGCACGGCTCGCAGCGCGGGCTTCGCGGCGGCCAGGCGCTCGTCGATCCACGGCCGCGCCTGCTGGAACCGCTCCAGCGCCGCGGCGATGCCGATAACGCGCGGGATGGCCGATTCCAGCGGCATGGGGTCGGCAACCGCAGCAGGCATCGGCCCGGTCTGGGCTGCTGCGGTGATGGCCTCGGTCAGTTCGCGGCTGAACTCGCCCGGGATGAGCCGGGTTGCGACGCTGGCCCGCGTCATTGGCGTCATGCTGGTTTCGATCAAGGCCATCAGCCATTCGGCGGCTGCCAGGATCTGCCCCGTCATCGGCAGGGCCGCACCCTGCAGGCCCTGCGGGTAGCCGAAGCCGTCCAGGCGCTCGTGGTGGTGCAGCACCGCGGTGGCGATCAGGCGGCCGGCGCCGGGCATGTTGCGCAGCACGCGCTCTCCCACCAGCGGATGGGAGGCGACATGGCGCCATTCCCGCGGGCCAAGCGGCGTGCCGGGGCGCATGTATTTCGGGTCGATGTAGAGCTCGCCCACGTCGTGCAGCAGACCGGCCAGCGCCAGCATGCGGTGTTGCTCCGTCTCGCCGGGCAGCATGCGGCGCGCGAGGGCCAGCGCCAGCATCGCCACGCCAGCGGTGTGTTTCAGGCGGTCGCCCTGATGCTCGGCATAGACGGTCAGCAGCGACTGGACCGGCACGCTGAGCTTGAGCGTCGCCAGCGTCGTCGGCGCGCTGGGATAGAGGTCGTGGGCACAGATCGCCTTGAGCAACGGGTGCTGCTCGAACAGCGCGTCGCCCAGCGGCCCGAAGCTCTCGGGCATGACGCCCTGCGCGACCAGAATGCAGTCCTCCAACGGCTTTTGCAGCTTGTGCATCAGCAGCCGCTCGCGCACCTTGGCGTTGATCTGGGCGCCCTTGGCGAGCAGCTTGACGCCGTTCTGGCTGACGATGTCTTCGCTGGTTTCGACGGAGCGCGACTCGGACACGTGGATCACATGATCCAGGTAGTGGGGGTTGACTTCTTCTGGTTTGGCGTCATCGCGGCTCACCCGAGGCATTGTGCCCAGGCGGATTCCTGCGCGCTTGATTGGTGTCAACCGCCCGATAGCGTTTCCATGGCACCCCTAAAGAGGGGACATGACCGCGAGATGGGACTTATTGCACGCCCCAGCGCCGTTACTGCATGAAACCCAACGCCTAGAATCCGCCGCAATTCCTCGCGATCAGCCCATGCGCGCCTCCTTCCTCCCAGAAGAATCCAGAAATGGACGGAGCCGCGCCTGCCTTGAGCTTTTCAGCTCGGCACCGGGCGTGGACGACGCGACGACACCGGTTTTTCAACCTCCCGGAGTTTCCCCATGTCCACCCTGTTCGAGGCGACCGCCCTGGTCGTACCGTTTGAGAACCTGAGGATGACCGATGTCGAGGCAGTTGGCGGCAAGAACGCCAGCCTCGGCGAAATGATCTCGCAGCTCGCCGCCAGTGGCGTGCGCGTCCCCGGAGGGTTCGCCACCACGGCGCATGCCTTCCGGCAATTCCTCAAGCACGAGGGCCTGGACGCGCGCATCGCGGCGCGCCTGAGCACGCTCAACACCGACGACGTCCGTGCGCTGGCCGAGGCCGGCGCCGAGATCCGCGGCTGGATCGAGAACCAGCCCTTCCCGGCCGACCTGGAAGCCGCCGTGCGCTCGTCGTTCGCGCAGCTGACGGCGGACAACCCCGGCGTGAGCTTCGCCGTGCGCTCGTCCGCCACCGCGGAAGACCTGCCCGATGCCTCCTTTGCCGGCCAGCAGGAAACCTTCCTGAACGTCGTCGGCATCGACGAGGTGCTGCACAAGATGCGCGAGGTGTTCGCGTCGCTCTACAACGACCGCGCCATCAGCTACCGCGTGCACAAGGGTTTCGCGCACAGCGATGTGGCCTTGTCGGCCGGCGTGCAGCGCATGGTGCGCTCCGACCTCGGCTCGGCCGGCGTCATGTTCACCATCGACACCGAGAGCGGCTTCCAGGAGGTCGTCTTCATCACCTCCAGCTACGGCCTGGGCGAGACGGTGGTGCAGGGCGCCGTGAACCCGGACGAGTTCTACGTCCACAAGCCCGCGCTAAGGAACGGCAAGCTGGCCATCATCCGCCGCAACCTCGGCTCCAAGCTGATCCGCATGGAGTTCGCGTCGCCCGAGGAAAAGGCTGCCAGCGGCAAGCTCGTGAAGACCGTCGACACGGTCCCCGAGCACCGCAACCGTTACTCACTGAATGACGCCGAGGTGACCGAGCTGGCCCAGTACGCGCTGATCATCGAGCAGCATTACGGCCGCGCGATGGACATCGAGTGGGGCCGCGACGGCGTGGACGGCAAGATCTACATCCTGCAGGCCCGCCCCGAGACGGTGAAGAGCCAGATGGCCGGCCAGGTCGAGCACCACTACAAGCTCAAGGCCCACAGCGCCGTGCTGGCCGAGGGCCGTGCCATCGGCCAGAAGATCGGCACCGGCCCGGTCCGCCTGGTCGACAGCGTCGCCGAGATGGAGCGTGTGCAGCCGGGCGACGTGCTCGTCACCGACATGACCGACCCAAACTGGGAGCCGGTCATGAAGCGCGCGTCGGCCATCGTGACCAACCGCGGCGGCCGCACCTGCCACGCGGCCATCATTGCCCGCGAGCTGGGCATCCCGGCGGTGGTCGGCTGCGGTGACGCGACAGACAAGCTCAAGGACGGCCAGCTCGTCACGGTCGCCTGTTCCGAAGGCGATACGGGCTTCATCTACGACGGCCTGCTGGAGACCGAGATCAGCGAGGTGCACCGCGGCGAGCTGCCGTACTGCCCCATCAAGATCATGATGAACGTGGGCAACCCGCAGCTGGCGTTCAACTTCGCGCAGATGCCTTCGGGCGGCGTGGGCCTGGCGCGGCTTGAGTTCATCATCAACAACAACATCGGCGTCCACCCCAAGGCGATCCTTGACTATCCGAACATCGACGCCGACCTGAAGAAGGCCGTCGAGTCGGTGGCACGCGGCCACGCGTCGCCGCGCGCGTTCTACGTCGACAAGCTGGCCGAAGGCATTGCGACGATTGCTGCCGCCTTCTTCCCGCGCCCGGTCATCGTGCGCCTGTCGGACTTCAAGAGCAACGAGTACCGCAAGCTCATCGGCGGCACGCGTTACGAGCCGGACGAGGAGAACCCGATGCTGGGTTTCCGCGGTGCGTCGCGCTACATCAGCGGCGAATTCCAGGACGCGTTCGCGATGGAGTGCGAGGCGCTCAAGCGCGTGCGCAAGGACATGGGCCTGACCAACGTCGAGATCATGGTGCCCTTCGTGCGCACGGTGAAGCAGGCGTCGCGCGTGGTCGAGATGCTGGCCGAGCGCGGCCTCAGGCGCGCCGCAGCGGGCGGCACGGACGGCCTGCGCCTCATCATGATGTGCGAAGTGCCGAGCAACGCCATCCTGGCCGAGCAGTTCCTGGAGCATTTCGACGGCATGAGCATCGGCTCCAACGACCTGACGCAGCTGACGCTGGGCCTGGACCGCGACTCCGGGCTTGAGCAGCTGGCCGGCGACTTCGACGAGCGCGACCCGGCCGTGAAGGCCATGATCTCGCGGGCCATCCGTGCCTGCCGCGCGACCGGCAAGTACATCGGCATCTGCGGCCAGGGCCCCAGCGACCATCCGGACTTCGCCGAATGGCTGGCCGAGGAAGGCATCGTGTCGATCTCGCTGAACCCCGACACCGTCATCGACACCTGGCAGCGCCTGGCCGCCAAGTAAGGCGCCAAGCCAGCCTTCGCGACTGAAGACCGGCCCGGGTTCTCCGCAAGGAGGCCCGGGCTTTTTTGTTGCCATCATCGCGGCCATGTTTGTAGGCCCCGCCCGCCATCTCCACCGCCGCTACGCCCTGTTCGCGTTGAGCTTCATCGCACTCGTCGTCGTCCTTGGCATGGGCGAGCGGCGCGGCCTGCCCAAGGCCTGGATCGGCTACACCTTCCTCGGGGCGACGGTGGCCATCTACGCGGTCATCGGCATCCTGTGCCGCACGACCGACCCGGCCGAGTACTTCGTCGCCGGCCGGCGCGTGCCGCCGCTCTACAACGGCATGGCCGCCGGCGCCGACTGGATGAGTGCCGCCAGCTTCATCGGCCTGGCCGGCACGCTCTACGCCAGCGGCTACGCGGGACTGGCCTATGTGCTGGGCTGGACCGGCGGCTTCTGCCTGGTGGCCCTGTGCATCGCGCCCTATCTGCGCCGCTTCGGGCAGTTCACGCTGCCGGACTTCCTGGCCGAACGCTTCGAGAGCCGCACGCTGCGCCTCGTCGGTGCGGGCGCTGCCATCCTTGTGTCCTTCGTGTACCTGGTTGCTCAGATCTATGGCGTCGGCCTCATCACGACGCGCCTGACGGGCCTGGGCTTCGAGGTCGGCGTCTTCGTCGGCCTGGGCGGCGTGCTGGTCTGCTCGTTCCTCGGCGGCATGCGCGCCGTGACGTGGACGCAGGTGGCGCAGTACCTCATCATGATCCTGGCCTACCTGGTGCCGGTCATCTGGCTCAGCGTCAAGCAGACCGGCTGGCCGCTGCCGCAGCTCGTCTACGGCCAGCAGCTGCACCAGCTGGCCGAGCGCGAGCGCGAGCTGATCCGCGACCCGGCCGAGCTGCAGGTGCGCGCCATCCACCAGCAGCGCGCCGATGCGGCGACGGCGCGCCTGGCCGATGTGCCGACGGCCTTGTCCGACGAGCAGGCGAGGGCGGCCGCCAGCGTCGCCGCGCTGAAGGCAGCGGACGCGCCGCTGGCGCAGATCCAGGCGGCCGAGAAGCAACGGGCGGCGCTGCCGCGCACGGCGGCCGAGGCGGAGGACCGCTGGCGGCGCGAAGAGGCCAGCGAAGCCCGCCTTGCACAGCCGCTGTCCGGCCTGGTGCCGCACACGCAGCCCTTTGCCGGCAACCCGGACGGCAGCCCGGCCGAGCGCGAACGGGCCAGTGAGGCGCGCCGCAACTTCATCGCGCTGGCGCTGTGCCTGATGGTCGGCACCGCCGGCCTGCCGCATCTGTTGACGCGCTACTACACGACGGGATCGGTGGCCGCCGCGCGCGAGTCGGTTGCGTGGTCGCTGGTCTTCATCTGCCTGCTGTACCTCACCGCACCGGCGCTGGCCGTCATGGTCAAGACGGAGGTGTTCAACGGCCTGGTCGGCGCCAGTTTCGACCAGCTGCCAGCATGGATACGCCAGTGGCAGCGCGTCGACCCGGCGCTGCTGTCGGCGGTGGACCTGAACGGCGACGGCCGGCTGCAGCTCGGCGAGCTGCGCCTGCACCCCGATCTCGTCATGCTCGTCATGCCCGAGCTTGGTGGCCTGCCCTACGTGATCTCCGGCATGGTGGCGGCCGGCGGCCTGGCGGCGGCGCTGTCGACGGCCGACGGCCTGCTGCTGGCGATCTCCAGCGCGCTGTCGCACGACCTCTACTACAAGGCCATCAACCCCGAGGCCTCGCGCACGCGCCGGGTCACGCTGTCCAAAGCGCTGCTGCTGGCGGCGGCATTGGCGGCGGCCGCGGTAGCGTCCAGCCGGCCGGCCGACATCCTGGCCGTCGTCACGGCCGCCTTTTCCATCGCCGGCTCGACCTTCTTCCCGGCGCTGGTCGCCGGCGTGTTCTGGCGGCGGGCCAATCGCGCCGGCGCGCTGGCCGGCATGCTGACCGGCCTCGCGGTCTGCCTGGTCTACCTCTTCATCGCCCATCCGGTGCTGCGGGCCGCGATCGGCCTGCCGGGTCCGCCCACGCTGGTCTGGGGCATCCAACCGGCGTCGGCCGGCATCTTCGGCGTGCCCGCCGGCGCGCTGGCCCTCATCCTCGTCAGCCTGCTGACGCCCGCGCCCGGTCCGCGCCAGCGTGAGTTCGTCAATGCATTGCGCGCCCCGCCGGCTCGCTGACCGCCTGCCATTTGGACATTCGCCCGTGTCGGGCTAGAATTGCGGGTTCCCCCTTGCCGGGTCACGAGTAGACGCCGTGGCGCGGCTTCCACAGCCCCTGCATACCGCTTGGGGCTGGAATCCACAAGGAGTATTCATGCGTCACTACGAAATCGTTCTGCTGATCCATCCGGATCAAAGCGAACAGGTTCCGGCCATGCTGGAGCGTTACAAGGGCCTGATCACCGCCGGTGGCGGTGTCGTGCACCGAGTCGAAGACTGGGGCCGCCGCCAGCTGGCCTACCAGATCCAGAAGCTCGCGAAGGCCCACTACCTGTGCCTGAACATCGAAGCCAGCAAGGAAATCCTTGCCGAGCTCGAGACCGGCTTCCGCTTCAACGACGCTGTGCTGCGCCACCTCACCGTGGTCCAGGACAAGGCCATCACGACCCCCTCGGTCATGATGAAGGCCGTCGAGCGCGAAGAAGCCCGCAAGGCGCCGCAACAGCAAGAAGCGGCCTGAGCCCAGGTCATCGCTAAAGAACCAGGTTTTTCGAGCAGCGTGCCTCCCGCGTGAACCAGCTTCACCTGCAGGCACAGATCCAGCAACTCGGACAAGTTCGCTACACCCCAGCCGGGCTGATGGCCCTGGACGCAAGCCTCAAGGCGGAGTCCGAAGTCATCGAAGCCGGCAAGCCGCGCAAGGTCTCCCTGGAGATCAAGGCGGTCGCGGTGGGCGAGGTGGCCAAGCAGTTGCAGGTGCTGGGTGTCGGTGGTGTCGCGGTGTTCCGCGGCTTCCTGACCCACCAGCGCAACGGCCGGGGCTTCATCGCCCACGTGACTGTGATCGAACCCGCTGCCGCCGTGGAACCTGGAAGTTATTGAATCCGGATAGATTTAACAGAGGTCCTCTATGCCCCCGCCACGTGGTAAAGGTCGCTTCTCCAAAGACAAGAAGCCCAAGCGCAACCAACAATCGTTGCTGTTCCGTCGCAAGCGTTTCTGCCGCTTCACCGTCGCCGGTGTCGAAAAGATCGACTACAAGGACATCGACACGCTGCGCGATTTCGTCTCCGAAAACGGCAAGATCACGCCCGCTCGCCTGACCGGCACGCGCGCTTTCTTCCAGCGTCAGCTGACGGTCGCCATCAAGCGCGCGCGCTTCCTGGCCCTGCTGCCGTACAGCGACCAGCACAAGGTCTAAGGAGCTGACGACATGCAAGTGATCCTGCTCGAAAAAGTCGCCAACCTCGGCAACCTTGGCGACGTCGTCAAGGTCAAGGACGGTTATGCCCGCAACTTCCTGATCCCGACCAAGCAGGCGCGCCGCGCCACCGAGGCCGCGATCAAGGAATTCGAAGCCCGCCGTGCCGAGCTCGAAAAAGCCGCCGCCGCGAAGCTGGCCGAAGCCCAGAAGCTGGGCGAAGCCCTGGCCGGCAAGACCGTGCGCATCGCCCAGAAGGCCGGTGTGGACGGCCGCCTGTTCGGCTCCGTCACCAACGCCGACATCGCCGACGCACTGACCAAGGCGGGTTCGCCCATCGCCAAGGCTCAGGTCCGCCTGCCGAACGGCCCGCTGAAGACCGTGGGCGAGTTCCCGGTCAACGTGGCTCCTCACACGGATGTGGTCGTCGAGGTCACCGTTCAAGTGGTGGCCGAGGCCGAGTAAGCAAGGCAAGTAAGGCGCGGAAACGCGTCTTGCGCTGCGGTCTGATTTGGCCGCAACATTCAAAGAAGGCCGAGGCCCCTCAGGGTTTCGGCCTTCGGTTTTTGGGGCCTGAGTTTTCCCGCGCTGCCCACCGGTTGTTCCCAGTCCGTTCACAGCTTTATCCACAGGCATGTCCGCGATCTTTCCTGCTTCCTCTCCTTCTGCGCCGCATGACGACGAGGTCGCGCGGCTGCGCGTGCCGCCGCACTCGGTCGAGGCCGAGCAGAGCGTGCTCGGCGGCCTGCTGATCGACAACTCGGCCTGGGACCGCGCCGCCGACCTGCTGACCGACAGCGACTTCTATCGCTTCGAGCACAAGCATGTGTACACGGCGGTCGGCAAGCTCATCAACGCGGGCAAGCCGGCCGACGTCGTCACCGTCTTCGACGAGCTGACCTCGGTGGGCCGCGCCGAGGAATGCGGCGGCCTGGCCTACCTGAACGCACTGGCCCAGAGCGTGCCGAGCGCCGCCAACATGCGCCGTTATGCCGAGATCGTTCGGGAACGGGCCGTGCTGCGCAAGCTGGTGGCCACCTCCGACGAGATCGCCACTGCCGCGATGAATCCGCAGGGCCGCGCCGTCACGCAGATCCTGGACGAGGCCGAGGGCAAGATCTTTCGCATCGGCGAAGAGGGATCACGCAGCCAGCAGGGCTTCCAGAGCATGGACCGGCTCGTCATCGCGCTGATCGATCGCGTCAACGAGCTGGCCGAAAGCGGCGCGCAGGACGTGACCGGCGTGCGCACCGGCTTCTACGACCTCGACAAGCAGACCGCGGGCCTGCAGCCGGGCGACCTCATCGTGCTGGCGGCCCGGCCGTCCATGGGCAAGACGGCCTTCGCCGTCAACATTGCCGAGAACGTGGCCATCAACGAGGGCCTGCCCGTCGTCATCTACTCGATGGAAATGGGTGCCGCACAGCTGGCGTTGCGGATGGTGGGCTCCATCGGCCGCATCGACCAGAGCCACCTGCGCACCGGCCAGCTCAAGGACGACGAGTGGAGCCGCCTCTCCGAGGCCGTCGACAAGCTCGGCAAGGCCGCCATCTACATCGACGAGAGCCCAGGCCTGTCGCCCAGCGAGGTGCGCGCCCGTGCACGGCGCCAGGCGCGCATCAGCGGCCAGTTGGGGTTGATCGTCATCGACTACCTCCAGCTGATGAGCGGCAATGGCGGCGGCAGCGAGGAAAACCGCGCCACGGTGCTCGGCGAGATCTCGCGCGGCCTGAAGGCGCTGGCAAAGGAGTTGCGCTGCCCCGTCATCGCGCTGTCGCAGCTGAACCGCTCGGTCGAGCAGCGCCCCGACAAGCGGCCCATGATGTCCGACCTGCGCGAGTCCGGCGCCATCGAGCAGGACGCCGACATCATCATGTTCATCTACCGCGACGAGTACTACACCAAGGACGAGTGCAAAGAGCCGGGGATCGCGGAGATCATCATTGCGAAACAGCGTAATGGCCCGGTCGGCACGGTGAAGCTGATGTTCCAGCGCATGCACACCAAGTTCGAGAACCTCGCGCCTGGCTACGTCGGCGTGGAGCGCGACGAGTACTGACCTTCCTTGAATCCAAGGTCGAGGGCCGCTGATACGCGAAACGCGTCAGTGGCCTTTTCTTCGAGAGCGCCGATGCGGACTGGGTTCAGGGGCCGCCTGACTGGCATCCGCCCCCTCGAACGGCCTATGTGCGCTAGCGAACACACGAGCCAGCGCGCCAGCGCTAGAGTTTCCTTTTCGTTCAGATCTTGCAAGGGACCGATGCCCGCACCGACCGATGCGCTGGACCCGCGCAGCAACCGCCTGCTGGCGGCCTTGCCGGAAGACGAATGGGCGCGATGGTCGAACCAGCTCGAAAGCGTGCCTCTGGAACTGGGGCAGGTGCTGTACGAATCGGGTCGCCCGCAGAGCCATGTGTATTTCCCGACCACGGCCATCGTCTCCCTGCTCTACGTGCTGGAGGACGGCGGCTCGGCGGAGATCGCAGTCGTGGGTTACGAAGGCGTCGTTGGCGTGTCGCTCTTCATGGGTGGTGAAACCACGCCCAGCCGCGCGGTCGTGCAGAGCGCTGGCGGATGCTTCCGGCTCAGTGCCGCCGCCATCAAGGTCGAGTTCAACCGCTATGGCGTGGGCATGCACCTGCTGCTGCGCTATACCCAGGCGCTGCTGACGCAGATGTCGCAGACGGCCGTCTGCAACCGCCATCACCTGCTGGAGCAGCAGCTGTGCCGCTGGCTGTTGCTGAGCCTGGATCGCATCACCGGCGACGAGCTGGTGATGACGCAGGAGCTGATCGCCAACATGCTGGGTGTACGGCGCGAAGGCGTCACCGAGGCGGCGCTCAAGCTGCAGAAGCTCGGCCTGATCGACTACGTGCGAGGACACATCACCGTCATTGATCGCGCCGGGCTCGAGAAGCGCAGCTGCGAGTGCTATGGCGTCGTCAAGGATGAGGACGACCGGCTGCTGAATCGCCCGCTGCCGCACGTCCATTGACCGGTTGAGGGTTCGCTAGCGCACAGCGCGACGGACGGTCTGCTCCCAGACTGGCGCATGACCGTCAACCAATTGCTCGACCACATGCCGGCGGCCGAGCAGCGGCGCGCGTTGAAGCGCAGCGTCCTGGTGCTGCTGCGCAGCGGCGAGCAGATCGCCGTCCAGGATGCGCCCATGCGTGCGCTGCTGTTCCCCGTGCGGGGGTGCGTGGCCCTCCTGACGCCGCTGGATGCGCACCCGTTGCTGCAGGTGGGCATGATCGGGCGCGAAGGTGTGCTGGGCGCCCACCTGCTGCTCGGTGTGGCGGTCAGCCCGGTGACGGTGGTGGTGCAGCAGGACGGCCAGGCCTGGAGCATGCCGGCGGCGGCGCTGCGGCATGAACCGGCCGCAAGTCCGGCGCTGCGACGCCTGCTGATGCGCTACGTGCTGGTGCAACTGCGGCAGTCGGCGACGGCCGCTGCCTGCCTGCACTTCCATGCGCTGCAGGCGCGGCTCGCGCGTTGGTTGCTGATGGGGCAGGACCGGTCCGCGGGCGATGGCTTTGCCGTTACCCAGGAGAGCATGGCGCAGCTGCTGGGCGTGCGCCGCGTCGGTGTCACCGTGGCGGCCGGCGGCCTGCAGGCCGCCGGCCTGATCCGCTATCACCGCGGCTGGATCACGGTCAGCGATCGCGCCGGCCTCGAGGGGGCCGCCTGTGCCTGCTACGCGCAGGACTGTGCAAGCTACCGCCTGGGGATGCAGTTCGCGCCGCACGCCGGCCAGGGCGACGGCACGCGCTGACAGGACGCACTCTCAAAGCGTCGAAGCGTGGACAACGGCGCCCGGCTGGACGTGTTCTTCAAGCCCAGTAGCCGCGGCGCAGATAGTTGCGGTGCAACAGCACCTCGTCCTTTCGGTGGATGGCGGGTGCGTCCTGGTAGACCGGGCTGTGCTTGACCTGTTCGCGGGTCAGCTTCACGTGGATCTGCTGTCTCGCCCAGTCGATGCGGTCGATCCAGTGCTGGCCGACCAGCACCTTGGGCCCACCCGGCCACCAGCTTTGCGTGTCGACGACCAGATAGCGGATCACCCAGTTCTCGTCGTCGAAGACCAAGTCGTCCACCTCGCCGATGTCTTGGTCGACGGCCTGCACCTCGAAGCCTTCCATTTGCCCACTGCTGCGCAACTGCATGTCCACCGGGTAGGCGCCCGCGGCACCTCGATCGACGCCCGGCAGCGGCGCCACCGACGGATAGGGCGCGGCACCCAGCGCCCACAGCCCGCCGCCGTCCCAGTAGGCGGGATAGTGATAGTGGCGCTGGAACTCCTGCTCCTGCTCGCGCGAGACCGGCCGGTCAATGTCCAGGGCCGGGCTGGTGCGCACGAGCCGGCGCGTCAGCGCGACGTCGATCGCATCGTCCCATCGCAAAGGCTGCCATGGGCTGCAGGTGAAGGTCAATCACCTGCCGGTCAAGATCGCCGCCGGCGAGGCCTTGCTCTCCCATGCGGCCGACATGGGCGCGCAGCTCATCGTCGCGGGCGGCTATGGGCATTCGCGCAT
>Ga0307411_10000269_pt1 | contig 17091 bp, 14 predicted proteins | sample DK1Ometagenome_2_FD_203712 | JGI IMG/M metagenome (GOLD analysis project Ga0307411, IMG submission 203712) | Maize rhizosphere microbial communities from greenhouse at UC Davis, California, United States - DK15-O-1 | ecosystem: Host-associated > Plants > Roots > Rhizosphere > Soil | place: USA...
CACCCAGGGTATTTCGAATGTTAATTCAACCGGTTTTGCAATTGATGCTGGTATCCAGTATAAAACCAAGTTGGGAAAACGTAAAATCGAAGGTTTAACCGAAGATGAGCAGGATAACCTTTACTTCGGTATTGCCCTTAAAAATATCGGACCACGTATGATGGCTGTGGGTGACGGACTGTCAACACAGTTCACTTCGCCTATCCATGGGGCACTGGTAACGGTTGATCAAAGATCTGCCGAGTATGAAATGCCGGCATTAATGAACATTGGGATTGGTTATACATACCGTTTCAATAAATCACATAACCTTGATTTTGCATTCAACTTTACTACACACTCATTTACGTATGACCAGTGGATGCTTGGAATTCAGTATAACTTCAAGAATATTTTCCAGGTTAGAGGTGGATACACGTTTGAAGAAGGTATTTTTGGAAACAGAAACGGAGCAACTCCAACCATGCTGAATGCCCTTGCGGGCCCATCAGCAGGAGTTTCATTGGAAACACCTTTCAAAAAAGGAGGTAGTACCAGAATCGGAATTGATTATTCTTTCAGGGCTACCTACAATTTCGGAGGAGTTCATACATTTGGTGCAAGATTTACTATCTAAGAAGCTTTAAAATTGCTTCTTTAATCTAATAAAATTTATACATTTGTTTATCGAACAGAAAGCCGAAAAGCTTTCTGTTCATGTTTTAAATAAGTACGTATGTCAAAAATTAATTACTTAACCGAAGAAGGTTATAAAAAGCTGAAAGAAGAACTGGAGCACATGATTTCCGTGGAAAGGCCACGTATATCAGCACAGATAGCAGAAGCACGTGATAAAGGAGACTTGTCGGAGAATGCAGAATACGATGCGGCTAAAGAAGCACAGGGATTATTGGAGGCGAAAATGTCCAAGCTGCAGGAAACTCTTAATAATTCAAGAATTCTTGATAATGCGAATGTAGATATATCGAAAGTATCATTACTCTCAAAAGTAAAGATCAAGAATAAAAAGAATAATGCTACTATGGAATACCAGATCGTTTCGGAGAACGAAGCGAACTTAAAAGAAGGAAAGATCAGCAGCGAATCCCCGATCGGAAAGGCCCTTTTAGGGCTTAAAGAAGGAGAGTCGGTTGATGTTCAGGTACCAAGTGGATTAATGACATTCGAAGTGATCAAAATCTCCCGATAATGGCATCCATATTTTCAAAGATCATTGCAGGTGAAGTACCTTGTTATAAGGTTGCTGAAACTGATAAATACCTTGCATTTCTTGATATTTCACCACTTAAAAGAGGTCATACACTTTGTATTCCAAAAGTAGAAGTAGACGATCTGTTTGATCTGGATGAAGAAACCTATACAGGTTTGATGCAATTTTCAAGGCGTGTTGCCCGTGCCATTCATAAAACCCTGCCTTATAAAAGGGTGGGAGTGGTAGTTGCGGGTTTCGAAGTTCCACATGCACATGTTCATCTTATTCCGGTAAATAACATGAAGGAAATGGATTTTTCCAATCCTAAAGTGGAGATGGCAAAAGAAGAATTTGCCGCCATTGCTATGGCAATCCAGGCAACCTATAACGGGCTATAATTGTTCAAGGTCTTTTTGAATGTTCCATGGTTAAGATTTACAGTTGGATCATCAAACTTTGAACTTTTCTGCAGCTTTTATCCGTGTTACGCTTTACACCGTATATATTCAATTAATCAACACTATGTAAAAAAGGAGTTTTTTAGCACTCCGCTCATTTTTACCAAGTGTTGTTAAATCTTATCTTCACGCTGGTGCCACTTTACCGGGCTGCTTACGGCACCATAATTGTATGCATGTAACCAGAAGTTGATTATCTTTAAAAAGCAATTCAACACTATGTGCAGATCCATTATTTATACATTACTGGTTTTTTCTTCGTTAACCGTTTTATATTCCCAAAATTCAGAGCAGGCAATTTACAAAGACGGGCACGGAGGTTTTGTGTACATGCCCAATGGAGATATTTCTTTCGCAGATGTATTAGTTGATTATGTGGAAGGAAATCCTTCTGCACCAGTAAATGGAGGCCATTCAAAAATAGTTTTAGGTAAGCCTGATTATAACATAGAAACCAGGAAAGGATTTTTCTCTATGGGTTGCGGAGGCTCAATTACAGTCAGGTTTACTGACAATGCGCTTACTGATATTGAAGGCCCTGACTTATATGTATTTGAAGTAGGCTCTGAAATCGAAGAAACCCAGCTTGAAATATCAAAAGATGGGAGCACCTGGATAAACGTGGGAAAAATAAGTGGTGGAAGAGCTGAAGTGGATATACATGATTTTGTAAAGAAAGATGAAATTTTTTATTATGTAAAACTAACGGATCTTCAAAGCCGTTGTAAAGGTAGCTGGCCGGGTGCGGATATTGATGCAATAGCCGCTATAGGAAGTGTTATGCAGGTAAACCTCAATGCAGCTTTATTGTTTGACGTTGGATCATATACATTAAAACCAGGCGCATTATCAAGCCTTGATTCCCTTTCTACAAGACTTAATGAAACATCTATAAGATCAATTGATATCACCGGACATACTGATAACGTAGGCTCCGATGAAAATAATTTAATCTTATCGAAAAACAGGGCGAATGCAGTAAAAGAATATTTACAGAAAAAAATAACCGATAAAATAATTGCATTTAATATAACAGGATTGGGTGAAACACAACCCGTAGCAAACAATGAAACAGAGGAAGGACGACAGGCAAACAGGAGAGTGTCGATGGTTGTTTATCCCAAGCAGGTAAATAAAGTTGAACGCAAAAATTACGAAGAATTTACCAATGTGCTGTTTATACCCTTCAACATTGCGCAGGCAAGCTGGTTCAATGATTTTCCGAGAGCAATCAATGCTAAAAATTTTGCAGGATTACCTACCGATCATATAGATGATGCATTGTTTTATAACGGAACTACGTATTTTTTTTATGGAAACAAACTCAAAAAATATAATCATTCCACAAAAAAAATAGAAACCGGAGAGTTTTTAATTAAAGATGTATTTCCGGGGATTACGTTTACCAGAATAGATGCATCTATTTATTTGCCTGATAAATCTGCATTGTGTTTTATCAAGGATGATAGTTGCGCAGTGTATCATCCTGCTAATAAAAGTGTAAAACAATATTCTTTACAAGCCTTATTCCCGGGTTTAAAAACCCAAAAACCGGAAGCTATTTTATTTATGGGTGATGGTTACTTTACTTTTTTCTTCGATGGGTATACACAAACCTTTGATTATTTTAATAAAATAGCGAACGAACCATCATTAATGACGAATGCCAACTGGGGTAACATCTGGCTCGATGGTCCGGATGCAATCATGGATGATAATTCAGGAATGATCTATTTTTTTCATAATCCGGAATAATTATTTCCAACCACCACCAAGGCTCCTGTAAAGATCAACTTTTGCCATGTATAAGTTTGCCATTATACTGCTCGATTCCAATTCAGCATTTAAAAGATTTGATTGTGCAGTTATCACTTCCAGGTAAGTGCTCATGCCATTGCTGAATAATAGCTTTGCATCCTGGGCAGCCTTTCTCAATGTTTCAACACGGCTTAACGCTATGGTTTGTTGTTCTTTTAGTTTCTCAACCTTTATCATTGCATCGGTAACTTCACCAACAGCAACCAGTATTGTTTTTTGAAATTCCAGAGTAGATTTTTCACGATCAATTTTAGCAAGCTCTACCTGTGTTTTTAACATTCTTCTTTTAAAAATGGGCTGAGTAAGCCCACCGGCAAACGTTCCGAAAATGGAGCCAGGTATATTGAACCAGTTGCCGGCCGTAAATGAATTTAATCCTGTACTAAGATTAATTACCAAGGCCGGATATAAATTCGCCTGTGCAACACCCACTCTTGCATTATCAGCTTTTAATTTCAATTCAGAAGCTCTTACATCCGGACGGCGATTTAAAACTTGTAAAGGAACACCAACAGAAAGCTGATCTGTGATCATAATGTTTTCAAGTTTTGCAGATCGATCCACTTTTCCCGGCCATTCACCTGTAAGTATGTGTAACGCATTTTCCTGTATGGCAATTCTTTGTTCAAGTTGAGGAATTAATAAAGCTGCAGTTTGTTGCTGGGCCAAAACCAATTGAACGGACAAAGAAGTTCCACTCCCTGTTTCCTGCATTAGTTTTGTTATCTGGAGAATAGTATCATTTAATGCCAGGTTTTTTTGTGCAGTTACCAGTTGTGCATCCAGCATTAAAAGATTGTAGTAAGCTCCTGCTACCTGTGAAACCAATGTGGTTTGAATGGCTCTAACAGATTCCCAGTTGCCCATGTAATCAGCTTTTGCAGCTTCTTTCTGCCTTCTTAATTTACCCCAGATGTCAATTTCCCACTGAAGGCCTACATTCAAAGTAAAGTCTTCAAGATGTGTAGTTCCAAGGAAATTCTGAATGCTTAAACCATTCAAGCTGTTAGCGGATGGAAAGGTGGAACTTGCTCCAACACGTACATCAAGGTCAGGTGCAAAAGCAGCGTTGCTTTGAGATAATACCTGTTTTGCTCTTTCTATATTTTGAACTGCAAGTAACATGTCATAGTTGTTATTGATAGCTTTATCTATCAACTTCACCAATGTGGTATCAGAGAAAAAATCTTTCCACGCAAGGTCACTGATTGTACTTGTATCATTTGTAATTGCCTGATCACGAAATGTGGAAGGCATCTTAAGATCCGGTCGTTTGTAATTTTTTCCTACGCTGCAGCCGGCAACAAATAATAGTGTAAATAATATGAATGTATATTTAGGAATATTTTTCATTATACGCTTATGTATTAGCTATTTTAGATTTTTTAAATGATGGTGGTTTTTTCCCGATCTTTTCATGCAGTGTTTGGAATACTACATAGAGAGCCGGAATAATAAATAACCCCATAATAACCCCGGTTACCATTCCTCCAACGGCTCCGATACTAATTGAGTGATTACCCATTGCAGAGGGTCCATCAGCCCTCATCATCGGGATCATACCCGCTATAAAAGCAAGTGAGGTCATGATAATCGGCCTTAACCGTAAACGGGATGCTTCAACGGCCGAGGAAACGATCGATTCACCGGATTTCCGTATTTGCACAGCATATTCCACTATCAGGATGGCATTTTTTGCAAGTAACCCAATTAACATTACCAGTGCTACCTGTACGTAAATATTATTATCTATACCAGCCATTTTAATAGCAACAAACACCCCGAAAATACCGGTTGGAATGGAAAATATCACAGCGAGTGGAAGCACATAACTTTCATATTGTGCTGCAAGGAGAAGATATACAAATAACAAACACAACCCGAAGATCAATACGGATTGATTGCCGGAAGAGATCTCCTCTTTTGTAATACCCGAAAACTGTGAAGTATATCCGCCACCCAATGTTTTTTCTGCCACTTCATTTACTGCATTAATAGCGTCTCCCGTGCTGTATCCTTTTTTAGGAACAGCATTCACTGATATGGAACTGAACATATTATACCTGGATACAGTTTCCGGGCCGTATACCCGTTTTAATGTTACCAGTGTATTTACAGGCACCATATCCCCATTTTTATTTTTTACATAAATCCCATCAATAGCTGCTGATGTTGCACGATCATTTACATCAGCCTGTAATATAACCCGGTAGTATTTACCAAAACGATTCATATCACTCGCCTGGCTGCTTCCAAAAAACATTTGCACAGTTTGCAGAAGATCACGGATGTTTACACCTAATTGTTTTGCTTTCACCTCATCCACTTCCAATTGCAGTTGCGGATAATCTGACCGGAACGAGGTGAATGCTGCTGCTATTTCTTTACGTTTCCAGAGTTCCTGTATAAAGGTTTGTGAAACTTCAGAAAATTTATCCAGCTTGCCACTTCCGCTCCTGTCCTGCAATACAACATCCAATGCATCTACATTTCCAAAGCCCGGAACTGTTGGGAAAGTGAATACAAAAAAACTACCGTCCTTTACTTTTGATAAACTTGCATTCATCTGCTGCATAATCGCATTTATGTTTTTTACTTTTCCACGTTCCCTGGAGGGTTTAAAAACGATGAAACCTACTCCGGCAGATGGACTGGTGGAATTAGTAAACAGGTTAAATCCGGAAATAATATTTACAGCTGCTGTTGCTTCCAGTTTTTGTAATTCAATGTCTGCTTCTTTCATCACCTCTTTGGTTCTTTCCAATGATGAGCCCGGGGGCATGGATAAGGAGAATACTGCAAAATCCTGGTCTTCCGCCGGGATAAATCCGGTGGGGGTTTGTTTAACCATAAAGACCGTAGCAACTATAAGAATTGCAAGCCCGCCAAGGCTTAACCACTTGTATTTGATAAGCGTTTTAATGCCTCCGACATATTTATTGGTAATAACACCAAAAGCAACATTAAATCCTTTAAAGAATCTTTTTGCAAATCTTTTAATTCCTTTTTTAGGCATTTCAGCTTCATCTGCTGCATGATTTTTCAGGAATAATGCACATAGTGCCGGGCTTAATGTAAGTGCATTTACCGCTGAAATTACGATCGCTATTGCCAGTGTGAATGCAAATTGCCGGTAGAACAATCCTGTTGATCCTTCTATTAATCCAATAGGTATAAATACCGCTGACATAATCAGCGTGATTGATAAAATAGCACCGGTAATTTCACTCATAGCAGAAACAGTAGCTTCTTTGGCCGGCATGTGTGAATTCTCCATTTTAGCATGCACGGCTTCCACGACGACTATGGCGTCGTCGACCACAATTCCAATAGCTAATACTAATGCGAAGAGGGTTAAAAGGTTAATTGAAAACCCAAAAAGCTGCATAAAAAAGAAGGTTCCTATAATTGCCACCGGTACTGCAATGGCTGGTATCAAAGTGGATCTGAAATCCTGCAGGAACAGGAATACAACGATAAATACTAAAATAAATGCTTCTATAAGCGTGTGTTTTACTTGGTTGATAGATTGATCCAATGATCTTTTTGTACTGTAAAGAACATAATGCTTAATTCCTTTCGGGAAATTAAGGGAAGCCTTCTCAAGCAGTTCGTTTATTTCAGTTTGTATCTGGTTTGCATTTGAACCGGATGATTGAAGGATACCAATGGTTATTCCCGGTTTTCCATTTACCTGGCCCGAAGTTCCATAGGTGTAAGAGCCGAACTCAACCCTTGCAACATCTTTTAACCGCAGCACAGACCCATCTGCATTTGCCCTGATGATTATGTTTTCATATTCTTCGGGCTGATTAAGTTTTCCTTTATACTTTATAATATACTGGAATGCTTCCCCACTGCTTTCTCCGAATTTTCCCGGAGCCGCTTCTATACTTTGATCCTGGATAGCTGCTGAAACTTCCTGTGGAGTTAGTCCATAAGCTGCCATCTGTTCGGGCTTTAGCCATACACGCATCGAATAATCACGGTTACCGAAAACGAATGCCTGACCTACTCCTGAAATTCTTTTTATCTCCGGAATAATATTAATGTTGGCATAGTTGGATAGAAAAATGTCATCATACACTTTTTCATCTTCACTTATCAGGTTGATGGCCATGATAAAACTGTTCTGCTGTTTTGCAGTTGTAACACCCGCCTGAACTACTTCTGCAGGCAGCTGGCTCATGGCCTGTGCAACACGATTCTGAACATTTACCGCCGCCTGGTCCGGGTTTGTGCCGAGCTTAAAAAATACTGTAATCCCCAGCGAACCATCATTACTGGCTGTAGAGGTCATATAGGTCATTCCTTCCACTCCATTAATTGCCTCTTCCAATGAAGGTGCCACCGAACGTTGTACAGTTTCTGCATTGGCCCCCGGGTAAACTGCAGTAACCAGAACCGAAGGTGGAGCAATATCAGGAAACTGTTCTAATGGTAAACTTGTTAATCCCATTAAACCTAGTATAACCAGTATAATAGAGATAACAGTGGCCATAACCGGCCGTTCTATAAATCTTTTAAACATTGTGAAATTTTATTTTTTAGTGGTGCTGTTGTTATTATTTACCTGTGGCGATATCAGTTGCCTTTCCTGCAACCTGTCAACCCCGCTTAAAACAATTGTTTCACCTTTTGATAAGCTTTCGTCTACCAGGTAACTCTGTTCGGTTTGCGCTAATACCATAATAGGTTTTTTACTCACCTTATTACTGTCATCTACACTTAACACAAATATTTTCCCCTGCATGTCAATAGTAGATGCCATGGGTATTTTTTTGATCCCGTGATAAAGCCTTTGGATCTTTATTTTTCCGGTATTGCCCGAACGTAAGAAATTATCAGGATTGGGGAATGTTGCCCTCATTGTAATACTTCCGGTGTTACGATCAAACTGCCCGTCAACCATTTCAATTTTTCCGGGATATTCGTAAACATTTTCATCTGCAAGTATAAGTGAAACCGGCATCAGGTTAGAAAGTTTATCCTTGGTGGATTTGCCTTCATTTTCTTTATTAAAATGAATAAAGTCAACTTCACTCATCGAGAAGTAAGCATACACTTCGCTAACATCAGAAAGAACAGTTAATGCTTGCAGATCAGTACGTCCAACCAAACTTCCCCGCCGCTTGGGAATTCTTCCCACATAACCACTTACCGGAGCTTTAATAACAGTGTATCCCAAGTTAATACGTGCAATTTCAACAGCAGCTTTCGCTTGTTCCAACACTGCCAGAGCGGCTTTATAACCGGATTCAGCAGTTTTTACCTGTACATCAGAAACCACATTCCCTTTGGAAAGAGAATTCATTTTATTAAGTTCAATTTCTGCTGCAGCTAAATTGGCTTCTGCGGCATGCTGGTTTCCAAGCGCATTGTTTAATTGCTGTTTATAGCTAAGGTCATTTATCCTGAATAAAGATTGTCCTTTGCTAACATAACTTCCTTCATCCACGAAAATTTCTTCCAGGTAACCGTCTACCTGTGGTCGTATTTCAACATTTACTTTACCTTCAAGTGCTGCGGAATATTCCGAATAGGTAGAAGCCGAAGTTGTATCAATTACCATTACAGGCGCCGAAACCGGCTCCTGTGAGCCTTTATTCCCCGCTGATCCGGAACAACCTATTAAAATACCCGAAAGCGATACAAGAAGAAAGTAAGCAAAAACTGTTTGTATATTTTTTTTAGAAAACATTTTATGTATTTTAAGGGTGCAAAGGAATTTATTTTGTTCGAACATTTTATGTATGAATGACCAATAAAAAGTTCAAATGATGAATTCAATTCGTCATTTATTTCTTGCTATACGTTCTTTATTTGAATTCCTTTGCACTATGAATTCGATGAAACTATAATAAAACCGGGATATGTATGTACTAAATATTTCCCCCGGCTTAACAAATACTTAATATGGAAATCGCTGTTTCACGTCCGTTTCTTTCACGTTTTTTCACATCCTTAAAAACTAATTTTCTTGAGAACCGCTGGTTCCAGGAAGTATTGGTTTTTATTACCCTGTTATTTCTGTTCACACTTAACGAATCAAAGAATCCCATCAAGTGGGATGATGTTTGGAGAAGCAGCTGTTATTTCCTTATTCTTTTTACACATGCACAACTTCATCGTTTTATAGCTGTTCCCATTTTACTGGATAAACAAAAACCATTAACATATGCTGTGGTGGCTATTTGTTTTTTAGTGGTGTTCTCATTTGTTGTGCAAATAATTTCTTCCCAGTGGTTGTATCCTGAGTGTGGACTTATTAACTTAAGTGGCTTTGGGTATTACCTTGCTACCGGGGCATTCGGTTTGATCGCCATTTTAACTCCTTACCTGATGTTGAGATTTTACCGGCAGAAACAACAGCAGGATAATTCGCAGCTCTGTATGAAGGAACTGGAACTGTCTCAGTTGAGATCACAATTAAATCCACACTTTTTATTTAATACGTTTAATAATTTATACGGAATAAGTTTACAGGAGCCGGCAAGAGTTCCGGACCTGATTTTGCAGGCTTCCAAATTAATGAGATACCAGCTTGAGAATCATACCAAACAATGGGTGTCGCTCCAGGATGAATTAATGTTTATAGAAAGTTATATTGGTCTTGAAGAAGAAAGGGTGGGCAACAGGTGCACTGTAACGTATGAGTCGCATCATGATTCGAAAGAGGCTGATTTTATTATTGCCCCAATGATGTTGATCCCGTTTGTTGAGAATGCCTTTAAGCATGGAACCGACAGTATGGGAAGCTGTTTTGTAAATATATGCACCTGCTTGCAGGGAGATGTTTTTTATATGCAGATCGTTAATTCATTGCCTGCAAAATCAGAAAGGAGGGCCCTTTCAATGGGAATTGGATTACAAAATGTAAAGCAGCAATTAAAGATTTTATATCCGGGTAACAAACATAAGCTGGAGATATCATCAAAGAACAACGAATACAAAATAAAGCTTGAGCTGATTTTAAATCAAAAAACCGAAAGATGATCAAGTTTAGCTGCTTAATTGTAGATGATGAACCTGCAGCACATTTTGTGCTCCAAAATTACATTGAACGAATTGATAAACTGGATCTTGCCGGCAGCTGTTACAATGTAACGGATGCTATAAATTTTTTGCACCAGCAGCCGGTTGATCTGATATTTCTGGATATAAACATGCCGGAGCTTACGGGCTTTGACCTGCTACGTACATTGCGCCATCCGCCTAAAGTTATTCTCACCACCGCGTATTCTGAATTTGCGCTGGAAAGCTATGAATATGGAGCACTCGATTATTTGCTAAAGCCAATTGCTTTTTCAAGGTTCTTAAAATCCATAGATAGGTTTGTAGAGACACAACCGCAGGAAAAAGTGGAACAGGTAAATTCCATCACTTCAGAAAATACTTTCCTGCATTTAAAAGTGGATTCAGGAATTATAAAAATTAACCTGGATGATATTTTGTACACGCAAAGTATGGGCAACTATGTAAAGGTTTTTACTTCCAGCCAAAGTTACCTGGCTACCATTACAACCATTGAGCTGGAGAAAAGATTACCTTCTCCGAGGTTTGTAAGGGTGCATAAATCGTATATAGTGGCCGTGGATAAAATTGAAAAGTACAATTCCCAAACAATTACTATTGCGGATGCACAATTGCCTGTTGGGATCACGTATCGGAGAGAGCTTGCCGAGATCCTGAAATAATTATTTACACACCTCAATCTTTGTGGTCATGTTCTTGATCTTTTCATTCCGGATATTTTTAAGAACATCGTTTAATTTTGATGATTTAATGGCTGCGTAACTGAAGTAGTCTTTTACTTCCAGCAGACCTATTTCTTCTTTTTTTAACTCCCCTTTCTGGCCTAAAAATCCCACAAGGTCAATCTTATTTAATTTATCTTTTTTGCCTTTGCCAAAATAAAGGGTGGTCCACTCGGGTGCTGAGGGCAGGGCGGCATTGCCATCCGGGATAAATGCTTCCATCTTGCGGTCTATATATGCCGGGTAAGATTCATTTTCGGTTAGGATGTATGCTGCGCCATCGGCATTCATCCTTGCAGTACGGCCATTACGGTGTATAAATGCATCTTCGTGGGGTGGTAGCTGCAAATGGATGATATGTTTGATCTCAGGAATATCCAGCCCACGTGATGCCAGGTCAGAGGTAATTAAAATATTCACAGACCCGTTCCGGAATTTAATGAGTGCTTTTTCCCTGTCGTTTTGTTCAAGCCCACCATGGAAATATTCATTTTCAATTCCACGTTGCTTTAAATACCCGCTAACCTCTTCTACTTTTTCTTTAAAATTACAAAATACCAAAGTAGAACCTGAATGGAGTGTGCACAATAGTTGGAACAGCGTATCCAGCATTGATTTTTGTGCAACCACTTTTTTAACCACCAGCTTTGATTCCTGGGGTTTGTTATGTAAAAAATCCAGGATCTCTGCTTTCTGCATTTCTACAAAATCCGGGATCTGGATCGCCTGTGTGGCCGAGATCAATACTTTTTTCTTCAGCTTTGGTAATTGAGAGATAATATATTTCATATCTTCTTCAAAACCGAATTCTAAAGATTTATCGAACTCATCTATTACTAAAGTTGTAATTCCATCCAGCTGTAAATTTTTACGTTCAATATGATCTGTAAGCCTTCCAGGTGTTCCGATTAATAGGGCTGGAGGATGTTTTAGATTATTTTTTTCTATGCTCATGGGATGGCCACCATAACAGCAATTCACTTTATATCCTGTTTTTAAGCTCTTAAAAACCGATTCAATCTGCAAGGCAAGCTCACGTGATGGAGCAAGGATCAATGCCTGAACTTTATTCTGGATTTCCGGGTTTAAATGTTCAATCAGAGGCAGTAAAAAAGCCAGGGTTTTCCCCGAACCTGTAGGTGATAATAGAACCAGCTCATCATTTTTTTCATAATGCTTCCATAAGGATTGTTGCATTTGATTAAGCTCTGTAATGTTAACTTGCTTGAGGCTTGCTGACAGCCATTCTGGTTTTTGCATGAGGTAAAGATACGAATAAATGATTCCCTATTGTAAATACCTCATTATCAGGCAATAAAAATATTTGACACGTTGGTATACTTTGTGAAAATTAAATAAATTTATTCTACCATACACAACTCAAATCAAGACATGTTACATAATAACCCGATCGCCCTTTTGGCCCTGACGGCCCAGGAACTTACTTTGTGTAAGGACCTGAATTCAGTAATGTTTGTAGTAAGAAGCGTTGCCCGTAAATTAACCCAGGCCGACGGGGTTACGTTTGTTTTAAGAGACAACGATATGTGTTATTATGCAGACGAAGACACCATATCACCGCTTTGGAAAGGAAGCCGTTTTAAGGTTGAGTTCTGCATTAGCGGCTGGGCAATGATCAACAAAAAATATACGTGCATTGAAGATATTTACCAGGATGAACGTATCCCTATTGATTTATATAGCACAACGTATATAAAGAGCCTTTTGATGATGCCTATTAGAAAGATTGATCCCATTGGTGCTATCGGTTGTTATTGGGCAAAGTCGTACAGGCCCGGTGTGGATGAAATAAATTATATACAGTCATTGGCGGAGATCACCGCATTGGCCCTGGATAATATCAATTTACATGCTTATATGGGGGAGAAATTAAGCAAGAAGAATGTAAAAAATTATGATAATCCCGGCATTTTGTTTTCTGCTTCACAATTTACCAAACGCCTTTTTGATATTGATCAGTCGATTATATAGAGCGAAGCACAATTTATTGAATGGTTTAGTCTAAACACGTATAGCTTGTTACGTAAAAGATCTCTTTACTGCCAGCTTTGCAGGAGTTATTAGAGTCAATTTTTTTTGTTTCGTAATACCCTTTTACGGATAGAAGTTTACAATAAATTTTTGCCCCTGCGCTGTAATCCATTCTGTCAAAACAAATAACTTTTACCTCTTCGCTGCTTCCGTTTGTAATGTAAAGCTCTCCTATATTAAATCCGAAACAACTATTATCAGACATAACACCTTGCTGGCTTACAAAATTTCCTTTAAGTTCAATAGGAGTATGCCTTCCTTCTACCTGTGAGAAGGTACATAGTTGACACGTTGCCATAGTAATTAGCAGGAAGAATAGCTTTTTCATAGTAAAATTGAGTATGTTGTTCTTCCAAATATACGAAATTCCATACCAATTCGATTAATAGAATATTGATAACGTTTTACGATTGATAAAGTGTAGTCATAATGATACTTCATCAAATCATTAATCTTATTCTATCAATCTTTTATCTCCTCATAGTCGGTATACTCGCCGGCATCCGGATTGATCATAGATTTTTTGTTTTTGGGGTGCACCGGATTTTGATTTCTCATTTCCCTGTGCATTTTTTTTCTTGCATTATACAATCGTACCAGGAACTGTAAAATATAATACGATCCTACTGCAAAAACTATGATCTTAAGGATCTTCATTATTTGCTCAGGTACAGGTTTCGTTCACTGTAAATTTTGGTAAAGAATTTATCTTTCAATGAATCGATGAAATAAATGGCTTCACCAGTGGATTTCATTTCCGGACCTAATTCTTTATTTACTCCATGGAACTTGCTGAAGGAGAATACCGGTATTTTAACGGCATATCCTTTTAGCTGGGGATCGTATTTAAAGTCAGAAAGTTTATGTGAGCCCAGCATAAGTTTGGTTGCCCAGTTTACGTACGGCTGTTTATAAGCCTTCGCAATAAATGGAACGGTACGGCTTGCACGTGGGTTCGCTTCAATTACATATACTTTGTCATCTTTAATGGCAAACTGGATATTGATCAATCCTTTCACCTGCATGCGTTGCGCAATTCTGATAGTATATTCTTCCATCTGTTCCATTACAAGTGCCCCTAAATTATAAGGAGGAAGCACTGCATACGAATCGCCGCTGTGGATACCTGCAGGTTCAATATGTTGCATCATACCGATAACCTGTGCATTTTCACCATCACTAATGGCATCACATTCTGCTTCGATCGTTCTTTCGAGAAAGTGATCGAGCAATACTTTGTTCTCAGGAAAATCTTTGAAGATGTCGATTACATGAGTTTCCAGCTCATCTTCATTGATCACGATCTTCATTTTCTGCCCACCCAATACATACGAAGGGCGCACAAGTAATGGGAATCCCAGCTGCCTGCTAAGCTCAATGGCTTCGCTTGCATTATTCACAGTGCCGAACTCCGGATACGGAATTCCCATTTCCTTGAGCAATGTTGAAAATCTTCCGCGATCTTCGGCAAGATCCAGGCTATCATAAGATGTTCCCATGATCTTAATGCCGTAGCGGTTTAATTTTTCAGATAGTTTTAATGCGGTTTGCCCACCCAGCTGAACAATTACACCTTCCGGCTTTTCATGTTCAATGATGTCGAAAATATGTTCCCAGAAAACAGGCTCGAAATAAAGCTTGTCTGCGGTATTAAAATCTGTGCTTACAGTTTCAGGATTACAGTTGATCATGATGGTTTCATAACCGGCCTCTTTAGCAGCAAGAACACCATGTACACAGCTGTAGTCAAATTCAATTCCCTGCCCGATACGGTTTGGGCCCGAACCTAAAATAATCACCTTTTTCTTATCCGAAACTTTTGATTCGTTTTCTTCTTCAAAAGTGGAATAATAATAAGGAGTATGTGCTTCAAATTCTGCAGCACAAGTATCTACCAGCTTATATACACGTTTGATGGCCTCTGCCTGGCGACGGAAATACACTTCACTTTCCAGGCAATTCATTAGGTGTGCAATCTGGCGATCGCCATATCCTTTTTGCTTGGCAGTAAGTAAAAGGTCTCTCGGGATCTCACCCACTGTAAACTTCTGGATCTCTTTTTCCAAAGCAACCAGCTCTTCGATCTGGTTGAGGAACCATGGATCAATTTGTGTTGCTTTTTGAACAGTGGCAAACGGAATTCCTAGTTTAAACGCATCGTAAATATGGAACAACCGGTTCCAGCTTGGATTTTCAAGGCTGTAAAGGATCTCATCCCTGTTCTTTAACTCTTTTCCATCGGCACCGAGCCCATTGCGGTTTATCTCGAGGCTCTGACATGCTTTTTGTAATGCCTCCTGGAAAGTTCTTCCTATACCCATGGCTTCACCCACTGATTTCATCTGAAGCCCCAGTTTTTTGTCAGCGCCTTTGAATTTGTCGAAATTCCAGCGAGGTATTTTTACAATAACATAATCAAGCGTAGGCTCAAATAGTGCAGAAGTTTTAGTGATTGGGTTTTCCAGCTCATCAAGATTATACCCGATAGCTAATTTAGATGCGATACGTGCAATCGGGTAACCAGTGGCCTTACTTGCCAGGGCAGAAGAACGGCTTACACGTGGGTTGATCTCGATCGCTACAATTTCTTCCGTTTCAGGATGTACGGCAAACTGAACGTTACATCCACCGGCGAAGTTTCCTATGCTTCGCATCATTTTTATGGCCAGGTCACGCATTTCCTGGAAGGTTGTATCAGAAAGGGTCATAGCAGGGGCCACTGTAATGCTGTCGCCTGTATGCACACCCATTGGATCAAAGTTTTCGATGGAACAAATGATCACAACGTTATCATTGCTATCTCTCAAAAGTTCCAGCTCATATTCTTTCCATCCGTAAATTGATTTTTCAATCAATACTTCATGGATGGGAGAAGCGTGTAAACCACGGTTTAATAATTCGTCAAAATCTTCTTTTTTGTTAACGAAAGCACCACCGGTTCCACCTAAGGTAAAAGACGGGCGGATAACCAGGGGGAAGCCAATTTCCTGGGCAATCTCTTTTCCTTCTAAAAAACTTTGTGCAGTTCTGCTCGGAGCAACACCTACATTAATATCGATCATTAATTTTCTAAAGAGCTCCCTGTTCTCACAACGATCAATGGCGTCAATATCAACACCAATTAACTTTACTCCATATTTTTCCCAAACACCTGCATCTTCACATTCCTTGCAAAGGTTAAGAGCAGTTTGCCCACCCATGGTTGGAAGCACAGCGTCAATCTTTCTTTCTTCCAGGATCTTTATAATGTAATCCACTTCCAACGGCCATAAATATACATGATCCGCCGTAACGGGGTCCGTCATAATGGTTGCAGGGTTAGAATTAATAAGAGAAACTTCAATACCTTCTTCTCTGAGTGAACGGGAGGCTTGTGAGCCTGAATAATCGAATTCGCAGGCCTGACCAATAATAATCGGGCCACTACCTATAATAAGAACTGATTTGATGCTTTGATCTTTCGGCACGGTGTAAGATTTAAAGAATAAATTTGCCAAAAGTAACAAATGCCTTTCTATAAAATCAAGGTGTTAATCTATTGTTGAGAAGTTCCGAAAATGATTTAAGGAAAACTTAAGAATAATAAGTGAGGCTTAGAATGCCCCTGACATAGAGGCACATTCGTGCATCACAGGACGGTTAGCTTCTAAAGCCATTTTTTTATTGTTTACCAGATCAATAATAGTTCCTATGCCGCATAAGCCAAATGTAAACAGATAAAGGATTCCCATTCCGATCTGGCCATAATAAAAACGGGCAATACCGTGAAATCCCACAACAAAAGGAACAATGCCTAGTATCATTCCTGTTTGAG
>Ga0307411_10000270_pt1 | contig 17068 bp, 15 predicted proteins | sample DK1Ometagenome_2_FD_203712 | JGI IMG/M metagenome (GOLD analysis project Ga0307411, IMG submission 203712) | Maize rhizosphere microbial communities from greenhouse at UC Davis, California, United States - DK15-O-1 | ecosystem: Host-associated > Plants > Roots > Rhizosphere > Soil | place: USA...
GCACCATTGCTGCTCCGGTCTTCCCCGGCGCCACGTTCCACCGTGCCACGATGCGACCCATCGCGCAAAGTGTTTCTTCGGGACGATTTGCGGGCGAGGCGGGCCGATTACTCCGCTAACCCTTCACGCAGACCACCTGCTTGAGGGTGTGCACGACCTCCACCAGCTCGCGCTGCGCGGCCATGACGGCGTCGATGTCCTTGTAGGCCGCGGGCGTCTCGTCGATGACGTCCTTGTCCTTGCGGCACTCGACGCCCTCGGTCGCGGCGCGGTGGTCGGCCAGCGTGAACTGGCGCTTGGCGTCGCCGCGGCTCATCACGCGGCCGGCGCCGTGGGAGCAGCTCTCGAAGCTGTCCGCATGGCCCTTGCCGCGCACGATGTAGCTGCGCGCGCCCATGCTGCCGGGGATGATGCCCAGCTGCCCCGCCTTGGCGCTCACGGCGCCCTTGCGGGTCAGGTAGACCTCCTGGCCGAAGTGCGTTTCCTTCTGCACATAGTTGTGGTGGCAGTTCACCGCCTCGATGTGGGCCTGGAAGTTCTTGTGGATCACCGTCTTCGCGGCTTCGATCACGCGCTTCATCATCACCTCGCGGTTGGTGGCCGCGAACTTCTGCGCCCAGCCCACGGCGCGGACGTAGTCGCCGAAGTAGCGGCTGCCTTCCTCGAAGTAGGCCAGGTCGCGGTCCGGCAGGTTCGCCTGGTGGCGCATCGCGTCCTGCTTGGCCAGCTCGATGAACATCGTGCCGATGAAGTTGCCAACGCCGCGCGAGCCCGAGTGCAGCATGAACCACACGGCGCCCGCTTCGTCCAGGCAGACCTCGATGAAGTGGTTGCCCGAACCCAGCGTGCCGAGGTGCTGGATGTGGTTGGTCTTGGCGATCTTGGGGTAGTCGCGGCAGAGCTCGGTGAACTCGGGCTCCAACTGCGCCCAGGCCGTGTTGACCGAGCCGGGCGGCTTCTGCCAGGCGCCGGGATCGCGGCTGCCGGGCTGGCGGCCGTGCGGCACGGCGCGCTCGATGGCGGCGCGCAGCGGGCCGAGGTTGTCGGGCAGGTCCTCGGCCCTCAGCGTCGTCTTGCAGGCCATCATGCCGCAGCCGATGTCCACGCCGACAGCCGCCGGAATGATGGCCTTGACGGTGGGGATGACCGAGCCGACGGTTGCGCCGATGCCGAAGTGCACGTCCGGCATCGCGGCGATGTGCTTGAAGACGATAGGCAGGCGGGCCGCGCTCTGCAGCTGGCGCTTGGCCGAGTCCTCGACCGGCACGCCTTGCGTCCATAGCTTCAGCGGCACACCGCCGGGGACGTCTTCGTGGATGTGTTGGGGTTCCATGGTTGTTCCTTGCAAGGCGGTCACAGCACCCGGCCTTGGCCTGCTGCGTCCGCGTAGTTCTTGAGTTCCAGGTCGCCGCTATCGATCGAACGGATGAAGGCGGCGACGGTCTTTTCAATCTCGTCACGTCGATCGAGGTGCGCCAGTTCGTGACCGATGCCATGCAGCGCCGCAGCCTGGACCTCCCGGCAGGGCACGCGCAGCTTTCTCGCAGCACCAGCCAGACGGCCGTTTGCCAACGCGGTTGCTGTCGCACGCGCCAGAACGTCGGCCACACATCGAACCACATGTGGCAGACGAAGCCGAGGCGGCTGGACGCCGAACCGATCGGGTCGTGCACCGCGGCGAGGCGCGGGCCGATGCAATCCCGCCAGAGGTATCGCCTCGTCGAGCGGCACGCTGGCGTCAACCGCCGCATACGGCACGTCGCTGAGGCCGTTGTCCATCAGGTAGTTCAAGCCCATGCCGACCTGGTCGTCGCTGAACGGCGCCAAGTCGACGGCCGCGTTGGCGAACAGCACGGTCTGAATCCGCGTCCATTGCAGTGGCGATGCGTCGAGTTCGGGTTCGTCGAGCTCCCAGTACCACTCCCGACCTCGCGCGGCCGGGACCGGGCGGTCGAACAGATAGCGCACCGCGTCGCCGTACCGTTCCAGTGCCAGCCCTACCCCTTGGACGCTGAGGTCGGCTGGTGCCAGCGCGAGACGGCGTCGCTGCGCGGAGGTCAGTCGTTTGGGTTTCATGGGGGTCGATTTGAAAGGTGTCGGTGAGGGCGCCGCCACCCTGCGGCGGCGGCGCCATGCTCAACGGAGCTTCACCAGCCCGTTGAGCACCTGGTCCAGACCTCCGAACACGGAGATCTTGTCGATGCGCTCGGCCACGCGTTCCAGCGTTTCCAGCTCCTTCAGGCGCAGGGCGACGGGGTTGTCCTCCATCACCTTGGCGGTGTTGAGCAGGGAACGCGTCGCCGCGGTTTCCTCGCGGCGGCGGATCACGTTGGCTTCCGCTGCCTTGCCGGCCTCCACCACCTGGGCGAGGATGGTTTTCATCTCGCCCGGCAGCACGATGTCCTTCACGCCCACGCCGTCGAGCTGCAGGCCGTAGCCGGCCAGCTTGGCGGTGACCTGGGCGGTCACGACCTCGTCGATGACCGACTTGTTCTCCAGCAGCTCGTCCAGCGTGCGCGTGCCGACGGCGGCGCGCAGGCCGAACTGCAGCTCGCGGTAGAGGTGGTCGGCCGGCTTGGCCAGTTGCTCGAACGCGCGCAGCACGTCGGCTGGGCTTGCATAACGCCAGGTGGCCGAGAGGTTGAGCCGCAGCGCCACCTTGTCACGGGTCAGGATTTCCTGGCCCGTCACCTCCAGCGCCTGCAGCCGCAGGTCCACCAGCTCGACGGCCACGTTGCGGCCGAACTTCCAGAACGCGTAAGAACCTGCGGTCAGCAGCCGCTCCACCTTGCCGTCCACGCGCAGCAGGCCGGCGCCGGTTTCCGGCACCTCCACCTGCAGCACGCCGGCCAGGCCGGTCAGCGCGCGCGGGCGCAGTTGCGGCTGCGCCAGTCGCGCCGCCAGCGCGGCCGGCAGCTCGGCAGACGCACGCAGGTCGATCACCTCGACCTGCACGTCCACCAAGCCGCGCCAGTACAGGCGCCGCGTCGCAGGCGGCAGCACCTCGACGAGCACGCCGTTCTCGGTGCGCAGACCCGCCTCGTGCTCGTTCAGCTCGACGCGCAGGAACTCCGCGTCGACGACCTCGGCCTCCTTGGCCAAGAGGTAGTCGGTCAGCGGGTGCACGAAGGCCGGCGAGCTGATGGCGAACAGCTCGACCTTCAGCGCGTCCAAGCCAGCGAACAGCCAGTGCGTGCCCGGTTGCAGCACGCGCTCGAAATCGCCATTGCGCAGCAGGATGCCGCGCTCGTTCTTCTTCACAGTGACACGCTTGATCGTCATGGTGTTCTCCTTGTTGATGACGGGCGTTTGAAAAGGTGCCGTTACAGCAACCCATGCGGACGCCGGATGCCAGGGCCTGGCGCCACGGTGCGCGTTGAATGCCTCCTCCCTGAAGGCAGCCGCGGCTGGCCGTGGTTGCAGAGCCCCGCTTGCCCGGCGCGCGAGCAAGGGCCGCTGATGCGCGGTCCGGCCGGAGCCGGGGCGCAGGTTCGGCGGGGTGGTCTTGCGACCGGTTTGATGCTTGGAGCGGGAATCGAACCCGCAACAGACGAATGACTAATTCGTTGGTCTACCAATGAGCTATCCAATGGCAGGAAAGCGGGGACTCGAACCCCAACCCTTGCGGGACACCATGTCGTTCCTAGATCAACCGATTCCAGCAGGGCGGCATACGCCACGGCAACGGGCGATGAAGCCCGGCCGCAGCGCACCGGCGGGGCATGGGAACCCCGGCCTGTGAGCCTTTGCCTTCCTCGGCAGATGCGTTGTCGCCTCAGCTGAGGCGAGATCCCTTCGGCAGGCGCGCGGCCAGCCAGTCGTGCACGTCCGCGCGGATGTGCCGGCCCTTCAGGATGAAGTCCTCGAAGCGACTGGGTACGAACGGTGCGAACAGCAGCGGCATGCGGGCTTCGTCCGGCGTGCGGGCGGCCTTGCGGGAATTGCAGGCGCGGCAGGCCGCGACCGTGTTCATCCAGCTCAAGGGGCCGCCCCGGCTGGCCGGGACGATGTGGTCCACGGTCAGCGCGCGGTGGTCCTGAACCGCGCCGCAATACGCGCAGGTGTGCCGGTCGCGCTTGAGCAGCTTGCCCTTGCCGAAGGTCGGCACCACGTCGAAGAGATTGAGCCGCGACGCGCCACGAAGCGCCACGATGGGCGGCACGGCAAGCATCGACTGCCGGCCGCTGGCGGTGTTGACGCCGCCGCGCAGCACGGCGAGCGGCTGATCGCCGGCCGACCAGACCACCGATCCGGTGGCGACCAGGCAGGCGGCGTGCTCCACCGAGATCCAGGCCTGCGGGAGGCCGGTGATGTCCAATTGCAGAACGTCGTGCATGGTGGCCTCCTTTCTTGGGCTGGGCACGGGGATGAATGAGTGGCAGGGGCGGCAGGCGTCGACCCTGCGATTGCGAGGTATATGGCGCCGCCAGCGGGTTCTGACCCCGCGACCTCCGGTTCGACAGACCGGCGCTCTTCCAGCTGAGCTATGGCGACGTTGTGGTGGAAAGGTTGTCGGTGACGGGTTCCGACGCCGCCCAATCGTTGCGGCCGGTTTGCGCCCTTCGAAGCGTGAGCTCGACGAAAGGCTTCAGGTAAAGGTGGTGCCCCGTGCGGGAGTTGAACCCGCCTCTTCGGCTTGAAGGGCCGAGGACCTCACCGGAAGTCCAACGGGGCAAAACCATCTCGGCTGTGTCCACACGCGACGCGACCAGCCTGCGCAGGCCAGTGTTGCGTCGCTGCGCGCGACAGGCGGCCGCCCGAGCGCACATGCACATCGGGCCGGCCGATGCTTGTGCGTGGGCACACCCGAGATGGGGCAGGGCGACCGAGGACGAGCCTCGGTGCCTGCCGGTGTGAGCGCCGGGCCGATGTGGTCGGCCGGCACTCGATGCAGGTCGTGAAAGAGCAAGCGCGGCGCGAATCACGCAGCGGCGCCGAGGCAGCCTCGGCGGCGAAAACAAGACAAAAGGCCCGGATCCTTGCGGATACCGGGCCTCAGAAGAGCGTGGAAGGGCGGCGCTAGCCGGAACCTTCTCCCGATGTGTGGGTGTCATGACGATCACGACCGCGGTCGTGGGCATAGCCGACCTGTGGCTGCATGCCCTCCGCTTTCGGTCCCTCGACCAGCGCCATCCAGGCGCCAGCGCGCCGGCTCGAAGAGCCGAGGTGTGCGATGACGTTGAAGAGGTGGCGGTTCATGGCGGGGTGCGAAATTGGTTCGGTCGGGTTTGGGTTGTTCGGAAAGCCCAACGGCGTTGAGCGAATCCATGCATTGTGAAAAATGTTCACGGCATGGTCAAGCGCGGCGAACCACCTAGAATGCATGTGAAGGTTTTTAACAACACTGCCGACCGTCGACGCTCACCGTGTCCAGCCCAGCCACCATCCGCCGGCTCAACGCCCTCGCGCTGTTCCAGACCTTTGCCGAGGAGCGCATCACTGCCGGCGACCCGCCCAAGGGCCTGGAAGCGGCATGGGCCGCGCGCATCGGCGTCAGCGGCGCGACCTGGTCCATGGCCAAGAGTGGCGCGCGGCCCATCGGCGACAAGCTGGCGCGCCAGATCGAACACCATTGCGGCAAACCGGCCGGCTGGATCGACGAGGAGCGCGAACCGACCGGGTTGACGCAGGCCGAGCAGCAGTTCATCGCCCTGGCGCTGAAGACCTATCGCGGCACGAACAGCGACGGCCGCAAGAGGCTCAGGCAGTGGCTGAAGGAATTCGGCGCGAACTGAGGCCGTGTGGCGGCCCGTTGGCGACAGCCCGTTGTCAGCCGTTGCGCAGCGCCGGCGCGATACTGCCGGCCATGCGCATCCTGCTCGTCGAAGACGATGAACAACTCGTCGAAACCACTGCCCGCGCACTGCGCTCGCAGGGTTGGGTCGTCGACTGCTCGGCGCGTGGCGAACCGGTGCCGCGTTCGCTGCGCGAGGACGCCTACGACCTGCTCATCCTCGACATCGGCCTGGCCGGCATCGACGGCTTCGAGACGCTGCGCCGCGTGCGCGCCGACGGCCTGACGGTGCCGGTGCTGATCCTGACGGCACGCGATGCCGTCGAGGACCGCGTGCGCGGGCTGGAGGGCGGGGCGGACGACTACCTCGTCAAGCCCTTCGCGCTGACCGAGCTCGTCGCCCGCGCCCGTGCCCTTGTGCGACGCAGCCAGGCGCGCACCAGCAACCAGCTGCAGCTGGCCCGCCTGCGTGTCGACCAGGAGGCGCGCCGCGCCTACATCGACGACGAACCGCTGGCGCTGTCCGCCCGCGAGTGGGACGTGCTCGGCTTCCTGATGGCGCGCGCCGGCAAGGTGGTGCCCAAGGAACACATCGCGCTGGCCAGCAATGCCTGGGACCAGGGCGTCAGCGACAACGCCATCGAGGTCTGCCTGTCGCGCCTGCGCGCCAAGATCGAGCCCGGCGGCGTGCAGCTGCGCACCGTGCGCGGCCTGGGCTATTTGCTCGAGGAAATGCCAACGCCCCATGGCTGAGGGCCCGCGCTCCAGCCTGCAGCGTCGGCTCTTCGGCTGGTTGATGCTGCCGTTGCTGGTCGCGCTGCCGCTGCTCGGCGCGGCGCTCTACCAGCAGGTGCAGGGCAGTGCCCAGAGCTGGCTGGACGACAGCCTGGAGGACATCGCGCTGACGCTGGCCGGGCAGATCGACCTGCGTGGCGACGAGCCGCGCATCGACATCAGCGCGACGATGGACCGCGCCCTGCGCTTTGACCGCCAGGACGACATTTTCTACCTGGTGCTGGGCCCGCGCGGCGAGGTGCTGCAGGGCGACGCCGGCCTCGTCGAGGTGCAGCCGCAGCCGCAGCCGCGGGCGGCCGGTCGGACGTACTACGGCGACGTGAAGCTGCGCGGCCGCGAGCTGCGGCTGGTGCAGCTCGGGCACGACTGCAGCCAGGGGCTCTGCCAGATCCTCGTTGCCGAGACGCTGCGCAAGCGCGATGCGCTGCAAAGCGAGATCGCCGGTCTGGTCGCGCTGAACGGCATCACGCTCGCGGTGATGCTGGCACTGGCCGGCTGGTGGGCCATCCGCCAGGGCCTGGTACCGCTGACCGGCCTCAGCGCCGAGCTGGAGCGGCGCGACCTGCACCGCCTCACGCCGCTGACCGCTGAGCTGCCGCGCGAGCTGGTGCCGTTGCAGGCGGCCTTCAACCGCCTCTTCGAGCGGCTGGGCCGCGCGGCCGGCGCCCAGCGCGAGTTCCTCGCCGATGCGGCCCACCAGCTGCGCACGCCGCTGACCTCGCTGCAGACGGAGATCGAACTGGCCATGCTCGAGCCGCACGACCAGCGCGTCGACCCGCTGCTGGAGCGGCTGCGCCAGCGCGTCGTGCGCAGCGCCCGGCTGGCCCAGCAGCTGCTGTCGCTGGCCCGCGCGGAGGACCGCAGCGTCGACGTCGGCCAACGCATCGACCTGCGCGACATTGCGACGGAGTCCGGCCAGGACTGGGCCCATCGCGCGCTGCCGTCGGGCGTGGATCTCGGCTTCGAGCTGACCGAGGCCTCGGCCCTGGGCCATGCCTTCCTGCTGCGTGAAGCGCTGGAGAACCTCATTCACAACGCCGTCAGCTACGCGGGGACGGGCGCACGGATCACGGTGCGTTGCGGCACGTCGGCCGAAGGCCCGTGGCTGGAGGTCGAGGACAACGGCCCGGGCATCGCACCCGCCGAGCGCCCGTCCGCCATGCAGCGCTTCAGGCGCGGCGACAAGGCCAGCGGCACCGGCAGCGGCCTGGGCCTGGCCATCGCGGCGGACATCGCGGCCCGCCATGGCGGCGGGCTGGAGTTGCTGGACGCGCACAGCGGCCCGGGCCTGCGAGCCCGCCTCAGCCTGCCGCCGCCGCCGCCCGATCGAGCCCCGGCTGCCTGACCCAGGTTCACGGACGGAAGGGAGTCGCGCAGGGCGACGATTCCGCCCGTGACAAATCTGCCCGCGTGCCTACACTGACCCGAGCCCCGACCAAGAGCCCCGCATGCTGCCCGCCCCCATTCCCGCCAATGACGAGGACCGGCTGCGCGCGCTGCGCGAGCTGCTGATCCTGGACACACCGCCCGAGAAGCGCTTCGACCGCATCGTCGAGTTCGCCGCCAGCGAGTTCGATGTGCCGATCGCGCTGATCAGCCTCATCGACCGCGACCGCCAGTGGTTCAAGGCGCGCGTTGGCCTGGACGTCTGCGAGACCTCCCGCGAGATTTCCTTTTGCGGCCACGCGATCCTGCAGCCGGATCTCTTCGAGGTGCTGGACGCCACGCGCGACGCGCGCTTTGCCGACAACCCCCTCGTCGTCGGCGCGCCGTTCATCCGCTTCTACATCGGTGCGCCGCTGCAGCTGCCGAACGGCTTGACCGTGGGCACGCTCTGTCTCATCGACACGCGGCCGCGCGAGTTCGACGCCATGGACCACGCCATCCTCGGCACTTTGCGCGATCTCGTGGCCGCCGAACTTGCCGGGCAGGGCGAGCCGGGAGGCGCTCCATGACGGCACGCGTCACGCCGAGCGGGCGGCTGCTGCTCGTCGAACCGCAGTTCGTGCTGCGCCGCACGGTGTCGATGCTGGCGCGCGACATGGGTCTGGCCGATGTGCAGGAGGCCACCAGCCCCGCGGTGGCCGGGCGGCTGCTGGGCGAGCGCCGCTTCGATGCGCTGCTGGTGGCGGTCGATGACGACGGCGAGGCGCTGGAGCTGATGCGCCGCCTGCGCGCCGGCGAGACGCCGCACCCGGCCGACGTGCCGATCGCCGCGACCGCCGCGAGCTGCGATGTCGAACTGGCGCTGCGCATGCGGGAGCTCGATGTCTGCCGCCTGCTGCTCAAGCCCTTCAAGGTGCGCGGCATGCTGGAAGTGATCTCGGCGCTGGGCGCGCCCGAGCCCTTGGCCCGGGGCTGACGAAAAAGCCGGCCGCACCGGCGCTTTTTGTCGCCACGGGCGCCGCCGCTTGGGCCTAGCATGGCCCACCGATGTCACGCTCCGCCTTCCTTCCCGCTGCGTTGCTGGCCCTGCTGCTGGCCGGCTGCGGCACGCCCAGCCAGCCGCTACCGATGGCCGTCACGCCGGCCGATGCGCTGCAGATCCGCGGCTGGGTGCCGGAGGCCTTGAGGTCGCAGGTCGGCGTCGCCGCCGTGCAGGGCGGCCTGGCGACCGGGCGCTGGTGGGGCTCCAAGGTCAGCGCCACGGCGCTGCAGCAGGCGCTGGAGGAATCGCTATACGCCGTCGGCATGAAGCCCGCGTCGCCCGAGCCGGCGCCGCGCTTCGAGCTGCAGACCGAGCTGCTGCAGCTGGAGCAGCCCACGGTACCGGCCGCCGGTGTCACGGTCGGCACGGCGGTGCGCTACACGCTGGTCGACAAGGCCAGCGGCCGCGTCGTCTACCAGCGCCGCATCGCCAACATCGAGGAAGCGGGCCTGAGCGAAGCCATCGTGTCGCCGTCCGAGCGGCTGCGCATCGCCAACGAGCGTGCGCTGCGGGTCAACATCAACCTGCTGCTGCGGGACCTGGTGACCCTGCGTCCCTGACTTCATGGCGGCGGCGCCCGGCCGTCAGCCACAGCGCCAGCGCGCACAGGAAGCCCAGCACGCTGGCCGTGCCGAAGAAAGCCATCATCGCGTCGTAGCCCGCCGGGTTGGCTGCGCTGGCGGCTGCACGGTCGTTCAGCCAGCCGGCGGCCAGATTGGCGCCGCCGATGCCGGCGTTCTGCGCCACCCACATCAGGCCGATGGCCGTGCCGAAGCGGTTGGGCGCGACCAGCCGGCTGGCCAGCGGCCACATGACGGCCGGCACCAGCGAGAAGCTGATGCCGATCAGCACGGTCGCCACCCACAGGCTCCAGCCCGTCAGCGCCATGACGGCCAGCGCGATGGGCAGCATCAGCGCGCCAAAGGCCAGGAAGGGCGCGTAGCGCCCGACGCGGTCGCAGAGCCAGCCGAAGGCGGGTGTGGCGAACACGGCGGCGAGGAAGACATAACTGTTCATCTCGCCGGCGGTGGCCAGGTCCAGCCCGTGCGTGTGCTGGAAGTACTTGATCGCGAAGGTGCTGCGGAAGGCCAGGATGACCGAGTACCACAGCACGCACAGCGCCAGCAGGTACCAGTAGGCGCGGCCGAAGTGCAGCAGGTCGCGCCAGACCAGGCGCTCGGCCGTGCGGCCTTCGTGACCTGTAGGCAGGAGGCCGGCCTTCCGTGGCCCGCGGTCCGCCCGCCAATAGGCCAGCGACGCGGCGAAGGACGTCGCCGCGAAAGCCGTCGCGATGACGAGCGGCGGCTGCCAGCCCTGCGCATAGGCGGCGCTGAACCACGTGGGCGACATGTCCGCGCCGAACGAGCCCAGCCGTCCGATGGCCAGCGCCAGGCCCATCGCGAAGGCCAGGCTGCGGCCACCGAAGTAGTCGGCTATTGCCGCGAGCGTCGCGATGCTGAAGGTTTCGGCACCGATGCCGAACAGCAGCCGGCCGGCGGCCATGCCGGTGAAGTCCGGGCTGAAGGCCGTCAGCGCCGCGCCGGCCAGGCAGATCGCGGCCGTGACCAGCGTCATGCGCGCCGCGCCGAAGCGGTCCACCAGCACGCCGCCGACGAGGATCAGCACGATGTTGGGCAGGCTGTAGATCGCGTTCAGTAGGCCGACCTGGCTGTCGCTGAAGGCGCGCTGCTGCTGCAGCAGGTCGGCCACCGGGCCGATGGAGTCGTAGACGTAGTAGTTGCCGAACAGCGCCAGCGCCACCATCACGCCGACGAGCCAGGCGGTGGCTCGTGGCGGCTGCGCGGCGCTCACAACTTGCGGTGCGCGAGCGCGGGCAACTGCTGGCGCACCTGCGCCAGGCGCGCGGGGTCGATGTCGGCGCAGGCTACGCCTTCGCCCTCGGGCACGACGGCGAGCACCTCGCCCCAGGGGTCGACGATCATGCTGTGGCCCCAGGTGCGGCGGCCGTTCTCGTGCTTGCCGCCCTGGGCCGGCGCGATGACGTAGCACTGGTTCTCGACGGCGCGGGCGCGCAGCAGCAGCTCCCAGTGCTTCTCGCCGGTGGTGTAGGTGAAGGCGGCCGGCACGGCCAGCAGCTCGCAGGGGTTGTAGGCGCGGTAGAGCTCCGGAAAGCGCAGGTCGTAGCAGACCGACAAACCGACCCGCAGGCCTTCCGCGTCGAAGGCCGTGGGCTGGCTGCCGGGCTCCAGCACGCGCGCCTCGTCGTAGCTCTCGCGGCCGTTGTCATAGGCGAACAGGTGGATCTTGTCGTAGCGCGCGACGCAGTCGCCGCTGGGCGAGAACACCAGCGTCGTGTTGCGCACGCGGTCGGGGGTGTCCGCCTTGATCGGCAGCGTGCCGCCGATGATCCACAGCCGCAGCTCCCGCGCCGCGCGCGACAGCATGGCCTGGATGGGGCCGTGGCCCAGCGTCTCGGCATAGGCAAGCTTGTCGCTGTCCTGGTGGCCCATCAGGCAGAAGTACTCGGGCAGGGCGGCGAGCTGGGCCCCCTGGGCGACGGCCGATTCGAGCAGGCGGCTCGCGGCAACGAGGTTGGCCCCGACGTCGGGGCCGGAGACCATCTGGCAGGCGGCGATCTTCATGGCGCTCATGCTAGCTGCCCTGGCGAGCCCGGCCCCGCGCTTTACGCACCGGTGCGAGCTGAGTCGGAAGTCACGGCGACCGAGACGGCTGGCCGCGGATGAGAAAGCGCCGAATGAGAATCGGGGCGCCATGTCGAGTCCCTCCTGCCTGCGGCGCCGCTTGCTGGCGCTGCCCCTCGTGGCCGCGCTGCCGCCGGCCCGTGGCGCCACCCCACCGCTGACGCTGCGCCTGCCGGACCCGGATGCCTACAGCGCCCATGGCCAGTTCTTCGTCGAGGTGCTGAAGCTTGCGCTGGCCCGGACGGCCGAGGGCGAGCCGCCACCCGCCCTCGTCCATGCGGCGCCACAACTGCCGCGCCCGCGGCTGCGCCACATGCTGCAGGACGGCCAGCTGGACCTGCTGTGGAGCACCACGACGCCCGAGCGCGAGGCCCAGGCGCTGCCCGTGCGCTTCGACCTGCTCAAGGGCACGAACGAGTTGCGCCTGCTGCTGGTGCGGGCCGCCGACCTGCCCGCGCTGCGCAGCGTGCGCACGCTGGAGGCGCTGCGGCGGCTGCGCGCCGGCGCGGGCACCTACTGGAGCGACGCGCAGATCCTGCGCGCCAACGGCTTCACGGTCGAGACGACGCCAAAGTTCGATTCGCTCTTCCGCATGCTCAAGGCCGGCCGCTTCGACTTCATTCCGCGCACCCGCGAGGAGATCGACGCCGAGCTGCTGCTGCATGCCGACCAGGGCTTCGCGGAGCTGCCGGGGCTGGCGCTGCAGTACCGGCAGCCGCTGTACTTCTTCGTGGCGCGCGACAAGCCGCAGCTGGCCGAGCGGCTGCAGCGCGGCCTGGCGCTGGCGGCTGGCGACGGCAGCTTCGACGCCCTTTTCAACGCCCAGCCCGGGCTCAAGGCCGCGCTGGCGCAGCTGCGCAGCTACCCCGGCCAGCGGCTGGCGTTGCGCGCGCTGGAGGCCACGGACCCGCGCTGACCGCCACGCCGCGGCTCAGGGTGCGCTGGCTGCGCTGGCTGCGCTGGCTGCGCTGGCTGCGCTGGCTGCGCTGGCTGCGCTGGCCGCCTTGGCCGCCGGCCCGTCGACCTTCTCCACCTTGGGGTCGTCCCAGCTGCCGGTGATGTGGAACTCGCGCGTGTTGGCCGCGGCGACCGGGCGGCTCAGGATCATCTGCGCCAGGAACGCGCCCAGCGCGATGGCCGGGTTGATGGCCGCATAGGCTAGCGAGGCGCCGCCCGCCGACACCTCCGGCACGACGACGACGCGCAGCTTCTGCGTCTCGGCCGCCAGGTCGGTGCTGCCGTCCACCAGCACGACGGCCTGCAGCCCGCGGATGCGGATGTTGTCGCTGCGTGCCACGCCAGCGGCGATCTTCACGTCGCCCGTCACGCCGTCGAAGGTGAAGCCCTCGGCGAACACGTCACGGAAGTCCAGCAGCAGCCGTCGCGGCAGCGACTGCAGGCTCAGCACGCCCAGCAGCCGCCCGACGCCGGGCTCGGCCTTCAGGAAAGTGCCCGAGTCGAGCTGCACGTTCAGCGCGCCGGCCATGGTCGGATAGTGCGGCGCCAGCGGCGAGCCGTCCCAGCCGACCTGGCCGGCCAGCTGGCCCTTGCCGCCGCGCAGAACCTGGCCCTGGCCCAGGCGCTCCAGCAGCTTGCCGGCGTCAGCGATGTCGAGCTTCCAGTCCAGCTGGGTGCGGCGCCGGCCGCCGGTGTCGCCCTTGACGACGGTCCACAGGCCGTTGGCGGTCAACGTCGCCTCGGGCGACAGGATCTGCAGCTTCTCCAGCTTCCAGTCGCGCGCCGCGGCCGGCGCCTGGGCCAGCACCTCCAGCCGGCCCAGGCGCTTGCCGCGCAGCTCGAAGTCGTCGACCTCGATGTCCAGCGACGGCAGCGGGCTGCTGCTCGCCGCCGCCTTGCCCGGGTCGATCAGGTCGCTGACCGTCTCGGCTTCCTGGCGCGGCAGCGACAGCCGCGTCAGGCGGGCCTGCACGGCGTCGATCTGGCCGTCGCGGCCGCCGCGCAGCTCGATGCGGCCGTTGAGCTGCTCGGCATCGACATTGAGGCGCCAGGTCATGCCCTCACGGGCGATCTGCGCCACGACGCGGCCCAGCTGCCGGCCGCCCACCTTGAGGGCCTGGCTGCGCAGCGAGATCTGGCTGGGCAGCAGGCCGGCGTCGCCGGCATCCGCGCCGTTGCTGTCCGTGCCGCTCGCGCTGGCAGCGCTGCCAGTGCCGGCCAGGCTGCCCAGGCGCTGCTGCCAGGCATCCACGTCGAGGCTGGCGACATTGACCTGCAGCAGCACGCCGCTGGTCGGCAGGGCGGGCAGCTTGTCCTGCACGGCCAGGGCGCCGCGCAGCACCTGCGAGCTGGGGCCCGAGATGTCGCGCTGCAACTGCGCCTGCAGCAGCGGCGGCGCCGTGCCCGTGCCGACCTCCAGGCGGATCTCGTCGCGGCCGCTGCCGGTCGGGGCGATCAGCAGGCGCAGCGGCAGCGTCGCTTCGGCCTCCTTGCGCGCCGGTGCGGGCAGGTCCAGCGCCAGACCCTGCAGGCTGCTGCTGACGCTGAGTTCCGTCTGACCCTCCTTGCCGACGGCGAGCTGGAAGCGGTAGGGCGCCTGGCCGCTGGCCGCCTGGGCCATGCGGGCGACGGCGCCCAGCTCGGTCGCGCGGCGCAGGCCGTCGGCCGTGGCCTGGCCCTGCACGGCAAAGCGCATGCTGCCGTCGCGCTGCGTGCCGCCTTCGATGCCGGCGTCCCCGCCCAGCAGCCGCGCCGTCATGCCGGCCAGCTGCAGGCCCTTGCGGTCGAAGTCGATGCGGCCGCGGGCGCCGGCCAGCGCCGGCAGCTCCGGGCGCAGCTTCAGGTCCACGCCGCCGAGCTGGAGCTGGCCCTTGAGCGCCGTCTGCGCCGTGTCGTCCAGCGGGATGCTCAAGGCCAGCTTGAGTGCCACCGGCCCCTGCGCCGTCGTCGTGCTGAGCGTGTGGCCCAGCCATTCATCCAGCGGCGAGTTGCGCACGAAGCCCAGCAGCTCGGCGCCCATGCCGCGGCCGGCGCCGTCCAGCGCCAGCACGCGGCCGTGGTGCAGGTCCTTGATGCCGCCGTTGACGCCGCTCAGCTCGTAACCCGCCACCTTGGCACGGCCGTTCCGGATCTCCATGCCGGCGCGCTCGAAGATCACTTCGGCCGCCACGCCCTCCATGACCGGCCAGTTGGTGCCGACGTCGCTGGGCGGCACATAGGCCAGCGTGACGCCTTCGGCCTGCATGGCCACGCGGAAGATGCCGGGGGACTTGGGCGCGTCGAACGGAAAGTCCGCCAGCTCGCCCTTGAGCCGCACGCTGATGTTGCGCGCCTCGCCGCCCAGCACGGCGCGCGACACGTAGCTGCGCGTGGCCGGCAGGCGCATCGGGATGTAGCGCGCCACGCGCGTCGCGTCCGCGCGCTGCGCCTTGCCGCTCAGGTCCAGGAAGCCGGCCGTCGTCGCGCCCGCCGGGCGCCGCCAGGCGATGTCGAACTCGCCGCTCAGGTCGGGCGTCTGCAGCTGCAGGTCGCGCAGCTTCAGCTCGACCTCGCCCGGCCCCTTGGCGCCTGGCTGGGGCAGCTGCCAGCGCATCTGCGTGGACAGCCGTGTGATCGGCAGCCGCGCGTCCTCGAACAGGCCCGGCAGCTCGACCTCGCCGTCATGCACGGCCAGCTTGGCGGAGCCGCCGCGCTCGTTGGCGTCCAGCGCCAGGCTGGCGCCGCGCAGCCCCGGCCGGCCAAGCTGGCCCGGCTGTTCGCCGGCCTTGGGCGCCAGCGCCAGGCCGTCGAGCTGCGCCTTGACGCGGTAGCTTTGCGGCGCGTCCAGCGTGCCCTGCCACTGGCCGGACAAGGCGGTCAGCAGGCCGCGCGGCTCCAGCTCGGCGAGCAGCTGGTGCGCCCGCTCACCCAGCGGCAGGCGCTGGGCGATCTGCGCCATCAGCGCGAAGTCCAGCCGCTGCGCGTTGACCTGGCCGCCCAGCACCGCGTCGTTCGCGCCGAGCTGCAGCGTGACGCCCCAGTCCGAGCGCGGCCAGGCCACGACGCTGCCGTCGCCGTCCCGGCTGACGAAGCCGAGTTGGTGGGCCTGCAGGCTCAACGAACCCTTGGCGCGCGCGAGATCCAGTCGGCCTTCGATGTGGTCCAGGTCCAGCTCGGGCGCCGAGTCCAGCAGCTTGAGCCGCACCGCACGCAGCGCCAGGTCCAGCGTCGCGGCGACCGGCTCGCCGTCCTTGATCTGGCCCCAGGCGCGCACGGCGCCGTCGCCCTCGCTGAGCTGAAACGGCAGGTCGACATGGCGGCGCAGCTGGCTCAGGTCGGCGCGCGGCAGCTCGGCATAGAGCTGGCCGCTCCAGTGCTGGAACTCGGCCGGCCGCTTGAGCACGCTCTGCGTGAACCGGCCGCGCAGCGTGAAGCGCCGGCCCCAGTCGGCGGGCGGTGTCGCGTCCAGGCGCAGCTGATGGCGGCGCAGGCCGTTGCGCAGGATGAAGTTGACGCCCGACAGCTCCAGCGGCCGCGCATCGGCGCGCTTCTCGTCCACCCAGCGCACGCGCCCACCCGTGATGGCCAGCTCGGGCTGGCTGAACAGCCAGTCCAGGCCGGCCTCGGTGGTGCCGGCGTCGCTGCGCTCGGCCTCGTCCAGGTCCATGCCGCCGATGAAGATGCGGCCGGCGGCGTCGCGGCGGATGATGAGCTCGGGCGCGTCGACCAGCAGCTGCGAGAAGCGCGGCTGCAGCACGACCAGCGACTGCGCCGACAGCACGGCCGCCACGCGCGGCAATGTCAGCGCCGGGCGGCCGTTGGGGTCCAGCACGCGAACGTCGCCCAGCTCCATGCGCGGCATCCAGCCGCCGGACTCGACGGTGATGCGGCCGATGCGCAGCTCTACCCCCAAGGCCTTTGAGGCTTCCTTTTCCAGCCAGGGGCGCCAGTCGTTGGCGTGCGGGAGAATGGCCCAGTGCAAAACAGCCCAAGCCGCCACCCCCAGTGCCCACAGCAGGGCCAGCACGAGCAACGCCCAGCGCAGCGCCGTCCAGCACAGGCGCAAAGGCCAGCCGGCAACGCGGGTGCAGTGGTGGAGGGCGGCCGAGAAGATGTCAGACACGTTGTCTAGGGCACGTGGGATACCGGCCGGCGGTCAATCTAGCACAGCGTCATGAGCCCACTGTTTCCCGTCGTTGCTGAACACAGCCGCTATGTGCAGCGGGTGCGCCGCCGTTATGCGGCCGAGTTGTCGCTGCTTCAACCGGGCCTGCCCGACCGCGCCGTCATCGCGGCGCTGATCGCGACTTTGTCCACGCACCGGCCGTTGGCGAGCGCGCTGCGCGCGGCCCGCCACCTGGTGCTGGAGCGCCTGGCGGTGCTGGACATCGAGCAGGCGGCGAGCGTGGAGGATGTCACGGCGGCGATGACCCATCTGGCGGAAGTGACGCTGGACCTGGCGCTGACCGACGCCCGCCGGGAGCTGGACGCCATCCACGGCGAGCCGCGCAC
>Ga0307411_10000271_pt1 | contig 17065 bp, 11 predicted proteins | sample DK1Ometagenome_2_FD_203712 | JGI IMG/M metagenome (GOLD analysis project Ga0307411, IMG submission 203712) | Maize rhizosphere microbial communities from greenhouse at UC Davis, California, United States - DK15-O-1 | ecosystem: Host-associated > Plants > Roots > Rhizosphere > Soil | place: USA...
AAGCGCTGCGACCAGAGCGTCTGCGGGAACACCATGTTGCAGATGAGCAGCGACCAGCCCGCCCACCACCACTGCCCGAAGATCCGGTTCCAGAAGTACTCCTGCTCGCTCCGGAGTCCGCTGTACCAGGCAATGAAGAACTCGCTCAAGTACGCGGAGCCGACCACGAGCGACGTGAAGAGCACCATCTTCGCCGAGGCGTCGAGGTGGTTCAGCGTCACGTAGTGCTTGAGCCCCCACCACCGGCGCAGCGGGATGATGATCGTCCACACCATGGCGAAGCCGGAGAAGATGGCGCCGGCAACAAAGTACGGCGGGAAGATCGTCGTGTGCCACCCGGGGGTCACCGCCATGGCGAAGTCGAACGACACGACCGAGTGCACGGACAGCACGAGGGGCGTCGAGAACGCCGCCAGGAACAGGTAGGCGCGGGCGAAGTGCCGCCACTCGCGGTCCGAGTTCCGCCAGCCGAGCGACAGCGTCGAGAGGATGCGCTTGCGCACCGGGTTAGTCTCCCGGTCGCGGAGCACCGCGATGTCCGGGATCAAGCCGATGTAGAGGAAGGTCGTCGAGATCGTCAGGTACGTCGAGATCGCGAAGACGTCCCACACGAGCGGGCTCTTGAACTGCGGCCAGATGAGGCGCCAGTTCGGGTACGGGATCAGCCAGAAGAACTTCCACGGCCGCCCGATGTGAATGATCGGGAAGAGTCCCGCCGTCATGACGGCGAAGACGGTCATCGCCTCCGAGACGCGGTAGATCGTCGTGCGGAAGCCGGCGCGGAACAGGTAGAGGATGGCCGAGATGAGCGTCCCGGCGTGGCCGATGCCGATCCAGAACACGAAGGTGATGATGTAGACGCCCCACATCACCGGCGGCTCGTACCCCGCCTGCCCCAGCCCCCAATAGATCTGGTACGTCCAGGCCGAGGCACCGATCAGCATGCAGAGGATCGCGATGCCGAGACCGGCGAACCAGGTGACGGTCGGGTGGAGCGTCGCCGTGATTTCGTTGTCGACCTGCTCGTAGTCGCGGACCGCGGGCAGCTGAATGTTGGCCGAGGGAATGTTCGGCCGGCGTGGCGCCTCCTCGGGCGGGCGGGCGCGGGGCTTCGCAATCGTCGCCATGGTCGCGCCTCCTAGGCCCCGGCCGGCGCGGCTCCGGCCGCGGGCGCCGGATGGTTGACCTTCTTCAAGTAGACCACCGCCGTGTAGGTGTTGAGCTCCTCGAAGACGTGGTACGCGCGTCGGTCCATCGCCAACCGCGACACCGTCCATGCCGCGTCCGCGGCGTCCCCGAATACGATGGCGCGCGACGGGCAGGCCTGGGCGCATGCCACGGTGAACTCGTCCGCCCGCACCGGGCGGTGCTCCAGGTCGGCGCGACTCTCCGCCTCCCGGATCCGTTGCACGCAGAAGGTGCACTTCTCCATGACGCCTTTGCCGCGGACAGTCACGTCCGGGTTCAGCTGCCAGTTGAGCGGCTCGGGGAAGGCGTACTGGCGGCGCGCCGGCTCACCGAAGCCGAACCAGTTGAAGTAGCGCACCTTGTAGGGGCAGTTGTTCGAGCAGTAGCGCGTGCCGACGCAGCGGTTGTAGACCTGCACGTTCAGCCCGTCGGGCGAGTGATACGTCGCGTAGACGGGGCACACGGACTCGCAGGGCGCGTTCCCGCAGTGCTGGCAGAGCATCGGCGCGAAGCGCGCCTCGAAGTTCGGATCGAACTCGACGTCGGCTCGGTCGGCGCCCTCGTAATAGCGCTCGAGCCGGATCCAGTTCATCTCACGCCCCTTGATGATGTTGGCGCCGGGACGGGTGTCCCACGGACCGGCGTTGGGCGTCGCCGGCCCGAGGGCACGCCCCTGCCACGGGGCGCCGACGGTCGGGAGGTTGTTCTCCGCGTAACAGGCGGTGACGCAGGCCGAGCACCCCGTGCACCGAGCGAGATCGATCGTCATCGCCCAGCGGCGCTTGGCCATGCCGCTCCAGTGGCGGATGTCGTACATCCCCTTGTCCTTGGAGTCGGCCTCCGCGAAGTCACCCTGCGCGTCGGCGGCGACCGGGGACCGGAGCCCTGGCTGAAACGGGAGCGGCACGCCGCTCGGGAAGCTGTGCTCGCCCCCGGCATCGGGCCCGCCCTCGTGCGCCGTCTCGCCCTGCGCGCCTGGCCCGCCGGCACCGCCGGGCGTCTCTCCAGGGGCGCCGGCGGGCGCGCTGCCGCCAGGCGTCTGGCCACCGTGAACGCCACCGGTCCCCCCGGGCGCGAGCGAGCCTGCCTGCTCGGCGCCGGTGGCCTGCTGCAGCGTCCCGAGCTGCGTCACGGTGAGCGCCTGCGCGATACCGCGACCGTGCTGGCGCGCCGACCCCTCGGTGGTGACGAGGGGCGAGTGATCGCCGGTCTTCGTCACACGGGCCTTGGTGACGGTCAGCGCGATTGCGCCCGAGCGCGGATCCTCGAAGCCCGGGATGAGGTCGAGCGGGTCGACGCCCACGCCGTCGGCGTAGCGCCCGTAGCCGGTCAGGTGAAGTGGTCCGTCGGCACGCCGCTCGGCGGTTCCGCCCCGCCCCGACGCGCTGCGATGTCCCCGGCCGAGCGCAACGGCCACGGTGTCTGGGCGAACTCCCAAGTAGAGATATGCCGGCGCGGTGATGCTCCCGGCACTCGTCTCTACCTTGAGGTGGTCCCCGGACTCGACGCCGAGGCGTCGGGCAGTGGTCGGGTGGATCTCGACCCACGACTGCCAGCAGATCTTGCTGACCGGGTCGGGCAGCTCCTGAAGCCAAGGCTTGTTGGCGCCCGCACCGGTGCCGAGCACCGCCGACGGGTACACGACGAGAAAGTAGTCGCCCTGTGTGCTCTGGATGCCGCCCGCCATGGTCCGCGCGGGCGCCGGGGCGCGCGCGGCGACAGCCGGCGCCGGGGCGGCCGGAACCGACCCGCGCGAGACGCCCGTAGTAATCGCCGCCGTGAACGCCTGCTGCCCCCCCGGGAAGCGCGAGATGAGCCAGGTGCGGTAGTCGGGTTGGGGATAGCGGGCCGCCTGCCCGGCGTCCCCCTTCGCGGCCGCGATGAGCACGTCCGCCGTGGCGCGCGTGAGGAACACGGGGTCCATGCCCGGCTGCTGCATCGACAGCGTGCCGGGCACCGGCTCCGCGTCACCCCAACTCTCGAGCGCGTGGTGGTCCGGAAGCACGAGGTCGCAGAGCTCGGTCGTCTCGTCGGGGTAGCTCGAGAAACTGACCTTGAACGGCACCCGCGCCATCGCCTGCGCGAAGCCGAGCGCCTTCGGCAGCGTGAACGCCGGGTTGGCGCCGCGCACCATCAGCAGCGACACGCCCCCCGCCTGCATCCGCGCCGCGACCTGGCGCAGCTCAGCGGGCGTCGACAGTCGGTCGTACGCGCGTACGCTCTCATCCGGGCGAATGCTCATGCCGACATTACCGGCCGCCTGATTCAGCGCGTTCACGGCCAACGCTAGCTCGGTGGCGTCGGGGCCGGTGGTGCCGGCGAGGACGAGACTGGGGCGCACGGCGGAGAATTCGCGCGCGAGCTGCTGGAGCGTCGCCAGCGGGACGTCCGCGGCCTGCGCCGCCTGCTCGATCGTGGCGCCGGCGTTGCCACGGAGGGCATTCGCGATCGCGAGCTCGCTCCCCGGACGGCAGGCGATCCACTGGTCGGCGTTCAGTCCGGTGAGCGACCGGCGCGGGCCGATGTAGATCATGCGTGGCGCGCCGTCGAGCTTGGCGCGCGCATCGGCCCACGCGAGCTGCTGCGGGACGACCGGGCCCCACGTGTCGAGGAAGTCGGCGCCGAAGGAGACGACGAGCCGGGCGGCGCTGAAGTCGAGCGTCGGCCACGCCGCGCCGTACGTCTGGCGGTTTGCCGCGATCGTGGAGACCGGCGCGTCGGCGTCGTAGCTGAGGTGCGCGGGGATGCCGTAGCCGGCGAGCCACTGGTCGAGGAACGCCGGGAAGCTCCCCTGCTCGTGCTGGTTGATGAACACCGCGTTCGCGGCCTGTCCGTTGGCTCTCAGCTCGCCGACCCGCTGCGTGAAGAGTCGCGTCGCCTCGTCCCACGAGATCAGCGTCAGCGGTCCGCCAGCGGTGCGGCGCACCATCGGTCCGCGGAAGCGGTCGGGGTTGTAGAGCCCCTGCAGCGCCGCCTGCCCCCGCGCGCACAGCGCCCCCCGGTTCAGCGGGTGCGCCGGATTGCCTTCCAGCTTGATGACGCGCCCCTCGCGGGTCTCGGCGATGACGCCGCACGCCGACGCACACTCCCGGCAGGTGGTGGCGTAGTACGTCGAGGCGCCCGGGACCGTCTGGTCGGGATGCACCACGTACGGAATCAGCTTCTCGACGTGGTCGGTGCTGCACCCGACGGTCGCCGTCACCGCGCTGCCGGCGCCCAGAATCTTCAGGAAGTCTCGGCGCTTCACGCCGGGCGACTTCGGGTCAGTGCTCATAGGGGGCGGTCTCGTCGGGGGAGATCAGGAAGTGTTGCGTAGTGCGTGGTGCGTGTGACGGCCGCTCGGTGAGCTTCGGCACGCCAGCGCGTCCCGAGCGGCTCCGACACGCACCACGCACCAAGCACCACTCTTAGTAATGGCACGTGCTGCAGTCGTAGCGCGCCTTGCGCTCGAGGTGGCAGTTGATGCACCAGCCCATGTTGAGCGAGGCGTACTGGAACACCTGACGCATCTGCTGAACCTGCCCGTGACACGTCTGGCAGGTCACGCCGGCGTTGACGTGGCGCATGTGCGGGAAGTGCACGTACTCGGGCACCTTGTGGATGCGCTGCCAAGGGACCGGCTGCTTCTTGTTCCAGTAGCCGGCGAGCTTCTGGATGTGCGGGCTCTGGGTGGCGATGATGGTATGGCAGCCCATGCACGTGCTCACCGCCGGCATGCCGGGATCGGTCGACTTCCCCGCGGCGAAGTGACAGTACATGCAATTCATGCCGAGCTTCTGCACGTGCTGCGGGTGCGGGAAGTACACCGGCTGCTCGGGCGAGTAGCCCTGGTCCGACGAGGCCGCGGAATACCCCCACGGCCCCGTCTCCGGCGCGAGTCGCAGCCCGCTGTCGCCGCGCGTCATCGGTCGCGCCTGCGCTTGCGCGTTGTTGATGACGCCTTCGAGCCCAATGCTCCCCGGACCGCTCACTCCGGCCGGCCGCCCGCCCTGCTCTGCTCCGGCGGCCGCTTGCGCCGCCCCGTCCTTATCGCCGATTCCGCCGCTACGGCCGGACTGCAGCATGGTAGCGCCGCTGTACGCGGAGACTGCCGCGGCGATCGCCCCGATGGCGAGGAACCCAGGGACCGCCGCCCACTTCCTCCGTCTCGTCATCTCTGCGACCTGGTGCAGGAAAGCCGAATATTGTGCTCGGCTTCGTGAGGCGACTCACGAGCCGGGGTCGAGCGCCCGGAAGTTGTTCGGGCGCCATATGACGCGCAAGAGCTACACCGCGCGCTCGGCGAACTCACGAAAGTCAACGGCTGCGACCGGCGGGACGAACCTCGACGCGGGCACGGCTCGCACGCTGTCCGCCCCGGCGGGACGCCGCGTACGCAAGCTCGGAACCACGGACACTCGGCGACGGCCGCATTCGAGCCGCGGACGCTCGCGGGCGACTGGGGCGCATGCTGCGCACGTGCGCGGGCCCCGCCGCCATGCGCGCTCGTCCGCGCCCGTCGCCTAGCGTCCGGCGCGCGTCAGCGCCCGCCGGGTCCCGCTTCGAGCGTCCGGTGGCAGCCGGCGGCTGGCGCCCGGCAGATGCTCAGGTCCGGCCGAAAGCGCCAGAGCTCGCGGCGCACCTGCTGCGAGGCCTCGGCGAGCGCGTAGTGTGTGCGCGTGTCTCGCCGACCCCCGCCCCCGATCACCGCCGCCAGTTCGGCCGCATCGGCGACGGCGGCCCACGTGCGCGCCGGCACCCACAACACATACGTCGGGGAGTCGCCGCCGCTCACGAGCTCGTAGACAGCGTAGGCGCGGACGCCGCTCGCCACCCGCAGTCGGCGGAGCGCGGCCACGAACGACGCCTCCGCGCCGGGCCGCACGCGGTACTCGGTGCGGACGCCGAACGGGGCTGCCTCAAGGTCGACCGGGCGGCCCCCGAGGTCGGGTCGCGACCGCCACGCCTGGTTGGCCGCGCGGACCACGTACGGCTCGACGTTCACGGCGTTGTCGGCGGCGTCGCCGGCGGGGTCGACCGCGGCGTCGAAGTCGCCCCACGTCCGTCCGAAGGTGCCGTCGACGAGGAGGCCGGCGCGGTCGCCATCGACCACTTGCCACAGGTACCACACCCATCGCTCGCCAGCCCGACGGTGCCAGTCGAGATGACGGCGGTACCCGTCGCCGAACTGCCGCACGAGGCCCTCGCGCGGGCGCAGCTCGAAGGTGCGGGCGGCGCCGCCCCCGGCACCGGACGCCTGGGCGCTCGCCGCGTGCGTGGCCACGGCCACGGTCGGCAGCCACATCAGCCCCGACATCAGCCATCGCATCAACCGCCGCCGCGCGACGCGATGCACGCACCTTTCGCCGCTCCCGTTCGGCATGTGTGTCGTCTCCGCGATGCGTTCGAGGGCGACCGCCAGCGAGGAGCCACAGGCCGCTGGCGCCCAGGAGTGACACTAGGAATGACGGCGTGATAAATCCAATACGAGTTGTCTATGGCCGGCCCAAGACACGCTTATCGTTCGGAGCGGAGGCGCGGTGCACGACACGAGGTTCCTTCGGACGTTCTACGCGGTGTGCACGGCGGGTGGCTTCGCCCGAGCCGCGGCACGCCTCAACTGCACGCAGCCGGCGGTCACCTACCAGGTGCGCGCGCCCGAGCGCGATCTCGGCGCGCAGCTATTCGACCGCGGGGGGCGGCGGGCTGTGCTGACACCTGCGGGGCGCCGCCTGCTCGAGTTCTGCCGTCGATATTTCGCCGAGTACGCGGAGCTCTCCGAGGGCATCGCGCACGGCGGCGCGGCGCGAGCCGACCCGCTGCGGATCGCAGCCGTCAGCGGCTTCGGGCGCTACGTGCTCTTTCCAGTGCTCACGTCGTTGCTCGCGCGCCGCGTGTCCGCCGCGGGCGAGGGCGACTTCGACGCCGCCCAAACCGGCGCCCCACGCCCGCACGTCGACCTGCGGTTTCGCACCGCGCACGAAGTGCTGCGCCAAGTGGAGGACGGTGACGTGGAGCTCGGCGTGGTGTACCTGCCGAAGGTCTCCAACTACCTCGCCTTTCGCCCAGTGTACGACGAGGAGCTGGTTCTCATTGCCGCCCCCGGAATGCTCCGCGCGGAGCAGGCGCGGGGCGACCTGGCCCGGCTGGACGGGTACCGCTCGCTGCCGTTCGTGACGTACCTGGAGGGCGACTACGTGTTCGGCCGCTGGTTCGACGCCATGTTCGGCGCACAGCCGACGGCGACGACGAGCGTCCACCACTTCGACGAGCTCGAGGAAGTAGTCGCCATGGTCGGTCTCGGGTACGGCGCGTCAGTGGTGCCGCTCGACGCCGCGAAGCCTGCCATCGCCCGGCGGGCGGTGCGAGTCGTCCGACCGGTGCGGGGACGGCGGTGCATCAATCAGGTGTTCGCCGTGACGCGCGCCGGCGCGTTCATCCGCCGCGAAGTCGACGAGTTGCTCGACGCGCTTTGCGGCCGGGCGCCCGGCGCCCCGGCTCCGGCCGGGGGACCGATCGCTAGCCGACGAGCTCCCCCACCTCGGCCAGCCGGGCGTCGCGCAACTCGTCGGGCAGGAGCTCGAGGTTCGCCGCCGGGCTCTGGGTGAGCCGGAGCGGCCACCCGGTTCCGAACAGAAATCGCTCCGGCCCGATCGTCCGAAACAGTCGCGCGAGATGGTCCTCGGGCGGACCCCAGATCCACGAGATGTCCCACCATACGCGCGCGCGCTCGGCGGGGCTGAGTCCCCAATGCGTCTCCTCGACCATCTCGCGGCCGGCGCCGACCACGACGACGCGCACCTGCGTGGTCGAGCGAACGACGTCGCGCACGGCCGCCGCGCTCAGATCGCCGGCGGCATCCATCCAGTGGCGCTGGCGGAGGTCCTCGAAGCGGACGGTGAGCAAGATCGGGATCCGCGCCTCGCCGCACGCCGCCGCCAACGCCCGCATCGATCCGTCCTGCGGCCCCATCCCCCACTGCGGTGGGTAGGCGCGAATGGCCGCCGCACCGCGCGCGACCGCTTCCCCTACAGCGTCGTGCCACCGCGGCCAATCTGGGCGCACGCACGGGACCGGCGCTAGCACACTCGCGTGCGGGGCGAGCGCCGCATACAGCGCCTCGTTGCCGTGCGACGGATCGCGGTAGAACGCCGACGGCAAATGCCCCACCCACGCCCGTGCGATCCCCTCGCGGGCGAGCACGCGGACGAGCACGTCCGGGTCCGGGTGGGGGACGTACCGGAACGGGTACGGCCCGATGTAAGTGTGGACGTCGACGTAGAGCATCAACTACAGGGACGAGGGACGAGGGACGTGGGACGTGGGGAGCGCGGGTGCTCAATCGCGGGCGGCGAGCTCCGTGGGGCGGGACGGCTGTGGCGGAGAATCCTGAGCGCGAGCGGCCGATGGGGTGGGCTCGACGAGGGTGCCGGGGGGGAAGATCCGCATTGCGTTTCCCGCGCGGACCAGCGCCATGTCGTCCGCCGACAGGCCGATGACTTCGAGGGCGCGGAGCTTGGCGAGTCCCGTCTCCATCGTCACGTCGCACCCCCAGACCAGCCGCCGGGCCCCGACGGCAGCGAGCGCATCGTCGAGCATTCCACGATCGACGCCGCTCCCGGAAAGGTCGAGGTAGACGTTCGGCAGGTCGCGCACGGCGAGGAAGGTGTGCGCGTAGTCGCCGCCGCCGCCGATGTGGGCGAGGACGAAGTTCGCGTCCGGGTGTCGGCCCGCGAGACGGCCGAGCTCCACGCCGTCCGACGCCTCCTGCCCGGGCCACTCGCGGCGGCGATACTGCCACACGTGGTGCAGAACGGGGAGGCCGCGGCGAGCGGCCTCGCGGGCGATCGGGTCGAGGAGCGGGTCGTCGGCGCGCCGGCTCGCCGACAGCTTGATCCCGACCGCGCCCCGGGCCGCGCACCGGTCGATCTCGGCCAGCGCGTGTGCGGTGTCGTTCGGGTTGACGTGCACGTACGTGCGAAGCAGGCGTCCGTGCGCGGCCTGCAGGGACAGCATCTCGTCGTTCGCCCGCGTGATGTCCGCAGGGGACGCGAAGTACGTGGGCGAGGTGTGCCCCCAGCTCCCGAGGATCGACGCGACGTGACAGGTGATGCCCATCCGCTCGCCCGCTCGGAGGCGCGCCGAGTTCACGGCCTCCCAGTCGGCGCGGCCGCACCCCGCGTGGTAGAAGTGTGCGTGGACGTCGACGAGCGGCCCGGTCACGCGCCCTCCTCCACCAGCTCCACGAAGGCCGTGCTCGCGGCGCGCTCGACCTGCAGGAGGGCGCGCTCGTCGTGCGCGAGTGACGCGAAGTTGTACGCCCCCCGCTTGAAGAGCACGCCCTCGCGCAGCGCCAGCTCGAGGAAGCGGGACTGGCGCTTCGGGTCGTCGAAGCGGATGAGCCACATCGGGTCGATGCCGTCCACGCGAACGCCGTCGACGCCGCTCTGCGTCGCGGCCGCGGCGACGCCGGCCCGCATGTCGCGCCCGACGCTCCAGAGCGATTCGCACACGTCGGCCTTCTCGTGCCAGTCCAGCACCGCGCTCGCGGCGGCCAGGGCGGTGCTCTCTCCCGCGAGCGTGGACGAGATCCACGTCGCGGCCGCGGCGTCCATCACCGCGGCGCGGCCGACGACAGCCGCGAGCGGAAAGCCGTTCGCCATCGCCTTGCCGAAGGTCGCGAGGTCCGGGGTGACGCCGGCGTACTCCTGGTACCCGCCGGTGCGGAGCCGAAAGCCGGTCTTCACCTCGTCGAACACGAGCACGGCACCGACGCGGTCGCACGCCGCGCGCGCGGCGGCGATCCACTCCGGCGAGGGAAGTCGCTCGACGACTGGCTCGAGAACGATCGCCGCGAGGTCACTGCCGGCCTCCCCCGCTGCCTGCTCGAGCTGGGCCACGTCGTCGAAGGCCACCGGGGTGTAGTCGGCGTGCACCCCGGCGGGGACGCCCGCCGCCCCGGTCCACCAGCCGAGCCACCCGAAGTAGCCAGAGCCGATCACGCGACTCCTTCCCGTGGCGGTGCGCGCGATGCGCACGGCCGCCGCCACCGCCTCGGCGCCGGTCTTGAGGAAGCGGACCGTCTCGGCGCACGGGATCACGTCGCACAGCCGCTCGGCGACTTCCACCTCCATCACGTGCGACAGACCGGCCACGTTTCCCGCCGCCACGGCATCGACCACGCGCCCGGTGACGTGCGAGTCGGCGTAGCCGAGGGCCACTGCGCCGAGGGCCATCGTGCAGTCGGTCAGGGAGTCGCCCCCCGCCGTGGTAAGCTGGCAACCGGCCGCGCGCACGAAGTGAGTTGGGAGAGTCGGCGGGCCGTCGCCGTAGAGCGCTTCCGGGCGCTTACTGCCCGTGGACGCGCTGCCGACGATCGCGGCCGCCGCGCGGCGGCGCCAGTGGGCGTCGTCGTCACCCTCCGCATCGGGGGGCGCCTGGAGCTCGGGATCGTCGTCTGTCGAGGCTTCGGCGTCGGCGCCGACGGGGTTGTCGTCGGCGTCGGGCTCGTGGCCGCCGGACTCGGGGCGCGCGGCCGGAGTGGCGCCGCGATCGCGAAAGCGAAAGAATCGCATCGGGGAGGGGCCGGAGTGGGATTCGGCGGGATCAGGGAGGTGTGGGCTCGGGCTCTCGCGGGCTCGCCTCGCGGGGTGCGTCGCGCGCAATCGCCGCCCGCTCCTCGCGTCGAACCCGGTCGATCGTGCGGAGCACCTCGAGGGCCATGCAGCGCACCAGGTCGATCTCGCGCGCGTCGGGCTCGACCCGGTACACCAGCGACCGGACGGAGCGCATGACGAGCGCGGGGTTGCGAGTCTTGAAAAAGTCGATCGCGGCGAGCGCCCGCTCGGCGTCGGCGAAGGTGCGCTCGAACGCCTCGGTGGTGGCGGCCGGCGCCGACTTTCGCGGCCGCGGCAACTGACGCGTTGCGTCACCCGCCTGCGTGTGCAGCTCGTACAGCGCGACGAGCACCGCCTGGGCGAGGTTGAGTGACGAGTGCTCGGTCGTGGGGATGGTCACGGCCACGTGCGCCCGGTCGAACGCGTCGTTCGGCAGCCCGTTGTCCTCGCGCCCGAAAAGGAGCGCCACGGGCCCCTCCTCCGCGTACCCGAGCAGTTCGGCGGCCGCCTGCGCCGCGTCGACCCGCTTCCACTTGGCGGCCCGCGGCTTCCCGGCGAAGCCCGCGACGCGCACGCAGTCGGCCAGCGCGTCGTCGAGGGTGTCGAAGTGCCGGATGCGCTCGACCACGTCGCGCGTGTCGTGCGCCACGACCTCGATCATGTTGGGCTCGTAGGCGCACGGCCGCACCAGCCGCAGCGACGTGACGCCCATGTTCTTCATCGCGCGCACCGTCGTCGCGACGTTCACCGGGAGCTGCGGCTCGTACAGGACCACGTGAACGCGCGAGAGGATCGACTCAGCCATCGGTGACGACGAACGGGAGAAAGCGCTCCGGCGCCTGGCGGTCGCCGCGCAGATACACGAACTCGCCGCGGCCCCCGCTCAGCACGAGCTGCCCGCGGCGCCGCTCCCGCCCGGGCTGCATCTCGTTCACGATCACGTCGAGCCGGAGCGGCACGCTGGCCGCGCGACGCGGCCCGAGCGCAATCGCACAGCGCACGGCGTACCCCCCGGGAATCTGACGCCACGCCGCCCGAAGCGGGAGCGAGTCGGGCGCGCCCGCGGTGATCCGCACGGCCGGGGGCGCGAGGGGGTCGGGCACGAGCAGCCAAGTCGAGACCCGTTCCGCTCCTCCCCGCTCGCCGGCGGGCGGCAGCGCCAGGTGAATCTGCACCCCGTCGCTGTTAGTGTCGGGGTGCTCGTTGTCCAGCTCGTTCTCGGCGCGGAGCGGCGCGAAGCCGAGCGGCGCCTCCTTGCGAACCGTCACCTCGACGGTCAGCTCGTCGCCCGCCGCGGCGAGCGCCACGTCGGCCGTCGGGCGCCCGGCCTGGTCCCATGGAAGCTCAGAGCGCCGGTAGGCGGAGGCGCCGAGATGAAAGCTCAGCGGGGTCGGCGCATTTCTGATGATCCGCGCGGCATTCGGGTGGTGCGGCGGAGCGTCGTCTGGGCCACTGTGCAGTTGGAGGGGGCCCCCCGGCACGGCCGGCCGCGCCACGGCGCCGGTCAGCACGATCGTCGTCTGCCCACCATTGGCATAGAGCGTCACCTGCCACCCGGTGTCGACGCGGGCGTGCTCGTGCCACGTGCCGTCGGCCAGCTCGATCCGCGTGCGCCCGTCGAGTTCCCGGACGTCGCAAACCACCCCTCCCCAGTCCCAGACCCCGGTGAGACGGCCGCGCGCCACACTCTGGCGGGCGAAGTGAAACCGGGTCCGCGGCCGGCCCGGCGCGCCGGGCGCCTCCGCCCGCCACCATTCGACCCGGTCCGCGGAGACGAACCACGCCGCGTGCTCCCGACCGCCCGGTCGATCGGCGACCGCCAGGCCGACGGGCTCGCTCGGCGCGGAGACCGCGACCTCGCATTCCGTCAGATGGGCGAAGCCGTCGTCCGGCGCCGAGCCACCTGTCGGCACGCCTGCCAGCCAGCCGCCAACCCCGTGCAGCGCTCCGTCGACGTGGACTGGGAGGTCGACGATCGTCCCCTCGGGCCCCTCCCACGACAGCGTGTCGAGCACGTAGTCGGGCATCACGACGAGTGCCCGCCGCAGCACCACACCGGGCGCGACACCAGCCACAGTCGCGTCGACCCACCCGATCCCGCCTCGCTCGTCGTACGCGAGCAGCTCGCCGTGCCGGCGGAGCTGCGAGCGGCCGTTCACGACCGGAGCGTTGTGGGCCAGGGTACTGCGATACCAGTGGAGCGACGGATCGACGTACGAGCCCGTCCCTACGTCGTCGAGCACGCGCCTCGTGCCGTCGGCGAGCAGGACGTTGAGGCGGTCGGGGTGCCCGTGCCCTCCACCGGAGTGCCCGTAGTCCAACGCGGCGTACACGCGCCCGCCGTCCCGACGGAAGACGGCCAGTCCCTGCGCCGCGAGCAGCGCTGACGCCGGCGGCGACGGCTCGAGCGGTGGGAGCGCCTCGGGCGCGTGCAGGAGTGAGCGCCAGCCAAGGTCGGCCCGCGTCAGGCGCGTCGCCGGTGTGTTACGCTCTGCCTCGGCGGTCGAGCGCGCGCGGCCGGTGTCGCCGCGTGGAACGTCGGGGGCATACAACTCGTGCAGCGCGCCAACAAGGCGCCGGTCGTCGCTCCGCGCCAGCCCGAGCTCGCAGAGTTCGGCGAAGCGCCACTGGCGAAGCGACACGGCATACTGCGAGTCGCGCCGCGACGGAAAGGTGAAGTCGGGGAGCGCCGACAGAAACGGTGTCGCGAAGCCCTCCCGGAAGCGCCCCACCAGCGCGGGGGCCAGTGGGGCGCCGGCGACGTCGGCCATGGTCACGCCGTACCACAGCCCGCGGTGCGCGAAGAGGTGGTAGTTCTCGCCCTCGTACCAGGTGCCGTCCGCGAGCAGGGCGCGCCCGAGATGCGCGGCGAGCCCTGACTCCCCGTAGAGCACGCGCTCAGCCGTGCTCGAATCGCGGAGGAGGCGCGCGGCGGCGAGCAGCGCGGCGTTGTTCCACACCTGCCGGTTCGAGTCGCCCTCGTCGTACGACTCGATCACGCCGGCACTCGGCACGATGACGCGGTCCCGAACGCGGTCGGCGAGTGGGCCGGCAATGCCGTGGTCCTCACGAAGGTCCAGGGCGACACAGAGCTGGAGGAGCCAGATGGACTCGAGGTACGTGCTGAAGAAGGGGCGCGTGGGGCCGAGGACGTTGTCCTCGTTCGGGTACGAGAGGTAGAGCTCCGCGTAGCCCTCGAGGATGGTGTCGGCCAGGCTCGCGTGGCTCGGGTCGCCGCGCAGCGCGTGCAGGAGCGCCGCGTGCACGGCGCGCTCCGCGAGCCAGAGTTGATAGCCCATGACCCACCATCGATAGTGCGCCTCGTCGCGGTACCACTCGCCGCACGCGGGGCACCGGTGCTCGCGCGGCGACCAGGGGTCGAACTCGAGCAGGGTGCCGTCGCGCGGGCAGCGGCCGCCGAGCCGAGTGAGCCGCGCCTTCTCGGTGGGGATGAGGAGCTCGCGCGCGAGGAGCGGCTCGAGGTCCGCGGCGAGGGACTCGGCGAGCGGCGCGAGCGACTCACAGGCGGCGCGGCGGCGCGCGTCGAGGTGCGCGGCGTCGTGAAGGAGCGTCACGGAGCGTTCAGCACTCGGCCCGGATCACGGAGCCCGCGTCGCCACGCGCGGCGCGCGGTCGCCGTCGATGCGCCACTCGTGCAGCGTAACGAGCTCGCCCCGCAAATCCATCGTGAGACCCTGGAGTCGGCGCGAGACGCCTTGGACGCCGCGGGCGTGATAGATCCAGGCTTCCGGAACCTCCGCGGCGAGCTCCTCCTGCACCGCAGTCCAGGTGGCGCGCACCGCCGAGTCGCTCGTTCCTCGGCGGGCGGCGGCAAACAACGAGTCGAGGCGTGGCGTGTGGAAGCCGCCGTAGTCGAGGGCGCCGCCGGCGAGCCGCGAGTCGTGCATGCCGGCGAGGTGGGCGAGCGAGAGATCACCGGGCACGCCGGTGACCAGCGCGTCGAAGGTCCTCGCTCGGGCGCGGGCAGCCGCGAGAAAGGCGCCGAGCTCGAGCTGCCGGATCTCCACGCGCACTCCGCGCGCGGCGAGATCCGCCTGGATGAGTTGCTCCACAGCGTTGTCGCCGCTGCCGACGGTGAGGAGCTCGACCGCGAGCGTGCGCCCGCCGCGCTCGCGCGCCCCCCGCGCCCCGCGCCGCCAACCGGCGGCCTCGAAGAGCGAGTCGGCCCGCAACGTATCGGCCGCCGGTTGCGCCGCGACGGCCCAGGGGCTGCTCGGCGGCACTGGGCCGGCGGCGGGCGTCGCGAAGCCGGCGAGCGCCGCGCGCACGATGCGGTCACGGTCGAGCGACAGGCTCACGGCCTGCCGCATCCGCACGTCGTCGAACGGCGGCTTGGCCGCGTTGAACACGAGCGCGTATGAGAAGAGTACCGGGTAGGAGACGACCCGCAGCGCGGGGTCGCGCTCGGCGAGTGTCGCCATCGACGGCGCGATCCCAGCAACGTCCAGGTCGCCACTCACGAGGCCAGCGAACTTCGTGGTCGGCTCGTCGACCACGGCGACGACGAGCCGCTGGAGTGCTGGCGGCCCACCCAGCGCCGCGGGAAAGTCGTCGTTGCGCGCGAACACCCACCGCTCCCCCGCCCGGCGCTCCACGAACCGGAAGGGCCCGTTGCCGACCGGGCTCGTGCTGAACGCGGCGGTCCGCATCGCGCCGCGCGGAACGTCGCGCAGCAGATGCTCGGGTAGCACAGGGAGCTCGCAGAGCACGCCGGGAAAGCCCGGCGGGGGCGAGGCAAACGTGACTGCCACGGTGACGCTGTCAGTCGCTCGCACGGACGTGACGGCGGCGAGGTCCGCGTAGCGGGGGTAGCCGGTGGCGGGGTCGCGCGCCGCGTCAATGGTGAACGCGACGTCGCGTGACGTGGTGGGGCGCCCGTCGTGCCAGCGGAGCGTGGGCTCGAGTTTCAAGGTCAACGTCCGGCGATCGCCGGACCACGTCCAGGAGCGGGCGGCGTACGGCCGCGGGACGAGCGTGCTGTCGTAGCGCGCGAGCGTGACGAACAGCGCGTAGCGCTGCACTTGGCGCGACAGCGTGTGCACCGTCACGAGCGGGTTCGCGGACTCCAGGTCCGCCCCCGAGGCGTACACCACCGTGCCGGGGGCCTTGGCGGGAGCCGCGCAGGCGACTGCCGCAGCGCCGACGAGCGCCGCCGCGGTTGACGCGCCGCGCCGGGCGCGCATCATACGGGCGTGCACGCTCTCCTCCGTCGGGTTGGCGCTTCGGCGCTGCTGCTCTGGCTGGTCCTCACCCTCACGTTCCTGCTCGTGCGCGCCGCGCCCGGCGACGCGGCCGCGCTGCTCGTACCGCCCACGGCGTCCGCGGGGGACGCGGCGCGGCTCCGAGCCGAGCTGGGCCTCGACGCGCCCCTGCCCGTGCAATATGCACGGTGGGTAGGGGCCGCGCTCAAGGGTGACCTGGGCCGGAGCTTCGCCTCGGCTCGGCCGGTCGCCGCTGTCCTGGCCGACGCGCTGCCTGTGTCGCTCGCGCTCGGCGTCGTGTCGCTCGCGCTGACGTTCGTGCTCGGCGTGGTCATCGGTGTCGCGCAGGCCGCCCACCGGGGTCGGCCGACCGATGCCACGCTCACGGTACTGACCACGGCGGTGTACGCGGCGCCGAGCTACTGGCTGGCGCTCGCTCTCGTGGCCGTGTTCACCTACGGCGCGGCACGGTGGGGATTCCCGGTGTGGCTCCGGCTGCCGGCGTTCGGCTTGCGCGACCCGGCCGGGCAGCTCCGCGGGCTCGCCGCCGCCGCGGACCTCGCGCGGCACGCGGTGCTGCCGGTCGTCGTGCTCACCGCCGTCGGCGCCGCCGGCATCGCCCGCTATGCGCGGTCCGGAGTGGCCGAGCTGCTCGACGAGGACTTCGTGCGCACGGCGCGCGCGAAGGGGCTCGGCGAGCGGCGCGTCCTCGGCCGACACGTCCTGCGCAACGCCATGCCCGCCCTGGTCGTGCTCCTCGCGCTGGCGCTGCCGGGCGTGGTCGCGGGCTCGGTGTTCGTGGAGAGCGTGTTCGCCTGGCCCGGCATGGGGCGGGCGATGCTCCTGGCGATCGCCGCGCGCGACTACCCGGTGGTCATGGGCGCGACGGTGGTCTACGCGGCCCTCGTCATCGCCGCCAACCTTGCGGCCGACCTCGCGCTGCCGTTTCTCGACCCTCGGCGCCGTGGCTGACGCCGTCCGCCAGCGGTGAGCACCTTCGCCCGGGTCGCGCTGGCGCTGCTCCTCGCCTTGGTCGTGGCAGCGCTGGCGGTGCCGGCG
>Ga0307411_10000273_pt1 | contig 17055 bp, 14 predicted proteins | sample DK1Ometagenome_2_FD_203712 | JGI IMG/M metagenome (GOLD analysis project Ga0307411, IMG submission 203712) | Maize rhizosphere microbial communities from greenhouse at UC Davis, California, United States - DK15-O-1 | ecosystem: Host-associated > Plants > Roots > Rhizosphere > Soil | place: USA...
CGCGCCGTCGCGTCCGTCGCCGGCACCGACGCCACCGCGGACTGCAAGCCATCCAGGCCGATCTCGGTGCTGCACCTCCACGCCAAGGACGACGACCACGTGCTCTTCAACGGCGGCGCCGGTGCCAGCGCCTTCCGCGACGAGAGCAAGGTGATGGCCTTCACGTCCGTGCGCGAGACCGTCTCCCGCTGGGCGCAGCGCAACCACTGCGCCGCGCCGGCGCAACGCACGCTGGACCAACCCGGCGCCTACTGCGAGGCCTACAGCGGCTGCGCGGGCGGCACGAGCGTGCAGCTCTGCGTCACGGACACCGGCGGCCACTCGTGGCCCGGCGCCGACAGCGTGCGCCGCGGCAAGCCGGCCGCGTCTCGCGCGCTGGACGCCAACGACGTGATCTGGCGGTTTTTCGAACAGGCTTCTCGCTAGGCGCATGTGGCTCGGGCGGTCGATCCACCCGCGCCGGCTGGTCCTGTCAGCCACACGCTTGACAACGTTGTCAGTCGTCATGCAAGATGTCTTGAAACCGCTTTCATAACCACCTCAACGAACCGCCCGCGTCGGCTCTCTTCCGTCATGCAATCGCTAGACACCATGCGCTTCCTGCCACCCGCCCTCCTGCTTGCCGCCGGCCTCGCCGCGCACGTCGCCGTCCACGCCGGCCCGCCCGCCATCTACGACGAAGCGGCCGACGCCAAGGCCGCCATCAGCGCCACGCTGGCCGAGGCCGAGAAGGCCAGGCTGCCCGTCCTCGTCGTCTTCGGCGACAACTGGTGCGGCGACTGCCGCATGCTGGACGCGACGTTCAAGAACGGCCCGAGCGCGCCGCTGATCGCCAAGAGCTTCAAGGTCGTCAAGGTCGACGTCGGTCGCTTCGACCGCAACGTCGACATCGCCGAGCGCTATGGCGTGCCGCTGAAGAAGGGCATCCCGGCCGTCGCCGTGCTGTCGCCCCAGGGCAAGCTGCTCTACGCGACCGAAGGCGGCGAACTCGCCAACGCCCGCAAGATGGGCGACCAGGGCGTCTACGACTTCTTCACCCGCGTGACCGCCTCGGCCAAGTGACGGTATCCCTCGCCGGCGCGTCGGGCGCCCTGCGCACGCAGTTCTTCGTGCTCGGCGTCATGTTCGCCACTTGGGGCGTGCATGTGCCCACCGTCAAGGCCCACTACGGCCTCGGCGAACAAGCCCTGGCGCTGGCCATGCTGGCCGGCGGCGTCGGCGCGCTGATGGCGCTGGCGCAGGCCGGCCGCATCGTCGGGCGTTTCGGCCCCAGCAACGTGGCCGCCGCCATGGGCGTGCTGTGCTGCGCCAGCGTGGCCAGCCTGCTGGCTTTGCCGTTCTACGCGGCGCTGCTGGTGGTCATGCTGGCCTTCGGCATCACCGGCAGCCTGCTGGACGTGGCCGTCAACGTCGAGGCCACCGAGATCGAGCGCCAGTCCGGCCGCCCGCTGATGAGCGGCTTCCACGGCATGTTCAGTCTGGGCGGCATGGCCGGCGCCGGCCTGGGCAGCGCCGCCCCGGCGCTCGGCCTCACCGCGCAGGGCCATCTCTTCGTCGCCACCGGCCTGGGGGCCGTCGCGGTGCTGGTGGCCTCCCGCGCGATGCTGCCCGTCGAGCCGGCCGCGGCGGGCGAGAAGCACCCGCTGAGCATCCCGCGAGGCCCGCTGCTGCTGCTCGGCGTGCTGGCCTCCATGGGCCTCATCACCGAAGGCGCGATGTACGACTGGAGCGTGCTCTTCATGCAGCAGGAGCGCGCCAGCGACGCCAGCACCGCGGCGCTCGCCTATGCCAGCTTCAGCGGCGCGATGGCGGCCGGCCGCTTCGCCGGCGACTGGGTGCGCGCCCGCACGTCGCCCACCCCGCTGATGCGCGTCAGCGGCGTGCTCGCTGCCGCCGGCATGGCGCTCGCGCTGGCCGTGCCTTCGCCCGTCGTCGCGTTGACCGGCTTCGCCCTGGTCGGCCTGGGGCTGTCCAACGTCGTCCCGGTGCTGTTCAGCGCCGCGTCCCAGGTGCCCGGCGTATCGCCCGCGCATGGGATCGCGGCGGTGTCGGGCGTGGGCTACCTCGGCATGATGGCCGGCCCGCCGCTGATCGGCTTGGTGGCCGAGCACTCGTCACTGACGGCCGGGCTGGTGGTGGTCGTGGTGTTCGCCGTCTTCATGGCGCTGTCGGCCAAGCGCGCGATGCGGGGAGCCTGAGCGCCGCCGTCCGTTCAGAGCTTCAGGTTGCCATGCACGCCCTCGTTGACGCGCTGGCCGACGATGGCGCCGAAGAGCATCTTGATACCGGCCACGGCGGCGCCATGGCGGTTGTCCCAGTACTCGCCGCTGATGGGGTCGACGCGCAGCAGGCTGATGCGGGGGTCATCCTCCCCCTCGGTGAACCAGGCGCGCAGCTTGGGGCTCCACAGTCGGTGGATGGTCTCGCGGTCGAGCACCTGCGTGGCCGTTCCGTCGAGCTTCAGATGGCCGCCGTTGTCGCCGTCCTTGAAGAAGAGCGTCACACGCGGGTCGCGGTCGAGTTCAATGGTCTTGAGGCTGTCGATCTCGCTGAAGAACCAGAGCTGGCCGCCGTCCTCCACCTCGGTCACCGTCATGGGCCGGGCATGCAACCGGGACGACAGGCCGAGGGTGCAGAAAAAGCAGCTGTTGCCGGCCTTCACGAGGTCGGCGATCTTGCGCGCGGCTGCGGGGCCGCTGAGGTCTTCTTCGGTGCTCACGTCGTCGTGGGATGCGGTGCTGGCGCGGTCGTCTTGCATGTCGGTTCCTTGCGGTTGGATTGCTTCCCAGCCTAGGCAACGGGAGGTTTGCGAGTTGTCGGCCGGCAGGCCGGGCCGCTGTCGGCGTCGGCCGCCGCCTGTTCTCCTACAGGCGCATCGGTGACGGCCGACAAGCGCGGCGGGTGCGCCTGCCTAAATTGACTCCTAACGCACCCACTGCTTGGAGTTGTCATGCACCCCGCCCAGAAGTTCGTGAGTCTCGGCCTGCTGGTGGCCGCCATTGTTTTCAGCGCCCATGCGTATGCGCGCTCGGACGCCGCTTTCATGAAGGAAGCCGCACACGCCGGCGCCGCCGAGATCGAGGCCAGCAAGCTGGCCGTCGCGAAGGCCAAGAACGCCGACGTGAAGGCGTTTGCCAACTCGATGATTGCCGACCACACGAAGGTGGCCGATGAGTTGAAGGCGCTGGCCGCGACGAAGAACGTCAATCTGCCCGACGGGGCCTCCGTCAAGCAGAAGGCCGAGATCAAGCTGATCGACGCCGGCGACAACGACAAGTTCGACGAGCGCTACGCCAAGGCCTTCGGCATCAAGGCCCACGAGGAGACGATCCAGCTCTTCGAGGAAGCCTCCCGCGAAGCCAAGGATCCAGAGGTCAAGGCCTGGGCACAGAAGACGCTGCCAGGGCTGAAGCACCACCTCGAGATGGCCAAGGCGCTGCCGGTTGCCGCCAAGAAGTGACCACCTTTCACCCGCTGGCGCGAGCCGTGCGGGTGGAGCGATTCACGGCACCGCAGGCAGGCATCAAGAGGCCCCAGGGCGCTGGCCATAATCAGGCGTCATCCTCCACGTCCGACCCCATGACCTATTGCGTCGCGATGCGCCTGCGTTCGGGCCTGCTGTTCGCCTCCGATACCCGCACCAATGCCGGTATCGACCACATCGCGAGCTTCCGCAAGATGCACCAGTTCCAGATCCCGCATCTGCGTGAGATCGTCGTGCTGACGGCGGGCAATCTGGCCACGACGCAATCCGTCATCTCGCTGCTGAACCAGCGGCTCAAGGGTGAAGGTGAGCATCTGCTCAATGTCCCGAGCCTCTACGACGCCGCCGTGCTGCTGGGCCGCACGGTGCGCGAGGTCATCGAACGCGACACCGATCCTCACGACCGGCGCAGCAGCGTCGACTTTGGCGCCAACTTCCTGATCGGCGGTCAGATCAAGGGCGAGGGGCCGCGTCTCTTCCACGTCTATCCGCAGGGCAATTTCATCGAGGCCACCGAGGACACGCCATATTTCCAGATCGGTGAGAGCAAGTACGGCAAGCCCATCATCGACCGCGTCATCTCCTACGAGACCACGCCACTGGACGAGGCGGCCAAATGCACCCTCGTCAGCTTTGACTCGACCATCCGCTCCAACCTGTCGGTCGGCCTGCCCATCGACGTGCTGATGCTGCGCGCCAACCAGTTCGAGCAGGCCATGAAGCCGCCGCAGCGCATCGAGCGCGACGACCCCTACTTCCTCGCGCTGCGCACCGGCTGGAGCGCCGGCCTGCGCAGGGTCTTCGACGAACTGCCCAACGAACCCTGGTTCGACGCCTGAGGCACCGCCGCGGCGCAAATCATCCATCGCATAACGCGAAGGATGACAACGATGCCATGCGTCTGACGCTGTCGACGCTTTTGACAGCGCGGTAACACTCGGACACTTTTCCGGCCGAAATCAACAACTTAGCGCTCTGGCTCGATAAATGCTCATTTCTGACTGCAGAGGCAATTCTTTGCGTTAGGGGCGAAACATGAAAAAGATTCCGATGGGCGTTCGCGTGCCAGGCCTGCTGGCCCTAGCGCTCGCGGCAGGCGCCGCAACGGCAGCACCGCTGCCCACCTATTCACCGACTTATCCGTCACCGAACTCGGCCTGTGCCACCAACGGCAACTTCGTGTCCTGTTCGACCACGGTGCTGGACTATCTCGCGTCCAAGAGTTATCCCGGCTTCACCGGCCCGTACTCTTTCGCAGCCAGTCAAGGTTCGCTGATCGACACCATCGTCGTCACGGCCAACAACGGCAACATCCTGGACAACGGCGACCAGGTCGTGCCGTCCGAGGACGGCTTCTCGACCAACAACGGTGGCAACAAGAAGTACTTCTTCACCGGTGACGGCAACGACCCGACCAACAACAACGGCTTGGCCGGCGACACGCCCTTCAGCTGGGACATCGGCCTGGCCGCACTGAACCAGAAGCTGACCTTCGATGGTGCCTACCATCAGATGGCCATCGCCTTCGACTTCAACAATCCTCAGAACAGCACGGCCAGCCTGCCGATCTGGGCCCTGGTCACCGTGCGCGATCTGGACGGCAACCTCGCCAACAAGTATTTCGAAACGCAGGCGCTGGATCTCAACAACATCTTCAAGGACCCCGCGCTGTACGTGTCCGACAAGACGTTCAACGGCAGTGGCGTCACGACGCCGGGCGCGGACGATTTCGCGCTGACGGTGGGCGCGATCTGCGTGGTGAACGCGACGGTTTCCTACCCCTCGCCAGACGGTTCGACCTGCCCCAACGGCGGCGACCTCGTCGGCACCAACCGCGCCTCCAACGAGGTCGAGTTCATCAACTACCTGCCAACGCTGGACGCTCAGGGCCTGCAGGCGCAGGGCTACGACACGATGTCCGTGCAGGTCTGGATGGGCTGCTTCAACACCGCCGACCGGGGCTCCGGCCCGGCGCTGCTGAACAACGGCTCCATCGGCCCCTGCGACACCGGCGGCTATGGCGACATCTTCCTGCTGGCCGGCGCAGCCGTCCCGGGAACGAACCTGCCCGAACCGGCCACGCTGGCCCTGACGCTGCTGGCCCTGGGCGGCATGGCGGCGCGCGGCCGCAGGCGCTGAGCTGGGTTGCTCGCGAAACAACGGCGCCTTCGGGCGCCGTTTTCTTTTGCAGTGGCGTTCAGACCGGCCCGAGCACCCGCATCGAATAGTCAACCGCCCGCACGTCCTTGGTCAGCCGGCCGATTGAGATGCGGTCGACGCCGGTGGCGGCGATCCAGCGCAACTGGTCCAGCGCGACGCCGCCCGACACCTCCAGCAGCGCACGGCCCGCATTCACGGCCACCGCCTCACGCATCTGCGCTTCGCTGAAGTTGTCCAGCAGCACGCTGACGGCGCCGGCGTCCAGCGCCTCGCGCAGCTGGTCGATCGTCTCGACCTCGATCTGGATGTCCACGCCGGCCTGCAGGGCCTGGGCCGCACGCAGCGCCATCGCGACGCCCCCAGCCGCCGCGATGTGGTTCTCCTTGATGAGAATGCCGGCATACAGCGCCAGGCGCTGGTTGTGCCCGCCGCCGACGCGCACCGCGTACTTCTGTGCGAGGCGCAGACCCGGGACGGTCTTGCGCGTGTCGAGGATGGCGCACCCGCCCGGGTTCGGGCTGGCGCCGGCCACGGCGTCGACATGGGTGCGCGTGATCGTTGCGGTGCCCGACAGCAGCTGCAGGAAGTTCAGCGCCGGCCGTTCAGCGCCCAGCAGCGCCCGGCCATCGGCCTCGATGCGGCAGACGATGCTGTCCGCCGTCATCACGGCACCTTCGTCGCAGAGCCATTCGATGCGGCTGGTCGCGTCCAGCGCCGCGAACACGCCGTCGAACCAGTCGCGCCCACACAGCACCGCCTGCTCACGCACCCGCACCTGCGCGGCGACACGCCGGCCCGCCGGCACGAGTTGGGCCGTCCAGTCGCAACGGCCGATGTCCTCGGCCAGCGCCTCGCGGATGTTGCGCGCGAGGGCCTGTTCCAGCGTCTCTTCGGTGAACATCACTCGGCCGGTCCGATGGTCAAGGAGATCTCGCCCAGGCCCTCGATGCGCCCCAGCAGCGCGTCGCCCGCGACGACGGCACCGACGCCCGCCGGCGTGCCGGTGTAGATCAGGTCGCCGGGATGCAGGTGGAAGAGGTGGGAAAGGTTGGAGACGATCTCCGCCTGGTTCCAGATCATGTCCGCGAGGTCGCCATGCTGCTTCTCGACGCCGTTGACGGCCAGCGTGATGGCGCCCTTCTCCAGCAGGCCGATGTCGGCCACGCGCACGATCTCGCCGAGGATCGCCGATTGATCAAATCCCTTGGCGGTGTCCCAGGGCTTGCCGGCCGCCTTGGCCGCCGCCTGAAGGTCGCGGCGCGTCATGTCCAGGCCAGGCGCATAACCCCAGATGGCGTCCTTGGCCGCCTCGGGGCTGGCCTTGAACACCGGCGAGCCGATGGCGATCACCAGTTCCATCTCGTAGTGGTAGTTGCGGGTCTCGGTCGGGTAGGGGACCGTCGCGCCCGAGTGCGTCAGCGCCGTGGCCGGCTTGGCGAAGTAAAACGGCGGCTCGCGCGTCGGGTCGGCACCCATCTCGCGGGCATGATCGGCATAGTTGCGGCCGACGCAGAAGATGCGGCTGACCGCGTAACGGGCATCGGTGCCGCGCACGGCGGCGCTGGGAATCTCGGCCGGAGGAAAGACGAAATTGCTCATGGCATGGCTTCGACGATGGAAGGACAGCGCGCAGCATACTGGGCCCGCCCTGGCGGCGCTGGTGCTGGCGGCGCTGCTGAGCGGCTGTGCGACCCGTTCGCCCGCACCCGCGGAACGCGACGGGCCGATGGCCAATCCGCTGACCGACCTGGACCGCACGCCCGACGCCGTGCCGCGGCTGGAACGCATCCGCATCGGCGGCCCCAACAAGCCCTATGAAGTGCTGGGCGAGCGCTACGAGCCCCTGGCGGGCGATGTCACCTATGCCGACCGCGGCCTGGCATCCTGGTACGGCCGCAAGTTCCACGGCCGGCCGACGGCCAGCGGCGAGGTCTACAACATGTATGCGATGACGGCCGCGCACCCGACGCTCCCCATCCCCAGTTACGCCCGCGTGCGCAACCCGGCCAACGGCCGCGAGGTCATCGTGCGCGTCAACGACCGCGGGCCCTTCCACAAGGGCCGCATCATCGACCTGAGCTACACCGCGGCGCTCAAGCTGGACGTGCTGCGCGGCGTCGCTCCCGTCGAGGTCAGGCGCATCACCCATGCCGAGATCCGCGCCGGCAGCTGGGAGAGGCCCGCCGGCGAGCCGACACCCGTGTTCGTGCCCGCCACGCCGCCGGGTGCGCCGCAGCGCGAGACGACGGCCACCATGGGCGAAGGCGGCATGAACTACTGGCTGCAGTTCGGCAGCTTCGCCAAACTGGACGCCGCCGAAGGCCTGCGCCAACGCGTGGCCGAGGCCGACCTCGGCCTGCTGCCCTTGCTCACCATCGTCCGCGAGGCCGGCCTGCACCGCCTGCGCGCCGGGCCGTTCCCGAATGCCGACGAAGCGCGTGCGACGGCCGTGCGGCTGCGCGAGGAAGGCGGCGTGGCGTCGACGCTGGTCGAGAAGCGCTAGGCCCTACCGCCCACCAGCCACGTCCAGCAGCGCGCCGACCGTGTAGCTCGCCGCGTCGGAGAGCAGCCAGGCAATCGCCTCGGCGATCTCCTCCGGCCTGCCCAGGCGCTGGATCGGGATGGTCGACGCGGCGCCACTGGCGTCCATGCCGCTGTTGGCGTGGATGTCGGTCTCGATGATGCCCGGGCGCACGCCGTTGACACGGATGCCCTCGCCGATGAGTTCGCGCGCGAGCCCCTTGGTGAGCGTGTCGACGGCACCCTTGGTGGCCGCGTAGTCGACATAGATGCCGGCCGAGCCGAACTCCGCGGCCCGCGAGCTGAGGTTGACGATGACTCCCCCCGCACCGCCATGCGCGGTGCTCATGCGGCGTGCGGCCTGCTGGCAGCACAGCAGCGTGCCGATGACGTTGACGTCGAAGAGGCGCCGCCAGCGCGCCAGGTCCATGGTCTCCAGCCGCGCGGCAGGCGCCACGATGCCGGCGTTGTTGACCAGGCCGGCGAGGGGCCCGCCAGCGGCGTCCAGGCGCTCGAACATCGCCGCCACCTGGGCCGCGTCGGCGACATCGGCCTGAATCGTCAGCGCGCGCCGGCCGATCGCGTGCAATCTGCCCGCCAGCGCTTCGGCGGCGGCGCTATCCTGCGCGTAGTTGATGGCCACGTCCCAGCCGGCCTCGGCGCAACGCAAAGCCGTTGCCGCGCCGATGCCTCGCGAACCCCCGGTGATCAAGACCCATGCCGCCATCGTCGGCATTGTGGCCGCGCCGGAGACGATGCGCGGCCCTTCCCCTGAGCTGCATGGAATTCCTCGACGTCCCGACGGTCCTCAAGGTCAGCGCCCTCTTCAATCTGATGGCAGCGCTCGCCTGGCTGATGCTGGCGCAGACCTTCCGCATCGCGCCGCGCGCGGGCCGGTTGATGGCCGCGGGTCATCTCGTGCGCATCGCCTCGCAGGGCTGCGGCGACTGCATGGCCGGCTGGCCCGCGCTGCTGCGCCAGGCCATCCCCGAGTTCGGCCTGCTGGCCTGCACGGTGCTGCTGTTGCTGGCGCTGCGGCGCATGCTGCGCAGCCGTCAACGGTCGCGTGACATCGCCTGGGTCGCCGGCCTCGGCGCCCTCGGCATCACAGCCGGCCTGGCCAGTGGCTCGGGCCTGGCGCCGCAGCTGGCCAGCACGGTCAGCGTCACGGTGCTGAGCCTGCTGGCGGTGCGCGAGGTCGTGCGCGGCATCGGCGGCCGGCTCTCGCGCCTCATCACCGCCTGCACGACGCTGCCCTTCGCGGCGCTGGCGGCCCTCGGCCTGGCCCACGCTGCCGAACTGCTGCTCGTGCCCGGCTGGGACGATCACGTGCTCAACGGCGAGCTGCCCAGCCCGGCGCGGGCGGTGCTGTGGTTCTTCGTCACGGCCAGCATCACGCTCAGCCTGATCTCGCTGATGATCTGGCGCGTCATCACGCGCATCCAGCACCTGACCTACCGCGACCCGCTGACCGGCGCGCTGAACCGCCGTGCGTTCGAGCTGGCGCTGACCGACGCCCAGGCCCAGCTGCAACGCGGCCATGGCTTTGCGCTGGCGATGATCGACATCGACCATTTCAAGCGCATCAACGACCTGCATGGCCACCAGGCCGGCGACGCGGCGCTGCAGCACTGCGTGCGCATCTGGCAGGCCGGGCTGCGCGAGGTCGACCGCCTCGGCAGGCTGGGCGGCGAGGAGTTCTGCGTGCTGCTGCCGCTGGCCACCCCGGCCGGGCTGGAGACTGCCGTCGTCGTGGCCGAGCGGCTGCGCGCCAGCCTGGTGGCCGAACCGCTGCGCTGGAACGGCCTGGAGCTGCCGCTGTCGGCCAGCTTCGGCGTGGCGCTGCCGGTGCCCGGCGACGCTGCTGGCGAGATCGCGCTGGCCCGCGCCGACGCCGAGCTCTACCGCGCCAAGGCGGAGGGCCGCAATCGCGTCTGCGTGGCGACGCCGCTGGCGGCCCTGGCCACCGCATGATCACGGCCGCCCAGACGCAGACGCTGCTCGCCGCGATCATCACGATCGCCGGCGTGGCGACCCTGGTGTGGGTCGCGCTGGCCCTGGTCGCGCGCGTCGCTCCGCGGGCCTCGCTGGCGATGGCCTTCGCGAATGCGACGGCGTCCGCGGCGCTGACGCTGCATGCGCTGCGCGGCGTTCTGCCCGACGCGCTGGCCTACTGGCCCGGCGACGTGCTGGCCGTGGTCTCGTTCGCCCTGCTGGGCGCGGCCGTGCCCGGCATCACGACCCGCCAGGTGGCCTGGAAACCCGCTGCCGCCGTCGTCGCCGCCGCCGCCTTGGTGCTGCTGGCCCTGCCCTATGACGGCGACCTGCGCTGGCAGGCCCGCGTCGTCAACGCGACCGGCGCCGGGCTCACGCTGGCCGCCGGCATCGCGGCTTGGCGGGGCCTCGGGCGCACGGCCAGCGGCCACCGCACGCCGGCACCGCTGGCCCTGCCGCTGTTCCTCATCGCGCTGATGATGGCCACGCGTTGCGTGGAGAGCTTCATCCGGCCCGGCAGCACGCCGGACCTGCGCGAGCCCACCGAGTTCAACCACGTCTTCCTGTGGACGGCCCTCGTGCTGACGCTGCTGCAGAACGCGACGCTGGCCTTCCTCGTCATGATGCGGCTCATCCTGCGCATCGAGCGGCTGCTGGAGCGCGACCCGCTGACCGACACGCTGAACCGCCGCGCCTTCGACCAGGCGCTGGACCACGCCCACGCGTGGCTGCAGCGCGGCCGCGGCTATGCCCTCGTCATGATCGACATGGACCACTTCAAGCAGCTCAACGACAGCCTCGGCCACGCCGCCGGCGACGCGGCGCTGCGCCAGATGGTGCGCGAGCTGCAGCCCTGCGTGCGCGAGGTGGACCGCTTCGGCCGCCTGGGCGGTGAGGAGTTCTGCGTGCTGCTGCCCGACACCGACATCGCCGGCGCGGCACTGGTGGCCGAGCGCATGCGCATGCTGGTGGACCAGGCGCCGCTGCGCTGGCTGGAGCAGGACTGGCACCTGAGCGCCAGCTTCGGCATTGCCGAGGCTGAGCGCGGCGACGCCAGCGCGGACGCCGTGCTGGCGCGGGCGGACGCGGCGATGTACCGCGCCAAGCACCAGGGGCGCAACGTCGTGCAGGCTTGAGCGCGGTGGCATCGCTGCGTTCCTTGCGCGAGCGCAAACCTGCCGCGGCAAGCCACCGGAACAGCTGCCCGCCGCAAGGCCGACAGGACTAGACTCCGCTCAAACACGCCCAACGGAATCGAGTGATCGATGAACGAAGACGGGGCCAGGAATGAGGAGACAGGGGGCCGCGGACTTCTTCGGGGCGCGGTCCATGCTTTTCTTCTAGCCGCGGGCTCGGCCTTCGCGGCCGCGCCGGCAGCGGACGGCGGCAGCGTGGCCGACCTCGACATCGGCGAGCTCGTGCAGGTGCGGCTGTCGCCCTTCGACGTCGCCAGCAACCTGGACCGCGGCTATCGCGCCGCGCACGCGGTGTCGGCATCACGCTTCGACGCCCCGATCCGCGATCTGCCCTTCGCCATCCAGGCCTTCAACGAAGCGTTCATCCGCGACCAGAAGCCGCAGGGGCTGTTCGACGTGGCCCGCTACTCGCCCGGCGTGACCTACCGCAGCAACGACTTCAACGAAGGCAGCGCCAACCTGGCGATCCGCGGCTTTGCGGTCAGCCAGGTGCCCGGCGCACACCAGGTGCTGCGCGACGGCTTCGTCGGCCCCTCGGTGTTCGACCTGACCAGCGCGTCCCGGATCGAGATCGTCAAGGGGCCGTCGTCGTTCCTGTACGGCCAGGTGGCCCCCGGCGGCATCGTCAACGTCATCTCGAAGAGCCCGCTGCCCAAGCCCTTCGCGGATCTCGAGTTCGGCGTCGGCTCCTACGGCCGCTACCGCGTCGCGGCGGATGCGGGCACGCCGGTCGGGCAAGACCTGTCCCTGCGCATCGCCGCTGCCTACGACCAGGACATCCACTACTGGCGCCCCTACGACGCGCACACCGCCACCGTCGCGCCGTCGCTGCGCTGGGCGCCCGACCGCCGCGTCAGCGTGACGCTCAAGGCCGAGCAGTACCGCAGGCGCGAGTCGCCGCAGCTGATGCAGAAGCCCGGCTACGGCAGGCAGGCCGGGCTCACGCCGACCGATGCCGACCCCAACCTCAGCGGCGTCGACGTGCCGGGGCTGCCCGACGACTGGAACAGCATGTCCGACGTCGACTTCCGGCGCAGCGACAGCACCGGCGTCAGCGGCTGGGTCGACGTCGAGGCTGACGAGCACTGGCACCTGCGCGCCGGCTACTCACGGCTGCGTTTCGAGGTCGATGCGCTGTTCTCGGGCAACCTGGGCATGGCCAACAACACGACCTTCCTGCAGGGCCGCCGCCTGCGCCGCCAGAACTACACCAACCATGCCGAGACCCTGGTGGTGGATGGCGTGGGCCTGTACCGCTTCGCAGGCGCCAGCCTGCGCCTGTTGCTGGGTGCGCAGGCGCTGCGGCGGCGCTTCGACAACACGGCGGGCCAGGCGCCCAACGACCCGGCGCTGGGCAGCACCCCGATCGCCTCGCCGTTGCCGCTGTGGGACCTGCGCAACCCCGCGACCTGGAACCGCCAGGTCGACATCCCGTTCGCGGCGCTGACCGAGAGCCGCACCGACCGCAGCTTGCGCCAGTCGGACCGCTCGGCCCACGCCGGAGCCACGCTCGGGCTGCTGGACGACGACCTGCTGCTGCTGGCCGGCCTGCGCTACACGGCTGCGCGCATGCACATCGACGATCACATCGGCGCCACCGTGCTGCCCCTCTCCACCCGCGAGCTGACGCCGCAGTACGGCGCGTTGCTGCGCGTGACGTCCGAGTGGTCGCTGTTCGCTTCCTACGCGCGCTCCTTCGTGCCGGTGCCGCAGCTGCTGAACCGCCCCGACGGCACTCAGGCGCCGGCCCAGCCCACGCGTGGCAAGGGCTGGGACCTGGGGGTCAAGGCGGAACTGCTCGGCGGCCGTGCGGCGGCGACGCTGACGGTCTTCAGCCTGCGCAACCGCAACGCCGTCAACGACCTGGCGCAGACCGACAGCGCCGGCAACGTGGTCATCTACAACCTGCAGAGCGGGCAGCAGCGCTCGCGCGGCTTCGAGTTCGACGCCACGCTGCTGCCCGCGGCCGGCTGGCAGCTCTACGTCGCCTACAGCCGCACCGACGCCCTCATCGTCGCGTACGGCGACGACGACGCCGCGCTGCTGTCGCGCGACCCGGCAACGCTCAGCGCCGCCGAGCGCATCAACTACAAGAGCGCCCACCTGCTGCACGGCGCCCGGCTGCAGATGAGCGCGCCCCACCTGTTCAATGTCTGGGCGCGGCACGACTTCGCCGGCGGCTTCCACCTGGCCGGCGGCGCGCACGTCGTGCGCGACCAGACGCTGCTGCCCGACAGCCCAGCGTCATCGCGGCAAAGCTACGCGCTGGTCGACGCCGTCGCGGGCTACGCCTGGTCGGACGGCGGGCGCCGCATGTCCGTCGAGCTGTCCGGCAAGAACCTGCGCGGCGAGCGCTACCGCCCTTCGCAGAGCACGCGCTCGCGCCCCCGGGAATTCCTGCTCGTGCTCAAGGCGGCCTGGTGAGCGAGCGGGTCATGAGCGCCGGACGCACCATCGCGCTGGTGGTGCTGGCCTGGGCACTCGGCACGGCGGCCGCGGCGCAGGGCCCGCTCGTCGAGCGCCAGTCGCGCATCGAGGCGGCCTTCCTGCGCAACTTCGCCCGCTACGTCACCTGGCCGGCGCGGGCTTTCGCCGACGACAGCGTGCCGTGGAGCGTCTGTGTCATCGACGACAACCACTTCGACGCCTCGCTCGAACAGACCTTCCACGGCCGACTGGAACAAGGCCGGCCGTTCGCCGTGCGGCGCGCCGTGGCGCCCGAGGCGCTGGGCAGCTGCCACATCGTCTTCGTCAGCGCCACGAATGCGGCCGCGCGGCGCGCCACGCTCGCGCCCTTGCGCGGCCTGCCCGTGCTGACGGTGGGCAATGCGCCCGAGTTCCTGGCCGAAGGCGGCGTCGTTCGGCTGCTGCCGGGCGAACGCATCGAGATGAGCATCAACCTCGACCAGGCCCGCCGCGTGTCGCTGGGCATCCCGGCCAAGCTGCTGGAGGTGTCCAACGAAGTGGTCGAGAACGGCAGCACGCGGAGGCTGCGGTGACGTCGCAGCCCCTCGCCGGCCGAATGCCCTTTCATGCGTCGCAGCTGCCGCGAATGCGGGATGGGCAACTGAGATGAACACGACGCGGCCGCGCATCCGCAGCGTGCTGATGCTGACGCTGCTTGTCGCTGCGCTGCTGGCCCTTGTTGCGGGCGCGGCCGGGCTGGTGCTGGTGCAGCGCCTGACGCTGGAGCAGCGCGCCCGCGCCCAGGTCGAGCCGCTGGCGCAGTTGATCGCCGTCGGCGCCGAGGCGGCCATCGCGTTCGGCGATGCGCGGCGCGCGCAGGAGATCCTCGATTCGCTGCGCCGCAACCCGCTGGTGCTGTCCGCCGAACTGCGGCTGGCCGACGGCCGGGTGCTCGCCCGCCTGCGTGCGCCGCATGCGGTCGAGTGGCCGGCGGCAGGCGGCAGTGACGAGCCCGGCTTCGTGCTGGCAACCCAGCTCGGCGCGGCCCGGCTCGTGCAGCCGCTGGAGGGCGACGCGCACCTCGTCCTCGTCACCAGCCTGGCCGAACTGCAACGGCAGAACCTCGCGGCCATGGCGGCCTTCGGCGCGGCGCTGGTGCTGCTGCTGGCCGCCGTGGCGCTGGGGCTGCTGTGGGCGCTGCAACGCTCCATCGGCAAGCCGCTGGCCACGCTGGCCGCCGCGGTGGACGAGGTGCGCGTCAGCGCCGACTACGGCCGCCGCGTGCCGGTCGAGGGCGCTGACGAGCTGGCGCGGCTGGGCGAGGGCTTCAACGCGATGATGGGCGCGCTGCACGAGCGCGAGGCCGAACTGCGCCGCCAGCGCATGGCCCTGGAGGACGTGGTGCGCCAGCGCACCGGCGAGCTGAGCCAGGCGCGCGATTCCGCCGAGGCGGCCAGCATCGCCAAGAGCGCGTTCGTCGCGAACATGAGCCACGAGATCCGCACGCCGATGAACGCCATCATCGGCATGTCCGGGCTGGCCCTGGAAGGCGCGCTGCCGCCACGCGAGCGCGTGCACGTGCAGAAGGTCAACCGCGCGGCGCGCTCGCTGCTGACCATCCTCAACGACATCCTCGACTTCTCCAAGATCGAGGCCGGCAAGCTGGTCGTCGAGGCGTTGCCGTTCGACCTGCCCGAGGTGCTGGAAAACCTGGCGTCCATGGTCGGCCCGCAGGCGCAGGCCAAGGGGCTGGAGCTGCTGTTCTCCGTTCAGGGCGAGCCGCCGCGGCAGCTGCTGGGCGACCCCGTGCGGCTGGGCCAGGTGCTGCTGAACCTGACCGGCAACGCCGTCAAGTTCACCGACCACGGCGAGGTGCAGGTGACGGTCGCGGCGGCCGGCCAGGATACCGGCCGGGCAGTGCTGCGCTTCGAGGTCAGCGACACCGGGATGGGCATCTCCGAGGAGCTCCGGCAGCGGCTGTTCGAGCCCTTCGAGCAGGCCGACGCGGCGACCAGCCGGCGCCATGGCGGCACGGGGCTGGGCCTGGCGATCAGCCGGCAGCTGGTGCACCTGATGGGCGGCGAACTCGAGGTCGACAGCCAGGCCGGACGGGGCAGCCGCTTCTCGTTCACGCTGAGCCTGCCGACCCTCCCCGACGCCATGGAGCCAGCGCCGGCCAGCGCGCTGCGCGGGCGGCGCGCGCTCGTCGTCGTCGCGCAGGCGACGGCACGCCGGCTGCACGAAGCGACGCTGGCCCACGCCGGCCTGCAGGTCGGCTGCGCCGGCAGCGCCAGCGAGGCGGCCGAGCGGCTCGCGCAGGCGGCGGCCGAGGGCCAGCGGTACGACCTGGCGGTGCTCGACCACCCGCTGTCGGGCCTGGACGGCGCCGAATGCGCCCGCCGGCTCGCGGCCCAGGCCGGCGCGGCGGGGCCGGCGCCCGGCGTCGTGCTGCTGACCGAGCCGGGCCGCCCCGATGCGCCGGCACGCCCGGCCGCCGCCGCGGCAGCGGTGGTGGTCGGCAAGCCGGTGACGCCGTGGACGCTGCTGGAGGCCTGCGCGGAGGCGTTGGGGCTGGGCAGCCCGCACGCGGCCGCACCGATGCCGCCGCGCGCCGACGTGCGGCTGGACGGCGCGCACGTGCTGCTCGTCGAGGACAACGAGATCAACCGCGACCTCGCCGCCGAGCTGCTCGGCAGGATCGGCGTCGTCGTGGACATGGCGCACAACGGCCGCGAGGCGCTGGAGCGGCTGGAGCACGCCGCCTACGACGCCGTGCTGATGGACTGCCAGATGCCCGAGATGGACGGCTTCGAGGCCACGCAGCGCCTGCGCCAGCAGCCCCGCTGGCGCGACCTGCCCATCATCGCGATGACCGCCAACGCGATGCTCGGCGACCGCGAGCGCGCCCTGGCCGCCGGCATGAACGACCACGTCGCCAAGCCCATCAACGTGGCCCACCTGTATGCGACGCTGGCACGCTGGGTGCGGCCGGGCGGCATGCAGGACGCAACTGCCACAACTGCCGCCGAGACGCCCTCCGTGCCTGAGGAGGCGCCCGCGTCGGGCGTCAACATGGCAGCCGCCCTGGCGCGCCTGGGCGGCGATGCGGCCTTGCTGCGGCGCGCGCTGAGCGGCTTCACCGAGCAGTACCGCGGCTTCGAGCAGGCTTTCGAAGCCACACGGCGCATCGGCGACGCGGCGGCCGCGCGTCGCCTGGCGCACGACCTTCAAGCGCTGGCCGGCACCTTCGGCATGGGCGCGCTGCGCGAGGCCGCGCTACGGCTCGAACAGGCC
>Ga0307411_10000274_pt1 | contig 17044 bp, 8 predicted proteins | sample DK1Ometagenome_2_FD_203712 | JGI IMG/M metagenome (GOLD analysis project Ga0307411, IMG submission 203712) | Maize rhizosphere microbial communities from greenhouse at UC Davis, California, United States - DK15-O-1 | ecosystem: Host-associated > Plants > Roots > Rhizosphere > Soil | place: USA...
TTCGGCGGCGCGGGGCGCCTCAGCGAGCACCGTGAGCGCCCGCGGCGCGCGCGGCCGCTCCTCCGGCAGGCCGACGGGTGCCAGCGCGTCCGGCGCGTCCGGGGTGTCCGGGGTGTCCGAACCGCCGGCGAGCTCGCGCCGCAACTCGGCCAGCGGCACGACGCGCGTCTCCCCGTCTACCCCGCGCAGCGTCACGCGGTCGGTGAAGATATCGTTGGCCACCACCTTTTCCTCGCCCCGCGTGGTGACGACGATCTTCCCCTCCTTTGGGAAGCGCTTCCGACTCTGCACGTAGAACTCGTGCTCGTAGCGCAGACAGCACATGAGCCGACCGCAGGCGCCGGAGATCTGCTGCGGGTTGAGCGAGAGTCGCTGGTCCTTCGCGACACCGAGGTTGACGGGGCGCAGCTCCGGCAGCCACGACGCCGAGCAGTACTGCCGGCCGCAGCGGCCGATGCCGTCGAGCCGCTTGGCCTCGTCGCGCACGCCGATCTGCTTCAGCTCGATCCGCGTGCGGAACATTGCCGCGAGCTCGCGCACGAGGGTGCGGAAGTCGACCCGCTTCTCGGCGGTGAAGTAGAAGGTGAGCTTCTTGCGATCCCACTGCCACTCGGCGTCGGTGATTTTCATCACCAGGCCGTTCGCCTTCACGCGCTCCGCGGCGCGCCGCCGCGCGACCTCGTTCTGGTCGCGGAGCTCCGCGCCACGCGCCTCCTCGTCGAGCGTCGCCAGCCGCAGCGCCCGCCGCGACGGCGGGCCGGCGGCGATGCCGTGCGCCGTGCCCGCCGAGCGCTTCGCGGCCAGCTCGCCGACGGCGTGCACGCGCCCGAGGTCCTCCCCGCGGTCGGCGTCGACGATCACCGCCGCCTGGACGGCCGGCGGATCGTCGTGCTCCCAGAGGAAGAACTCCTTGCGGTTGCCTTTGAAGGCGACTTCGATGAGGTGCGCCAACGGTCGGTACGGCTCCTAGAGAAACCCGGGAGTCGGAAGTCGGGAGTCGGGCTGCACACCCCGACTCCACCCGCCCGCCTGCGGCGGGCACCCGCCCGATTTCCGACTCCCGGTTCTTCTACTCAGTGAATTGTCCCATGCGCAGGAACTTCTCCCTGCGCCGACGAACGAGCTTGTCCGGCTTCAGGTGGCGGAGCTCCTCGAGGTGACGGATCAAGGCGTCGCGGAGCGCGGCGGCGGCGCCCGCGTGGTCGGCGTGGGCGCCGCCCGGCGGTTCGGGGACGATCTCGTCGATCACTCGCATCTCGAACAGATCGGGTGCGGTGATGCGTAGGGCGTCGGCCGCCTTCTCGCGCATTGCGGGGCTCTTGCCGTCCTTCCACAGAATCGCCGCGCACCCCTCGACAGTGATCACCGAGTACACGGCGTTCTCCAACATGAGCACGCGGTCGGCCACCCCGAGGGCGAGCGCGCCGCCCGATCCCCCCTCGCCGATGATCGTCGCGACGATCGGCACTTCGAGGCGGGCCATCTCGAACAGATTGCGGGCGATCGCCTCGCTCTGCCCGCGCTCCTCCGCGCCGAGCCCCGCCCAAGCACCCGGCGTGTCGATCAGCGTCAGCACCGGCACCTGAAACTTCTCGGCGAGCTTCATCAGGCGGAGGCTCTTGCGGTACCCCTCCGGGTGCGGCATGCCGAAGTTCCGCTTCAAGTTCTCCTTCGTGTCGCGCCCGCGCTGGTGTCCGATCACCATCACGGTCTCGCCGTCGAGCCGCGCCCACCCCCCCACGATCGCGGCGTCCTCCCGGAAGCTGCGGTCCCCGTGGAGCTCGATGAAGTCGGTGAACGCGTGCTCGAGGTAGTCGAGCGTGAAGGGTCGCATCTTGTACCGTGCGACCTCGACGCGCTGCATTGGCGTGAGATTGCGGTAGATCTCCGCGCGCAGGTCGGCGAGCTTGCGCTCGAGCGGGGCGATCTCCGCCGTCACGCTGAGCTGGCGGTCGCCGGCCAGCTTCTTCAACTCGTCGATCTGCTTCTCCAACTCGACGATCGGTCGTTCGAAGTCCATCGATGCCGCAGTCGCCATGTCGTCCTCGAGGAACCTCGCGCTGAGTGAGCGGGCCGGGTTCGGGCACCCGGGTTCCCGGGTGCCGACTGGTGCCGTGTCGTACCGTGTGGTGCCGTGCCGAGCGCGGAGGGGCGACGGGCGGGCCCGTCGCCCCTCCGCACTTACCCGCCGCGGACGAGCCGCACGCGCTCCGGGCCGAGGAGCGCCCGCAGCTCGGCGAGGGCGGCGTTGCTGGCCGCGAGGGTCAGCGTCCGGGAGCGGAAGCGCGCCCGGCCGCCGTTCCCGTCGCTCCAGCGCAACTCGAGCGGGGCCGAGCCCGGGTGGGCCTCGGCGACCGCGCGCACGTCTCCCATCACCGCCGGCGTCACGCCCGCCGCCCCGGCCATCAGCTCCAGCGCCACCGCCACCTGCCCCCCCGTCCGCAGCTCGGCGAACGGCGTGACCTTCTCGACGATGAACGTCGGGTTCTCGGCGCCCTGGTCGCGCTTCGAGTACCCCCCCTTGATGAGCACGGGGACGTCCGTCCTCACGCGGTCGGCGAGGACGCTCCAGGCTTCAGGGAAAACTAAGACCTCGCTCGACCCGGAGAAGTCCTCGACGGTGAGTCGCGCGAACTCGGCCCCGCTCCGCTTGCTCATCTGCCGCTTGACCGCCGTCACCACGACGCCGAGCGCCAGCGGCTCGGGCGTCCACGCGCCGAGCTGCGCGACGGTGTGCGTGGCGAACAGCTCGCATTCGGTGCGGAACGGCTCGAGCGGGTGCCCGGAGATGTAGAAGCCGAGGATTGCCTTCTCGTTCGTCAGCCGCTCCGAGTCGGACATTGGCGCCACGTTGGGAAGCGTGAGCGGCGCGTGCGCCCGGCGCCCGCCGTCGTCGGCCGGCCCGTCGCCGAGGAGCCCGAACAGCGACCCCTGCCCGCGCTCGGCGTCGTCCTGCTTGAGCGACGCCTCCTGGATGGCGGCGTCGAGCGCCGCGAGGTACTGGGCGCGGTGCCCGCCCAGCCCGTCGAGCGCGCCCGAGTGGATGAGCGCCTCGAACACCCGCTTGTTGCACAGGCGCAAGTCCACGCGCTCGCACAGATCGAACAGCGAGGCGAACGGCCGCTCCCGGCGCGCGGCGAGGATCGAGGCGATCGCCCCCTCGCCCACGTTGCGAATCGCGCCCAGGCCGAAGCGGATGCGGTCGGCGGCGACGACGGTGAACTTGTACCCGGACTCGTTCACGTCAGGCGGCAGGATCTCGATCCCGAGCTCGCGCGCCTCGTTGATGTACTTGATGACGCTCTCGGTGTCGCCGATCTGCGACGTGAGCAGCGCCGCCATGAACTCGGCGGGGTGGTGCGTCTTCAGGTACGCCGTCTGGTACGAGACGATCGAGTAGGCGACGGAATGTGACTTGTTGAAACCGTACCGCCCGAACGTCTCGATCTGCGCGGCAATGTCCTCGACGACGCGGCGGTCGTACCCGCGCGCGATCGACTTCTCGATGAACTTCCCGAGCTCCTTCTGGATCAGCTCCTTGTCCTTCTTCCCCACCGCCTTGCGCAGCACGTCGGCCTCGGCGAGCGAGATGCCGGCCAGGGCCTGCGCGATCCGCATCACCTGCTCTTGATAGGTGATGACGCCGTACGTGTTGGAGAGGATCGGCTCGAGCTCGGGGAGGGCGTAGGAGACCTGCTCGTCGCCGCGCTTGCGCCGGATGTAGACCTTGTGCATCCCGGCGTCGAGCGGGCCGGGTCGGAGCAGGGCGTTCGACGCCACGAGGTCGTCGAAGCGGTCGCAGCGCATGCTCCGGAGCACGTCCGTGGCGAGCGGGGACTCGAACTGGAACACGCCCGCCGTGCGGCCGGCGCGCAGCGCGCGGTACGTCTCCTCGTCGTCGAGCGGTAAGGTGTCCAGGTCGATCTTCGTCCCCGTGCGCTCCTCGACCATCTTCACCGCGTCGGTGACGACCGTGAGCGTGGTGAGTCCCAGGAAGTCCATCTTGAGCATGCCCGCCTTCTCGAGGCAGTTCATGTCGTACTGGGTCACCACCACCGACTCGTCGCTGCCGGCGCCCGCGCCCTTGCTCGACACGGTCAGAATCGGCACGTACTCGTCGAGCGGGCCGGGCGCGATCACGACGCCGGCCGCGTGCACGCCGGTGTGGCGCGAGAGCCCCTCGAGGGCGATCGCGTAGTCGAGGAGCTGGCGGTAGCGCTCGTCGGTCTCGTAGAGCTTCCGGACCTCCGGGACCTGCTCGGTCGCCTCGCGCACGGTGAGCGAGAAGTTCGGCGCGTTCGGGATCAGCTTGGCCAGCGCGTCGGTCTCCTGCGGCGTGAAGCCGAGGGTGCGGCCCACGTCCTTCACCGCGGCGCGCGACTTCATCGTCCCGAACGTGACGATCTGGCCGACGGCCTCCTTCCCGTACTTCTGCCGCACGTACTCGATCACCTCGCCGCGCCGCTCGAAGCAGAAGTCGACGTCGATGTCGGGCATCGAGACGCGCTCCGGGTTCAGGAAGCGCTCGAAGAGGAGGTCGAACTTGAGGGGGCAGACGTTGGTGATGCCCAGAGCGTACGCCACGAGCGAGCCGGCCGCCGAGCCGCGCCCGGGCCCGACCGGGACGCCACGGTCGCGGGCCGCCTTGATGAAGTCGTAGACGATCAGGAAGTACCCGGCGTAGCCCGTCTTCGTGATCACGTCGAGCTCGTAGGCGAGGCGCTCCTTCACCTCCGCCGGAAGTGGGTCCCCGTAGCGCCGCCGGGCCCCCTCCTCGCTCACCTTGACCAGGAGCTCGTTCTCGCTGGCCACCCCGGAAGGCAGCGGGAAGGAGGGGACGTGGTACTTCTTGCCGAACTCAATCCCGGCGTCGTCGGCGATGCGCAGCGTGTTCTCGAGCACGTCGCCGCGCCCCGGGAAGTGCCCGGCGATCTCTTCGTGCGTCTTGAAGTAGAGGCCCCGGTCGTAGTGCATCCGGTCGTTGTCCGCCCGGTCCTTGCCGAGGCCAATGCAGAGCAATACGTCGTGCGCGTCGTGGTCGTCCTTGGTGAGGAAGTGCGCGTCGTTCGTGGCGACCACCGGGAGGCCAAGGTCTGCCGCCAGGCGGAAGATCTGGTCGTTGAGCTGGCGCTGGCCTTCGGACTCGTGTGCCTGGACTTCGAGGTAGTAGCGCCCGTCGAACAAGTTCGCGTACCATTCGGCGGCGTCCTTGGCCGCCTCGTACCTGCCCTCCATGAGGTGGGTGGCCACCTCGCCGGCGAGGCAGGCCGACGAAACGACGAGCCCCTCGCTGTACTTGGCCAGGAGCTCGCGGTCGATGCGGGGCTTGACGTAGAAGCCCTCGGTGTAGGCCAGTGACGAGAGCTTGACGAGGTTCTTGTACCCGGTCGCGTTTTGCGCGAGGAGGACGAGATGGTAGTAGGGCTTCGCGCCCGGCGCGGGTCGCGCTTTCAGTCGGCGGTCGCCTGGGGCGACGTACGCCTCCATGCCGAGGATCGGCTTGAGCTTGGCTTTCTTCGCCTTCTCCTGGAACTCCCACGCCGCGTGCATATTCCCGTGGTCGGTAATCGCGAGCGCGGGCTGCTCGAGCTCCAGGGCGCGGGCGACAAGGCTGTCGATCCGGTTCGCGCCGTCGAGGAGGGAGTACTCCGAGTGGCAATGCAGGTGAACGAACGACATATGGATCGTAACTTAGCGACGCTGGCGGGCCGCTGTCAAAGACGGTGCCGGTCGCTTCGTTCGTTGTAAGTTTCGCTCAATCAATGGCTTGCCACGTCCGCATTCCTCCCGCCGCCCGGGCGGGCCGGAAGGGTCGCCGAGGGGACCGAGGGCGTCGCCGGGGCACCCGCCGACCGGCGGAGGGTACATACCCTTCTGCGGCACCCGCCCGGTGGGCACGTCTGGCACGACTGGCACGACTGGCACGTCTGGCTTCACTCACGAGGATTCCAATGTCCACGCGACGCCCACTGGTCGTGGCAGCGGCTTCGCTGCTCGTTGCGGCCTGCTCCGATGGCTCCACCGCGCCGTCCACGAGTTGCAACACCACCCAGGCGCCGGTGAGCCTGGCCCCGTTGCAGGGGGCGACCGTGCGAGCCGCCCAGTTCGGCCGCTGCCTGCAGCTCGCCGTCGAGGGCGGCGCGAACTACCTGGTGGTTCCGCAGTTCGCCGCCGAAGGCCCGGAGGGGGATCCCACGCCCATCGACTTCGTGCTCGGCACGGCGGACGCCGCGGACCCTAACGCGTTGGCGAGCGTCAGCGCCAGGAGCCGGCCGAGCGTGCTGGGCGCGCGCGGGCAGCTCGCCGGCGTGCCTCGGGGCGCGTCGGCGGCCGAGCGATTCCACCGGATGCTCCGCCGTCAGGAGGCGGCGCTTGCCGCGAGCGCCCCGGCGGAACGCCGCGCGTCGGCCCTCCGCGCCCAGATCTCGGCGGCCCAGCCGGCGCCCAGTCGCTCGTTCAAGGTGCTCTCCAACCTGAACGGGACAGAGTTCGCGACCATCACGGCGCAGCTCAAGTACGTCGGCAGCAACATCTACGTCTACGTCGACGACGAATCGCCGACAGCCTTCACCGACCCCGACTGGCAGAACTTCGGGCAGGTGTTCGACAACGACTTGTTCCCGATCGACCTCAACGCCTTCGGCAGTCCGTCCGACATCGACGCGAACGGCCACGTGATCGTCCTCTTCACGCCGGTCGTCAACGGGTTGGTCGACCCCGTGGAGGACGGGTGCGGGAGCTACGTGGCCGGCTTCTTCACCGGCTTCGATCTGGTCAGCACGAGCGCCAATTCGAACCGCGCGGAGGTCTTTTACGCGTCGGTCCCGGATCCGACCGGGTCGAAGGGGTGCCCGCTCCCCATCGCGCAGGTGAACCTGCTCACGCCGGCGACGTTCATCCACGAGCTGCAGCACATGATCTCGTACAATGAGCACGTGCTCACCCGGAACGGCCGGGAGGAGAACGTCTGGTTGAACGAGGGGCTGAGCCTCATCGCCGAGGAGCTCGGGGCCAAGCACTACGAAGAGAAGTACCCGGCGCCGCTCGGGCGCACCCGCCCGGACCAGCTCTTCCCCGATTCTGCGCGCGGCTTCATCGAGTTCAACCTGGGCTACGCGTATGACTGGCTGACGTCGACGCGCGACACGTCGATCACAACGTTCGACGACTTCGGCAGTCTCTCGGAGCGCGGGGCCGCCTGGATCTTCCTGCGCTGGCTCGGCGACCAGAAGGGAGAGGCAATCTACCGGACGCTGGTCCAGACCAACCTGCGGGGCATCGCGAACGTCTCGGCCGCGGCGGGCGAGAGCTTCCCCGCACTCTTCGGGGATTTCAGCGTCGCGCTCTGGACCGACAGCCTGCCGGGCGTCGCCCGCGAGGCGATCCCGCAGCGCTACCGATTCACGTCGCGCAACTTCCGCGAGATCTACGGGCAGCTGTCGGCGCAGAGCCCTGGTGGCTTCCCACGCATCTATCCGGTGGACCCAACCATACTCGATTTCGGGATCCCGGACAGCGGCAGCATGCCGGTCGGCACGATGGACTTCTTCGTTCTGAGCACCACCGGGGAGACGTCGCCCGTGCTGCTGCGGTTCTCGCGACCCGACCGGACGCAGCTCCCGAACAGCGCGCAGGCCCAAGTCTCGATCTTCCGCCTGCCCGACAGTCCGTAACGTGCGCCGCGCGCGCCACGCGGTGTGGGCGGTGCTTCGCACCGTGTGGACGCCTGTCTTGGTCGCGCTGCTGGTGGCAGTTGCCGCCGGGCGTGCGGGGGGGCAGGCCGGCCGCCACGCGGCGGTGATCCTCGAGCTGCCGGCGAGTGCCCGTGCGCTGGCGCTGGGCGGCGCGTACGCCGCGGTCGGCGAGGACGACGCGGCGCTCTTCTACAACCCGGCGCAGCTCGCCACGCTCGGCAGTCGCGCGGCCGGCATCTCCGTCCAGCGATACCTCGCCTCGTCGACGCTCGGCGCGGCTGCCGCGGCGTCGCGCGTCGGCCGCGGCATGGTGGCGATCGGCGTACAGGCGCTGAGTTACGGGAGCGAGCCGGAGATCGTTCCGGATCCGGGCAGCGGCGGCGAGCGCGGGGTGGCGACGGGGCGGCGGGTGTCGGCCGGAGACGTCGCCGTCTCGGTGGCTTACGCAACCAGCGTCGGCGCCCTCCGCCTCGGCGCCGCCGCGAAGGCGGTGAATCAGCGCATTGCGGGCGTGAGCGGCAGCGCGGCGGCGCTCGATCTGGGCATCGCGTACGATGTCGGCTCGCAGCTGACGCTCGGCGCCGCCCTCCAGCACGTGGGCAGCCGGTTGCGTTTGGCCGGCGTCACGTCGCCGCTGCCGCGCGCGGCGCGCGTCGGGGGCGCCGTCCGCGCCGTCCGCGCTGGCCCGGTGGTCGTGCTGGCCACGGCGGAAGTGGGCGGGCTCGGCACTGGAACAGCGCGTGTGTCCGGCGGGGGCGAACTGACGTGGCGGGTGCCCGGCTCCGTGACCTTGGCGGGACGGGTGGGGGCGTCGCCCCGGCGCGTCGGCGACGACGCGGCACCGCTCGCACTCGGCGGGTCGCTCCTCTCCCGCCGCCTCGCGGTCGATTACGCATTCCAGGCGTACGACGCCGTCGGCGGGGCGACGCACCGGCTGGGGGTGCGGTGGTGGAGGTAGGGCTGCGGGGCACGAGGGACGAGGGACGAGGGACGAGACGCCGCATCCCTCGTCCCTCGTCCCTCGTGCCCCGCAGTTACAAGCGCCTCCTCGGCTATGCCGCCGCGGCGTTCGTCACCCTCGCGATCGGCTTTCTCACCCTGACGCCGACTGGCCGCTATCTCTCGCGCGCCGCGTGGGAGGAGTCGAAGATCCTGCGTGGCCGTCGGCCCATCGCCGAGCTCGTGGCCGACACTGCGATCGACGTGCGGACGCGGCAGAAGCTGCGCCTCGTCCTCGCCGCGCGCCGCTTCGCGGCCGACTCGGTGCGACTCCGCACGAAGGAGAGCTTCACCACCTACTCCGCGCTCGAGCGCGACACCCTGGTGCTCGTGCTCTCCGGGGCGTACCGCGACCGGCTGAAGTCGCACACCTGGTGGTTTCCCATCGTCGGGCGGGTGCCATACAAGGGGTTCTTCGACTTCACCGCCGCCAAGCGCGCGGCGCGCGCGCTCGACCGGGAGGGGTTCGACGTCTACCTGCGCCCGTCGCCCGCGTTCAGCACCCTCGGCTTCTTCAACGACCCGCTGCTCTCGACCACGCTGCGCATGGACTCGCTCGAGCTAGCGAACACGGTCATCCACGAGGTCACGCACAACACGTTCTACGCGCCCGGCCAGGCGGTGTTCAACGAGTCATTCGCGAACTTCGTCGGCTCGCGCGGCGCCGCGTGGTTCTTTCGGTCGCGCGGGGCTGACGCGGCGGCCGCGGAAGTCGACCGCCGGTGGGCCGACGAGCTCTTGCTCGGGCGCTTCTGGACGTCGGTGTACCAGTCGGTCGACTCGGCCTACGACGCGCACCCGGAGAGCAAGGCCGACCGCCTCGCGGCGCGCGCCACGGTCTACGCTCGGGCGCGCGCGTTGCTCGTCGATTCCGTGGCGCCGCGCCTGGTGACGATTCCACCCGCGGCGGCTGCCCGGGCGCGGCTCGACAACGCGGCGCTGCTGGCGCGGCGCATCTACCTCACGGATCTCGACCTCTTCGAGGCGGTGTTCCAGCGCGAGGGCACCGACGTCCGGCGCACCATTACTCGGGTCATCGCCCTGGCCGAATCGCGACCGGACGACCCGTTCGAGGCACTCCGCGAGTGGCTCCGCCAGCCGCCGCCGCACCCGCAGCCGCAAGTCGGGCGGTGACGGAGACGAATCGCCGGTGGGCCGCAGACGCACGCGGGTGAACGCCCAGTAGTCCGTCCACGAGGAAAGCCCCTCGTCTCGGCCTGAGACGAGGGGCTTTGGACTGCGCCGGGAGCGATCCGCGTGCGTCCGCGTGCATCCGCGTGCATCCGCGTGCATCCGCGGCTCTCGCCGTTCATCCGCGTAGTTATCCGCGTTCATCCGCGGCCCCACGTCCGCCCGCATCGATCGGCGCCCCGTCCTGCTCTTGCTCTCGCTCTTGCGCCTGCGCACCCGCCTGCGCATTGGCAGCCGCCGACGTCGTGTCCGCGTCTCTCGGCACTGCGTCGGCTGCGCGGGCGCCGTCGTGCGCGAAGGGGCAGAGGGAGAGTTTCTGCTGGTGGACGGGCGCGCTGGCGCCGCCCGGCGACGTGCCGACGAAATAGTGGCGTTGATAGCCCATCTCGTCGGCGACGTCGTGGCCGAACATGCGCTGAGCGACGAGCGCCTGCCCCAGGTGCGTCTCCCGGCTCCGCTGCCACTCGTTGAACTGCCGAGTCAACTCGGGATCGCTCGTGATGTCGCGCACGTCGGTCTCGAACGCCTCGAGCTCGCCGCGCCGCTGCGGGAACACCATGCAGAAGGGCTCCTCGGCCTCGAAGCGGATCACCTGGTTGGGGCGCGTGATCTTCCAGTTCATCGTGAACGTCGCCACCGCCCAGTCGGTCTCGACGATGCCGTCGAGCGCGTGGATCCCGTCCTTGGGCCGGTTCGTCGGGCCACGCACGACGAGGTTCCAACCCGGCGGCGTGCGGAACAGGTAGGGCACCTGCCACGTGAGCACGCCGTAGCCGAAGTGGGCGTTCACCAGGCGCGGCGGCGCGCCGTCCTCGCGCAGCGACCGGATGCGCACGTGATTCGCCGTGCTCCCGCCCGTCCATGCCGCCTCGAAGGGGTCCGGGTTCAGCAGCCACCAGCCGGCCTGGTTGGCGATGAGCAGCGGGAGACAGCGGTTCGCGTTCTTTCGGCGCGTCGCCAGCATCCAGTCGCGCGGCGTCGGCGCCGGGACGATGGAGCAGCCGCTCTTCCGCTCCAATCGATAGGCGGTGAGGACGTTGCCTTGCTTGGCGACGGGCTCGTACGCCGAGCGGTCGACCTCCGCCGACGCGGCTGCGCCACCGTTCCTGTCGCGCTGCTCTCCCACGAATCCCCCTGTGTCACTGCCCCGAAACGACGCGTCGCACGAGCGGCGCCGTGCGACGCGGTCTCCGCACGACGAGCAGCTCCGCCGAAGGAAGGTGAGACGCCCGCTGAGCCCGCGCAAGCTACGGGTCGCACGGGCAGTGCCGAACGACGCGCGGCTGCCACACCTGCCGCGCGAACGCCGCAGCCGTGCCAGCGCCGCCCCCGCGGCGGCCTCCACTCGGCGCGGCCCGCGCCGTCGGTGAGCGCGTGCAGGACGCGGCGCGGTCGGTTCAGCCGGCGCCGAACCGTCCCCTGAGCAGGGCTCGCAGGTCGAGCGTCGGACGCTCCGGCGGTGGCTCCGGCGGGCCACCGCCGGCGTCGGCGGTCAGCACGACGCGCTGCATCTTCGCCCGCACCCCGCGGTCGAAGAAGCGTGAGAGCTGGTCGATCGTGTAGTCCGCGCTGCGCCGCGAGGAGTACGCGTTGAGCGGGTAGACGACGCTGAGGTGGTTCCGGGCGCGCGTCAGCGCGACGTACATCAGTCGCCGCTCCTCCTCGGCTTCCTCGTCGTCGCCGAGCGCGCGCGCCATGGGAAACCACCCGTCCACCGCCCAGATCACGAACACGGCGTCCCACTCCTTGCCCTTCGCCGAATGTGCGGTGCTGAGAATCAGCACGTCGTCCTCGCCGCCGGCACGGGTGGCGAGGTCCTGCGTGGCGGACGGCGGCTCCAACGCGAGAGCGGAGAGAAACGCCGCCCGGCTCGGGTAGCCGGCCGCGATGGCCTGGAGCTGGTCCAGGTCGGCGAGGCGCGGCTCGGCGCGGTCGTAGCGCTCGCGGAGGATGCCGTCGTAGAAGCGGCGAATGCGCATGATCTCCACGCCGGGCTCGCCGGCCGTGCCGTCCTCGGCGGCCGCGCCGGCGACCTCGCGGGCGCGGGCCGGCCGTCGCAGTTCGGCGAGCAGCGCGGCCAGGGCCGAGTGCGCGGGCCGCGCGCGCGAGGGGGCGGGGAACTGCGCGAATGCGTCGGGGTCCCACGCGCGCTCCGCCATGGCGTCGATCGCCGCCCGCGCGGTGGCATCGCCCACGCCCGGCAGGAGGGTGAGGATGCGGTACCAGCTCACCTCGTCGCGCGGGTTCTCGAGCACGCGCAGGAATGCCAGCACGTCCTTCACGTGCGCCGCCTCGAGGAACTTCAGCCCGCCCCACTTCTCGAACGGGATCTTGCGGTTGGCGAGCTCGATCTCAAGCGCGGCCGACATGTAGCCGGCCCTGAACAGGACGGCGATCTCCCGGAGGGGCGTGCCCTGCTCGTGCAGCTCCAGAACGCGGTCGGCCACGAACCGCGTCTGCTCGTCCTCGTCGCGGGCGGCCACGAGCCAGGGCGCCTCCCCGCCGGTGCGTGACGTCCAGAGATTCTTCGTGAAGCGCTCGGCGGCGCGCGAGATCAGCTCGTTCGTCACGTCCAGGACCGGCTGCGTGGAGCGGTAGTTCTGCTCCAGCGTGACGACGCGGGCGCCGGGGAACTGCTCGGGGAAGTCGAGGATGTTCCGAAAACTCGCGCCGCGAAAGGAGTAGATGCTCTGCGCGTCGTCGCCGACCACGGTCAAGTTGTGGTGGGTGCGGCACATGCCGCGGAGGATGCGCGCTTGCAGAACGTTCGTGTCCTGATACTCGTCGACGAGGACGTGGTCGTAGAGGGCGGCGATCTTCGCGCCCGGCCCGTCCGCCGCCTCGAGCAGCGTCGCCCAGAACAGCAGGAGGTCGTCGTAGTCGACGAGGTTGCGCTCGCCCTTCCGCCGCGTGTAGTCGGCGTAGATCCGCGCGAAGTCGTCCTCGTACTCGGTGAACTGCGAGTACTCGTCGCGCAGAATGTCGCCGACGGGGATCTCGGTGTTGACGTGCCGGGAGTAGACGTAGTGCAGCGTCTCCTTCTTCGGGAAGCGCTTCTTCTTGTCCGCGTAGCCGAGGGCGGCGCGCGAGAGCTGCATCAGGTCCTCGGCGTCGCCCTGGTCCATGATCGTGAAGTCGGACGGCAGGCCGGCCGAGGGGCCGAAGCGGCGGAGCAGCCGGTGCGCGGTGGCGTGGAACGTCCCGCCGTGCACGCCGCGGCTGGGCGCCCCCACGAGCCGCTCGGCGCGGGCGAGCATCTCCTGCGCGGCGCGACGGGTGAAGGTGAGGAGGAGGATGCGCTCGGGGCGCACGCCGCGGCCGATGAGGTGCGCTACGCGGTACACGAGGGTGCGCGTCTTCCCCGTGCCCGCGCCGGCGATGATGAGCAGTGGCCCTTCGCCGTGGGTGGCGGCGGCCGCCTGCGCGGGATTCAGGTCGGCCGCCGGGTCCCTCGGCGTGGGCGGCGGCTCGGATTCGCGAATGCGCGGCGCATAGACTCGGGGCTCGTCGGGCATGCAACAAGAATACACCCGGGAGCCGTCACGCACCCGTCAGCCGCTCGAGGCGCTCCGGCTAGCGGGTATCGGGGCGCGATGTCGGCGTGGAGTGCAGCTGCCGGGCGAGCGCGGTAGCGCGTGGCGACGGGCGCGCCCCGCCCCTCACGGTTCGTCGGTTCGCGTCTCGGCGATCTCCACGAAGCGCCATCGGCCGCGTTGGCTCCGCAGCTTCGCGCGGGCGTCGTACCGAACCGTGTGGACGACGCTTTGGTCGTCCTCGAAGTCGATCGTGCCGTCCAGGACCGCCTCGGCCGACGTACCCGACGCGGCAATGGTGCTCGCGGCCAGCTCGATCTCGACGTCCAGCACGTCGCGGGCGGTGGTGAAGAACGAGCGCCAGGCGTCCTGCCCCCCGCGCGGCATTTGAGGGTAGAGCTCGCGCATCTGCGCGACGCTGCGTCCCTTCATTGCGCGCGCGTACGCGGCGACCACGGCCCGGATCGCGTCGTCCGCGGCCGCACGGGCGTCGGCGTCGCCCGCGCCGTCGGACGGCGGGTCCGGGGGCGCGGGTGACGCCGAGTCCGGCGTGCCCGGTGGCGCGGGGAGCGCCTGAGGACTCGAATCCCGCTCCTCCGCCGCGGCCGGGGAGACGGAGGTAGACTCCACCGCGCCGGGCGAGGCGGGCGCCGGCTTGAGAACGGGGTCCCACCGCTGCGGGCTGCCCGGCTCGATCGTGATCGTGAGTGCCGCCGGCTGAAAACCGGGTGCGCTGGCCACGACTCGGTGCTCCCCCAGGGCGAGCGCTATGGCTCCTCTCCGGTCGAGTCTCACTTCCGCCCCGTCGACCGTCACCGTCGCCCCAGGCGGCAACTCACTGCCAATGCGCAAAGTGCCGGTCGTGTCGCGCGGTGCCGGCGCTGCGGGTGCCCGCGCGGTGTCACTCACCGTTTCCGAGGCCGCGCGCCGGGAGCTGTCGGCGTGGGGAGGCTCGGGTATCTCGACCACGGGCTGATCCGGATTGGATTCCGCTTCCGCCGGGGCAGAGTCGGCGACTGGCGGAGGCGGGGCGGCGACCGCCGAATCGGGGGTCGGGCGAGGGTCCGCGCCGTCGTCAGGCAGGGCGCGGATGCCAGCGACGGCGAGCGCGCCCGCGATCACCACCGCACCGAGCCCGAGTGCCAGTCCACGCCTGCCGCGGGGGCGCGGCGTGGGTGCCGGTCGCTCCACCGAGACGACCCAGGGCGTCGCCGGCGGTGCGGGCGTGGCGGGGTGGGAGGCGAGTGTCGGTGCGGTCGGCTCGTCGGGGCTCGGGCCCGGCGCGAGGTCCGGGAGTGCGTGGGCGGCCGACACCGGCTCGGGCCTGCGGGGGGCCTCGCGCTCGCCGGAGACCGGCGGCGGGACCGAGGCAGCTGTGGCCGCGGGCGTGCTCGAGGGCTGCGGCGCCTCACTAGGCACTGGAGTCCGACGCTCGATGCGTGTGTCCGGGCCGCGCGGGCGGTCTCCCTGAGACGGCGACTCAATGGGGCGAGCCTCGGGGGGCCGTGCCGCTCCGGCGGAGGGGAAGGCGAGCGGCGGGGGGGACGCCTGCGGCGTGGCGGGCGGCGTGGCCGGAGGTGTGGCCGGAGGCGTGACGACCGGTCTGGGAGGAGGCGTCGTGCCCCTGCGCCACGGGAACGAAGGGAGCTGGAAGCGTCCGCCGCCCGTGGCGGTCAGCGCGGCGTGCAGCGCGTCCCGGAGCTCGGCGGCGGTCTGGAATCGCTCGTCAGGCACGCGGGCGAGTGCCCTGACCGTGATCTCGTCCAACGCTTTCGGCAGACCAGGTTTGAGCTTCCGGGGGCGGGGGGGTGCCTCAGTGAGGCGCCGGTTCACGCTGGCTTCGCCGCTCGGGCCTCCGAAGGCCGCCTCCCCGACGAGCATCTTGTACAGGATGCAGCCCAAACTGTAGATGTCGCTCCGGGTGTCCACCGGGTCGCCGACGAGCTGTTCGGGGCTCATGTACTCCGGGGTTCCGATGACGAACCCCGTTTGCGTGAGCTGCTGCCGGGCCCCCTGGGTGGCTTTGGCGATCCCGAAGTCCACGACCTTCACGATGTCGCGCCCGTCGCGCCTGCGCGCGAGCATGATGTTGTCGGGCTTGAGGTCGCGGTGGATGATGCCGAGGTCGTGCGCCGCGGAGAGCGCCTCCGCCACCTGTCGAGCGATCTCCACCGCGCGGTCGGGAGGCAGCGCACCCTCCTGTGCGAGGACCGAGGAGAGCGTGGGCCCGTCCACGAACTCCATGGCCAGGTAAACGACGCCTCCGTCGGCCTCGCCGTAATCGTAGACGGTAGCGACGTTCGCGTGCGTGATACGGCTCGCGTTCGCCGCCTCTCGCGCGAAGCGGTTGATGGCCCCGACGTCGTTCACCAAGCCCGGCCTGATGACCTTGATCGCGCAGTGGCGCCCCATCTTCACGTGCTCGGCGAGATACACCTGACCCATCCCGCCTTCACCGAGCTTGCGGAGCACCGAGTAGCGGCCGGCGATCAGGTGCCCCACCAGCTCCATACTGGCGGGGACACGCAGTGGGGTGCCGTCGTGCGGGCAGAACTTCAGCGCCTTCTCGTACGTCGCACCGCAGAGCGGGCAGACACGGCGTACCTCCGGCGGCGGGGCGCCGGGCGGCGACTGCGCGCCAGGCCGGTTTTCGCTGCCGGCGGCCGGGGGACGCGTTCCCACCGTCGGGATCAGGCTCGCGGACAGACGCGTGATCGCGGTGGGGCCGCGCGCGGGAGGCGCATGGGCGGGGCCGTCCGGCGCGACGGCGCTTACGGCGCCGGGCGTCGCCGACGTGACGGGCCTGCTGACCGCGAGTGCGTAGCCAGCAGAGTCCTCGAACGGCCAGAGCACCGTGAGGCGTCCAGTCGTCATCTCACGCGCGAAGTAGACTACTCCGCCCTGGTCGGCCCGGTCCATCTCCCCGATCAGCTCGTGCGTACCGGCGACGGCCGTGCGGACGGCCTGCGCGAACTCAGCGCGTGACGTCTCCGGTCGGGCTCCTGGGACTACCCCGACGAGGCTGGCGCCGCAGGCGGTGCAAGCGCGATCCCAGCCGGCGAGCGAGGCGCCGCAGCGATGACAGACGCTGCCCAGCGTCGGCACCGACGCGTCGAGCTCGTGCAGGATGTCGATGGTGGCGCGATCGAGCGCGCGGCGCGTCTGCTCGGTCGAGCGGCTGCGGATGGCCACCAGTCGACCCGATGCGAGCTCCCGCGCCAGGTGGACGACGCGTCCCAAGCGGTCGCGCCCGAGTCCTCCAATGGCCTCATAATTCCCCGCGCCGGATTCGGCGAGGGCGCGCACGACCTCGTCGCGCGAGGGAGCGTACGGCTTCGGGGTGGACAGGCCTTCCTTCGGTGATCTGTCGGAGTGCGGCGCCATGCGCAGTCGGCCTGGGGGCACGCGTGGATGAACCTCTACACTACATGTGCGCCCCGCGGAAAGATATGGGAATTTTGGCCCCCGCCCGGGGCGGCGGGAGCGGTACTGAGCGTGCCGCTACCGGGACTTGGACGCGTTCCGAAACTTGTTGACCACCCACTGCTGGACGGAGAATCCGCTGTGGCGCTCCTCCTCCCAGGGGTCGCCTCGCATGTGGTAGCCGTTCCGCTCCCAGAAGCCGGC
>Ga0307411_10000275_pt1 | contig 17018 bp, 12 predicted proteins | sample DK1Ometagenome_2_FD_203712 | JGI IMG/M metagenome (GOLD analysis project Ga0307411, IMG submission 203712) | Maize rhizosphere microbial communities from greenhouse at UC Davis, California, United States - DK15-O-1 | ecosystem: Host-associated > Plants > Roots > Rhizosphere > Soil | place: USA...
AGCGCCGCGTCGTCCACTGTGACCGGCCCGGTCCGGTCCGACGCGGCGGTGCCCGACAGCCCGGAGTGGGCGGCGGCGACGGGACGTTCGGTCACGAACGTCTCCATCGTCCCGGACACCTCGCGGATGGTGTCGCCGAGGATGAACTGGGCGGCGTCCACGATGTGCGCGCCGATGTCGCCCAGCGCACCCGAGCCCGCCTTCTCCTTGTCCAGCCGCCAGGACAGCGGCGCGGCGGGGTCCACGATCCAGTCCTGGAGGTACACGGCGCGCACGTGGTGGACCCGTCCCAGCCTGCCCTGTGCGACCAGGTCGCGGGCCAAGGCCAGCGCGGGCACCCGGCGGTAGCTGAACCCCACCATCGCCCGCACGCCCCGCGCGGCGGCGCGCTGCGCCGCCTCCACCATGCCGTCCGCCTCGGCGACGCTGTTGGCCAGCGGCTTCTCGCAGAGCACGTGCTTGCCCGCGTCGAGGGCCGCGATGGCGATCTCGGCGTGCGTGTCGCCCGGCGTGCAGATGTCCACCACCTGCACGTCGTCGCGGTCCAGCACGGCCTTCCAGTCGGTCACGGCCTCCGCCCAGCCCAAGCGCTCGGCGGCGGCTTGGGTTCGAGCCGGGTCCCGGCCGCACAGCACGGCCATCACCGGGCGCGCGGGCAGGTCGAAGAAGCGGTGCGCGCCCCGCCACGCCTGGGAGTGCGCCGCTCCCATGAACGCGTGGCCGACCATCGCGATGCCCAACGTCGGTGTCGTCACAGCGTTCCCTCTCAGGACTCGAAGGCTGACGGCAGGTAGCGGTCGACGTTCTCCTTGGTGACGACCGGGGCGTACAGCTCGACCTGGCGCGGCACCTCCACCTCGACCAGGTCGCCGAGGCTCTTGCCCTGCACCGCGAGGCGGGCCAGGCGGATGCCGTCCGCGCCCTGGGTGGACGGGTACACCACGGTCGCCTTGTGGGTGCCGTTGTCCGCCTTGATCTCCCGCATCACGTTCGCCGATCCGGCGCCGCCGACCATGAAGAACTCGCTGCGGCCGGAGTTCTTGATGGCGGCCGTGACGCCGACGCCCTGGTCGTCGTCGTGGTTCCAGATGGCGTCGATCCGCCGCGCGGCCTGGAGCAGGTTCGCGGCGGCCTTCTCGCCGCTCTCCACGGTGAACTCGGCCGCCACGCGGTTGCTCACCTTCAGCCCGCAGTCGGCGAGCGCCTCCGCGAAGCCCTTGCTCCGGTCCTGGGTCAGCGGCAGCGAGTCGATGCCGGCGATCTCCGCGACCACGGCGTCGGTCTTGCCCTTGAGCTTCTCGCAGATGTACGTGCCGGCGGAGACGCCCATGCCGTGGTTGTCACCCAGCACCGTGGAGCGCGCGGCGAACGGGCTGCCGAACTCGCGGTCCACGTTGATCACCGTGATGCCCGCCTTCATGGCCTTGAGCGCCACCGGGGTGAGCGCCGCGCCGTCGAAGGGCAGCAGCACGATCGCGTCGACCTTGTCGTTGATGAACGTCTCCACCTGGCTGATCTGCAGGTTGACGTCGTTGGTGCCCTCGACGACGCGCAGCTCCACGTCGGAGTACTTGGCCGACTCCGCCTTGGCGGCATTGGTGATCGCGGCCATCCAGCCGTGGTCGGCGGCGGGCGCGGAGAAGCCGATGACGACCTTCTTCCCCGGCTCGTCGTTGGCGACCTTCGCGCCGCCGCCCTGATCGCGGCCCGCGGTGCTCTCAGGCGTGTTGCCCGTGCACGCCGTGAGCGCGACGCCGAGGGTCAGCGCGGCGATGAGGCGGGTGGTTCTCTTGTGCGGCATGGATTTTGCTCCTCGAATGGCGGCTGTGTGGCGGCTGTGGCGGCGTCAGACGCCGTTGCGTCGGGCAAGTCGCTGCTGGAGGAGGACGGCGATCACGATGATCGCGCCCTTCGCGACTGCCTGCGCGGAGATGGAGAGGTTGTTGAGGGTGAACACGTTCGACAGCGTGGTGAAGATCAGGACGCCGAAGACGGTGCCCGCGATCGTGCCGCGCCCGCCGGAGAGCAGCGTGCCGCCGATCACGACAGCGGCGATCGCGTCCAGCTCGTACAGCCCGCCGTGGGTCGCGCTGCCGGTGGTGGTGCGGGCGATGAGCATGACGGCGGCCAGTCCGCAGCACAGGCCGAGCAGCGTGTAGAGCAGGACCGTGTGCCGCCGCACGTCGATGCCCGCCAGCCGCGCCGCCTCGGGGTTGCCGCCCACGGCGAACGTCCGCCGCCCGAACGTGGTGCGGTTGAGCAGCACCCACCCGGCCACCGCGACCACCACGAAGATCACCACCAGCACCGGCACACCGAGCACCGACGCGTCGAAGAACGCCGTGAAGCCCGGCACGTCCACGATCTGCGTCCGGCGGTTGGAGATGATCTCGGCGAGGCCGCGGGCCGCGGCCAGGCTCGCCAAGGTCGCGATGAACGCCACGATCCGGCCGTACGCGATCAGCATGCCGTTGACCAGTCCGCACGCCCCGCCCACGAGCAGCGCGGTGCCCATGAGGGCCACCCAGTGCGTGCTGTTGGCGACGCCCTGCGTGGCCAACGTCGTCGCCCACACCGAGGACAGCGCGACGATCGCGCCCACCGACAGGTCGATCCCGCCGCCGGTGATCACGAAGGTCATGCCGACGCTCACCACGCCGATCACCGACGCGAGCCGCAGGATGGTGAGGAGGTTGTCGAGGTCGGCGAACCTGTCGCCCGCGGTGGCCACGCCGGCCACGCACAACAGGACCAGGGCCACCACGAGACCGGTGTTGCGCCCGGCCGCGGACCCCAGCAGCGCCGAGATGTCGCGCCTGGTCTCCTTCTTCACGACCACAGGCGTGCCCGACGCGGTCGTGGAAGCGATGTCCTCGCTCATGCGGCGTGTCCTTCCATCACCAGGTCGAGGACCCTGGACTCGTCGATCTCGTCGGCCGGTCCCTCGTGGACGACCTGGCCCTCGCGCACCACCAGGACCCGGTCGGCCAAGCCCAGGACCTCCTCGACGTCACTGGACACGACCACCACGGCCACCCCCTTGGCCGCCAGGTCGCGGATCAGCTCGTAGATCTCGCTGCGCGCGCCCACGTCCACCCCGCGGGTGGGTTCGTCCAGCAGCAGCACGCGGCACTCCCGCAGCAGCCACCGGGCGAGCACGACCTTCTGCTGGTTGCCGCCGGACAGGCCGCGCACGACGCGCTCGACGCCGGGCGGCCGGACCTCCAGCGCCGTGGTGAGCAGGCTCGACCGGGTTCGTTCCGCGCCGTCGTCCAGGAACCCGAACCGGGCGAACGACTGCAGCGACGAGATGGTGATGTTGCGGTACACCGCCTGGTCCAGCAGCAGTCCCTGGCTCTTGCGCTCCTCCGGGCACAGGCCCAGCCCCGCGCGCACGGCCGCGCCGACACTCCCCCGCCGCAGCCGCTTGCCGTTCACCTCGACGGTGCCCGCCGTCGGTTTGCGCGCGCCGTAGACGGTTTCCAGGATCTCCGAGCGACCCGACCCGACCAGACCCGCGAGCCCGACCACCTCGCCCGCGCGGACGGTGAGGTCCACCCCGCTGAAGCGGCCGTCGGCAGCCAGTCCGCGCACGACCAGCACCTCCGGTGCGGCCGGATCGACAGGTTCCCGCTGCGGGAACACGCTTTCCAGGTCGCGACCGGTCATCAACCCGATCAGCTCGGCGGTCCGGACCTCGCGGGCGAGGAGTCCCGTCGCGACGGTGCGACCGTCCTTGAGCACGGTCACCCGATCGCCGATCTCCCGGATCTCCGCCAGCCGGTGCGAGATGTAGACCACGGCCACGCCCTGGGCGGTCAACTCCCGGATGACCCCGAACAGGACACGCACCTCGTCCGGGTCCAGGACGGCCGACGGCTCGTCCATGATCAGCAGCTTCCCGTCCCTGGACAGCGCACGCGCCATGCTGACGACCTGCTGGTGGGCAACCGACAACCGGCCGACATCGCGGTCCGGCGAGATGTCCGGGTGGCCGAGCCGGTCCAGCAGCGCCCGAGTCCGGCGGTGCGCCTCCACTCGACGGGTGAAGCCCATTGTGGACAGTTCATGGCCGAGGAAGACGTTGTCCGACACCGACAAGCCCGCCACGAGGTCCAATTCCTGGTAGATGGCGGCCACCCCGGTGCGCATCGCGGCGGTCGGGTTGCCGAACGAGACGACCTCACCCTGCCAGCGGACCTCACCCTCGTCCGGGCGGTGCGCCCCGGAGAGCACCTTGATCAGCGTCGACTTGCCTGCCCCGTTCTGCCCGAGCAGGCAGTGCACCTCACCCGCCCGAACCTCGAAGTCCACACCCTGCAAAGCCGTCACACCGGGAAAGCGCTTGACGAGACCCCGGACCGACAGCAGCGGCACTGTCACGGCCGTCATCCGGTCACCGCGGGCCACCACACCTGGGTGAGCTCACCATTGAGTCCTCCAAACCCCAAACTACTGCGCCACCAGGGAGTTGGTCTGCAGAACAGTCAACCTAGTGAGCTGATTTTCGTAGGGTCAAGGTCGCGGAGGTGGCACATATCAGCCAATTTGGTCCTTGACCGCCGATCCAAGTCGACGTGCTCAATCCACTGTGGACAACTGCTCGACAGGAACGGTCGACTTCGCCAGCACCCGCATGAACGCGCGGGACCACTGGGGCAGGTCGGGCCAGCCGCGGCAGGACACCATCGAGCCGTCCACGACGTCGGGTTCGTCGACGAAGGTGGCGCCCGCGAGCTCCATGTCGGTCTTCAGGGGTGGGTACGCGGCCGTCCTGCGGCCGCGCAGCAGTCCCAGTGCGGCAGGCACCTGCGGGCCGTGGCAGATCGTGCCGATCGGGAGCTCGTGGTCGAAGAAGTACGCGACCACCCTGGCCACGTCCGGGTCCACGCGGATGTACTCCGGCGCTCGACCACCGGGGATCACCAGCCCGTCGTACTCCTCGGGACGCACATCGGCGAACGCCAGGTCCACCGGCAGCAGATGACCGGGTTTTTCGGTGTAGGCGTCACATCCCGGCTCGAAGTCGTGCACCACCAGTTTCACCGCACGCGTCGTGGGCGCGGCCACCACCGCCTGGTGGCCGTCCTCGCGCAGCCGGAACACCGGGTACATCGAGTCGAGTTCCTCGGCGGCGTCCCCCGCCAGGATCAGCACTCGTGCCATTCTCACTCCTCAGGCCGTGCGGTCGCCGCGCGGAGCACGAGACGGAGTTGTCACAGGCACTCCTCGAATCGAGGGCGGGGAACGCGCTGACGCGCGACGCGCTTACTCCATTTAGTTCAACAGCCAAACTAATTGGCCGGCGGCTTCCAAAATAGGGGTACCCACCTGGCCCGGTCAATAGGTAGTACATCTTGTGGCAAATGAGTCGGGCACTTGAGGGGGTCCACGGTCAAAACCGCCAGGTAGACGGGGCCAAGCCTCGGCTACTTCCGCCCTGTGGCTGCCCACGCGGCTGTCGACCGAACGGCGGTTGACCGGCACGGCAAGCTAGGGGCCGCGTACACCGCCGCGATCTTGCCATGATTAGTACGACTCATCAGGCCGAGCTGACACTGCGCGCTGGCGTTCGCTGGGGCGGGCCCGGCCTGGGTCCCCTTGGCGTGGCGGGTCTCATGCAACTCGGTACTCTAGTTTTTGATCAGTGTGGTTGCTTTGCTTGGGGTTCCTGGCTTGAGTCCTCCGTTGACTGCCTTCCGGTCGCCTTGCCTGCTGGGTTGCCTGTCTGCCGTCAAGTTGCTTAAAAGATCTTGAGAAACTTTTGTTGACCATGGGATTTCGGTCCGAAATTGTCGGTGGTCCTTCGTATCGTTGTTGGCATGACCTCGCTTCCGCTGCTGGATGACTCAGGGTTGATGGCTGCCCTGCGGTCCACTGTGGAGTCTGCGCGGTCTGCCCACGCCCAGGTTGTCTTCGTGGTCGGGGAGATGCAACGGCGCGGGATCGACGCCCACGCCGGGTACAAGAGCCTCGCCGAGCTTGTGAAGCACGCCGTCCGGATGGACCCGCGTGAAGCCAAGAAGCTGCTGGCTCAGGCCGATGCCCTGTGTTCCTCTGTCTCGCCGACCGGTGCGTCCGTCGAGCCTTCGCTGCCGCTGGTCGCCGAGGCCGCCGCCGATGGGGTGCTGTCGGCGGCGCACCTGGACGTCCTGGTCGGGGCGATGGCCGACTTGCCTGCCCGGTGCGAGCAGGAACTCCTCGACGTCGCCCGCCTCGTCGACCCCTCCGGGGTGCGGGTGGTCGCCAATCGGATCCGGGCCTACCTCGACCAGGACGGCAAAGAGCCCGACGACCCCGATCTGGTGAGCCCGAAGAACACGCTGCGGCTGCGCAAGAAGCGCGATGGGCGGGTGGAGTTCGCCGGGACCCTCGGCCCGGTCGAGGGCGCGAAGTTCGAAGCGCTGCTCAACCCGCTGGTCACACCCCGACCCGCCGACGCGGCCGGTCCGGACACCCGGACGGTGCTGGAGCGGCAGGGTGACGGATTCGTCGACCTGCTCGACCTCGCCTCCCGGTCCAAGGATCTGCCGCGTGAGGCCGGGCAACGACCGCAGGTCACCGTCACCTTCTCCTGGGACAACCTGCAATCCGGACTCGGGGTCGCGACCCTGGGCAACGGGACCCTGGTCAGCATCCCCGAAGGCAAGAGGCTGGCCTGCATCGGCGACCTCATCCCCTGTTTGGTCGGCGTCAAGGGTGAGGTTCTTGAACTGGGGCGGACCACCCGCCGGATCTCCACCGGTCTGCGCCGAGCCCTGCACCAACGCGACGGCGGATGCGCCTTCCCCGGCTGCCACCGACCACCGACCTGGTGCGACGCCCACCACGTCAAGGAATGGCAGGACGGCGGCACCACCGACCTGGGCAACCTCACCCTGCTCTGCGAACACCACCACCGACTCATCCACCACACCGGGTGGGACATCCGGATGACCAACGGACTGCCCTGGTTCATCCCACCGGCACTGATCGACCCCTTACGAAGACCACTCCGCAACCCACTGCGCGCCCAGGCGGCGGCCTGATCCACATGCCCCGGTTGTTCATGAGGGGGCCCTCCATCAACCGCAGGTTGATGGAGGGCCCCCTCATGAACGCGGTTCAGAACTCAGGCGGTCGTACCGGTTACGGCACCACCCGACTTGGTCACGTAGTAGGTCACCTTGGTGCCGCTCCAGTAGTGGAACGTGAGGGTGACCCGCGAGTTGTCCTTGACGGCGCCGAAGAAGTTCGGCGTCAGGACGGTGTTGCCATCGGTGTAGTTGGGCTTGAACGCGTTGTCGAACTCCTTGAAGGACGTCCAGTCGTGCGGTCCGGCGAAGGTGCCGTCGTCGTACTTGGCCTCCATCGTGGCGAGCTGGTCGCCGCGGAAGGCAGTCGGGATCGCGAACGCGTCCGTCGTGCCGGTGGCGTTCGACAACACCGGCTCGTCGTAGGTGACGATGTTGAGCCGCCACGGCACGCCCTTGGCGAAACGGGCCGTCAGCACCGCGTTCGTGCCGTACGCCCGCGAGCCGCTCAGCCTGATCAACGCAGGCGCGGTCAAGGTGAGCTGCTCCCCCACGACCGTGTATTCCCGGCCGCGGACCAGTGGGGTGTTGCCGTGCCACAGTCCCACGAACGTCGTGCCGTTGAGGTTCAGGTTGATCGTCTTCGTGGTGATCGGGCTCGCCTTGGCGCTGAACACCTGGTCGGTGGACGCCGTGCCCGAGCGGGTCGTCCAGCTCGACTTGATCTGCGCGGCCAGCTCCGGGTCGCTCCACTGGAACGAGGTGCGGCCGAAGTGCTGCCCGTTGTCCCACAACATCGTCGTGGTCTTCTTGGTGCGCGCGTAGTAGCCGAGGAACTCGAAGAACTTCAGCTTTTCGCCCTGCTCGATCGTGCCGGTGTGCCTGTCGAAGCCGAGCAGGCCGTACTCACCGATGATCACCGGCACGCCCTTCGAGACGAAGGTGTTGTGGACGCGGTCGAACGTGTCGGTCAGGTCCTTCTGCGCGGTGGCGTCGAAGTGCGTGCCACCGGCGATGTTCACGCTGAACGGCCAGTAGCCGTAGAAGTGCACGGTCGCCGCCAGGTTCGGGTCGTTGAACCCCCGGATCTGCTCCGCCAGCGGGTCGAGCAGCGCCTGCTCCGACGACGTGTGCAAGGTCGGCAGGACCAGCAGCCGGGTGGCGTTGTTGCCACCCGAACGGCGCACGATGTCGCGGAACGACGCGTTCAGCTCGCCCAGCAGCTCCAGTTCCTGGGGCCGCCCAGTGCTACCGGCGAACTGCGGCTCGTTGACGCTCTCCAAGGTCAGCTTCGGGCCGAACTCCTTGAGCGCGGGCGCCAGCTGCGTCCAGACCGAGTTGAACTTGTCGAGCACACCGGCCCGGTCGGCAGGCATGCTGTTGATCCACTGCCACGAGTCGTGGTGGATGTTGACCAGGACGTACAGGCCGCGCTCCAGCGACCAGCGGATGACCTCCTTGACCCGGTTGAGGTACGCCGCCTCGATGACGTAGTCCGGCGCCGCGCCCAGGTGCGCGCTCCACGTGACCGGCAGGCGAATGCTCTTGAAGCCCTGTGCCTTCACGTTGTCCAGCAACGCTTCGGTGATGCGCGGGTTGCCCCACGCCGTCTCGTCGCTGCCGACGGCGTCCAGCGAGTTGCCGACGTTCCACCCCGGCTGCATCGCCGCGACCCGGTCCATCGCGCTGACGGCCGAGCCGTCGACGCAGGCGACACCGTTCAGCGCGAACGACAACGGCTCCGTGTTGGCGCCCGACCAGGTGCCGATGAAGCCGAACGCCACAGTCGCGCCCGTCGCGACCTTGGCGTTGTAGCTCGCGTTCGCGGCGGTGGTCCGACTGCCGGACTTGGTGATGTTCGCGTTCCAGGCGTTGCCGATCTGCTGGCCGGACGGCCACTCCCAGTCCAGCCGCCAGGCGTCGACGACGTCACCGAGGTTGGTCACGGCGACGTCGGCCGTGAAGCCGTGCTGCCATTCGCTCGTCACCGAGTACGTGACGCGGCAACCGGATTCCGCCGCGGCGGCCTCGGTCGCCGTCACCAGGGTGAGGCTCGCGGCCAAGGTCGTGAACCCGGCCACCACCGCGCCGATCCGCCGACCGACCGATCTCATTCTTCCGGATGTGGAAAACATGGAACTCCTCAAGAATCTGGAGACAGCGAGGAAAAATTGGGTACGGACGTCAAGGCTGGGCGCGGTGCCCAGGCGCGGGCCCCGTGCTGTCCCGAACGGTGAGCGCGGGAGTGAGCAGGATCCGGTCGTCGTCCGGCCGGGCGCCGCCGTCCGCCGCCGTGATCCTGCGGATGATCTGGTCGACGGCGACGCGGCCGAGCTCCTGCGCCGAGCCGGTCACCGCGGTGAGCCTGGGCGAGAACTGCTCGGCCAGCTGTCCCTGGCACAGCGCGATCACCGAGGCTTCCTCGGGCACGGTTCGCCCGCCGGCGCGCAGCAGGGTGAGCAGCGGGCCGATGGCACCTTCGTTCTGCACCACGAAGCCACTGGTCTCCGGCCGGTCCGCGAGGATGCGGGAAAGCGTGCCCGCGGTGCTCTCGTAGGTGCCTTCGCAGGACCGGTGCAGGAAGCGCAGACCACGCTGCTCGGCGCGGTCGCGGAAACCGGTGAGCGTGCGCTCGGCGTAGCCGGCGTGCCGGTGGTAGACACCGGAGCCGTAGCCGATGAAAGCGATCTCCCGGTGCCCGAGATCGGCCAGGTGATCAGCGCACAGCGCGCCCGCCGCGACGAAGTCGTGGTCCACGCAGGACAGTCCGCTGGCGTCTTCGGACAAGCCGATGAGCGCGGCCTGGGCGCCTCGTGCCCGCAGCACCGGAATGCGCTCGTCGTCCAGTTCCACGTCCATCAGGATCATGCCGTCGGCCAGTCCGCTGGCGGCGATCCGGTGCACCCCGTCCGGCCCTTCGTCGTTGGTGATGAGCAGCACGTCGTAGCCGTGTTGCCGAGCGGCCGTGGTGACCGCGACGGCGATCTCCATCATCACCGGGACGTAGACGTCGGTGCGCAACGGCACCATCAGGGCGATGATGAGCGAACGCCGGGCGGCCAGGGCCCGTGCGCCCGCGTTCGGGTGGTAGCCGAGCTCCCGCACCGAACTTCGCACCCTGCGCTGGGTCTCAGCCGAGATCGCGCGCTTGCCGCTGAGCACGTAGCTGACAGTGCTGGACGACACGCCCGCGTGCTTGGCCACGTCGGCGATGGTCACCATGGTCGTTGCCCTCGCTCCCTCGTGGCCAAGCGATCACCCCGCGCGGTGCGATCCGGTCGTGGTCACTGGCCGGTGCCGTACTTCTGCAGCACGTTGTCGTTCATCCACGCGATCAGCTTGTCCCCGCCGCCACCGGTCTTCCAGTTCGCGACGGCGTCCTTGACCTCGGCGACGGACTTCTTGCCGTGGTAGCAGTCCTTGACGGTGTCCGTCACGGCTTGCGCGGCGTCGGCAGTGGTCTGCGCCTGCGGCATGCTGATGTTCATGTTCCAGAAGACCGGCTTGGCCAGCGCCTTCACGTTGGCGGCCTGCCAGGCCGTGATGTCCTTGGTGACGTTGTCGCCGCCGGGGTTGCTGACCACGGCGGGCGGCGAGGCCAGGAACGGGTAGGTCTGCGCCTGGACTTCCTTCTTGCCCGTGTCGGTAGCCTTCGGCGTGCCGTCTTCGATGGTGTGGTGCACGCCCTCGACGCCGTAGTTGACCATCGTGTACTCGGCCGACCCGAATGGCGCGGCCAGGTAGTTCGCGACGGACAGCAGCTCCTCGATCTGCTCGGGCTTCAGGTTGATGTTGAGGTAGCTGATCATGCTGGTGGACGGGCCCATGTCGACGCGGGGCGCGCTCTTGCCGTCCGCGGCGATGACGTTGAACGCGCCGCGTCGGAAGTTGGGGTTCGCGGCGCTGCCGGACTGCTGGTCGGCCAGGTTCCACGCGCCCATGCCGTTACCCCCGACCAGGAACTTGCCCCCGTAGAAGCGGGTGTTGGCGCCCGAGTTGTCGCCCGCCAGGACGTCGGGGTGCACGTAGCCCGCGGTCGCGAGTTTGTTGTGCCAGTCGAGCCCGGCGAGGAACTCCTCGGTCTCGTACAGGTGGATCAGCTTTCCGTTGTCCACCTTCCACTTCAGCGGCGCGCCGAAAGCGGTGTACAGGTAGGTGTACAGGTCACCGAAGGCCCACACGCCGCCCTTGGCGTCGGTCAGCTCCTTGCCGAGGTTCATCAGGTCGTCGGTGGACTTCACCTGGTCGGCGGTGATGCCCTTCGCCTCGAGGATGTCGCGCCGGTAGAAAGTGGTCCCCGCGATCGCGAAACTGGAGGAGAAGCACGGAATCCCGTACAGCTTGTCGCCCCAGGCGCCTGCCCGCCAGGCACCGGTGGGAATGGCCGCGAGGTTCGGGTACTTCTTGATCTTGTCGCCGGACAGGTAGGGCGTCAGGTCCGCGAGCTGCGTCCCGACCAGACCACCGGTGTTGAAGTTGGGGTTCCACCAGGACGGCAGCTGGATCCAGTCGGGAAGCCTCTTGGCGGCGGTCATCGTCGGGATGATGGTGTTGTAGTTGTTGCCGTCCGCGGGCTTCATCGTGAAGTTGACGCCCAGGGCCTTGTTCATGGCCTGGTAGAAGGAGCTGTCAGCAGGCGGGATGGTGCCCCACAACGGGGTGACCGCGGAGTACGCGCCGCCCTTGCCCGGCACGCCGGACACGGTGGCGAGCGGATTGGACGGGTAGCTGAGGAAACCCGGAGTGGTCAACACGTCGGGGCCGCCTGCCACCGAGGCGATGTCCGCCTTGATCGCCGTGTTCGGCACGTAAGCCGGTAGCGCTGCCTTGAGGCCTGCCTCGGAGTTTCCGCCGACCTGCTGCGCCGCGCCACCGCCGCAGGCGGACAGCAGCGGCCCCATCGCGACAAGCCCAGCGGCCGAGACGGCAGCGCTCAGGAAGTTCCTGCGGTTCAGCTCGATACCCATGCGGACCCGATCCTTCATCGTCGAAGTGTCGAAGCGCTTAAACAGACACCGCGGAGGGTAGTGACGCAGGTCGCATCCGACAAGACCGTCGCAGGAAAAACCGGCAATTACCTCAGGCGAAGCGCTTCAATGATCATTCCGGGCGCGACGTTTCCACGGGAGTTCTTCAGCACTGGACAGCGACCGATTGGTGACTCAGGGTTGTCATCACGCAAGCGCATCGACGATCCACTTGCGATCGACCGGGTCGCTACGCCCGCACGTCGCCCGAGGACTGGCGCACCGCGCGGGGTGCCGCCCCCAGCTCGCGGCGGCACGCCTTGTTGAACGCCTGCGGGTCCGGGATCCCGACGGCCGCCGCGACAGCGGTGATCGACAACGTCGAGGCCGTGAGCAGGTGTCGGGCCCGCGCCATCCGGCGGTGCCGGATGTAGGCCACCACGGTGGTGCCGGTCCGCCCGCGGAACAGCCGCGTCAGGTGGTTGTGCGACACGCCCGCCAGCTTTGCGATGTCCGCGACCGACAACGGCATGGCCAGGTTCGCCTCGATGTGCGCCGTCGCCGCCGAGACCGGATCGCCCGCGAGTCCCAGGCGGGTCGGGGCCGCGTCGGTCAGGTGCCACAGGACCGTCCAGAGCTGGGCCGACGCCCGCGCGGGCGTCGCCGGGACCGCCGCCAGCGCGCCGCGCAGGAGACCGGCGATCAGCAGCGTGTTCGGACGGGTGTCCTGCATGACAGGTGCCGCGTGCCGTTCGGTGGCACCGGTCAGGCGCAGGTGCGCGTAGAGGTGCTCGGACCGGCCGCGGTACCGGTAGCGCACCTCGGTGTCGGGCGGGACCAGGCTGGCGTGGCCGGGGGCGATGCGGTGCTCCGTGCCGTCCACCTCGAGCACACCCTCGTAGGCGTACAGGTGCAGCTGCCACAGGTCGGGCAGTCGGAAGACGTCCTCCAGCGCGCCGACGCCGTGCACACCCACGCCTATTCCGGCTATCCGCGGCGCGTCACCCAACGGAAGCAGGACCTGGTGCATGGTGAAAAACTACCAGTACTGGGTGAATGGAACCCATGCCTGACAACGGTGGTGAGCCTACGCTCGTCGAATGCGAACCAGCCCCACGCAACTGCTCACCTCGGTCGAGCTCGCCCGTTTCGTGGCGCAGGGCTATCTGCGCCTGGACGCTGTCGTACCCCCGGAAATGAACCACGAGGCATTGGCACTGCTCCCGAACGGAATTCCGGGGGTGCCGTGCGGCACCCCCGTCGCCGATGCCTACCCCGAAGGCTCCTTTCCCCGGCGGCTCCTCGAACTCCCCGCCGTCGCGGGCGCCCTGCGCGGGCTGGTCGGCCCCGACCCCACCGTCGACCACCACGCGGTGCACGTCCGCGAACCCCACGAGGGGTACGCCCAGCCGCTGCACGGGGACGCGATCATCGACGTGCGGCCGGACGCCTTCGACGTCCAGCTGATGTACTACCCGCAGCAGGTCACCGCCGACATGGGCGGCACGCTGATCGTGCCGGGCAGCCACCTGCGCCGCACCAACGAGAGCGACACCGGCCGCTACCAGAACCTGCGGGGCCAGACCCGCCTGGTCTGCCCGGCGGGCACCGTCCTGCTGCTGCACCACGGGATCTGGCACGGCGGCCGCCGCAACGACAGCGACCTCCACCGGTACATGTTCAAGATCCGCTTCAACCCGACGGTGCCCCAGGTCCGCCTGTCGGACACCGACGACCTGGACGACCCCGCCGTCACCACCGAGCTGAGCCGGACCTTCCCCTGGTACGAAGGCGCCACCGGCCGACTGGAGATCCACAACCGGGTGCTGTTGTGGCGCGCGCTGACCGGCGACGACTCCTTCGACGTCGAGCACTGGGTCACGCGCGTCACCAACCGCCCCGCGCTCAGGAGCCACGCATGACCCTCCGGCAGCAGGTCCTGGTCCTCTACCTGGCCACCTCCGCACTCGACTCGCACGTCATCGGCTGGTCCTCCTACGACGGCACCGGCGCCACCGCGCCCACCACGGGGGACGGCGACGAGCCGCCGTACCAGGACGGGGTGGCCGCGCTCCGGGACGGCTGGCGCCTCATCCAGGCGTCCCAGCTGCTCCCGCCCCATCCCGGCGACGAGTACGGCACGTCGTTCCTCAAGCACGAGTTCTTCTTCGAAAAACTGCCCGAGGTCGTCGAAAGTGAACCGCAACACATTCAACAATAGCCATTTCGCAATATGTGCTGAAGCTCTCCCGATTAACTCCTATAACTCAAGACGTTTTCCTGCGTAATTCCGGCAAGGCTTGGTTAGGGTGAATTCCTACCTGACGTTGCCGCTCCGCGGTGCACGAGACGAGCGGAGTTCGGCGTGGGAGCGGTGCGCAGTCGTGGGCGAGCGCTGGGACGACTGAGCTCGCTCAGCCCGGTCGCACGACTGCTCGTCGGCAGCCAGCTGCTGTTCAACATCGGCTTCTACCTGGTCGTCCCGTACCTCGCCGGGCACCTGGCAGGCGACCTGGGGCTGGCGGGCTGGGTGATCGGGCTCGTGCTGGGCCTGCGGACGTTCAGCCAGCAGGGCCTGTTCGTCGTGGGCGGCACCCTCGCCGACAGGTTCGGGCCGAAACCCGTCATCCTGGCGGGCTGCGCCGTGCGGGTGGCGGGTTTCGCGGTGCTCGCTGTCGCCACGTCCTTGCCAGGAGTGCTGGCCGGGGTGGTCCTCATCGGCCTGGCGGGCGCGTTGTTCTCCCCCGCCGTCGAGGCGTCGCTGGCGCGGCAGGCAGAGCCGGACAGACGCGCTGAGACGTTCTCGACGTTCACCGTGGCCGGCGAGATCGGTGCGGTCACCGGACCTCTGCTCGGCGTGGTGCTGGCAGGCCAGTTCCGGCTCGCCTGTCTCGTCGGCGCGGCGCTCTTCACCGTGATCGGGGTGCTGCACGCCCGATTCCTTCCCCCCTTGCCCGCGGAGCACCGAGGAGAACCGCTGCTCGACGGCTGGCGCGAGGTGCTGGACAACCGGGTGTTCCTGGTGTTCGCCCTCGGCTACTCCGCCTATCTCGTGTCCTACAACCAGCTCTACCTGGCGCTGCCCGTCGAGCTGAACCGCGTCGGCGCGGGCGAGAAGTCGCTCGGGCTGCTGTTCGCGCTCGCCTCCACGCTGATCATCGTCTGCCAGCTGCCGGTGTCCTTCCTCGTCCGTCGGGTGCTCGGCCGGACGGGCGCGCTGCTCATCGGCTTCGTCCTCATGTCACTGGCGTTCGCGGTGGTCGCGATGCGGCCACCCGGCGCGAGCGGAGCCGTCGCCTTCGTCGTGCTGCTCATCGTCGGCCAGATGCTCGTCGTGCCGCAGGCCAAAGGACTCGTGCCCGCACTGGCGGGCGAACGCAGGCTCGGCACCTACTTCGGCGTGCTGGCCTCGGCGGGCGGCGTCGCCGTGCTGGTCGGCAGCACGCTCGGCGGCGCACTGCTGGAGCACGGCCGCGTCGCCTGGATCGTGCTCGCGCTGCTGCCACTGGCGGGGGCCTGCGTGCTCACCACTCTCGCGCGCTCCGGCGCGTTCACCGAAACACCGAAAGGCCGGACATGAGAACTCGACGAGCCCTCCTCGGCACAGCGCTGGCGGCAGTGTGCGGGCTGACCGCGGGATGCTTCACCGGCACGGCGACCCAGGACGCGCGGCGGCTGCGCGTCGCGTTGCCGTTCCCGCCCTCCCAGGCGATGTCACCGTGGGGCAACGACGGCGCGCTGCTCACCCGGCTCGGCATCGCCGAGCCGCTGGTCGGGCTGGACCGCGCCGGCCGTCCCGAGGCGCTGCTCGCCGAGAGCTGGACGCGGCAGTCGGACACGGAGTGGAAGTTCCACCTCAGGACCGGCGTCCGGTTCCACAACGGCACACCGCTCACCGCGCAGGCCGCGGCGGACGCGCTGAACCGGGCGGCGCACGCCAGCCCGGTCCCCCGCGCGATCAACGGCCTTGCCCTCGTGGCGAAAGCCGACGGCGACCTGGACCTCACCGTGACCACGGCGAAGCCCGATCCGACGGTGCCGCAGAGGCTGTCCTCCCCGAACCTCGTCGTGCTCGCGCCGAGCGCCTACACCGGTACGGGTGCGAACCCCCGCGACGCGGGCACCGGTCCCTTCGTGCTGCGGGAGCTGCAAGGCCAGGACCGCGCCTCACTCGACGCGTTCCGCGAGCATTGGGCAGGAACACCGCGACTGTCCGGAGTGGACATCCGGTTCATCCCCGACGGCCAGACCCGCGCCGCCGCGCTGCGCGCCGACGAGGTCGACGTGGCGACGTCCCTGCCCGTGTCCACGGCGGAGAACCTCAAACGCATCGAAGTCACCCTGCCCAGGGTGGTGACCCTGCACCTGAACGCCGCGAACGGCCCGTTCACCGACCCGGCGCTGCGGGCCGTCGCGCGGAGCACCGTCGACCAGGGAGCCCTCGCCGACGGGGTCTACGAGGCCCACGCGGACGCGGCCCGCGGGCTGTTCGGCCCGGCGACCCCGTGGGCGAAGGCACCGGCCCCACTGCCCGTCGCCGACCGCGCGGCGGGTGGCGAACGGGTGGTGCTGGCCACCACCAGCGACCGGCCGGAGCTGCCGGAGGTCGCCTCCGTGATCGCAGAGGCGTTGCGGCGCAATGGTTTCCAGGTTGAACAGGTGGTGCGGCAGTACAGCCAGCTGGAAGCCGACCTGCTCGCGGGCCGGTTCGACGCCATGGTCATGTCGCGGTCCTACGTCCTCGACAGCGGAGACCCCGCGTCGTACCTCGCCACCGATTTCGGCTGCACGGGCACCTACAACCTGTCGAAGCTGTGCGCGGCCGACGTCGACGCGGCGATCGCCAAGGCCGTCGCGACGGCTGACGTCACGAGCCGCGAGCAAGCGACGCTCGAAGCCGAGGCCGCTGTGCTCGCGACCTCGGCGGTGGTCCCGCTCGTCCACGAGCGCACCTTCATCGGCCAGGCGGGCAACGTCAACGACCTCAGCGACGACCCGTACGAGCGTCGCCTGATCACCCGCTCGACGACCCGAGGAT
>Ga0307411_10000276_pt1 | contig 17006 bp, 12 predicted proteins | sample DK1Ometagenome_2_FD_203712 | JGI IMG/M metagenome (GOLD analysis project Ga0307411, IMG submission 203712) | Maize rhizosphere microbial communities from greenhouse at UC Davis, California, United States - DK15-O-1 | ecosystem: Host-associated > Plants > Roots > Rhizosphere > Soil | place: USA...
CCGGCGCAACATCAGCATTCCTTCCGATCCGCCCTCGGTGGCGGCAAACACCGCGCTGCCCACCGTGAGACCTCCGGGCCATGGCAGCCGGTGCATGTCGCTCAGCCACTGGTTGATGTCGTCGGCCTGCTCCGGCCGATCCCTGCCGCTGACGCGCACCTCGCACAACGTGGCGCGGCACTCCACGTGCTCCACCTTGAACCTGCCCATCACGGGATCCACCGCGAGCATGTTGTGCAGCTCGGCCTCGACCGGAAAGGACCAGGAGTCGTCGCGCATCTCGCGCTCGAGCTTCACGTGCTCCTGGGCCACCGTATCCCGCCGGCCGTCCCTGATGCTCTCGGCGATCTGCGCACCGAACAGCGGGCCGGCATCCACCGGCAGCGAATAGCCGCTGTAGTTGGCGTAGTCGAAGCGCTCTGTCTCGGCATTCTCGATGATGAACGAGACCGACGCGGGCGGCGCCGGCGCCGCGGGCGGTTGCGCGGGAGGCGCCGGTGCCGGCGCGGGCTCGGTCACGGCACCGCGGGGAACGGCTGCGGGTGCCGCGCCAGGCGCCGCGGCGGGCGTGGCCGGCCCGGTGGCCGCGTGTTCCGCCGCGATCTGCCGCCTGGGCCAGTCGGCCGCCTCGCCCGTGCTGAAGCCGAGCAGGTGGGCGCCGTGGCTGCCCAGCAGCAACCCGAGCACGACGCCGGCCACCAGCGCGATCGCGATCCAGAATTTCTTCACCATGCCATCCCCCGCCGGGGCCGGATGATGAGGACTATCTACACCGCGCAGGTGGTCTTGGCCAGCCAGCCGACGACCGCCGACAGCGCTTCACTGTCCGTGGCGCCCTGGCGGCGCGCCAGCTGGTAGACATCCTGCTGCTGGTGCGCGCTGGTGCCGCGTTTCAGGATGACGCGGGCGTGCTCGGTCTCTGCCAGGCAGTCGAGCGCGACGGCGTCGTCCCGGATGATGGACAGCAGCTCGTCGACCAGTTCGCCGAACGGCACCAGCTCGCCGCGCGCCAGGTCCAGCAGGCTGCCGTCCGAGCCGAAGCGCATGGCGCGCCAGCGGTTCTCGGCGATCAGCATGCGCGGATAGCGGCGCCACGATTTGTTCTCGCGGCGCAGCCGATACAACATGCGGACCACCGCGAGGTTCAGCGCGGCCAGGCACACGGCGTCGTCCAGATGCGTGCAGCAGTCGAACACGCGCGTCTCCAGCGTGGGGTAACGCGAGCTCGGGCGGATGTCCCACCAGATCTTGGTGGTGTCCTCGATCAGCCCGTTGCGCACCAGCGCGTCCAGGTGCCGCCGGAATTCACCGTAGCTGTCGAAGCGCTCCGGCAACCCGGTGCGCGGCAGCGACGACAGCAGCATCAGCCGGAACGACTGCATGCCCATGTCCTCGCCTTCCCAGAACGGCGACGAACACGACAAGGCCAGCAGGTGCGGCACGAAATACGACAGCTGGTTCATGACGTCGACGCGCAACTCGTCGTCGTCGAGCCCGACGTGCACGTGCATGCCGCAGATGAGCATGCGGCGGGCGCCGCCCTGCACTTCGCGCGCGATGTCGGCGTAGCGCTCGTGGTCGGTATGCGGCGGCCGGTGCGGCGCGCGCGCGAACGGGTGCGTGGACACCGCCACCGGCGCGATGCCGTAGTTGGCCGAGATCTCGCACACCTTGCGGCGCAGGCTGCCGAGCTCGCGGCGCATGGCGGCCACCGAAGCGCACACCGAGGTCTTCACCTCGAGCTGCGAGCGCAGGAATTCGGGGCTGACGCGCCCGTCGGTCTCGGCAATGCAGCGCTGCAGGAGTTCCGGGGGCGGATCGGAGACCAGGTCGCGCGTGGCCAGGTCGACGAGCAGATATTCTTCTTCGAGCCCCAGAGAGAAGGAGGGCTCGGCGTTGCCGGGTCTCTGCATGAGCCCCAGTATGCCTCAGGGACTCAGGATTCAAACACCTGGTCGATGGCGCAGGGCTCGGCGAGATGGAAGCCCTGGACGTAGTCGACCCCGATGTTCTTGAGCACCGCCAGGACTTCGGAGTTTTCCACCTTCTCGGCGATGGTGGCGACTTCCATGGCGCGGCCGATCTTGGCGATGGCTTCGACCATGCTGCGGTCCACGGCATCGGTGGCGACGTGCGCGGCGAACTGGCCGTCGATCTTGAGGAAATCCACCGGCAGGGTCTTGAGGTAGACGAACGACGACACGCCACTGCCGAAGTCGTCGAGCGCGAAGCGGCAGCCACGGGCCTTGAGCTCGCGCATCAGGAACGTCGCCTTGGCCAGCGAGGCCACGGCGGCGGTTTCGGTGATCTCGAAACACAAGGCGCGCGCCACCTGCTCGCTGCCCAGCCGCATCATCACGAACTCGAGGAAGTCCTCGTCGTTGATCGAAGTGCCCGACAGGTTCACCGCGAACAGCGGCAATCGCCGGCCTTCGCGCAAACAGGTTTCCAGCAGCTCGATGGCGCGGCTGACCACCCAGCGGTCCACCATGACCATGACGTTGTAACGCTCCGCGGCGGGGATGAACTCATTGGGCGGCACCAGCGTGCCGTCCTCGTCGCGCAGCCGCACCATGAGCTCGTAGAACGGGGTCTCGGAGACCGCGGCGGGCGTAGCCGGAAGGATGCGTTGCGCATACAGCTCGAGCCGGCCGTCCTCGACCGCGCGCGCGATGCGGCCCACCCACTGCATCTCCCGATGCCGGTTGGTGCCATGGTCGCGCTCGTACACCTGCACGCGGTTGCGGCCACCGTCCTTGGCCGCGTAGCAGGCGATGTCCGCGGCCGACAACACGGCCGCGGCGCTGGTGGTCTCGCGCGCGATGCGCACCACGCCGATGCTCGCGCCCACCGACAAACTGTTCGCGCCCCACAGGAAGCGGTAGCCGTGGATGGCCTGGCGGATGCTGTCCGCGACCCGTTCGGCCTGTTCGAGCGAGCAACGTTCCAGCAGCAGGCCGAACTCGTCGCCGCCGAGTCGCGCGATGGTGTCCGAGGCGCGCACGCGGGTCTGCAGCAGGCTGGTGATGTCCCGCAGCAGCCGGTCGCCGGCGCTGTGGCCGCAGGTGTCGTTGACGATCTTGAACTGGTCGAGGTCGGCGTACAGCAGCACGTATTCGGCCTCGCCGCGCTGCGCGGCACCCACCGCGCTCTCCAGGCGCACGTCGAATTCGCGCCGGTTGATGAGGCCGGTGAGCGCGTCGTGGCTGGCCTGGTACGACAGCGCGCGCTTCAGCCGCCGCTCCTTGGTCACGTCGCCGAACACGATGACCGCGCCGATGGCCACGCCTTCGCGGCTGCGGATCGGCGAGGCGGTTTCCTGGATGGCCAGCTCTTCGCCGCGCCGGTTCACGAGGACGTTGCGGTCCGAGGGCACCGCGGTTTCCCCGCCGAGCAGCACGCGATCGAGCGTGTAGGCCACGGGCTTGCGCGTCGACTCGTCGATGAGCTGCAGCACCTCGCCGATGGCGCGCCCGCGCGCCTCGCCGATGGTCCAGCCGGTGAGCCGCTCGGCCACGGGGTTGAGGTAATCGATGCGGCCGGTGGCGTCGGTGGTGATCACCGCGTCACCGATCGACTGCAGCGTCACGTGGGCGCGGTCTTTCTCCGCGTGGATGGCCTGCTCGGCGCGCTTGCGCTCGGTGATGTCGGAAATCGTGCCTTCGTAACCGACGATGCGGCCGGCGCCATCGCGCACGCCGCGCGAGTTCTCCAGCGCCACCACCTGCGAACCATCGCGACGGCGCAGGATGACTTCCATGGAGCGCACTTCGCCGTCGGTGTCCACGCGTTTCACGAAGTCGGCACGGTCGGGCGGGCTCCAGTAGAGCATCAGCGAGCTCGGCAGCGCGTACATCTCCTCGGGCGAGTCGTAGCCGAGCATCTTGACCATGGCGCTGTTCACCGAGACCAGCCGGCCATCGCGCGTGCTCTGGTAGACGCCTTCGATGACGCCCTCGAACAGCCCGCGGAACTTGGCCTCGCTGGCGCGCAGCGCCTCCTCGGCGAGATTGCGTTCGATGGCCAGCGCGGCCAGCCGCGCCGCGTGCGACTGCAACACCTGCTCGCGCGAGTCCGGCAGCCCCGGGTCGGGCCGGAAGATGGCCACGGAGCCTAACAACTTGCCGCTGGCGCCCTTGATGGGCATGGACCAGACGGCGCGGAAGCCGGAGTCGAGCACCACCTGGCGGCGGTCGGCCCAATGCGCGTCGTTGGCCACGTCGGCGACGAACACGTCGCAGGCCGAGTACACCGCCGCCGCGCAGGATCCGCGCCGCGGTTCGATGGGCGTGCGGTCCAGCACCGCCGCCAGCATCGGCGGCAGGTGCCGCGCGATGGTCAGCGCGAAGCAGCTGGCGTCCGGGGCCAGCACGGAGATCGTGCAGCGGCAGCGGGGATAAACCGCCTGCACCAGCGCCGAGATGACGTCGAGTACCGCCGGCAGCCCGGCATTGGAGGCGAGCAACGCGAAGAAGGCGCGCTCGTTCTCCATGATCAGCTCCGCGCGCTTGCGCTCGGAGATGTCGGTGATGCTGGCGCGCACCAGCGGCTTGGGGCCGCCGGCCAGCCGCACCAGGCGCACTTCGCAGGGAATCTCGCGCCCGGTGGCATCGCGGTGCACCCACTCGAACACCTGCGACTCGCCGGCCACCGCCAGCGTCAGCTCCTGGCGATGGGGCGAGTTCGCCGGCTGTCCGTCCGGCTGGATCTCCGCGCTGACCGCGCTCACGGAGCTGGTCAGCAGCTGGTTGCGCGTCATCTTGAACAGGCGCAGTGCCGGTTCGTTGGCCTCGACGAAACGCCGCGTCTCGGCGTCGATGACCGCGATCGCCTCCGGCGCGTTGTCGACCAGGGAACGATAACGCGCCTCGCTGTCACGCAGCGCTTCCTCGGTGGCACGCCGCTCCGAGATGTCGCGCAGGCAGATCACGAACACCTCGTTGCGGCCGTGGCGCGCGCGGCTCACGGCAATCTCGGCGGGGAACAGCGTGCCGTCGCTGCGGCGCGCGGTCACCTCGGGTGAGACACGCCTGCCGCTCAGTGTGTCGCCCGAGCCCGCCAGCAGGTCGAGCGCCGCGGCGATCGAGCCCGCCTTGCTGGTTCCGGGGCCCAGCGCCGGCACCAGCGAATCGATGCGCAGGCCTAACAACTCGGCCGGCGGGTAGCCGAACACGCGCTCGCTCATCGGGTTGGCGCGGTCGATGATGCCCTCGACGTTGGCGGTGAGCACCACGTCCTTGATGTGGTCGAGGATGACCTGCAGCTGGGCCGCGCCCTGCTCGGCGATCTCCACGCCGAGCGAGCGCGCATCGTCCGACATGAGCTGCATGGAACGCACCATGGCGCGCCGCTCGTCGTCGACGGTGTCGTAGTAGCGGCTGAGCATCTCCAGCAGCTCGTGGGCGCTGACGCGCCCGCCGGTCACGCGGGCACGCAGCTCCCGCAGCTGGGCCTGCAGCAGTGGATGCAGGCGCCGCATCGAATAGTCGTTGACGTCCATGCGCCCGGCCGGCGAAGCGCTGTCGCGAACCGGGCTGGAGTCACTGTCCTGCGAAGGCGTGCCTTCCGCCTGTTTTGACATAACCAAGCAATCTCGGACCAAATTGCATGATATGTCCGGCCGGTCGATGGGCCCGTGACACGGCTCGCGGAATCGCGGCCGCGACCCGGTAGATGGAGATCAGTCGGTCGCCGGCGGCGCGGCGGGAGGTACGGGAGCGGCGGGAGCGGCGCCGCCCGGGGGCGTAACGATTACGGGAATGGAGAAGATGCGCGACACCGAACCGTCGCTGCCCTCGGTATCGAGGATGACGGTCACCATGTACACGCCCTCCTTCTTCGGCATCAGCACCAGTTTGTGTTCCAGCGGCGTTTCGGCCCGGGCATCGGCGACGGGCTGGATGACGTCTCCCGACACCACCAGGAGCCCGTCGCCCTGCGTCGAAAAGCGGGCCTGCAGCGAGGTGAAGTCCAGGTGCGGCAGGACGGCCACGTCGACCGGCAGCGCGGTGTCGATCGTCGGCGCGTTGCCGAGCGTGAAGTAGACGTTGACCGCGGTGGCCGCCTTGCCGGCGGATACGGCCGCGACCATGTCGTCGGCCACGGTGCGCTTCTTGGGAGCGGTGGTGGTGGACTTGGCGCCTTTTTCGGGCGCGGAGTCGTCGCAGGCCGCGAGCGGCACGCAGGCGAGAAGCGCGACTATCCACCAGAGACGAGACCCGGATCCGGCCATTCGAAACACCCTCCGTTTCCGACTATCTCGCAAGGATGGGGGGATCGTCCATCGCCGCGAGCTGCTCGAACAGGTCGGCGATGTGCCGTTCCCAGTAGCGCGACTCGGCAAACCACGGGAATGCGCGTGGAAATGCCGGGTCGCCCCAGCGGTGCGCGATCCACGCCGCGTGATGCAATATGCGCAGGCTTCGCAGGGATTCGACCAGCGTGAGCTCGGCGTAATCGAACTCGCCAAACAACTCGTAGCCCTCCATGAGCGCGGCCCAGGAGGCCTGCTGGCTGGCGGCGTCACCCGACAGGAACATCCACAGGTCCTGGATGCGCGGTCCGGACATGCAGTCGTCCAGGTCGACGAACAGCGGGCCCTGTTCGCGCCACAGGATGTTGCCCGCATGGCAGTCGCCGTGGATGCGCAGGGACGGCGGCCGTCCGAAGGCGTCGAAACACTGTCGGACTCGTCTTATCACCTGTTCGCTGACGCGCGCATATTGTTCGACCAGCGCCTCGGGTACAAAACCGCTGTCGATGACCTGGCGCCGCGCCTGTTCGCCGAATCGCTCGAGGCCGAACGGGTTCCGGTGCACGAACCGCGAGGTCGCGCCCACCGCATGCACCCGCGCCAGCGTGCGGCCTAGCAACGTGAGCGTGGCCGGCTGGTCGAGTTCGGGCGCCCGGCCCGCGAGATAAGGAAACGCGGCGAAACGCAGGCGTTGATGCACGAACAAACTCTTCCCGTCGCGAACGATGGGCACGGCCACCGGCAGTTCCGCGGCCGCCAGCTCGAAGGTGAATGCATGCTCCTCGGCGATCTGCGCGTCGCTCCAGCGCGCCGGACGGTAGAATTTCAGCACCCAGAGAGCGCCGTCCTCGTCGCCCAGTTGATAGACGCGATTCTCGTAGCTGTTGAGCGCAAACAGCCTTCCGGACGGCTCCAGCCCGATGCTCTCCGCGGCCGCGAACACCGCGGCTGGATGCAGGTTGTCGAAGGGAGCCCGAGCAGAATCGATCGCAGTCATCACCGCACATTAATGTAAAATCCCCAACGCTTGAACCCTGGACAACACATGACCTCCGTACTCGTCACCGGCGGCGCCGGCTACATCGGCAGCCACACCCTCCTGCAGCTCATCGCACGCGGCGAAAAAGTGGTGGTGCTCGACGACCTATCCACCGGTTTCCGCCAGGCCGTGCGGGACGTGCCCCTGGTGGTCGGCAACGTGGGCGATCGCCCGCTGGTCGACCGCCTGCTGGCCGAACACCGCGTGGACACCATCATCCACTTCGCCGCCCACACCATCGTTCCGGAATCGGTCTCGAACCCGCTCAAGTACTACGGCAACAACACCTGTGCCACCCGCTCGCTGCTCGAGGCGGCCACGCAGGCCGGCGTGAAGCACTTCGTGTTCTCGTCCACCGCCGCGGTCTACGGTATCCCGTCGAACGGCATGGCCTCCGAGGAAACCCAGACCCAGCCCATCAACGCCTACGGCACGTCCAAGCTGATGTCGGAGTGGATGTTGCGCGACGTCTGCGCCGCCACACCCATGCGCTACGTGGCGCTGCGTTATTTCAACGTCGCCGGGTCCGACACGCAGGGGCGCATCGGCCAGTCGACACGCGCCGCCACGCTGCTGGTGAAGGTGGCCTGCGAAGTGGCGGTGGGCAAGCGCCCGCACCTGTCCGTGTTCGGTACCGACTACCCCACCCCCGACGGCACCGGCGTACGCGACTACATCCACGTGGAGGACCTGGCCTCGGCGCACGTCAACGCGCTCACCTACCTGCGCGAAGGCGGCAGGTCGCTGGTCGCCAACTGCGGCTATGGCCACGGCTACAGCGTGCGCGAGGTGATCTCCAGCGTCGAAAAGATCGCCGGCATCAAGCTGGCCGTGCGCGAGGAGCCGCGCCGCGCCGGCGACCCGCCGTCGCTGGTCGCGCGCGTGGACAAGGTGCGCGAGCAGCTCGGCTGGTCGCCGCGGCTCGACGACATCGACCTGATCGTGCGCAGCTCGCTCGAATGGGAGCGGCGCCTGCAACGTGAACCCTGGTAGTTAGTCATGGAGCGGCATGCGCTGGGCGCGACCTAAATCCCTGACCGGCCTCATGCTGCTGGGACTGGCGTTGATCGCCGTCCCCCTGCTGGTGGCCGTGGTCGACGCCGTCATCCAGATCCGCCGCCTCGCCGCCCAGAGCGAGGAGCTGGTGCAGGAAGGCGTGCAGAGCGCGCGCCTCTCGCAGACCATGTTCGCCGACATCGCATCCCTGCAGCGCACCGTGCGCCTCTACAACGTGCTGGCCAAGCCCGAGCTGCTCGAAGCCTATCGCACCAACGACCAGCGCCTCGCGGCCACCCGCACGCAGCTGGCGGCGCTGCTGAGCAACGAATCCTCGCGCCGCGCACTCGACGAGTTCGGATCGCTGCACAACGAGATCTCCAGCGCGGTCGGCGGCACGCCGCCGGGCAGCGTGGCGTTCAGCACCATCCTGGCCCGCATCGACCGGCTCGGCGACCTGGCGAGCGCCATCGCCCTGTCCGGCAACCAGCTGATCGACACGCGTCTCGAGGCCCTGCAGCAGCAGACCACGGGCACGCAGAAACGGCTGTTCTGGCAATCGGCGCTGCTGGTGCCGCTGACCCTGATCGCCATCCTGTCGCTGACCCTGTCCATCGGCCGTCCGCTGCGCGCCATCGACCGCGCCATCAGCGAGCTCGGCCGCGGCACCTTCTCGCGCTCCATCGAGGTGAGTGGCCCGCGCGACCTGGAGCGCCTCGGCGCGCAGCTGGAATGGCTGCGCCTGCGCCTGCTCGACCTGGCCCAGGAGCGCAACCGCTTCCTGCGCCACATGTCGCACGAACTGAAGACGCCCCTGGCCAACATCCGCGAGGGCGCCGAGCTGCTCATGGACGGCGCGGTCGGCCCCCTCGACAATTCCCAGCGTGAAGTGGTGGCCATCCTCCGCGACAATGGCATCAAGCTGCACCGGCTGATCGAAAACCTGTTGTCATTCAGTGCCTGGCAGAAGGAAAGCGTCGGCCTGGACCTCACGGAATTCCGGCTGCGGCCCCTGGTCAAACAAGTTCTCGAAGCACAGCAACTCACGGTAGTCTCACAACGCGTCCGGCTCGAGGTGAAGGTCGACGACCTGACCCTGCGTGCCGACCGCGGAAAACTCCGCCTCATCGTCGAAAATCTGCTCTCGAATGCCATCAAGTACTCGCCCAAGGGCGGAACCGTCTATCTACATGCCGTCAAACAGGACACCCAGCTCGTGATCGACGTCGCGGACGTGGGAGCCGGTATCCCCCAGGATGAGCGCGCGCGCGTGTTCGAGGCCTTCTACACCGGCAAGCCGCCCGCGGGCGTGCAGGTCAAGGGCACCGGCATCGGCCTTTCCGTGGTGCTCGAGTTCGTGAACGCGCATGGTGGCACCATCGAGATCGTCGACGGCGAATACCCCGGAGCCCACTTCCGCATCCGCATGCCCCTGTTGTCAGCCACCAATCCCGTCCGGACGACCGCGCATGCGGCATAAGCTGTCCGCCATCGCTGCCACGGCACTGCTCATGGCCCTCATGGTGGGTTGCGCCGGAACCCTGGGCGCCAAGCGCGAGCCCGCGCCCCCCTCGATCGACCGGAATGCGACCGAATCCACGGTTCTCTCGGGGTACCTCGACCTCTGCCTCAAACTGGCGCGCGGGTCGCCGGCCGAACAGGCCGAGATCCTCACCACCGCTAACAACGACTACAGCGCGGCCCCGACCCCCAGCCGCGTGCTGCGTTATGCAATGGTGCTGTCGACGCCCGGCCACCCCGGTCATGACCCTGTCGTTGCGCAGCGACTTTTGCACGAAGTACTGGCGAACCCCGAGACTTTGCTCCCTGCGGAACGTGCTCTCGCGTTCCTGCAGCTGCAGCAGGTCGAGCGTCAGCAGACGCTCCAGGCGGATGTGCGCCGGTTGCAACAGGGTGCCGAGCGCAACACGAACGATCGTATCGCGCAACTGACCCGGCGACTGACCACCGAGAGCGAAGAAAATGCCCGTCTCAAGAAGTTGCTCGCCGAGGCACAGGCCAAGCTGGACGCCATCGCGAACATCGAGCGCTCGTCTAACAACGGGCGCCAGACGCAACCCGAAGGACGGAAACCGTAGAGGTTTCTGATGCAAGCCGCCATGCAACTCGCCACTCCCCATTCCACCAAGCGCAAGGCCCGAATCCTGGTCGTCGACGACGATCCGGGCCTGCTGAGACTGCTCACCATCCGCCTGCGCGCGGAGAACTATGAAGTAGAAGCCGTCGAAAGTGCCGCACTGGCGCTCGCGGCCACCAGCCGCTTCCGTCCCGAGCTGGTCATCACCGACCTGCGCATGGACCAGATGGACGGCATCGGCCTGCTCAAGGAGCTGCAGTCCCGTTATCCGGGCCTGAAGGTCATCATCCTCACCGCACATGGCACCATCCCGGACGCGGTGCACGCCACGCAGCTGGGCGCATTCGGCTTCCTGACCAAGCCGGTCGACAAGCAGGAACTGCTCGACCAGGTGCAGAAGGCGCTGAAGATCTCGGGATTCGTGGATTCGGACGAGGACTGGCGCTCGGAGATCATCACCCGCAGCTCGCTGGTCGAGGAAAAGCTCTCCCAGGCGCACATGGTGGCCGGCACCGACGCGCGCGTGCTGATCACGGGTGAATCGGGCACCGGCAAGGAATTGCTGGCGCGCGCCATCCACAACGCCAGCCCGCGGCGCACCAAGCCCTTCGTCGCCATCAACTGCTCGGCCATGGCCGAGAACCTGCTCGAGAGCGAGCTGTTCGGCCACATCAAGGGATCGTTCACCGGCGCGGTGCGCGATCACCAGGGCCTGTTCCAGGCCGCCGACGGCGGCACGCTGCTGCTCGACGAGATCGGCGACATGCCGATGCGTCTGCAGGTCAAGCTGCTGCGCGTCCTGCAGGAAAACAACATTCGACCGATCGGCGCCACCGACCCCATTCCCGTGAACGTGCGCGTGATCTCCGCCACGCACCGCGACCTGCAGCAGCTGATGATGTCCGGGCAGTTCCGCGAGGACCTGTATTACCGGCTCAATGTCGTGCACATCGAGATGCCGCCGCTGAACCGCCGCCGCGAGGACATCCCGCTGCTGGTCTCGCACTTCCTCGCGCAGATCAGCAACGAGAGCGGCGTGCGCAAGATCTACGCGCCCGAGGCCGTGGAATTGCTGGCCACGGCCGACTGGCCGGGCAACATCCGCCAGCTCGCCAACGTGGTGCGCCAGAACGTGGCGCTGTCGCAGACGCCCATCATCCCGGTGGAGCTGGTACAGCAGTCGCTGGGCGGCACGCAGAGCAAGCTGCCCTCCTTCGACGAGGCGCGCGACGAGTTCACGCGCAGCTACCTGTCGCAGATCCTGCAGATCACCGGTGGCAACGTCAGCCAGGCCGCGCGCCTGGCCAAGCGCAACCGCACGGATTTCTACAAGCTGCTGTCGCGCCACCAGCTGACGCCGGAGGACTTCAAGGGTCGCTGATCCGCCGGCCGGAGCGGCCGAAGGTCAATCCGGCGGGTTCTCGCCCGCGAATTCCGGCTGCAGGACCTCGGCGCGCGGTGCGCCGCGCCCGAAGCTGATCGAGAACCAGATGCGGTTCTCGGTGTAGTCACCGGTGATCTCGTCGCCATCGCGGTCGGCGTAACGATAGGACAGGCTCAGCGTGAGGGTGCGCGTCGCGCCCCAGTTGAGCGCCACGCCGGCGCTGGTGTCGGTGTACTCGGCGCCGCCGATGCGGAATTCGCCCTGGTAACGCCCCGCGTCCAGCGTCACGTTGGTGGCCGCCGACAGGTCGCGACGATAGAACGCGCCCAGCGTCGTGAACGTCTGGTCGAGCGCATCGACGAATTCGTAGTCCTGGTCCTCGTAGCCATATCGCAGCGACAGCGTGGTGGCGCGCCGCTGGAACATCCACGCCAGCGTGGCGTGGTTGCGCAGGAACGGCTCCGGCGTCGCTCGGCCGACCGTGGGATCGAGATTGATCGTGCCATTGCCCTGCAACGCCGCGAATGCGCTGCCGGAGTTGGCGAATTCGCGGCCGGCGAGCAATGAGAGGCGCGAGGACGGCGAGATCTGCCGCACGGCGTCGAGCCGCAGCAGCTCGCCGTCGGAATCTTCGCCGACGTCGCGCTGCAGCTCGGTGTAGCCCACGTCCGCGCGGATGCTGGTGCGCGCGCCATTCGCCTCGTAGCGCACGAATGCGTCGGTCTGGTCGTAGTCGCTGCCGAAGTCATCGGTATCGAAGTCCACCTGCTGGAAGCGCGCGTTCAGCGACAGCGTGTTGACGCTGGACAGGACGCGGGCGAAACCGAGCTCGCCCAGCGTGGTGGTCGAATCGAACGGGCTTTCTTCGTAGTCCGTCAGCTGGTAGCGGCCGGCGAGCCTGAGCCGGTTCTGCGAGCCGAACGCGAAGGTGAGATCGGGCCCGGTGGCGAAGAAATTGATGTTCTCGCTGTTCAGCGGCGTCGCCGGCAGCAATGGATCGGCCAGCACCTGGCCGAAGTTGTCCGCGAAGGACCAGCTGAAGCGCTCGGGCACGAACCCGATCTCGAGGTTGCCGACGAAGTTGCCGACCAGGTCGTCATCGTAGGTGTCGTCGAGGAACTTCTGGTAGTCGAAGCTGCCGACCAGGTCGGTCTTGGTCTTGCGCGTCTGCTCGTCGAAGGAAAATCGCAGCCCCGCGTTGGCGATGTCTTCTTCGACTTCGTTCTCGGCGACCCGCGTGACGTTGTCGCTGTGCGCGCCGCCGGCGTTTATCTGCCAGTCGAAATTGCCGGCCGATGCCGAGGCGACGAACCCGGCGGTGACGGCCGTGGCCGCCAGGCCCGCCGCGCGCCGGCGCGGATGATTATTCCTTTTCGCCATCGCGCGGCTCGCCGTAGTTTCCATAGCTGCCGTAACCGTAGTAGCCGCCCGTCAGGCTGACCCGGCCCTGGTTCAGCACCAGCGACACCGGCCGGTCGGACAGCTGCTCGAGCGCATCGAGCACGGCCTGTTGCGGCGTGGCACCCGACCGCACCACCAGGACCACCTGGCCGGCGATCGACGACAGCGCCTTCGACTCGCTCGACACCAGCAGCGGCGGCGAATCGAACAACACGATGCGGCGCGGATCGCGCGCGATCAGCCGCGTCACCACGGCCGCCATGCGCGCACTGGCGAGCAGCTCGGTGGCTCCGTCGTGGGTCTTGCCCGCGGGCACGATCGACAGCCCGCCCACGTCGGTGGGCAGGACGAAAGATTCGATGTCCGCGTTGGGTTCGCCCAGCGCGTCCAGCAGGCCGGCCTCTTTCTCCACGCCGAAGATGCGGCTGACGTGCGGCTTGGGTGTGTCCGCGTCGACCAGCACCACGGAGACGTCGCGCTCGCGCGCCATGCTGAGCGCGAGGTTGATGCTGGTGAAGGTCTTGCCGTCGCCCGGCAGCGCGCTGGCCATCATGATGAGGCGCGGGCTGCCCGGCACCGGCGCAGGCGAGGCCAGCGCCTGCGAAATCAGCGGCCGCTTGATCTGGCGGTAGTGATCGGCGAAGCGCCGGTCCACCGCGGTCTCGGGTAGATAGCCGGCTTCGCGCAGCGCCTCGCGGTCCACGACGATGCGCCGCTCCGGGGTGGTCTTGGGCGGGCCGCTCAGGTCGTTGTGCGCCGGGGCTTCCGCCACCAGCGAACCGACCGGGCGCGTGGGCTGCTTGGTCGCCTGCTCGGAGTTGCGACGCAGTTTCTCGATGGCGCGTTCGACCAGTGTCACGAGGTCACCCGGCTCCGGTGGAATGCATGGCGAGCCGGAGGCCGGCGCGGCTGAGGATCACGACGACGACGAAGGCGAAAACCAGGCAGCCGAGGCCGGCGGCGAAACGGTACACCGAGCGGCGGGCATCGGCGCGGATGCGTCCCGGGAACGCGGCGCTGACCACGCCGAGCACCGGCAGGCCGGTGAGCCTGGTCAGGCCCTGCGAGGTACCGACCACCGGGCGCATGAGCGTCAGCAGCCAGGCCACGGCGGCGCCCAGCACCATCGCCACCAGCAACGTCACGAACAGGAAGATCACGCGGCGCGGGAAGACCGGCGAGAAGCTCGCCATGGGCGGCTGCACGATCTCGAAGCGCACCGAGCCGGCACTGTCGGCCTGCTCGCCCAGGCGCGCCTTCTCGTAGTTGGACAGCAGCGCGTTGTACTGCGCCTGGTTGACGTCGTAGTCGCGCGTGAGCTGCGCGTATTCGGCTTCGACCTGCGGCGCCGTGTCGAGGCGCTTGCGCAGCTCGGCGGCCTTGGCGCGGTGGTTGACGATCTGGCCGCGCAAGGACGCGATCTCCACGTCGGCCTGGTTGAGCGCCACCTGGATGCTCTGGAACACCGGGTTGCTGCTGGCGCCGCTGGCCGCGACCGCGTTGGCGTCGCCGCGCTTCAGGCTCTCGATCTCCGCGGCGCGACGGCGCTGCAGTTCCACCAGCGTTTCGCGCGTGGCGACCACGTCGGGATGTTTCTCGGTGAAGCGCAGCAGCAGATCGTCGAGCTTGGCCTGCGTTTCCTTGATGCGCGACACCGTGTCGGTACCGGCGGAGATGCCGGCCGCGCCGATCACCGGCGTCGAGCCCGCCGCGGATACCACGGCTTCGCCGCGCAGCTGGCGCACGAGCTCGCCGCGTCGCGCGAGCGCGACGTTCAGGTCGTTCTCGGCCTTGCGCGTGCCATCGATCTCCGCCTGCAGCTGCGAGAAATAGCCGCCGCCGGGCTGCGCCTGGTCGGCGGGCATCAGGCCCACGTAGCGTTTCTTGAACTCGGCCAGCTTGTTCTCCGAATCGCGCAGGCGCGTTTCGTACAGCTGCAGCTGCGACTCGAGGAATTTCTGCGCGCTTTCCGAACCTTCGCGCTTGCCGGACAAGGTCTGTTCGACCAGCGTGTTCAACAGCGTCTCGACCACGCGCAGGCTGCGCGCGCGATCCTGGTCCTGGTAGGAAATGCTGTAGATGCTGCCGGCCGTGTCGTCCTTGGGATTCTCGCCGGCGCCGCGCACCTCGAGGGTGACCGCGTCGGCCAGCCGCTCCAGGATCTTCGCCTGCTCGGACGGCGACACCACGGTGGGCACCAGCACGCCGGTCTGCTCGGCGATCTTGCGCAGCGGCGCACCCGCCAGCAGCGACTGGCGCACGAAGTTCAGCTGGGCGTTGACGTCCTGCTCGATCGACAGGTCCTTGATGACCGGCTTGAGCGCGGTGCGCGTGTCGACGAACACGCGCGCGCTCGACTCGTAGCGGTCGGGCATCGAGAACACCAGCAGCCAGCCGATCACCGCGACCGCCGCGGACACGCCGAACGCGATCCAGCGGAAGCGCCAGGCGCTGCGCAGCTCTTCGACGACGTGCTCGACGAGGTGATTCATGGGCTCAGAACCGCGTTTCGGGGACGACCAGCACGTCGCCGGGCTTGAGTGCCACGTTCTGCTTCATGTCGCCGTCGTTGATCAGCGCGGCGAGCTTGATCTTGATCTCCTGCTGCTGGCCATCCTGCGTACGCACGATGCGCGCGCGATTGCCGGCGGCGTACGGCGCCAGCCCACCCACCGCCAGCACCGCGTCGAGCACGGTCATGCCCTCGCGATACGCCAGCGCCTGTGGCCTCACCACCTGCCCGATGATCTTCACCTGGCTGAACACGCTGGCCGGCTGCGTCACGATGACGTTGACCTGCGGCGAGCGCACGTATTCGCCCAGCACTTTTTCGATGTCGCGCGCCAGGGTCGAGGGATCCTTGTTCACCGCGACCATGTCCTCGACCAGCGGCGTGGAGATCTTGCCGTCGGGGCGCACCGGCACCGTGGCGCCGAGCTCGGGATTGCGCCACACGAAGATCTGCAGGGTGTCGCCGGGACCGATGATGTAGTCGGCCGGTACCGGAGACTCCGCGGGAGTTTGCGTCGGGGCAGCCGGCGCCGGGGGCGCGGCTGCGGCCTTGTCCTGCGCGAGAACCAGCGGCGAGCCCGACCCGAGAAGCAGAGCCAGAACTAACGCCCTGATTTTCATGAATTTTCCCGGGGCCGACATGGCCGCAGATATTAACAACCCGTTCTGCGCGTTGGCGGGCTATTCCGGCTCACGTCTGGAAATAACGTGACGTTGTGCACATGCCGCCTACTGGAGGCTGCCGGAGAGCGCCACCGCCGCATCCCGCGACGCGAACTGCGGCGCTTCCGCCAGCAGCCACCGGACCTGCGCGGCCGCGCGCTCCCGCTGGCCGGCGCGCGCCAGCGCCGCGGCATAGTGGTAGCGAAGCTCCGGATCCGCCAGGCCACCGTCGTTCCAGGCGCCCTCGAGCACATTCAGACCTTCCTGCAAGGCGCCGGACTCGACCAGCAGCCAGCCATAGGTGTCGCCCACGTCCGGTGAATGCGGCGCCAGCTGCCAGGCGCGCTTCGCGGTGGGCACGGCGCGTGCGTCTTTCTCGAGGTAGTACAGCCAGGCGAGATTGTTCAACGCCGGCACCACCGTGGGCGCCGCGGCCAGCACCTTCTCGAATTCGGTGATGGCCCGCGCGTGGTCACCCGCCTGCCGCAGCGAGTCGGCCCAGGCACCGCGCAACTTGACGTCATCGGGATGTGAGGCGACCCAGGCTTCGAGGGCCGCCGGCGCCTTGCCGAGCTTGCCCTCGTCGCGCACGCGCGCCAGCGCCAGGGCGGTGGCCGCCGAGGGCGCCTGCGACCACAACTGCTCCAGCGTCGCGGCCGAC